>Ga0187864_10002509_pt1 | contig 15908 bp, 11 predicted proteins | sample June2016WEW_11_4_FD_132985 | JGI IMG/M metagenome (GOLD analysis project Ga0187864, IMG submission 132985) | Peatland microbial communities from SPRUCE experiment site at the Marcell Experimental Forest, Minnesota, USA - June2016WEW_11_40 | ecosystem: Environmental > Terrestrial > Soil >... | reverse complement strand
TTCACAACCGGCCATGGCCGCCTCGACCGCAGCGGCATCGCAGATGTCCCCTTTGACGAAACTGTAATTCGGATCGTGCGCGACTGAATTGAGGTTCGCCAGATTGCCGGCATAGGTCAACTTGTCATAATTGACGATCGCGTAGCCTTTGCCGAGACCCAGGACGTGCCGGATGAAATTGGAGCCGATGAACCCAGCACCGCCGGTTACAAAGATTTTCATCGGACCACTTCCTGTTTGACGGAGGATGCCGCTGGCCCGAGCTTGTTGGCGCCTGTTTTGGACACGAGATTATTGGCGCGAAGGAGAGACTCGAATGTGCCGGCATCAGTCCACCAACCGTCGAGAACTTCGTACGTCAGCTTGCCCTCTTCGATATAGAAGTTATTGACGTCGGTGATCTCGAGCTCGCCGCGACCGGAAGGCTTCAGGCGGCGAATTTTCTGGAAGACGGTCGCGTCGTAGAGGTAGATTCCGATCACGGCGTAGTTCGATTTTGGCGCTTTGGGTTTTTCTTCGATACCGAGCACCTGATTGCCGCGGATCTCCGCGACGCCGAACCGCTGCGCGTCGGAGACTTCCTTGAGCAGGATCTTGGCTCCGTCCTTCTGCGTTTTGAAATTCTCGACGGCGTGGCAGATGTTGTTCTCGATAATGTTGTCGCCCAGAATGACGCAAATCGGCTCGCCGCCGGCAAAATATTCCGCCAGGCCAAGTGCCTCCGCGATCCCGCCGTCACCTTCCTGATAGGTATAGTTGAGGTGCTTTAAGCCGAAGTCGCGGCCGTTGCCAAGGAGGCGGAGAAAGTCTCCCGCATTCTTTCCACCCGTGACGAGAAGAATCTCCTCGATGCCCGCGTTGACGAGGGCCTGGATCGGGTAATACACCATGGGCTTGTCGAAGATCGGCAGGAGATGTTTGTTGGTCACCCGGGTGAGCGGATTGAGGCGGCTGCCAGTCCCGCCCGCGAGCACGACGCCTTTCATTGGTCTTCTCTCACTCCTGGGCTAGCGCCAGCGGAAAATAGGAGCGTAATCGATGGATTCGCTGCAAAGCAAGGATCGATTTTGGTGAACTGCCATTCACCGTCCGTGCGGCCAGGCGGCTCGCCGTAAGTTGCTGAAACGGCACGGCTCGAAATCTGGTCACGCGCAGTGGCACAAAGAGTTGACATTGCCAGATTTCAGGCTTCCAGTTCAGCGTGCTTGGGACGAGCTTCCTCGCGATGCTTTTTCCTTGCTGCTGCTCGCGCAGTCTTTTTCCGCTCAGTGGTACCGAGCAAGTGCGTGAGCCTGATTGTCCGATTCGGAAGAATAGCGCGCAGTTCAAGTTGCCCACCGAGACCCTTGATGTAATTGGAGAGCGTTTCTCGGGCAGTTCGGCTAACCCCATTTCCGCAAGTCCCGCAGCGCCAACCGGCGCGCGGCGCGCTGTTCTTCCTTCGTCATCGTCTCGTTCTTGATCTGTGTCCAGGTTCTTCGCATTAGATCATCCCTTCTTTCTTAATTTCATCGACGTATTGTTCGTAGATTCTTTCGGCCGTCTTGTACCATTTGCTGTCAGCCTTGCGCCCTCCGAGCAGCAATATCGCAGTTCGGCGGGGATCAAAGACGAAGATCACTCGATATGGGTCGCCAGCATTGCTGGATAACTACCGCGCTCGCCAGATGTGGAGCTCCCAATTTGCCAACGAGAGATCCGCGGGGGGCGTCAACCATGTGATGAATGGATTCATCGGGCGAAGCGATGAGGGAAGTGCCATCTTCCATTTTCCGAGAGAGTCAAGCGCCACGGAAATCATTACCGCGCCAATGTCAGGTCCAGTGCCGATTCGGCGGGCAAGCGCCGGTGCTGCTCTGCGGCCTGATCGAGACACCCGCGCAGCAACGCCGCGAGTTGCTGAACGTAAGGCTCCACCAGTGAGCCCTTCGGACTGATCGGCAGGGAATAAAGTCGCACACCTCCCTGGGCGACATGTCCCCAGCCACCCATGCGATCCCCAAATCCCGCCAGGCGCCGCTGCGTCAGGAAGACCGTCAGTTCGCCCGCATAGGGTTTGACGTCGTATTGTTCGAGTGCTGCGTCGTAAACATCGGCAACCTTGATGTGGTGGAACCCGCCAACAGTATCCCCGTACAGGCGGCGCCCGGCACGGGCCAGGGCCACACGGGCGGATACCTTCGCACGCCTCATCTCCACGCGGAGTTTTTGCGTGAAAAAGTTCAGCTTACTTGTTCCCTGAGCAGCGAAAAGGTTCTGCAGGTGGTAATACAAGTTGAGACAGCCGCGATTGACCAGTCGCAAGTGCCACGGAAGCGGCCAATGGATCGCCCGGATGTTGAAGTTTTCGATCATGGCCACCAAGCCGACCGTCTCTCCAGCCTCGAGCAGTTGCCGCGCCATCTCCAAGGCCAGGGTTCCGCCCAAGCAGTACCCGCCGAGCATATAGGGCCCCGCTGGCTGCACCCCCCGGATTTCCTTGACATACCGGCGAGCGACATGCTCGAACTGGCCATCGATGGGTGATTTGCCATCCAGGCCAGCAGACTGGAGACCGTAAACGGGCTGCTCGGCCCCCAGATGAGAAGCTAGGGCGCGATAGAGCAACACGTTGCCCTCCGCAGCGTGGACCAGGAACAGGGGATAGCGGTTGCCGAAACTGTTGATTGGAACCAGAGACTGCCAGTCGCCCTGAGCGGCGCCTCGGGTCAGCATCCCGGTAAGTTTCCGGGGAGTAGGCGCGTCGTAGAGTGCTGACAGAGGGGCCGTCAACCCCAGTTCGCGCTCGATCAGTACGAAGAGTTGCGCGGCTACCATTGAATGTCCGCCCAGCGCAAAGAAGTCGTCATCCGGGTGAACGGTGCGAACGCTCAACACCCGCCGCCAGAGGGCCAGCATGGCATTGAGCAGATCCGCTTCCCGGGTAAGCGGGCTTGCGGCGGAGAAAGCGGATCGCTGGGGTGGCCGCTCCTCGGACGCCGCTATCCTCGCAGGCAGGACATGGACATGGCCAGCGCTCTCCTTGGAAGGCAGAATGGTTGCCGGGGACTTCCCTGCATCCTTCAGCCTGGCAAGCTCCACCGTCTCCTGGGACGGATCCGCCACCATGTCTCGGAAGATGGCATCGAACGCAGCAAGCCACTCCTTCGCGGTCGCATTGTCAAAAAGTCCCGTATCGTAATGGCACTTGAGCTCCAGACCGTTGTCCACCTCTACGGCATTCAGATACCATTCAAACGATTCGAAGCTCTTGGGATTCGCGTCGTAATCAACGGAGAAACCGGACTGCGGCAATTGGTGCTGCTGAAACTTTTTCACGCTGGTCAGGCCAGCGGAAATCGGAGAAACGCCGAGCGCCGGAACAACGGGGCGCAAGTCATCGAGCAAGCTGACCAAGGTGAAGGCAGCGTGATCATGGGCGGCACCCAGCTCGCGCTGCACTCGGGCAAGAAAAGCACTGATCGTCTCCCCCTCAAGTAGCTCCACAACAAAGGGCAGGAGACTCACGCAGTGGCCGACCAAGTCGCGTTGGCCGATGACCGGCTGTTCCGCCGTGGGCAGCGCGATCACAAACCGACGCTGCCGGGAAAGGCGCGCCAGCAGGATGGACAGCGCACCGAGAACTACCGCGAAGAAGCTGCACCCCTGCTTCGCCGCGAGGGTTCTCAGGCCCTGGACCACCGGGACAGCGACAGCACGGTCCAGACGGCACGCCGCGAAATCTCGCCGGGAAGTCCGAGGGTGATCGGTGGGAAGCACAAGCACCGGAAATCCGTTGGCGAATTTCGTACGCCAATAGTCGCGTGCTTCGCGGAATTCTGCGGAATGAGTACGCTGTGAAACGGCCTGGACGAAATCGACATAGCTGCCCGCCGGACGCAACGGCACGGTTACACCCGAAATCTCTTCCGAATAAAAGGCGCAAAGATCGTGAATCAAAACATCCAGCGACCAGCCGTCGCAGATAATATGGTGTCCGGTGAAGACAATCGCGGCGCAGTCAGCGCCCAGCAACAGGATCTGACTGCGGAAGAGCGGCCCGCCCGGCAGCGGAAAGGGCAACGCGGTCTCTTGGGCGATAAGTTTCCGGAGGCGCTCCTCCCGCACGGCCGTGTCTGCAATGGTCGAGAGATCGGTCACCGGCACTTTGACCACCTGTGCGGGCGGGATCTGCATGACCGAACCGAGTTCGTCAAAGGACGCGCGTAGCGCGTCGTGGCGCTGCACCAGCCGCTCCACGGTGCGGGTCAGCTTCGGCACGGAGATGGTCCCCGTAAAGCGCAGGGTCATCGACTCATTGTAGGACGCGGACAGCCGATCCGAGAGCCGTGAAGAGAAGAAGATGCCGCGCTGCGGCACGGTCGATTCCACCGTCAGCAAAACCGCTGGCGGTACCGTACCGCCCTGCTCGGGGCCTTTTGCCTGGGAAATCAGGGAAGTCCCGGCCGCGGAAGAGACCGCTGCTGGGGTCTGCGCAGTTCCCGCTCCTTCGAGAAGGCTGACCAGGCGGGCGATGGTGCGTGTCTGCTCGGCAATCACCGCCTCGAGCGTGGCCGTTGCCGGCTGGGCTCCCGCGGCAGGAACAGGCGCGACCGCGGCAAGCGGTTTGACAGGCGGGCTGTCGGCGAAGAGATCGGGGGGCAATGTTTTGTCCAGATGCGCCGCCACAATGTCGACATTCGGCAGTTGATTCATGAGCTGGCTGAAGGTCACCTTGACGCCGAACTCCTTGCGGATGGCCAAAGCGACCTGCGTCAGGGACAGCGAATCGAAACCCTGTTCCAGAAATGTAGCCGAAGTGCTGATCTGCGAGCGCTCGCGTCCGGAAACCGGGACCAGAATCTCCACCAGGCGCGCGGCAAGGCGATTCTTGCGAGTTTCCGCGGATCCCGCCTGACCTACAACCAGTGAGGGAATGGGGGCTGCGGCCTGCTGCTCGACAGCGGCGCTTTCCGAGGACAGCGAAGAGGCCTGAAGCGGATAGGAGGCCGCGGTAGCACCAACGGGGGCAGGATCGACCCAATAGCGCTGACGTTCGAACGGATAGGTCGGCAGGGGGATGCGACGGCGATCCTCGTGGGCGTAGAAGGCGCCCCAATCAATGGAGACGCCGTTCTGCCAGAGAGAACCAAGCGCGTAGAGCATCGCTGCCCATTCGGCATTGTTCTCGTGTGTATCGGCAAAAGTCGGGATGGCTGTGCCAGAACGATCCGGCGTAAAGTGCTGCCGAACCAGCGAGGAGAGTGTGGAGCGCGGACCACATTCCAGAAAGAGATCATACTGGCGTTCCACCAGCCACTGCACAGCCTTCGAAAACTGGACAGTCGCACGAGAGTGGCGCGCCCAATACCCCGGATCTGTCGTCTGGACTTCTGTAATAGGTTGACCTGTCACAGTAGAGACAAAGGGCTGTGTCGGCGCCCTCAAGCGCACCTTGGCCACCTCGGCGCGCAACGGCTCCACAATGGGGTCCATCATCGCGGAGTGAAAAGCGTGGGAGGTATGCAGATGTCGGCAAACAATATTCTGTCCTTCGAGCAACTCCTTGAGAGCAGCGACATCGGCATCGGGCCCTGATACAACGCAGAGAGACGGGGCATTGTTCGAGGCGATTTGCACGGAGGGAGGCAGCACCTTTTCCACAGATTCAGCATTGCTGCTCACCGCCAGCATGGAGCCACGCGGCAGTTTTTGCATCAACTGCCCGCGCAGCGCAATGATCCGGAGCGCATCCTGCAAATCCCACACGCCGGCCAAAGTCGCCGCGACAAATTCACCGATGCTGTGACCTATCATCATGGCCGGCTGCAGGCCGAGGCTCTGCCAGAAGCGCGCCAGCGCGTACTCGATAACAAAGATAGAGGGCTGGGTATAGAAGGTATTCTGCAAGGAGATCCGTGCTGTTTCCTCGTCGTCGCTGCGCGGATAGAGGAGTTCACGGAGGTCGCGGCCCAGATGGGGTTTCAGAAAATCGCAGCAATCATCAACCACGGCGCGGAAGAGAGGCTCGCCGTGGTACAGGTTGTGCCCCATGTTGACGTACTGTGTGCCCTGACCGCCGAACAGGAAGACCACCGGCGGATCGCGGCGCTCGCAACGCTTGCTGCCGCAACGCAGCGGGTTGGGCTGCTCAAGGAGCTGAGTCGCTTCCTTGGAATCCGCAGCGACCACAAAACGCCGCTGCGCCATCTGCTTGCGCCCCTTCTGCAGGGTATAGGCAGCGTCGGCAAACTCTCCCTCGGGTACGTTCTCTAAATGCCCTGCCAAAGACTTGGCATAGGCATCGAGCGCGGCGGAGGTTCTCGCCGACAGGGGCAGGAGCTGCAAGGGGCGCGATTTGCTGCCCGGCCGCGGTACCGGGGCCTCTTCGAGGATCGTGTGAACATTGGTGCCACCAAAGCCAAAGGAACTCACGGCAGCCCGACGCGGTTCCTTGCCCCGGGGAAAGGGGATCAGCCGGTCTGCAATGACGAACGGACTATTGGCGAAATCGATCTTCGGGTTGGGCTTCTTGAAGTGCAGTGTCGCGGGAATCTGCTCGCGATGGAGCACCATCGCGGCCTTGATCAGACCGGCCACGCCCGCGGCGTTTGTGGGGTGCCCGATGTTGCCCTTGATGGAGCCGATGTAGCAGAACTGTTTCCTGTCGGTTTTTGACTGAAACACCTTGCACAACGCTTCGATTTCAATGGGGTCACCGACCGGCGTGCCGGTGCCGTGGGCCTCGATATAGCGAATGGTCTCTACCGGCACATCGGCACGGGCCTGGGCCATGGCGATGGCTTCGGCCTGGCCTTCCACGCTGGGAGCCAGGAAAGACGCGGGACGCGCCCCGTTATTGTTCTTCCCGCTGCCGCGCAGAACCGCGTAAATGGTGTCGCCGTCAGCCAGCGCCTCCGCTAGCCGCTTGAGCACGACGATGCCTGCTCCGTCACAGAACATCGTGCCGGTGGCGCCGGCGTCGAAGGGACGGCAGTGGCCATCCTTGGCGAAGGTTCCGCCGTCCTGATAGAGAAATCCGCTCTTCTGCGGGACACCGATGTCGATGCCGCCCGCCAGAGCCATGTCGCATTCGTAATCGAGCAGAGCGTGGAAGGCGCTATCGATGGTGACCAGGGTGGTGGAACAGGCGGTGTTGAGGCTGACGGCCGGCCCGCGCAGATCCAGCGCATAAGCCGTGCGCAGGGCGATGTAGTCCTTTTCGTTGCCATACTCCACGGACAGTTTGCCGGCCATGGCCAAGAGGTCGGGGTGGCTTAACAGGTTCGTGGTGTAGTAACGGTTATCGCCAATACCCGCGAAAATACCAATGAGTCCTTTGTAGCGATCGGGATCATAGCCGGCGTTCTCCAGGGCCTGCTGGGCCAGTTCCAGGAACACGCGCTGCTGGGGATCCATGACATTGGCTTCCAGCGGGCTGATGCCAAAGAAGGCCGCATCGAACAGGTCCGCCCCGTCGATGATTCCGCGGGCCCGGATATAATCCGGGTCATTCCTCAGGTGTTCCTCAATGCCCGGCCCCAGTTCCTCGGGCTTGAAGAAAGAAATCGATTCCACGGAGTTGCAGAGATTGCGCCACAATTTCTCGAGGTTGTCCGCGCCCGGGAAACGCCCGACCATGCCGATGACCGCCACCGCGTCGTGGGACGGTTCTTTGGCCGAATGGCTGCTGCGCTGCTGCCCCGCTCGGTGTTCGACGTCCTTGAGGAAGGAAGAGTCCGCGTCGTTCTCTTCCAGAAAGCGACAGAGCTGGCCAATGGTTGGGTATTGAAAAACTTTGACCGGCGGAATTTCCCGTCGGTGGCGGCTGTGATAGAGACTCGCCATGCGGACGACCGCCAGCGAGGTGCCACCCAGATCGAAGAAACTGTCGTCAATGCCAATCTCATCCAACTGCAGAAGCTCACACCACAGATCGGCCAACTGCTTTTCCAGGGCAGTGCGCGGAGCGATATAGTCCTGGGCCAGGTGCGGCCTGATCCTCTGCGGGGCGGGAAGCGCCTTGCGGTCGAGCTTGCCGTTGGGCGTCAGTGGAAATTGTTCAACCCGCAGGAAGACCGACGGGACCATATACTCCGGCAAAGTGGTCTTGAGAGCCTTGAACAAGGCATCGGAAGTCAATGCGTCGTGGCCCGTGTAATAGGCAACCAGGCGTTTGTCGCCAGGACGGTCCTCGCGCATGACGACCACTGCCTGACGGATCCCTGCGATGCGGGCCAGGGTGGATTCAATCTCGCCCAGCTCGATGCGGAAGCCGCGGAGCTTAACCTGATGATCCAGGCGGCCGAGAAACTCCAGGGTGCCGTCCGGCCGGCAGCGGACTTCGTCGCCGGTACGGTAGAGACGGGCATCGGCGACGCCACCGAAGGTATCGGGAATAAATTTTTCAGCCGTTAGCTCGGGGCGTTTGAGGTATCCCCGGGCTAAGCCCTCCCCGCCAATCAACAACTCGCCCGAAGTGCCGGGTGACACCAGCTGTTGTGTATCGTCCACAACGTAAAATTGCGTATTGGCAATGGGCGGGCCCAGAGAAACCTGATCGGCAGAAGTGATTCTTTGAGTCGAGGACCAGATGGTGGTTTCCGTCGGTCCATACATGTTCCAGAGTGCCCGGCAGCGCGGCAACAGCTGGCGCGCCAAGTCGGAAGGCAAAGCCTCCCCGCCACAGAAAATCCTGAGGTCGCTCTTTCCTTCCCAGCCGCTTTCCACGAGCATGCGCCACGTTGTGGGCGTCGCTTGCATGACCGTCACGCCGTGGACATCGAGCAAGCGTTTGAGTTCGCGGGCGTCGGCAGCCTGTTCCCGGGTGCCGATGACCAGCTGTGCTCCCGTCATCAACGGAAGAAGAAGCTCGAGAATGGAGATGTCAAAGGAAATGGTGGTAACGGCCAGGAGAACGTCCGTAGCGGTCAGCCCCGGCGTTTCGGCCATCGAATGCAGGAAATTGACCAACGCGCTTCGGGGGATCATGACCCCTTTGGGGTTCCCCGTTGAACCCGAAGTGTAAATCATGTAGGCGAGACCGTGGGGCAGGCTGTCCGTCCGCAGATTGCTGGACGGAAAATTAGGAAAAGCGTCTGCCTCCCCGTCCAGAAGTACAACACGGGCCGTTGTTTCAGGGAGGCTGTCCGTCTTGGATCGTTGTGTGAGGAGAAGAGGAACTTCCGCATCACCGACCATGAACGCGAGTCGATGCTTGGGAAACTTCGGATCCAGGGGAAGGTAGACTGCACCGGCCTTCAGGATGGCGAAAAAACTCACGACCATTTCGAAGGACCGGTCCAGGTAAACCCCGACCACACTCCCTGGGCCGATTCTCTGTTCTCTGAGGAAGTGAGCAAGCCGGTTGGCCCTGGCATTCAGCTCGTGGTAGGACAACCGCTTTGAACCCATGATCAGGGCGGCGGCGTCCGGTGTGCGCGCAACCTGATCTTCGATGAATTCATGCGGGCTTCGCCCCAACCGGTATTCCCGCCGAGTATCGTTCCAAGCGTAAATTCGTCGCTGCTCCATCTCGTAGTCTACCGGCAGCCTCCGACATTCCCGGGGAAACTAGTACCACTAAGTCTAATACCCTGAATACGTTAGACCGACCGCGTGGTCTAGCCCGCCGCACCTGCCCGATTTCATTTGACAGCATTGCGGGGTCAAAAGGCGATGGTACTAAGGATACATTTCCTTCCAACTGACGTTCCCCTGAGAACTGTTCCAGCAAGAGGGTGACATTCTCGCGAGAACCCACTAGCTTTACCTTCGAGGAAGTTGTTGCCGATGAAGAAAAACCGATAGAGCGAGAAACAGATCGCATTTGCACGGCGGGAATCCAAGATGGGCGCTCCGGTCGCCGAAGTCGTGCAAGTAGTGCAAAAAAGAGGTGCCAGCAAAACCAAACAGACCTATTACCGGTGGAAGAAGCAGAACCCCGCGGACGGGTGTGGGAGAGATTCGGTGTTGCCCTGTGGCAATTCGCGGCGCATGGCATATTCTGCAGGACGCGACCCGCCTGCCGCAGCCGGGGAGGATCACGGTGACGTTCGGGCCGCTCGTGAGGCCCGATCCAAATGCGGGGGACGACTGGCGGGAGATCGTGCGGCTGCGGGATGAGACGCGCGAGACCATCGCGCGCAATGTGGGCGAGCCGCTGCTGTAGGAATCAGCGCCCACCGATGAGAAGACCGCGATGCAGGCGCTCGACCGTACGCAACCGGCCTTGCCGCTGCGACCGGGACACCCTGAACGACACACGGTCGAGTCTGTGCGGCACGGGACGGTCTCGCTGTTCGCTGCCTTGGAGGTGCACAGCGGGAAGGTCGTGGGCCGCTGCGGGTCCCGCCACACCAGCGAAGCGTTCCTCGAGTTTCTGGAGGAGGCGGTGGCTAGGCATCGCCGCAAGACCATCCATGTGATCCTCGACAATCTCTCGGTTCATAAAACCCCGGCGGTGAAAGCTTGGGTGGCGAAGCACCCCAAAATCTAATTTCACTTCGCGCCCACCTACGCCTCCTGGCTGAATCAAGTGGAAATCTGGCTGGGCATGATCACCCGCGATTGCATCCGCCGCGGCATTTTTCACTCGGTGCCGGATCTGACCCACGAAATCATGAACTACATCCGACTCGACAACCGAAATGCACAGTCATACTCCAACCCGAAGAAACGCATTCGTGTGTCACTTTCTTCGGTAACGCGACACTAGAGCATCCGTGGTGAGGCTAATCGGAGATTCCTCGGCTAGCCTATAATAAACGGGTAGATGTCTAACACTTCCCCGTGGTTAAGGCCCTCGGCTGAGCTCAAGCTTGCCGAAGACGAAGTTCACGTCTGGCGCGCCCAGCTCGATCTGGCGCCGACCGCGCTTCGCCGCCTCGAGTCCACGCTCGCCATAGATGAAGATTCCCGCGCGGCGCGGTTTCTCTTCGCGCGCGACCGCGAGCATTTTATTGCTGCGCGCGGAATTCTGCGCGAGCTGCTGGGCGCGTACCTGAATCGGTCCGCGGCCGAGCTGGGGTTCGATTACAGACCGCAGGGCAAGCCCTCTCTTCGTGTGGGAGAAACGGAATCCACGCTCCGTTTCAATCTTTCGCACTCGCACGGCTATGCTGTATTTGCATTCGCGCGCAACCGCGAACTCGGGATTGATCTCGAGTCCATCCGGCCTGGCTTCGCCGGCGAAGAGATCGCCAAGCGCTATTTCTCCAAGCAGGAGCTTACGGAAATGCGTGCGCTACCACCGGGGTTGCGCGCCGAAGGATTTTTTCTCTGCTGGACTCGAAAGGAAGCATACGTGAAGGCTCGGGGCGGAGGTCTGCAAATCCCGCTCGATAGCTTCCATGTCTCGCTCACGCCGGGCCAGCCGGAGAAACTACAAAGCGCGGACGCGAATCGCTGGAGTTTGCACTCGTTCGAGCCCGCACCACGCTTCGTCGGTGCCATCGTCACGGAAGGGAAAATCTTTCGGCTGCGTTTTTGGGACTGGAAACCGCGAAGCGAAGCGATGCCTTGAAAATCCCCGCCCCGAAGGATCGGCGCTACGGCGTGATCGACCAAGTGCGGCGCGGATTCGGGTTGAAGGAAGCGGCCGAACGCGTTGGCTGTCATTTCACGGTCGCCGATGATTGGGTTCATCGTTTCCATGACAGCGGCTTTAACTACCTTCGAGCAGGTGCCGAACCCCAAGGAGCGTCCGCCGATCCTCCAGGCCGAGCGACTCCGCGAATTGGGGAAACACATGCTCTGCCAATCAGTTGCGGCATTTCGGGGAACTGTGATTAGAATTATTGAGTGCGTATCACAGAAGTCAATCCGAAGCGGGGGGATGGAATGAAGGTTCAATTCAGCGTTTTGATGCCTGCTTACAACCGAGAAAAATACGTCCGCCAGGCGATCGACTCGGTCTTATCCCAAGTCTTCACGGACTATGAGGTGTTCGTGATTGACGACGGATCCACAGATCAGACGCTGCAAGTGCTGGAATCCTACGGAACACGCATCAAGGTACTTCGACAACCGAATCAGGGACCGGAGGTAGCTCGTAACAAGGCGGCTGCCTTGGCTCATGGAGAATACCTTGTTCTGCTGGACAGTGACGATCTTCTTTTGCCCTGCGCATTTGCGACATACGATCGGATCATCCGGACCTTTGATTCACCACCCCTGATAATCGGGTCCATGACATATTTTCAAGACGCACACTCCATCCCAGCCAACGCACAGGCGCCGAACCTGGTGAAGGTTCTCAGGTATCCGGACTATCTCTCGAAGGATGTGCCAATCGCCCTTTTCACCAGCAGAATTGTCATCCGGAAGTCGGTGTTCGACGAGGTAGGAGGCTTTCGAAACAGTACCGCCGCAACCTTTCACATGGACGGCTTCAATCTTATTCTTAAGGTCGGGACCTACGGACCGTGCATTGTCGTTCAAAAACCCTACACCGTTGCGTATCGTCAACACGAGGCAAACAGCATACGGAATCTAAGAGCGATAGCCGACGGAATTCTTGTGCTGGCTCGCTCGGAACATCAGGGACAATACCCCGGAGGGAGCGAGCGCCGCTGGGGCCGATACGCTTTTATCGGCGGAATCGCATCGACATGGGCCATCAAGTCCTGCTGGCGGGGTGGGCATCGAAAACTGGCGCTTCGACTGCTTCTTGGGACTGCCCCGATGGTTTTTGCTGCAGTATGGAAGAAATTCTTGACCTACTTGCGCAAACCCACTCAGCCGATCGTTTTGCCCGAATAGTAATTCCAGCTTAATCCAACTGGCCCAGCGGCTGGGGCTCAATGGGAAAGTGAAGTTCTGCGGAAGCGTGTCTCTCGATCAGATAGCCGACGTGATCGCAAACTCCGAGCTGGGTGTGGTCGCCCAAAAAGGGCGGACTCTTTCGGGAACGAAGCGTACAGTACAAAAATACTGGAATTCATGTCTCAAGGAATCCCGGTGGTCGTCTCACGAACTAAGATTGACACTTTCTATTTTGACGACACGGTCGTTCGCTTCTTTGATTCCGGTGACGACCAGACCATGGCGGACGCAATGTTGGACGCCATGGAGAATAAGACTCTACGGAAGGCTTTGGTGTGAAAATGAGTTCCCAGAACCTCCGGGTCGTCGAGACGAATCCTCGAACAGATCCTCGGTGGGAGTCTTTCGTGGTTAAGCATCCAAATGGGTCGATCTATCACGGAAAGCCACCGAAACCCCAATGACCTGTCCGCTTTTGACAAGCACATGGGCATTGCCATGCTCAACGGAGAGCTACTGTCAGCCAAGCAGAAGCGCAGCCGATATATGTTTTTCACCCGGTTCGGCGGAGGCCCTCGGCTGTTGCCGGAGTCACGCGTGTACTTTCGGAACCCATTGATTCGGTTCGGCTACCGTGTAATGTTCTACAAGAAGATCCAGCAAGCGGAGGGAACGTGCAGGTTGGCGTCCCGTGATTGCACTCAGGTCTTGGTTTAGGGTCACCGTACGTCAAGACTCTCGGCTCGTGGAGTCGATATTCAAGAAAAACTTCATTTCGCTTCGATGGCGACACACTGGCAAACCGATGATCGCGCTGACGGCGCCGACGGACAGGATTCCTTTGGCCGAAAAGGTGACGGATGGCAAAACATCGGGCCGACCTACGGTTCGATACTCTATGGCCTCGCCCTACACTGCGGAAAAGCGCAGAGGATGTTTGTGAGCCATCGTCGTGGCTTCTAGTGTTATCGACCTTTGATCCACTTCCGGATCATCTCCTTGATGCCCAGGGTCTCCAAGAGAACGATTGTCTTCCTGTGTAGGAATCGATACCAGATGTATCCCCACAATGAATGCCAGAGTTTGGCTATGGCAGTTCGCTCCACGCGCTCGAAGATTTCGGTTTTCCCCAGGAACTGCAATCGGCGAAAGCCTGCAGCCCAAACCGTTGCGAAAACTTCTTCGTAGGTCGCAATGTGTTGGGGAAAACGAGGACCGGGGTCTTCGACATTCAAGGCGATCAGTCCGCCCGCCTTCATACTGGCGGCAAGCGACCGCAGGGTGTTGGCTGGCTGGGGCAGGTGCTCGAGCACATCAAAAGCTGTCACGATATCGAAAGTATTTCTTGGCAATTCTTCGCGATTCAAATTGATGAGAGTCACCTTTAGACCCCGGACTTTGAAGCGCCAGGTCGCATACTCTTGGAGAGACTCGGAAACATCTGCCAACGTGACCTCAAGACCGTTTAGGGCGAAAAATAGTCCGACCGAACCGATGCCCGACCCGAAGTCGAGGACCTTCGTGAATCCCCGCTTCTTCGCCATTTCAACGAGAGCCTCCAGAGCGGTGGTATGAGGATAGTTTGAATTGAACGTGGTCAAATCGAACAAATAACTCTTTGTCGCCCGGTAAAACTCCAATACTTCGGAGGGTGGACTTTGTTTGTGAAGTTGGCGCGCCTTCCAAGCCTGCGCGACGCTCTCGGCACCTGCCGCACACGCGGCGGCAACGGCTGAGGGGGCCTCTCCCAGATATTCCGCCAGTTCCGCCACCATGCTCTCGAAGAGCGAGCGATGCCCCGGGCGCAAGAGAGTTTCCGCCCACCCCATAGCTACTCTTGGCGACAGGTGTGATTGGTTTCCGCGTTCCATGCACGGACCGCCGACGCAGTCTTCGGCTATTTGATTCGATTGCGGCTAGCCATGCGCTGAGCCATTCCGAGCAGGAGCATCCGTTGCTGGTCATCCATCCGCGAGAACGCCTTGGCAAACCTGCGTAGCTCCCGCCATTCCTTGCCGCTTGCCCCCCACAGCGGTTCCGCTTTCTCGGCGGGAGGCAGTTTCAGTTTCGTCGGCGGTTCCTCACCGTCATAAAAGAGCTTATAGAGCGGGATTTCCAGGGCCCGAGCGTACCTCTCCAAGGTCGCAACTGATGGGACGGTGTGTCCATTTTCCACGCGGGAGGTGTAGCAGCGAATCAGGCCGGTGCGCTGCTCGATGTCGCCTTGGCTGAGATTCTTCGATCCGCGGATTTCTCGGAGTTTTTGCCCTATGAGCATAGGCGAGAGCGTACACCATGGCGTAGTGCCGTCTCAATTCTTTCTTCAACGTGGCAACGATAGTCCCTGAAAGCATCTCTTAAACGAACAGCATTCCAAGTGCGATGCCGTTTTCCATTTGCGTTTTCATTCGCCGTGTTTCCTTTCGTGCAGTCGATTCATGGCTTTGTCCAACAGCGCGCGATCTTCCGGCGTTACCTCCTGCCAGCACGCGGGATGAAAATGTGGGCCGTACGGATCGGGACGAGTCAGAGGATTATCAGGAATTTCCTTACCGCAACCAAAGCAAACTGTCACGGATTGATTTTCGTGCGCGGCGCGAAACCAGTTCGTCAGCTTGGTTACCAAAAGGCTTAGGTCTTCCGTTTGCGTTTTCATGCGATCACTTTACCAATCACGATTCGGAAGACCCTTCGCTCCGCAATATTCGCAATAAATGAATCGCGTCGTTCAGCGCGATGCGCTCCACAATTCCTGGCGGACGCGTGGCCATCGCTTTCAGGCGCAAGAAAATGGCTGCTCTGGCCTTTTGGAGCCCCTCGGGGCGCTGGGTTTGGTCGTTTTCCTGCATCGCAGCCTCGAATTCACGCTGCCAGTCCGGAAATTGAAAACTTCTGGATTCGGAAGTGGAGTGTAGACCTGCCATTTGACGTCTCCTGCGTTGATCGTTCTCGCTGATTGCCGATTCCTCACTCGTACGTCTCACACATCTACCTCGGAGTACACTACCCAACTGACGTGCTAGCAGGCACTGCGCTGACCCAAACCACTCCTGCTGCATAGCACTGGCAGATGCCATTTGTTCGCGGCATCTCTTTAATCGTGCAGGACAACACTCAGGAGGGAATTGTTGATGTGCAGCCCGCCATTTGTGTGAATGAAGCCC
>Ga0187864_10002506_pt1 | contig 15924 bp, 33 predicted proteins | sample June2016WEW_11_4_FD_132985 | JGI IMG/M metagenome (GOLD analysis project Ga0187864, IMG submission 132985) | Peatland microbial communities from SPRUCE experiment site at the Marcell Experimental Forest, Minnesota, USA - June2016WEW_11_40 | ecosystem: Environmental > Terrestrial > Soil >... | reverse complement strand
TTTCGCTCTCCATATTTATTAGATAATCTACATTTGTTTGTATCTAATTGAATAGTATATCAGACCTAAAATTTGAATGTCAATATATTGGAGTATCGAAAATACCAAAAATTGAAAAAATAAATTTTTGCTATACAAGCGTAAACAACCATCAACCCCCGCCCGCCGGTCAACCAGGGAGAAAACAGCCGGCAACCTCCGATAATTTTATAAGGTGTGATTAATATAACTTTTTATTTTCGTGAATATTCGGGTATATTCGGGTATCCATGACTGGAGAATCTTTGGTCTGGTCATACTCTGGTCGGTCTGGACACACCCGGCCGGGGGCATAAAACTTACCAGGTCAAAAACTCGTAAACATCCATGACCGGCAATAATATAAAAGGAAAGAGGACCGGCGCCGGCCCGGTCCTCTTTTTGTTTCTTGCTCATGAATTTCCGATTGATTTTTAAATATATCCGATAATTTTATATTGCGGCATCTGTTTACTTGAAAATGCCCGAATATCTTTTAGAATGCGCTGTTAATCTTCTTCCGGATCTCCTGGGGATCCCCCCGGAAATAACGCATTGTCGTTGTGATCTGTTTGTGCCGCATGAATTCCTGGGCGTCTTCAACCTTGACTCCGCTCTCTCTGAGGTTCTGGGCCCGGGCGTGCCGGAATTCGTGAGGATGTAGTTTGTGTACCCCGGCCTTGTTCCCGATGCGCTTTAGATCATAATTCAACTGGTAATAAGGTTGAGGGAAAACTTTTCCCTGCCGGGTCCCGATGTACTTCTTTAGCGCCAAAATGGTTTCATCGGATACGGGTACCAGTTCCTCATCACCGCCCTTGCCAACAATTTTGAGATACTTTTCCTTGAAGTTAACGTTTGCCACCATTAACCCCATCAACTCCTTAATGCGCAAGGCTCCGTCATATAGTGTGTGCGTCAGTGCCCGTTCATAATCGTTATCGGCAGCTCCGACGACTTTCAAGATTTCGGAGGTCGGTATGAGCCTGGGGATTTTGTTGTGGACCTTGGGACCCTTAATCATCAAGTCCCAGTACCCGCGCTTCTCCATCGGCGAGTGTTTTTTACGGTAGAGGAAGTAGGCCCTGATCGCGGAGAGGCGCTGGTTAATGGTTGCCGAGCTCAATCCCTCATTTTCCATCTCAAGCAGATATTCTTCCACTTTCCTTTCATCCGGCTCTTTGCCCTTCAGGAAACGGTCGAATAACATCAGGTTCATCTCGTAGGCGTGTTTAGTCAGGGGGGCTGACTGGAACTCTTTGATGAATTGTACAAACGTTTTTTGCATGCCTTTTACTCCTTACCAGCACCAGCTGGAGTTTTCGTTGTTTATGGAGGATTTTAGTGGCTGCGGCCTGGATGCGTCTGTCGTCGACGAAGACCTCCCCATCCGGTGGGTACCATTGGCCACCAGAGGCTTGACGAGACTTTTTAGGTATTTTCAGGATGACGAGCCAGCCAGACGGCGGACGATATAAACCATTTTTATACCTGACCGCACTTTCTTCGGGGATTTCCCAGGCGACGGAACCATTACTAAGATAAGGCATTATTCGTGCATCACTACCAGTTTCAGGATTTCCTTGATGTCGGCGCCGGGGCCCCGCATTTTTTCAACAGTTTCCAGAATTTCAGAGCGACGAGATTCGTACAGGTCGCGAACCTCTTTCGTATGGCCTGCTAGTATTTTAGTCAACTCCCTGTCGAAATAACGCTCTTCTTCGGGTGTCATCTCACCCCAACCTCATCACAAAATTTAAGTTATTCCGGGCACACCTTGTGCACCTGGATACCATTACCATTGAGTTTGATGACCTTCACATTAAAGACTCCATCGTTAAAGATAATCGGCTTTTTGCAAAGCGGGCATATTACTCCGGCAAGGGTCGAGACCGGGTCCGCTGCTCTCGCCAGAATTACCTCTGCTACCGGGGCAGTACTGGGTTCATTCGCTTCCATCACCGTGGCCATGGCAGCTGCGGTCGCGGCTCCGGTCCCGCTAACATCTAAAATCGGGGGCGCTGGAGCTAAATCGATTACTGCCGGCATCGTCCTCATTCTAGCCTTTGTCTGACTGGGGGCTTTAGTCAGGCGCCCATTATGATACTGTTTCCGGCGAGTAGGTTGTACCGGATGCACTTGAAACCGCGGCATTTATTTTCTCCCTGATATTAATTTGGGCTTAGGGATAACGAAATGGGAAGCCACTACCATTAACGTTATCCCCCAAGCCCCGTTGTGAATACACCCGGAGCCGGTTCGGAAAGGTAAACCTTGCTCCTTACATACAAACTAACACGTATTCTTTCACATGTCAAGAGGATAACGAAAATTATTTTGTGCCTAGCGATGGGGTATTTCTCAAGAAATATATGAAGTAGTATAATTTAGGTAACAATGCTCCAAAGGAAGGGGGTTATTCATGGAAGGTAAATGTCATGAAATTTTTGAAAAAGTAGCTAAAGTACACAATACCGCCCATGTCCTGGCTCAAGTATGGAATTCTTGGGATGTAAAGAGTCGTCCCGAGGTGAGGCAAGAAAGCATTGACAAGATCCGGCAACGGGTAGTGGAACTCAACGACAAGAAATTGGTAAGGGCAAGGGACTCCAATGACCTCTTTACGTATTTGGATTTTCTGGAAGACTTAAATGCGGGAAAAGAATTCGTGAAAACAAAACGTCTTTCGCACTTCAGCCAAGAAGACAGCCTTGTTGAGACAATCGATAACCTCACCACTGAAATGGCTATCCATGCGATCGCCGACTGTGAGTGCACACGAAATCTGCTAAAGCCTATAAATCCTAATGAGGAACTCCAATGAAGGCCAGCGAGTTTGAAGCCTTGTTATCCCAGCTCACCGTGCGGGATCTCTATGAGGTTCATAATCAACTCTACCATCAGTTCCAATCCGCCCCGGTCTGGGATACCGGTGCCACAAAAGCCGCCCAAGTGCGCCATTTCACTTATTGGGTAAAAGACAATCCCGGTAATTTGAATACTATCATTACACTGGTCAATCAAATGGTTCAAAAGGCCGCAATGGCGCCAACCCGCGGACCTGTATCGGGTACTCATTATATTGCATGGGCCGATTTTCAAAAGTTGCGTAGTTATCCTGACCTAGCCCAAGCTATTACTTTCGAACAATCAGGTAAGCCCATAACCAGAGATGGTTATGTGTCAGTCCATGCCATTTACAATATGTCGGCATGGGAAAGCTGGAAGTCTAGTTCCTTATCTGCTCATGAGCGAGCATTGGCATCGGCGATTAGCAATTTGAATTTGTATGCACTGATGAAATTAAATGAAGGCAGGCGAAAAGACCAGCCGGCGCTTTTCCCCCAGAATCTGCTCACGTAAAATATATTCACCGAGGTGATGAAAATGATGAACGAGCGTCCGGAAGTATTGGCCGCTGATTATTGGAACCTGTATCTTGAGCACAATCGACTGAGAACAGGTTCCCTGTGGAAAGGTCCCGACACTGACGCCGGCGCTTTTCTGGCGATGATGCTCGAGAACTCCGGGGATATTTTGAGGGAATCCGCTAAATCTCCACCGGATCGGGGTTACCAGTTCGAAAAGTTCAACCGGCTTAAACGCTATATCAACGACCGTGATTGGAAGACTCCCATCTCTCCCGGAGAACAGGCCAATCTCAAGGAAATTCAAAGGCAAGTCAACAATATCCCAACGAGAAATGAAATGACAGCTAAGATCAAGACTCTGATCTTAGCTGTTTCTAATCGGGCTCCGGGTAGTGTGGATTCTGCCTTAAACAACCTTAAACCGTTACTGCAGACTCAACAAACTGTTACTGCAAAACAGCCACCTTCCCGTAAAACTCAGGGAAGCGAAGGGCACTGGAAAGTTATTGGTAACAAGTGGGTTCACTTTCCTGATTAATGGAGGGGCTGTTCATGGCACCAACATATCGTGAGTTAATGCACAACATCATCACCCAATATTCAGGACGTGCTACGGCTGATATCGATGAGATGTTCTATGGTAATGCCCCAGACAAGAGGCGGAATAGACTTAGATATGCAATATTCGTGGCACGAAAACACCATTTACCGGAAGCTAAAGTACTCGAATCCTTCGCAAATAAAAACTTTCCTTTGCTTCTTGATAGGATGAAGGAGGATTTAGAGGAACCGGAGGATGACGAGGATGACGAAGATGAGAAGGATGAGGGCTTAAACCGTGAACAGCCTCGGAATATGAATACTCAGACTTCGAAACCGGGCGTCGGTCCCGGCGAATGGAAAGTTGTCGGTCATAAATGGGTGTGGTTCCCAAGATAAGAAGGTACCTGTATGGTGATTTCATATGACCCCCAGACTAACCGCTATAACGGGCTGGTTATCAGGCACGGCGATGTTTTAGTAGACAGTAAAAACAATAAATACGACGTCGACCGGGTTAACGGGTTTATCCTGATGCTGCATTTTATAGATAAGAAGGGCGTGTCCCAGATTATCTCTGTCAGTGTTGACCCCTACGATACCGACCGCTACAAGCCTTTGACCAAAACCGGCGAAAACATCTATACTACATCTGAAGCGATCAAGTTCGTCGATAAAATGGCCTTGAATCCACCGACCGGTACCGAACACTGGGAAGTCGTCGGCCGTCGCTGGGTGAAGTTCATTAACTAAAGTGGGAAAGGAGCCGCATTATGCCAAACGTATATAGTTGTGACCTGGGGTTCGTTTTAAACATGTTACAGAGTTGTCCGGAAGTGGCGGTGGTCGTTGGCTGGTCGAAGGCCGGCGGGGAGAAGAATAATAAATGGGTAGAGGATCTCGGCAAATTGGAGCAGAAAGGCATTCCTGTTCTGGTTGCCGATCTTGATTCCTGTGCTAATCTTTCCAAGGACCTGGGGATTAAAGCCGGAGAGACTCAGTTATACCAGTCCGGGAAAAAGGTAGACCTGGCTTATGACCAGACCAATACTGTAGAAGCACTGGAACGTATTATTGAGAGGAAGAAAAATGCCAGAAAATAAGGGTGACACCAAGGAAGACATCGACCGCAGTATGAAAGCGAGCGGAGCCGGCGCCCTTATCAAGAAAATGGTCGCACAGATCAAGGCGAAGAGAAAATGAAATTAACCGAGGCCCAGATAGCAGATTTTAAAGCCCAGGGCTGGACTGTGCTGGGAACGACCTTTGGATTAGGTTATAAATCGCAATGGGACACTCCATGGTTTATCGTCCGGGAGTTTTACCAGAACGCTTTGGATGAGCATGATGTCGCCGGAGTTGCCGCCATTCCATCCCTGGAACTAACTTCAGAAGGACTGGTGATTCAGGACCAGGGCCGCGGATTAGGCGCCGAGAGTCTGCTGATGAGCGAGGTCAAACAGACGTTGGACCTGCGCGGCCGGTTCGGCGAGGGCATGAAGTTCGCCTGCATCGCTGCTGTCAGAATGGGTTATACCCCGGTCATTGAAACTCCCAAGGTCTCTATCCAGGTTTATTCCACCGAAGTCATCATGGGTGGTAAGTCAAACGAATTACTGACCTTCGTTTATAAGGAGAATACGCGTCCGCTGCGTGGTACCAAGATCATTATCCCCGGATATCACGGCTCACTCTATAAGGACCGGTTTGCCCAATTCTTACCGGCACCTCTTTTCAAGACGCAGTTTCAACTGGGGCGTTTCGTTAGGACATGGGGGATTTGGAAGAGCCGGCCCGGAGAAGGACGGCTGTATGTTGGCGATATCTTTATTCGCACTCTTGATGACAGTGATTATATGTACAACGTCTGGAATCTCGACCTTAATCCGGACCGCATATCGGAAATCGATAACTCCGCCTTACGCAGTAAAGTGGGGATATTATGGGCTTATGTTGATACCATTGGTTTGGCGGGTCTTGCCTTAAACACGATAACGACCGAGAACATTTTTGAAAGTCAGCTTAATTTCCCGGCAATTAAACACCCCTACATGTGGAAACAAGTATGGACTCTAAATTACGGTGGCAACAGCGTGCTTTATACCGGTGAGCACAGCCGAAAAATGGCAGAATCTTTCGGCTACAAAGTGATTGGCCAGAACTTCCCCTATAATACCAGACACATGCTGAAGAATGTAATAACAACCGATGAACAGGTCACAGAGGCAAGAGAGAAAGAACTTTCAGTCCCCAAGATTATTGCCGACAAAGATCTACCGAAAGAAAGTCAGGTTAATTTAGCCTTGGTGCGTTTTCTTAGTGACAAAGCGCAAAAAGACATTATCAAGTTGCCCAAAATTGTGGCGGCCGCAATTCCTAAAGATCCCAGAACAGGCGGATTGGTCTTGGGTTTGTGCGACAACGAGACCTATGTTTATTTAGACCAGTCCATCCTGACTGACTTGGGAGATACAATAAGCACGTTCTGCCATGAGATGGGACACTGGATGGAACCCCAGCCTCTGGATGGAACCATCGAGCATACGCGCAATGTAGAAGAGTACAGTGCGCGGGTATTCTTAGCTCATGAGAAATACTTTGAAGAAATTATGCGTTTGCAAAACAAGGACATCACTTTCGTCAATTATCCCAAGGTAGTCTACAAACCTATTCCTGGTGTTTCTTTCAGTTCCGTCTACCCTGGAGTTTGTTACAAACTGGGTCTCTGCGGATTTAAGCCGCCGGGAGGACGGGCTATATCGAAACCTCCAGGACGCATTTACAAAGAGCCGCCGCATGAAAAACGGCGCCATTGGGAAGTTGTTGGGACTCGATGGGTCGAATTATACGACTAAAATGTTTAAGGAGGCCGTTGATTATGCCTAGTGGTGAATGGGGGAAAATAAAACAGAAACTTGCCGATGCTATCATTGCAGATGCCAAAAAGGCGCAGATGCCGGGATATGAGCATCCCGTCCATGTTTCATGGCAGCCGAACATGAAGAGATTCGGTTATAAGGAATATAAAGGCAATGTCTACGCTTCCTTGGAGGCAAATGACCCTCAGACTATAGCCTATTACATCAACGGAGATGTTCTTGTTACCCATCACGGCCCAATGCGGCAAAGGATCCAAATTTCCCAGCAATTAGACACGACATAATATGAATTATTTCCTTCCAAACGCAAGGTAATCCGGAGGTTTTTACGATGGCAAAGAAGCAACCGACAATTCCCGAAGTAGTAGAAAGACTTGATAGACTGGAAGACAGCATTGGTCGCATTGACCGCAACATGAAGAAATTGAGCAGCATCAAGCAAATTAAGGGATTTGAGGAAAAGAAAGACCGTGTTATTTATGACGGCGTGAAAACGATGTCTTTCAAACAGGCCGCCTTAGTTCCTGGTCATTGGGAAGTCCGCGGGAGAGAGTGGGTAAAAATCGCTGATAAGTAGGAGACTAACATGGTGACAAGAACAGACCCGAGGGTATTTGGAGACCAGCTGAACGCTACGGCAGATATGCTGTCGGACAGTTTTAAACTATCAAAATGTGAGGCAATCAGTATTGTTGCCCAGGTGCTTCTTGATGACAACATCACCAGCCGGGTTAATTTATCCGGAGAGGAAAAGAGGATCGTCGAGAATTTTGTGCTCGCCGGTTGTCTGGATAATAATGATTACCTTTTCCGTGATTCCCCGCCAGGTTCTAATTTCAAGGATGTATTCCGTAAAGCTACTCGAGGGGCATATAGAGGCTAAATATATTTCTCAAGAAATATATGCAGGGTATATAATGGCTCTATGCCAGGATTTAATCTTACCGAGAAAGAAGCCCGTGAACTGCTGCAGAAAATCGGTGGTAATAGTGAAGCTGCCGATAAACTGTCTAAACTCCTGAAACCGGAACAGAAGAAAGAAGTCACTGCTGCTGCAGAGTTATCCGATGATGAAGCATGGGTAAAAGCCAAGTGGGAAGAAGCCTCATCAGTTACTGGTGAGGCTTTAGTTTGTTTCTTTTGCCACAAAACCTTTAAGGAACTGCGCTGCGACGCGTGTGAAGATTGCTTTAAGGTCTGGGCCTTAGAGTGCAAACCTAAGAAAAAGAAGAGGAGAAAACATGGAAATCAACATGCAGGCAACAATCGGGACGTGCAATCAATATCTGAGGGAAGTTAGCGGTGAATTGTCAGAAATATCCGTTGTGATTTCTCCCAAGAAAGTTATCGCCGACGATGCGTCCACGAAGTTACAGTATATCGACGGCTGCAATATGTGGAAATCCTGTTTCAATAAAGGCTGCTGGTACAGCATTGCCGGCAGGCAAACAAAAAGAACGTGAGCCGGGAAAGTTAGCTCACGTTCTTATTCTATGCTTTCAGTGGATCCGGTTTAATTACCGGTTGGAGCAGCTGCGAACTGCGGAAATAAAGGCGCTCTGCACCTGTTTGTTGTTCTGGCCGCCCATGCCAACTGGGGGTTTCGCGTAGGTCTTGTCTTTCAATGCGGCGCCGATGCAAGCATTGAAGCCACTCGGCCGATGTGCCGGGACACCGACAATTCTGCGAAGTGTTCTGACCGGAAGTCCGGCCACTTGAGCCATGTGAATCTTACCCATTGTAAAAGTTCCTCCTCACGTATTATTATCTGCTGTTGCATTCTCGTTTACTGTTGCATCATCAGGATTAAAGGCTTGTATTGCACAATCGAAATCCTTTAATCTTTCCCGTAAGGGTTGCTCCACTGACTCTTTTATTGTATCCAGTTCCTCGCAGATTGTCAATGCCACCTGGTCCGCATCCCCTTCAGCGTCAGCGACCGTCTTTTCAAGGTCATCTGCGATTTCCTGCTGCCCCTGTTCTTTCAATTCATCCCGGTACCATTGCGTTATCACCCCGAGAGAACATGGCTTACAAATGTTGGGGTTGGGGTCTTTCTCTTTGACCCATTCTTTCATCGGTTTTAATTTGGCTTTGCAATCGAAAGTCATTTTCTTCTCCTCGATACTTCATTGGCCACTATTTCCAGTGTCACTTCATTAGCAAGGGTTCCAGGAGCGAGTAAACGCTCCACTGACCCTGTAATAACATTGCTCGGTTTCTTGGCGCCCATTGCTTCGCTCAAAAGGCTACAGGCCGTTTCGCGGTCACCATTCTTTTGAGCGTCCACAGCTGCCAGGTATTTAGTGATTGGTTCGGTATTAGGCATAATTATTTCTCAAGAAATATCAGCGGGAGCAAACCGGACAGTTTTTGCGGTCTCGTATTTCTTCAGCCATCATTTCCACGATGACGTGATGCTCTAAATGCTCTCGTTCCTCAACCTCGCGCATCCCCTTATCCAGGAAAGCGGCTTCATTCATGTCAATTTCCATGATCAGGCGGAGGAGTTCACCGGAGTGGACTCTTTCCTCATTGGCAATAGAAAGGAGAGAGTTCTTTATAGCGGGGTTCTTAATTCGGAGAGCCTGAGCTGTATAAATATGGGTAGCGTCCATTTCGGCAGCGACATCAAGCCGCAGCGCCCGGACAATTTCTTGATTGTCGAGGTCTCCGGTCTCTCTCATACCAGGGAAGGGATTGGTAAAGTTAGGCATTCTTACCCTCCTCGTTTTTGACTTTGGCGAGAGCCTCTTCTACGAGGTTTCTTTGGTCTTGCGGAGTCATGGAACCCAGTTTATGCCTGAACCATTTCTTGAGGATTTCACGTTGTTTTGGTTGTAGATTTACGGTAACCTTCTCGAGGTCTTCCGGAGTTCTCATCGATTCAAGACCGTATCTGGTTTCTTTTGAGAGCGCCAAAACCTCAAGGGCTAGTTCTTTTTCCCATGGCGGAAGTTGGGCAATGCGCTCCGGGCTCATGTCGATTCTTTCCATGGCATTCAATTCCGTGAGGCATGCATTAGTATCGTCCAGTACCTGGTCAGAACCCACACCCTCGGTACGGGCGAAACGCATGGCCTCGTTTAGCAATCCGGCACAGGTAGTCAGATGCCCGGTCGAGCACGGAATACAGCCTCTTTTGATGGAGGTTGCGACAGGTTCTTGTCCAGGAGATCCCTTTGCTATTTCCCTGTCAGCAGTTTCCCTTTCCAGTTCATTGAAACGGGCACCGCATTGGCCGGATTCTTTACATTCCCGGTATTCGAAAGCCAGTTCAACGTCGGACATTTTTTTGACTTCTTTGGCCGGCTCCGGTTTAGCATCGGCATCGGGTGTCTTTTGAGATTTAGCCCCAGGCCAGTATTTCATGAGATCGGGATTGTTAGCCCTGATTCGTGACATGTAATCGTTTTGGTCGGTCATCGCAATTCCTCCCCACGCCTTCATAATTTATGGCTGCTGCGGTTTGGGGGGAGTCCGGCGTGTCCGTCTTTTTGTCTTGGCAAAGGCGGCATCCAGCTGGTTGATTTTATCGGAGATATTACTGACGGTAGATGTTATGGTGTCAAGCGGATCAATGCGGTCCAGTGTATGCCGGACCTGTTCCAGTTTACCATGAACCTCCTGACCCTTCTCAATACTGTCTATAAATGCGTCAATGGGATTTTTCGGCATATTATTGCTCCCCTAACGAACCGAGTAAGGCGTTTTCTTCTTCAATAATACCACTAATTTCCTGCGGACTTCTAACTACAGTATTGGCCGGTGCCGGAGGACGGTTGGTAAGAATCTCTTTTAGGTTAGTCATTCCATTATCGAGAGACTCTTTGACTTCCCTGGCTATCGCCATGGCGCCTTCTTTTAAATTTTCACCGGCCTCCGTGGCAACATCAAGAACTCCCTTGCCATCGCCCCCGGAATTGGCAGCCATGTCCTGAGCCGCTTTGATTTCATGCTTGAGCGCCTCTATCTGATTGTCATACATCTGCTTCGTCAGCTCGTCGATTTTCTTATTGGCCGCTTCACGGTCTGCCTTCATCTGCGCAAGGACCGGTTCAAATTGGTCGGGCTTGCCGCCGTTTAACATCATCATTCTTACCATTTGTTCCGTTCTAAGGGATTCGGTTTCGACTTCCTGTTTTCTCCGCAATGCCTCTGTGAAACCACGGTCATAAGGCAATACCATGGGATTGCCAGCACTGTCATAAATGGTCATAGTGGAGGCTTGGCCGGCTCCGGCCAAACTCTCCTTGAGTTGTTTTATTTCCGCTTTCAATTGTTCTATGACGCCGCCGCCTTCGTTCCTCTTTTCGAGTTCCGCGATACGGTCAAGTAGTCGTTTCTCGTTGTCTCGTTGTCGTTCCTCACGAAGATGATTCAATTCAGCTTCTAGGACAGCGATCTTTGGATCAACCGCTGGTATATTGGCCCAGGGTGGGGGCTGGTAAGGTGCGTTAGGATAACTAGGATAATTTGGACCATATTGATTTTGACCTTGGCTATACGGATACATGCCTCTATCCTCCCTTGGAATTTGTACTCCATCTGCATATTGGCTAACCATCGTTTGGCAAAGGCCTCTTTTATTTGGGCCGAGATGCGAAACCAGTAATTCTTCCAATTCCCTGTAGTTTGTCCAGTATCTCGGAGATAACGCCATGACATTGGTTATCCGCTCTCTTAATTTTGGTTCGACTCCGTTAACCCACATCACCTGACCAAGGCGGTCGACCGGGTCCGTGGTATAATAAGCAATTTTTTCTCGTATCCCAGTCTCTGGTGCATTTTCAGGTGGAGGAGGTTTAGGTGTTTCTTTTGGACCACCTGTTTTTGGCTTACCAGAATTCTCCACCTCTTCGCCTTCTTTCTCTGAGACGGTCTCTACTACAGGGTCACCGGGACCCTTCCCTGCGAGCTGATTGTATTCGTCCTCACTTATTTCAAATGCAGTGAAGGCATCAGCAGCAGTGTCCTCTGGATAAACCTTTTTGTGGCGGTTTACCATATGGCCTTTAAACAACGGCCATTTCGTTGTATGGAATGAATCGCACTCAGGACATTTGTAGAACGCCATTTTTACGCCTCCGTAGTTTGTTTTTAACCCCTACCGCGCAATTGCGGCGCGGCGCTTTTTAATGTCATCTCTCATCTGTTCCGCATCTTTAACCACCAGGTATTGAAGATAAGCGGATTCCGTCGGCTGCGGAATGTGACCGAGTTTGAAATGAAGTTGTACAAGATGTTTGAATGCCGGCACTGCCGCTGCCGCTAAACGGACAGAAAAGACTTCTGACCCAACCGGTGATTCTTTAACCGGCTGTTCCTTTATTGGTTCCTGCGGTTGATTAACTATCGTTCCTTCGGTAGTCATTTTTGTTTACACCTCCGTAAACGCTTACGCCTGACAATGTTTACAGTAGCATCATTGACTTTAATTTGTCAATTAGAGTATTATGCCTATTAGAGTTTGTAAACATTTGCGGTTTCTCAAAGTAATTGTTGGAGGTGACAGTATCAAAACCTTTATTTGCAGCGCCGTTAAAGGAGGCGTGGGAAAAACTAAAGTTACCGCGGGGCTGGCAAAGGCTCTGGCCAGAAAAGGGTTCAAAGTAGCGGCGCTCGATTTAGACTTTTTCGCGCCTAACCTTGATGTAGAGCTGGATGTTAAAGAATCCCTGGAGGGTGATGGTAATGGGCATGTCCTCCCCAGTCATACGCCAGATGGTTTACAGTTCGTATCGTTGGGTCAGGTTTATGTCTTTGACCAGGCCGTTACAGTTGGCGAAGAAGAAGCCATCTACTACATCGAACAACTTCTAAAACCCGAGGCCATTCTGTGGGAGCCTTATGATTATCTGGTCATCGACACCGCGCCGACCAGTTCCGGAGTCATTCAAGCCTGTTTTCTTGTTCCCGACCTGGTCGGGACAATTATTATTAGTCAACCTTCCCGTGTATCCCGCGCCGACCTTTACCGCAGCCTTTCCCTGATGAAAGATAAACAGGTCCCCGTCCTGGGGGCCGTAGTCAACCAAGCCTATTATGTCTGCCCATCCTGTGGCACCACGTCCCCAGCTTACGACCTTACCCCTGAAGATATTGAAGAAGTTGTAAGCAAATACCATGTTCCGGTACTGGGTAAAATTCCCCATGCAGGAAATCTAGACAAGTATTTCGACGAACTGGCGACTACAGCAATAGCAGCGACACCGGTACTCATGGCAGGAGAAAAACGCGTCTCTCCTATTCCCAGAAAACTAATGGGTTGGATCGGCAGAGTAGTACCGGGTCAATCTTTAGAAGAAAACAAGGGGGATTAACAAATTATGCCTAAAATACCTGCCACTTTGGCAGACTACGAAAAGGAAATCAACGCCCTGATTACCAGTATCATCCGCATGTCGAGCCTCGCCTCGGGCATGTCTACGACAAAGGAACAACAGCAGATGGACGGCAAAAAGGCCAGTTTCTACATCAAGGACATCGATAAGCGCTATATCTTCATCGTCGTTGGGAACAAAGTAGAAATCACTAAGGATATGGAGAATATATCCACTTACGTCGTCTGCGGTTCCGCTAAGTTATTCCTGGAAACCATCGACAAAATTCTTGCCGGCGATGTCGGTGCCTTTCAAAGAGCGATACAAAGAGGAGAACTGATACTGAAAGGCCCTCAATCTTTACATGACCAGCTAATGTGGAAAAAGGGATTGGAACGTCTCCATCAACTGCGCAAAGTCTACGGTATGGCTTAAGGAGGGATTCATGGTCGAACCAAAGCAATCAAGGGGTGGGCTGGCGGGGATCAAGGATTTACTGGACGCTAACTTCGGGAAACCAGCAGAGGCTATACACCTTCTTACCGAACTGTCTAACGCTATCGCTTCCATTGACCAGGCCAAACTTAGAGAGGTCAAGGGGATGCTGGGGTCAATAGGAAACGTGCAGCTGGATGTGGACCAACTGCGTCTTGTTGTGGAGTTGGTAAGAATGTTCTGCACCCTCGATATCGAGAAGATCAAAGAGGCCCGGCAGCTCGTCGCCAATATCCTCCAGGTAGTAAAAGCATTGCCAAAGGATCTGCCGGTAGGCGAAATCGTGGGCAGCCTGAAGGAGTTAAAGGGGTGAGAAAATGAGTGACGCTATTCACTTCAAACCAAAAGTAATCAGACAAATCGACGGCAACGGCAATGTTCTCAAGGAAATCGACGAGAATGGTAATGTCACTATTCACGTTAAGCCGAAAGGCGGAGTGATAGAAGTTAAGCCGAAGGGCGCTGTCATAAAACCGGAGGAGTAAGTTGCTGCTGAAACAATTACCTTATGCCCTGCTGCTGGCCGCAGCCGCTTTCATCGGGATGTACCTGGCAAACGTATTTTATGACTACAAGGTGCCGCAGTACCTCAGCCGCAAGGTAGGACATTTAGGCGGCTGTGTCGCATTCCTCTTAATGCCATTGTTGTTTTCGTCTTTCTGGTGGCCGTTGATTCTTGTAATAGGTTTCACTGGCTTACTGCTATATGCAAGATGGTTCCGGCCGACAATGTTCCGCGGAGTGGGCGGCAGCGGCAGACCAAATGCCCTGGCAGAAATTCATTTTCCGGCCACAGGGATTGTCTTAATAGCCGTAATGTGGGGAGTATTCAACCAACCATGGCTGGCTGTAATCCCGTTGGCTTTCATGGGGGGGGGAGATGCCGTTACGGGAATAATCCGTGCCAGAGTCTACGGGAAGGAAATGAAGGGTCTTTGGGGCAGCGTCGGTATGATAATTGCCTGTCTTGGACTAGCCTACTTCATCAAACCATACTGGATTGGCGCAGTCGGCGCGGTTGTCGCTACTCTGGCTGAACGATATACGATAACCCATCGTTATGTCGATGACAACCTGACCATTCCCCTGTTCAGTGGACTAGCCATGGGATTACTTTGGTTCTATTTCGTCCGTTAAAGGAGCCGCATGCCTGAAATCGATTTCAAGACACTGGACGACCTTAAAAAGTTTGAAGGCTGGTTAATCACCAAAGCCGAGTTTATAAACGGTACCGCCACAATTCAACTGACATTGAGCCACATCGCAGCCGATAAGAAAGTAATATTTTCCATCACCGGAGGAGTACAAGCGCAGTTCGCTCCGGAAGGAAATACTGTAGTGATGAAAGCTATCCCAGTTTTAGTAATGAAAAACAAGGACGCCGAGGAATTGAAGAATGAACAAACTTAAGGTGCATCTCTGGACTTTACCAAGGTGGGCATTCCTGCCTTTCTTCGGGATATGTACACTCCTCGGAGTCGTTTTGGCTAAGGGTAGTCTGGGGACGCTGAACACATGGCTGGCTTTTCTGACCGCCATGTTGCTAATGGCCGGAGGTCATTCCTTCAATACGTATCTCGATACTGTTTGGACAAAGTTGGACAATCCCGAACATGAGCACAGCGCCGAGAAATCTTATTCCGCCGGCAGCGTGGTCATCAGCGAAGGGTGGGCTTCCGCGAAAGAAGTTTTGACGAATGCGATTACCTGGTACGTGTTAGGTCTCATTCCTGCCATCATTCTGGCCTTCAATGTGACGCCTTTTATCATCATCCCCGTGGTCTTAGGGATGAGTGTCACGTTCGGATACTCCCCCAGCAAGTTTAGTTATTTTCATGAGATTGTACTGGCTTCCGGCGTGGTCGCCGCGGCCGTCATCGGCGCACTGAGTACCGGGACTGGGGAGTGGGTGAGGTCGATGCTTATTACGATCCCACTGTGCCTTATTTTCTCGTTTGCCGGTCTTGGCCTCGACGAATGGCCTGACGCGGAACAGAATCTGAAACAGGGGGTCAAAAGCCTCGCCTATCAGGTCAAGAAACAGGAATTCGACCTGGCGCTTTATATCATGCTCTGGGTATTTATGGCCTATATGGTCCAACTGCTCTTCATCACCATCGGTTGGCTGAAACCGCTAACCGGACTTACTTTCATCGTCCTGCCGTTTGCGATCGCGGCCAGTGTATTTTTAAAGAAAGAGGCAACCTTCAAGAAGGCGGCGATGGTCATGGTTGCGGTAGCGATGTTCTACCCGATTCTGATGTTGGTCGGTCAGGCCATCAAATAATAGGAGGTTTT
>Ga0187864_10002505_pt1 | contig 15926 bp, 9 predicted proteins | sample June2016WEW_11_4_FD_132985 | JGI IMG/M metagenome (GOLD analysis project Ga0187864, IMG submission 132985) | Peatland microbial communities from SPRUCE experiment site at the Marcell Experimental Forest, Minnesota, USA - June2016WEW_11_40 | ecosystem: Environmental > Terrestrial > Soil >... | reverse complement strand
TTCGAGAACGCTTTTGTCAGTAAGCTGAACGCGGCCGGCTCCGCGCTTGTCTATTCCACCTACCTGGGCGGCAGCAATGGGGACGGCGGCGGAGGTATCGCGGTGGATTCGTCGGGCAACGCGTATGTAACCGGCTTCACTACTTCCAGCAACTTTCCCACCGTCAACCCCTTTCAAGCGGCTCCGGGCAGATCCGACAATATGTACGGCACGGCGTTTGTGGCCAAATTGAACCCTGCCGGCTCGGCCCTGGTCTATTCCACCTATCTGGGCGGCAGTGTTGAGGAAGAGGGGAGGGGTGTAGCGGTCGATTCCTTCGGCAATGCCTATGTGACGGGGGGCACGTGGTCGCCGGATTTTCCCACCGTCAATCCGATCGAGACCTACCAGTCGAAATCTGGCGCCGATAACGTCTTCGTCACTAAATTTAACGCGGCCGGCTCAGCCCTCGTCTATTCGACATTTCTCGGAGGCAGCGGTTGTTTATATAACGCTGGCCCTAGCGATTGCGGCGACGAAGGACTTGGCATCGGCATCGACTCCAGAGGCGTGGCCTACGTTGCCGGGGAAACTGCCTCACCTGACTTCCCCACGGCGAACGCGATCCAAACCACGAATGGAAACACGAGCGGCGGAGGAGAGGAGTTCACCGGATTCGTGGCCTGCCTGAACGCCGCCGGGTCGGCTCTGGCCTATTCCACTTACCTGGGCGGAAACACCTACGCGATAGCCAATGCGATTGCTGTTGATTCCTCTGGCGACGCATATGTGACCGGAATAAGCAGCGGTAACTTTCCCACCGTCAACCCGGTGCAATCGAGTCCAGGAGCCGCCTTCGTGGCCATGATCTCGCCGCCCCCAGCGGTCACCTTCTTCCCTGGCACACTCAATTTCGGAACCGTGCTCGGCGGCACGACGAGCCCGGCAGAGAGCATCACGCTAACCCCCATCAGCAGTGCGGCCGTGAGCCTTGCCAGCATCACCGCCAGCGGCGACTTTGCGCTAGTCACTATGGCCAATTCCTGCGCTTACGGCGGCGGCTCGTTAAGTGGGGGATCTACTTGCGCGATCAATGTGACCTTTACGCCTACCGACACAGGGACGAGAACCGGCGCGCTGACTATTACCTACACGGGAGCGGGCAGCCCTGAAACCATCGCGTTGAGTGGCACCGGAACCGCGCCCGCTGCGACGCTCTCCCCCGCGAGTTTGACCTTCAGCGGCCAGGATGCGGGGAGTACGAGTTCTCCGCAAGTCGTGACCCTCATGAATCCCGGCACGGTGCCCCTCACGGTCAGCAACGTGGCGATCTCGGCCGGTTGGACGCAGAGCAATAACTGCATGCCCGCCGTTGCCGCCAATTCCAGTTGCACGATCAATGTAATGTTCGCGCCTAGTGTTTATGGACCCCAAACCGGCTCGCTGACGCTGACCGATTACGCCAGCAACAGCCCACAAACGGTGACGCTGAGCGGAACAGCGCTGGCGCCGGTCGCAAATCTGTCGACCAGTTCCCTCAACTTCGCCGGGCAGACCGTCTCGACGCAAAGCGCCCCGCAGACGATAACCCTGACGAACGCGGGCAATGGCACTCTGACTCCCCTCAAGATCACTCGAACCGGTAGCTTCGCCGAGACCAACACTTGCGGCAGTTCCGTGGCGGCCGGCGCGAGTTGCGCGATCAGCGTCACTTTCTCGCCCATCGGCGCCGGGAGTGCAAGCGGCACGCTGACCCTGACGGACAACGCCAGCACCAGCCCGCAGACGGTCGAGCTTTCGGGCACTGGAATCGACTTCGCGCTGTCCAGCACCACTACGAGCCAGACGGTGAGCGCGGGGCAGACGGCAAATTACAATCTCGCGGTCGGCTCCGAAGACGGGTTCAGCCAGGCGGTGAACCTGGTGTGCACCGGGGCGCCCACGGCATCCGTTTGCACGGTCACGCCCAATACTGTGACCCCGAACGGCACGTCAGCCGCGAGCGTAGCGGTGGCCGTTTCGACTACGGCGTCCATTTCGCAACTCGCTCCACCTGCGGGAAGACTCTTGCCGCCGGGCTTTACGAGCTTGGGCCGAGTGTTCTGGCTGTATGGTATATTGGGGCTGGCAAGTTTGGCGACGCTGGCTGCCGCCAGGAAGCGTCGCGCCGCGTATCTTCTGGGCGCGTGCTTGCTTCTGGCGATGCTGTGGACCGCTTGCGGCGGTGGGTCGAACACTCCTGCTCCCAAGACCATCCCCGGTACGCCTGCGGGGACTTACACCGTGGTAGTCACGGGAACCGCCGCCTCGACTTCCACCCTCACCCACACGATCAATCTCACCCTGACGGTGAATTGAGGTCGGCGTGGTCCCCCTCCTTGGCTGCCTTATCTCCCCTCCAAAGCCAAGGAGGGGCGGAGGGTGGTTAAGTTGTGTGATGAGTTTGTGCCCGCTTGGGACGTGATCTTCGAGAGAGCCCGCTCCCTGCTTAACCGGGTTAGGGGGTGGCTGATGGAGGACGCACTCGAACCGGCCACCCCCTGTCTCCCGCTCCGCCGAGGAGAGGCAGTTCAAGCTTACCTTGCTAACTGGCTCACGGTGTCGGCGGCCGCTTCAAGCGGAAATGAGACGTGAACCGTTTCCTCATCCGAGTCTACGTCGATAAAAACAGACCCCTGCAACTTGAAGACTCTCACATGCTCGCGACGGCTATCTACCTCAACTAGCGGGCCGTCGGCGCATCGCGCGAGTTCTTCGCTGGCCGCTTTAATGGTCGGAAGCCATGGCCTGATTTTGTCGCGAGCGTCGTGGAGTTTGCTCCTGGGGATCATAAATGCAGCCACCGGGGCAACGGCGGCGGGCAAAATCAAATGGATGTGGTTGCCACCTTGGCTTTTTTCCCGCACATCGACCCTTACCGCCCCCTCGTTACAGACAACCACAGCGCCTGCCGTGAAGACCCCGAGCGTCCCTGCGAGAACTGCCATGCCTGCCGTCATAATCCACCGCCTTTTGGTGACTTACTTGGAGTGCGGCAGCGAAGCTGCCGCCTTCGAATTTCGGCTCGAAAGCGGTAGCTCGCGCTAATGCAATCCAAGGCGGCAGCTTCGCTGCCGCACTCCAAACTATCAGTCCGCGGTATTATTCGAATCCACCCAGATGCGAACGTCGTCGCTGCCGTCCTTCACGGTGACCAACTCCAGATTCTGGTATTCGTCGAGAGCACGCACTGCCGCCAGCACATTCAGTTCGTCGTTGGGGCCTGAGAGCAGGGCGTGTGCGACCCTAAATGGAATCTTGATGTCTACCGTGTTTGTCGTTTTCGAAGCCTGGTCCTTCTTCGCGCCGCGCTTGCGGTTCTCGTGAACTTTGATGAGCAGGAACTCCCCGGCTTTTGCAACCTCCACGTTTTGATCCTTCGACTCGACGGTGACGTACTGGTTGTCCTGCGTCTTGCGCACCGCTTCCAGCAAGGCGCGCACATCCACTTGGTCAAAGGCATGGCCTTCCACCTTGACTCTGCCTTCGTAGAGCTTGTCACATTTGATCGTGGGAAGAACGGCTTCCGCCAGGCTCAGTGGAATGTTGACGCGCACCCGATCTCCGTCCGGACCCGACTCGGTGACCCGGATGTGTATCCAACGGTCCGCGGGCAACGCCAGCGCCGCAAAGACCAACATGCCAACCATCACGCCAACTGTTTTCTTCATCATCGGGGACCACCTCCTCACTCTAAAGCGAGGAACGCAGTGGGACCTGGGAAAGTTCCACGATTTTTGATTTTGTGGTGCGGGCGTCTCGCCCGCTGACGCGCGGGCGGGACGCCCGCGCCACAAAATAACCGGAAAGGGCCGGCAACCTGAGATTGGGCTCCGGTGTCTAAGCCAAAGAACGGCGAACACGTTTAGTCAACACGCCGCTTTGCTACTTTCCAATACGAGGGGGGATTTAATGCGGAGATTAATAGTCACAAGTGCATTAATGGTTTTGCTTGCGGGCATCGCGAATGCCCAGCAGAAGCCCAGTGGCCTAGCTGAGACGAAAGTCGCGGCGGAGTCGCAGGAGCGATTGCCGGTGAAACGAGTGGTGCTCTACAAGAACGGAGTTGGCTACTTCGAGCACTCCGCGCGGGTACGCGGCACGCAGGAGCTCAACATCGACTTCACGACGGCACAGCTTAATGACGTCCTCAACTCGCTCACCGTGGTGGACCTCGGCTCAGGCCGGATTAGCGGTGTGCGGTTCAACTCGATTGCGCCCCTCAGCGAGCGGCTGAAGGCGCTTCGATTGCCCCTCAGCGAGGGGACTTCGCGGGATGATTTTCTCAACGCCCTGCGCGGCACAAGAGTGGAGGTGCATAACGGTTCGGCGTCCGGCGCGGGCCGAGTGTTGAGCGTCGAGACACGCAAGACCCTCAACCCCAAAGGCGAGCAACTGATGGAAGTCACCGAACTTTCCCTTGTAACCGATGGGGGCGAACTGCGCAGCTTCGAGATGGGGCCGGCCACTTCGGTGCGCATCGCCGATCGCGACCTGAGCGATGATGTGGGGCGTTACCTGAACCTCATCGGGTCTGCCAAGGCCATGGACTTGCGCCGCATGACCATCTCCGCCACAGGCGATGGCGAGCGCGACGTGTTTGTGAGCTACATCAGCGAAGTGCCGGTTTGGAAAAGCACTTACCGCATCCTGCTTACGGACAAGCCTGACGATCCGCCACTCATCCAGGGATGGGCGGTGGTGGATAATACGATCGGCGAGGACTGGAAAGGCGTCCGACTCTCTCTTGTCGCGGGCGCGCCGCAGTCTTTCATTCAGCAGATCTCGCAGCCCTACTACGTGCGCCGGCCGGTGGTAGCACTCCCTCAGGAAATGACACTGACGCCCCAGACGCATGAAATGGCGCTCATGGCAGCGCCGGCTCCACCCCCGCCTCCGGGTTCCGGCGAGGGCGGAGGAACCGGCGGCGGGGTGTACTCTGTGGGCGCCCCCGGCGGCGGTCTAGGTGGAGTAATGGGCGGCTCGATGGGTGGCTTGGTCGGCGGGACGACCGGCCTGGAGGGAATGGTGAGGGATCAAACCGGGGCTGTGATTCCGAATGCCAAGGTGACCTTGAGGAATAACGCCAACGGCGCCTCCCGGACCACCCGCGCCGATTCTAACGGCCACTACCGGTTCCGAAACGCCCAGCCAGGTGACTCATCCCTTTCCGTCGACTCACCGGGATTCCAGCAGTTGGCCGTGAACAACGTGGCCGTCGCCTCCGGCAGGATGAATCAGTTTCACCCGACGTTGGCGGTCGGGGTCACTGGGGAAACGATTATGGTTGCGGCCGAGCCCGAGAGGCGAATGGAAGAGCAGCAGCCCGAAGCGGAAGGGAAGGAAATCGGCGACCTCTTCGAATACGATATCAAGCAAACCGTGACCATTGATAAGAACCAGTCGGCCCTGGTCCCGATTATCCAGGCGCATATCGATGCGGAGAAGGTGACGTTGTGGAACGCCGAGTCGGCCGCGGCCCTGCGCGCCCTCTGGCTGACCAACACAAGCGGGCAGACGCTGGATGCAGGAAGCTTCAACGTGCTGGAAGGCGATACGTTTGCCGGCCAGGGACTGCTGGAAGCCGTTCATCCCGGCGAAAAGCGGCTGGTCTCCTACGCGCCCGACCCGGCAGTGCACGTTCAGGTGCAGGAGAACTTTTCGGAAAAACCGATCAGCAGGATTGTGATTAATAAGGGTCTGATGTTTACCACCCGGGAACAACGTTCGAGCAGGACTTACAAAATCTCCAATTCGGACGTCACTTCACGAGAGGCTGTCATCGAGCACCCAGCCCGCCCCCTTTGGCAACTTGCGGATAACTTGAAGCCGGACGAGTCGTCAGCTTCGTTCTATCGTTTTCGAGTGAAAGTGAAACCGAAGGAGAGCAGCCAACTCGTAGTCGAGGAGCATAAGCCCGAAACGGCCACGTTGGCGCTCACCAACCTGACGAGCGACCAAGTCGAAGTTCTGACCCAGCAGCAGCGCGTTACTCCTGCCATGGAGCAGGCTTTCCGGCGCGTGCTGGACCAGAAGAGCGCGATTGCAACGCTCGACGCGCAACTTCAGGCCCGCCGTCAGGAGATCGATTCCATTGGCGCGGACCAGGCGCGCCTGCGCGAGAACATGAAGGCGCTCAAGGGCAGTGCAGAGGAGAAAGCCTTGACCGAGCGCTACACTCGTGAACTCAATACGCAAGAGGACCGCCTCGCCGCGCTGCACGCGCAGATCGCTGATCTCGACGGAAAGCGCGAGCAGGCGGCACAACGATTGGACCAGACGTTGAGTGAGATTAGCTTGACCGAGACCTTCTGAGGAAGCTCAGGCGTCTCAATGCGCCGCAGATGCCGTCCGGAGCCCCGAAGGGACGACCCTCGTGGCCGTCATGGGCAACTGAAGGGGTTGCCCCTACGATGGACCGCGCAGGAGCGAGGCAAGGCTCTTTCCCGTGGCTAGAAGTCGTTGGGCTTCGTCCCGTTTTATCCTGCGATGAAGCATCAGCAGGGCCAGCGGCAAATTTCCTCCGGCGGCTCTCAGGGTCCGGGCGGCACGGACAGGAGAGGCACCGGTGGAGCGCGTCAGGATTCGCTGGCCTCTCTCGCGCAGCTTCCGGTTGGTCAATCGCATGTTGACCATCCAACTGGAGAAGACGCGCCCCAGGCGGACCATGACGGTGGTGGAGAGCATATTGAGGACGAGCTTCTGGGCGGTTCCGGCCTTCATTCTGCTGGAGCCGGTAAGGACCTCAGGTCCCACCACGGGCGCAATGAAGACGTCCGCGAGCGGCTTCATCGGGGCGGCAGGGTTGACAGTCAGACCGACCGTCCTGGCGCCGATCCGGCGAGCATAGCGCATCCCGCCCAGCACGTAAGGAGCCTGGCCGCAGGCGGAGATTCCGACCAGGACATCCTTCCTGCCGAGCCTGATGCGGCGCAAGTCACGTTCGCCCTCGAGAGGGTTGTCCTCCGTCTCTTCTGAGGACTTCAGCATGGCGCCTCGGCCGCCTGCGATTACAGCCTGCACGCGGTCGCTGTCGAAGGTCGGGCCGCACTCGGCAGCGTCGAGGACGCCCAGCCTGCCGCTGGTCCCGGCGCCCAGATAAATCATCCGTCCGCCGCGGCTGATGGCTTCGACAGCCGTATCCACTGCGCGCGCGATGCGGGGTATGACCTTCTCGACGGCTGGAGCGACGCTCCGATCTTCCCGGTTGATGATGCGGAGAATTTCAGCGGTGGGTTTTGTGTCGAGCGCTGCTGAGGACGGGTTTTCGCGTTCCGTGATTCGGAGTAGGGACTGGGGAGTGGGGTCTGGGATCTGGGGCAATTCTGATTTACGAATTCTCTTTTGTTTCATACCAAGTCGCAAAAAGAGGCTGGGGGCTATCCCGCCGCGTCTACCGACTGCGTTCCTCCAGGAGCACCGGCGCAGGATTTCGACTACACTTTCGCACTGAATGCTGGGAAAAGCAAAAGGATATTTTCCCCACGCTTAGAAGGTCGTGATACAGTGTGCAGTCCAGTGCCGTAGACCGGACAATGGTCATTGCTTTCCCGGCGGGTGCACTTCCGGCGGTCCTTCCGGCAGGGCTTGGGTCAACGGCGGCGGATCCTGCTAGTTCTGACGGTGCAAGGTCGAAGTATTCCGGTAAATACAATTTCTCCGTGCGCCCAGGGATGGGATCGCGATCCAAATTCCCAGGGGAGCCGGACGTAAAACAGAGAGGCAAGTGTGCAAACCTCCACAGTCTTCAAAATGCAGCCGAAAAACTATAACCGTTTCTTAAAGTTGGTGGGGGGCCTGGGCGGACTGCTCTACGGCATCGATGTGGGCATCATCGCGGGGGCCTTGCCCTACTTGGTTGCCACCTCGGGGCTGAACGCGGGGCAGATTTCGTTTGTAGTGGCGGCCGTGCTGTTAGGCACCGTGATCTCAACCCTTTTTGCGGGCGTACTGGCCGATCGCATGGGACGGAAGTATCTGATGATTTTTAGCGGGGCGCTGTTCGCCGCAAGTATTCCGGTGATCGCGCTCTCACACGGCTACGGACCGCTGATCTTGGGGCGACTGTTCCAGGGTATCAGCGCCGGGTTGATCGGGGTGGTGGTGCCGCTGTACCTGGCCGAGTGCCTGGCGCCGGAGGACCGCGGCCAGGGCACCGCCATGTTCCAGTGGCTGCTCACTATCGGCATCGTGGCGGCCGCTGGGGTGGGGATGTATTTCAGTTTGAGGGTTGAAGAAGTCGCCAGGCTGGGCAATCCGCAACTGCTGTTCGCGTATAAGGACCAGGCTTGGCGCAGCATTTTCTGGGTTTCGCTTCCTCCGGGATTGCTCTTTGTGCTGGGTGGGTTTGCCGTGGCGGAATCGCCGCGCTTGCTGTTCCGGCGCGGCCAAAAGCAACTTGCGCTGCAGGCCCTTTTACGCTCGCGTACCCCCGAGCAGGCGCGACTGGAACTGGAGGAAATGGAAAGCATTCAGGCTACTGAAAAAACCAAAGCGGCCGGAAGACTTTTTGCCGAGAGCTTGCTCCGACGCAAATACGTGCTTCCGTTTTTGCTGGCCTGTGTGATTCTGGCCTTGAATCAGACGACCGGCATTAATGCGATTATCGGATACAACACCGCTATTCTGATCCAGAGCGGTCTGTCGGACGTGGCGGCGCACTGGGGTTACATTATTTTCACCCTGGTGCAAGCTTTGGCTACCGTCGTGGGAATGCTGCTGGTTGACCGAAAAGGGCGCAAGTTTCTGCTCTCACTGGGTACGGCAGGCCTCGTGGCGTCGTTGGTAACGACGGCTGTATTATTCCACCGCAGCGAACGCCAGCGCGTGGACGCGAGCCAGGCTGTCCAGACAGTGCTGGATGCGCGGGCGGACTCGACGCTGAATCTTACACCGGAACTGGAACGGCAATGGCTGACCGAAGCCGGGCAGGCTGATCTAGCGGAAAAGCCGACCACCCTGACCATCATTTATTCTTACGGCGATTTCAGTGCCGTGACTCCGGCCGCGATCTTGAATCATGGGCTATCGGCGCCAATCCAACTCAGCCGTTCAAACTGCGTTCCAGCCAATAAGGTATTGGCCTTCTTCTCCGATCCTTTCGGCAATCTTGAGGAGGCCCGCACCGCTCCGCTGCGCATCCAGCATGCACTGATCACGCCATTGCCCAGCTCGGGGGACGGCTGGATCGTGGCCATCAGCCTGTTTGCTTTTGCTGCGTTTTACGCGCTGGGGCCTGGTATCTGCGTCTGGCTGGCCTTGTCCGAACTGATGCCCACCCGGATCCGCTCCAACGGCATGAGCATCGCCTTACTGATCAACGAGGCCGTTGCCACTTTCCTGGCCGCTATCTTCCTGCCCACGGTTGGCCGTTATGGCTATACCACAATGTTTTTACTTTTCGCCGGCTTCACCGTCCTCTACTTTGTCACCGTGACCTTCTTCTTGCCGGAGACGATGGGGAAGACCCTGGAAGAGATTGAAGCCTTCTTTTCCAGGGCACGTGCGCGGGCCTGACGGAGGCTATCTCTTTCACCCTTTTGACTTTCTCGTGCGGGACGGTCCTCGCCTCGGGCATCATTTAGACGACGCCGGAACTGTGTCATTTGGGAGGTTAGAAACGATGAAGGGTTTGCGGATAATGAGCTTTTTCCTGGCGGCCTGTGTCCTCGCGGGCCCCCTGGGCGCTCGAGCGGTCACGGTGCAGAAGACGAAAAAGCCGGAGCAGGACATCATTAAACAAAAGCTGGCGGCTATCGATTCCGTAGTGAAGGAAGCGATTCGCAGAGGGGACTGCCCGGGGGCTGTGGTCGAGGTGGGTCAGAACGGAAAGGTGATCTACCGCAAGGCTTTCGGAAGCCGGGCCGTGGTTCCGCGTGCGCTGCCGATGAATGTCCACACGATCTTCGACATGGCCTCGGTGACCAAGGTGGTGGCCACCACCACGGCCGTCATGCAACTGGTGGAGCAAGGCAAAATCGTCCTAAGCGCGCCGGTCTCCGAATACTGGCCCGAGTTCAAAGCTAATGGGAAAGAAGCCATCAGCGTGCAGGAACTCATGACTCATTATTCCGGGCTGCCTCCCGATCTCGAGTTAAAGCCGGAGTGGTCAGGGTACGGCACGGCAATGAAGATGATCGCAGAGACAAAGCTCATCAACCCGCCTGGCACCCGTTTCGTCTACAGCGACATCAACTTTGAGACTCTGGGGGAACTGGTGCATCGTGTCTCGGGCCAGCCGTTGGATGTCTACTGCTCGGAGCACATCTTCAAACCGCTGGGCATGAAGGATACTCGCTTCAATCCTCCTGCGAGTTGGCGCAAGCGCATTGCGCCCACGCAATACCAGGAAGGTGACCGGGGAAAAATGCTGTGGGGCGAGGTGCACGATCCTACCGCGTACAACATGGGCGGCGTCGCGGGACATGCCGGTCTTTTCTCGAGCGCGGATGATATGACGGTATTCGCCCAGATGCTTCTCAACGGGGGCAGCTACAAACGCGCGCGCATCCTCAGCCCTCTGACCGTCGAAAAGATGACCTCGCCGCAGAATCCCCCGGATAAGATGGCGGCGCGCGGCCTCGGTTGGGATCTGGACTCGCCTTTCGCCTCCAATCGGGGCGAGCTATTCGAAGTCGGTTCGTTTGGCCACACGGGGTTTACCGGAACGAATATCTGGGTTGACCCGGTGACCAAAACCTACCTCATCATCCTCTCGAACCGTGTACACCCGAACGGTAAAGGCGACGTGGTCCAGATGCGCATACAGATCGCAACCATCGTTGCCGCTGCGCTGGGGCCCATTTCCGCTGAGCAGGTGCTGGCCAGCCGGCGCTCGCTCACCGGTTACTACGAATTAATGAGAGGCTATCGCGAGCAAGGCCTTAGGAACGGGAAGGTGCAGACAGGCATTGACGTTCTCGAGGCACAGAACTTCGCGCCTCTGGAAGGACGCAGGGTGGGCTTGATTACCAACGCAACGGGCGTGGACGCCGAAGGACGACGCACGATCGATCTGCTCTACCACGCGCCGGGGGTAAAGCTCGCCGCCCTGTTCAGCCCGGAGCACGGACTTGCGAGCCAGGTGGACGCCAAGGTCGCCTCAGGCACTGATGCCCTCACCGGCTTGCCGGTGCACAGCCTTTATGGCGATGTCGAGAGGCCTACGGACAAGATGCTGGAAGGGCTGGATGCGCTGGTCTACGACATCCAGGATGCGGGAGTTCGCTTCTACACCTACACCACGACTCTGGGTTATTGCCTGGAGGCCGCCGCGAAGAAGGGAATTGACTTCTACGTGCTGGATCGGCCCGATCCCGTTAACGGGAATGAAGTGGAGGGGCCAGTCCTCGACAACGACTTGCGCAGCTTCGTGGCTTATTTCCCGGAGCCTGTGCGCCCTGGAATGACAGTTGGGGAATTGGCCCAGATGTTCAACGGAGAAAACCACCTCGGCGCCAAGCTCCACGTGATCAAAATGCAGGGATGGCAGCGTTCCGATTGGTATGACGAAACAGGTCTGACTTGGTTGAACCCTTCGCCCAACCTTCACAATCCGACCGAGGAAGTTCTTTATCCCGGCGTGGCGATGGTGGAAGGCGCGAACGTCAGCGTGGGCCGCGGAACTGACACGCCGTTTGAGGTGCTCGGCGCGCCTTGGATCGACTCGCGAAACCTCTCGACGTATTTGAATGAGCGCCACATTCAGGGAGTCCGATTCCTGCCGGCGGATTTCAAGCCTGCAAGTAGTTCGTTCGCCGGCCAGGTTTGCCACGGCGTGCAGATGCTGTTGCTGGACCGCCAGGCGCTTGACTCGCCTGCTCTCGGCGTCGAACTCGCCGCCGCCCTCTGGAAGCTGTATCCGAACGACTTCAAGCTGGATAAAACGCTGCCTCTCGTCGGCGCGCACTGGGTTCTCGATGCCATCAAGGCGGGGAAGGACCCGCGGCGCATCGTCTTCGAGTGGCAAGACGCACTGCAACAGTTCCGCGCCTTGCGCGCGAAGTATTTGCTCTACTAGAGGCCAAGACTATTTTGGATTTTTGATTCTGATTTGTGCCTGGCGTCACGCGCCTTCCGATTCGGAACTCGCGCCCGGTCGCCTGTCATTCTGAGCGAAGCGAAGAATCGCCGCAGTGTTTCTTGGCTTCGACGGTTTACGAACGACTGCAGAGATTCTTCGCTTCGCTCAGGATGACACTGGTTTCTGGATGTAATTTCGACCAAACCACCAGTCGCTAATTGATGGTGACTTTCACGGTTCGTGTGGTCCGCCCGTACTGATTGGTTGAGTAGAGCTTGTAAGTCGTGGTTGCCGAAGGCGCCGCAATGAGAATGCTCGATCCGCGCACCGGCCCGACTTGCGGTGAGATGATGTTGTAGCTCTGGCCGGTGGTCGTCCAACTGAGGGTCACCATCTGCCCCGGGGCCGCCGTAGCGGGGTTCGCCGTGAAACTGGAGATGGTGGGCGAAGCGCCGCTCGGTACGTTCGAGGGTGTGTAGACCGTACCGGTTTCGACCACGTCGAAATCCGCGGCCGTGACTTGCTTGAGCAGTGCCAGGTCATCATTATTCCAGCGGCTATCGGGCGTTCCAGTGATGAAGATGGCGCTGCCATTATCCGCCAGAATCAGACCATACTTCTTCAGGCAAGTAAGAATGACCTGGTCGTCAGCGGGGTAACCGGAAATATCAAAATCCGCCTTCAACCGCAGACGCAACCCCATGGGCGGCGCGTCGGCGCTGGTATTGCTCGACGCCCAATGCGTGGCGGGCAGGACGAAAGCCTCCTGGGTAGTAGGCACGGTGAAGCGCAGGGCATGCTTGATGGCGCCCGCAGCAACTTCGTCATAACGCGCCAAGCCCGCGAAGATCGGCAACCCCGCAGCGTCCGCTGAAGTCCACGTGTAAGGGCGCTGCTCATCAATGGTCATGTCCCATAGGGCGGTTGAATTGGCGCTCCAGGCGCCACTCTTCGATTGCTTGGCGTAATAAAGCTCGTAGAGCCAGCAACCGCCCGGGTCAAGTACCAGCACGTGCCGGTCCCCGGTTCCCGGATTGGGGTAACCCTCGATCAACGCGTTGGAGGGGATAGGCATGGGGCCGGGATCGCTTTCACTCGCATAAGTTCCGAGGGTGACTTTAACCTTCGCCTGGGACCCCGGCACCACTTGGTAAGGTATGCCAATGGTTTGCTTGTCGTAGGTGCCGGAACCAAAGTCGGCGTGCAAGGTGGTGGCCGAGCCGATGAAGTTGATGTAGTTGGCGGAATTGGGGTCTACCGTTGCGTTCGATATATCCGTATTCCATAAGTTGTCGGAAGGAAAGGGGACGAAGCCGTTGAGGCTTGCGCCCTGCCCCACGCTTATGCCGGCGCAGGTGCCGGTCTGGGCACGGAGCGGGAGAGCGAGAAAGAAAAGCGCAAAGGTAACGCAGAGAAGTCTGTGAGAAGCCGGCATGAGACCTCATAACGGAAGCATTAATGCCGCATCAGTATACACAGCCGCGAGGCCCCTCGCAAGTGGTATGTTTTTGCATGTTTTTGCCGTTTCGTCTTCCACCTTTCGCTTGAGTTTGACGGACTCTTGGCGAGAGATTTTCTGCGGGACGCTAAGGGCCCCAGACTTTGGAAGGCAGTTCTGCGTTGCAGCACCCGATACCTTGTTCAGACTTTAGCGTTTGCTCGTTGCACTTTTGTCCTATTGTTTTCGGCGCCGGAGCGGAGTAGTATTTCCACGGAAATTATCGAGTCTGAGTCTCGAGAGGTTTATCTCCACACATTGGAAATGCTGGAGCAGCAGTACGGGAGGAATGATGCGAACTTGCCGACCTAGGTTCCTTTTGCCCGCGGCGTTTTGCGCGCTCTTAATGACGGCGGGACTTCCGACGTTCTGCGTTGCCAAGGAAAAGCCCGTGGCGGTCAGTCCGGATGACATCACGTTGCGCCTATTTCAGCTTCTCGACAGCTCTTACGGTGGGAAACTGGCGGAGTTTTACCTCGTGGGCGACGTCTACAAGGACCCCAAAGACGCCGACAAGGAACTCCAGCATGTTTTCAAAGCAGAATACGATAAAGATAAAGCCTTCGGAAGGTTAAGGATCTACGTGCGCAGTGTCGACAAGCTCAGCCCTGGCCAGTTGAAAGACTACACTCCCAAACAGATCTACGAGTTTGCCGACGCGGATATGGAGAAATTCACCAAGACTGACCCCGGTCCGCTGGGCAGGACGGGCGATCTTTATTTCCAGGCCACGGAGAACGGCCCTCTCGCTACGGCCCCCATCACCGACGAGGCCAGAAAAGAATACGAAGCTTGCGTATCACAGTGGCTTATGCCCGCCCTCGAAAAGAAGTGACCGTGACGCACCGCTGCCTGCTGATCTCTCCAACTGGTTCGATAACTGTCGCCTTACTGGAATAGATCCTCGCGGATGAGTTTCTGTCCTCCGAGTGAAGTGTAGAATCCCCACCCGGCGATGGCGACGAAGCTTAGCACCACGGCAAGTGCGCTGGTGGCGTACCAGTTGCTGAAGTCGAAGGTGTAGGGCACGTTCAGGAGAACGTTGGCGGTGAAGATGGCCACGGCCAGTGAAATCAAGCCAAAGCGGGTGACCGCGTACGCGGCAATCCCAAAGACCACCAGCCAGACGGGCACAAAAATCTCCGGGCGCGTATTGTGGAGGGAGTTATTCGCCGTCCAAAGAGCGATGAAGACGGCGGTTGCCAACCATTTGTTGCGCAGCACGATGCGGAGCAGGAACATGGCGAAGAAGAACTCGATTGTGGCGCCGATGCACCCCATGATGTTCAGCAGCCAGATTCCCACCAGCTCGCGGCCGCCGGTGAGTAGAGCTTGGCTGGGTAATTGCGGAACCTCGCCAAGCCGGTTCAGGATGAAGAGGCCAACACTGATCACCACTGTCCATACGACGCCGAGCAGAACTCCCCAGAGCACGTCGCGCGCCACCAGCGGGTCGCGCACACGTCCGGTGGTCAATCGGCTCCAGGAGACGACCGCCTGCGGCCAATGCCGCCGCACATAAGGTTCGAGGGCCACGTAGAGCATGCCGATGGCTCCCGACAGAAAGAGCCCGGTGCTCACGGCCAACACGAAGCGTCCAAATGCCGCGAGAGTAGGGATGAAGTGGTAGCGGCAAACCCAGACGGCGATCTCGATCACAAAGACTGCGACCGCAAGGCGAAGAGCGCCCCGAAGATCGCTCTTGCCGCGTAAGTAATTGCGCCGCGCGATCAGCGCGCCGGTGGTCAAGAATAGAATTATGAGAGTGACACCCAGAATCGAACCCGTGTGCTCGAGCCCATTCGTGCTGGATTGCTCTTCACGGCCAGGTGTCACCCACGGTCCTATCAGCCGGAAGTAAACCGGCTTGCCGCGCCAGGAGGCGGCTTCCACGCGCAGGGGCCGGCCGGAATCGGGCCAGGCCCCCGTCCATGCGGCGCGGGTGTCAGAAGCACCTAGCTCTACCCATTGCGGCTCTGCAGATTTCAGTTGTGAAGGATCGATTCCAGCCGCCGCGAAAAGGGGTTTCCAATCCAAGGGACACGCCGGCGCGGGGTTCGCGTCGAATTCCTTGGGAATCGCTTCGAAGGAAATCAATCGGCCCTGGGAGTCAATGACGAGGTTGATCATGCCGGACTGAATTGCGGGCGGGTCATCGAACTGAACGATCCCCGGAGTGATCGAGGTGCCCTGATAACCTTCGGGATCCAGATACACGGGACTTTGCCGATAGGCATAGACGAGCACTTGGGGTCTTTCAGAAAGAATCTTCGGCCAGTTCGGCCGCGCACCGTCCTGCTTTTTGACGTAAGTGGTGAACTCAGTTTGATAGTACCATTGAGCCGAATGGTCGACCGGCCGATCGGTGTAGCCGAGGCTTTTGACAAT
>Ga0187864_10002502_pt1 | contig 15935 bp, 23 predicted proteins | sample June2016WEW_11_4_FD_132985 | JGI IMG/M metagenome (GOLD analysis project Ga0187864, IMG submission 132985) | Peatland microbial communities from SPRUCE experiment site at the Marcell Experimental Forest, Minnesota, USA - June2016WEW_11_40 | ecosystem: Environmental > Terrestrial > Soil >... | reverse complement strand
GGTGGCTGAAAACTGTAGGGTCTATGCGCAGCCATGAGGAGAAGAAGGTGAGGGCCGACTATCGTCAGAAATGAGGGCAAAAGACTCGTCGCCTACAAGAGAACTGCTCTACATCCCGGCGAGCATCTTGCCGGACAGCTTGAAGAGCCGGGCATGAGGGCGGCTGAATTGAGGCGCACACTCAAGGCGCCGACGAACCGCATCAAGGAAATTCTGAACGCGCGCCGTGCCGTGACCGGCCACACGGCGCTGCGGCTTGGGCACTTCTTCCGGACAAGTCCTGAATTCCGGATGAACTTGCAAAAGCTCTAGGAAGGGCGCCTTGCCGAGAATAAATCGCGGAAAGCAATTAAGGACTTGCCGACGACAGATTCACCGCCTCAGCCGATGTAAAAAATAACGGAGGGTACCGGCGCGGGGCTAACTTGGCTGACCCCGGCAGGTCCGGCCTCCCGTTGATTGAGTTGTCCTCGGTCAAGGGCTGACCCCGGCAGTTCGGCAGCCTTTTCCAGACATCGGGGTATTCTTTTGCCTTGTAGAGGGCGCGGGTCCTCTTTGTTCCCAACTCCGGGTCTTCAATCTCCTGCACCCGCTCATAGCCGACCTTGGCCAACCAACGTTTGAATGGTTCGGCCTTGGGAGAAGGGATGGACTGAATGATACGAAAAATGCCTTCGGTGTTGGCACAATTAACCTTCTTTTTTCTCCCGGGGGTTCTATCCAAAGGGGGGTGGCGATTTGCCCCCACCCTTTGCCCAGTTCAGGGTCGCGCTGCTTTATCCGCTGGATCTATTGCTTAGGGTTCCTGCAATCGATCAGCGACAAAACGAGACAGCCGTCGATTGATCTCCATATTTGGTTTCAATCCACGCCCGGGCGCCGGGGGCGACAAATGAGTTGTCCGAAAAAATCGGACAACCGACAGTTTCAATCGACGCCCGCGCGCGGGGGGCGACGGACCTTCTACCTCAAAGGGACGGTGCCGAAGGGTTTCAATCCACGCCCCCGCGCGGGGGGCGACATGAGCCAAGCCAGAGAAGGCCGGCTGCGAGACCTGTTTCAATCCACGCCCCCGCGCGGGGGGCGACCCTACGCGGGCGCACCACGGGCAGAAGCAGAATAGTTTCAATCCACGCCCCCGCGCGGGGGGCGACGAGCAGTCAGATTCGAGCACGGAGAAACACTATGAGTTTCAATCCACGCCCCCGCGCGGGGGGCGACATAGTAGCTTTCGCGGAGCATCGGCTCTCTCTTGGTTTCAATCCACGCCCCCGCGCGGGGGGCGACGCCGATGTTGATGCGATGGGAGAATTATTTGTTGTTTCAATCCACGCCCCCGCGCGGGGGGCGACGCCCTTTCCCTGTTCTGAACATAGCGACACAGAGTTTCAATCCACGCCCCCGCGCGGGGGGCGACCACCTACGGATCCCAGACGGCGCCGAACTTTTCCGGTTTCAATCCACGCCCCCGCGCGGGGGGCGACCAAAAACATAATGCGGGCGCCGCCCAATTCTCTTGTTTCAATCCACGCCCCCGCGCGGGGGGCGACGCCCATTTCCCTATTCTGAACATAGCGGCGCACAAGTTTCAATCCACGCCCCCGCGCGGGGGGCGACGCGATTCGATGCGCAGGACCTAGCGAAGGCGGCGTTTCAATCCACGCCCCCGCGCGGGGGGCGACGAGAGGGTGACGGAAGAAGTGGTGAGGGGGATATGTTTCAATCCACGCCCCCGCGCGGGGGGCGACGCCAAAAAGCGCTTTGAGACGATGGCTTACAGCGTTTCAATCCACGCCCCCGCGCGGGGGGCGACGGGGGTGAGGGAAATGGTCAAACCGGAAGCACTGTTTCAATCCACGCCCCCGCGCGGGGGGCGACGCGCGATAACCGCCGTGCTATTGTAAAATTTCATAAGTTTCAATCCACGCCCCCGCGCGGGGGGCGACCTTCGGTTGCCTGACCAGGGAAAAGCTCGGTTATTGTTTCAATCCACGCCCCCGCGCGGGGGGCGACCCGCCCGCATCTTCAACGCCTCATAGGTTCTGATGTTTCAATCCACGCCCCCGCGCGGGGGGCGACGAGATAAGGACCTTGTCGCCCTCTACGGTGACGTGTTTCAATCCACGCCCCCGCGCGGGGGGCGACTCCCGAATTCGTCTCCATCGGCGCGGACAGCAAGTTTCAATCCACGCCCCCGCGCGGGGGGCGACATCGCCCAGACGATCACCTGGATCACGGTCAACATGTTTCAATCCACGCCCCCGCGCGGGGGGCGACCGGCCGCTATCGTCGTTGGGAAGGAGACCTTCCTGTTTCAATCCACGCCCCCGCGCGGGGGGCGACCCACATAAATTCGACCGGTTCATGTGTAGCCATAAGTTTCAATCCACGCCCCCGCGCGGGGGGCGACCACCTTCTCTTTCCAATACGCCTTGTCTCTGACTTGTTTCAATCCACGCCCCCGCGCGGGGGGCGACGTCGAGAGACTTGCGGTAGAAAGACGAGCCGAAGTTTCAATCCACGCCCCCGCGCGGGGGGCGACGCCCTTCTCGGGCATAAGGCGGAGGTGTATCCATGTTTCAATCCACGCCCCCGCGCGGGGGGCGACCACCCGCATCTTCAACGCCTCATAGCCTTTAATGTTTCAATCCACGCCCCCGCGCGGGGGGCGACGTCCACGGTGCACGCATAGTCCCATTCAGCACAGTGTTTCAATCCACGCCCCCGCGCGGGGGGCGACTCAATTTTTCATCCTTTGGATTCCCTACCAGTGAGTTTCAATCCACGCCCCCGCGCGGGGGGCGACCAAGAGGCCCAACCGTGACCAGTACGTTGCGAATGTTTCAATCCACGCCCCCGCGCGGGGGGCGACCCGGTGTCAAGCGAGATGGATGTGCATTCCATTGTGTTTCAATCCACGCCCCCGCGCGGGGGGCGACACGATTTCAGCGTCTTGCAATGCTGGGGGTTTGTTTCAATCCACGCCCCCGCGCGGGGGGCGACACGGGGGCAAGGAGGACAGCATGTCAGATGACGCGTTTCAATCCACGCCCCCGCGCGGGGGGCGACACAAAAGCGCAGCGCCTTGCTGCCGGAGCATATGTTTCAATCCACGCCCCCGCGCGGGGGGCGACGGGTGGCGTGATGGACTGCCCATGCTGTAACAAGTTTCAATCCACGCCCCCGCGCGGGGGGCGACATCCGTCCGGTTTAATGGTTCAGTACAACAACGCGTTTCAATCCACGCCCCCGCGCGGGGGGCGACGATGGAGACAAGGGATGCCCGACGTGCCCATGGAGTTTCAATCCACGCCCCCGCGCGGGGGGCGACTAGACTATAAGCCGCACTGCCACAACAACATATAGTTTCAATCCACGCCCCCGCGCGGGGGGCGACGAGATAAGGGTGGAGAAGGCGATACCGGGGAGATGTTTCAATCCACGCCCCCGCGCGGGGGGCGACGCGGGTGGCGTGATGGACTGCCCATGCTGTAACAAGTTTCAATCCACGCCCCCGCGCGGGGGGCGACCGAGTTTGAGGACGGGCAGAAGGAAGTGATAAGCAGTTTCAATCCACGCCCCCGCGCGGGGGGCGACATGAAGGCAAAGCAGAAGGGAGACGCTCTTGCCTGTTTCAATCCACGCCCCCGCGCGGGGGGCGACGCCCTTCTCGGGCATAAGGCGGAGGTGTATCCATGTTTCAATCCACGCCCCCGCGCGGGGGGCGACACCGTCACGCATTCCTCAATGGCATGCACCTCATGTTTCAATCCACGCCCCCGCGCGGGGGGCGACATGCAACTCTTTTTTTACTTCCTCTAATTTCTCTAGTTTCAATCCACGCCCCCGCGCGGGGGGCGACGACGGTTGAGTGGATAGCTGACAACATGGAACCAGTTTCAATCCACGCCCCCGCGCGGGGGGCGACTCATTGCACAGGGAGTGGCTGATGAGCCTGATGGTGTTTCAATCCACGCCCCCGCGCGGGGGGCGACCAGGCAAACGCCCATACATATCGAGATCGATCTTGTTTCAATCCACGCCCCCGCGCGGGGGGCGACGGTGTTGCTCTAAAGTACCAAAAACAGACAGCAAATATCAACGATTTCGCGGACCGGGCACATCGCCTTCAGTCTGACCTCATATAGTTGTCAAAGAGCCCAAAATAACCACAACAATTTCAATGTGATAGAACCAATCGCGAAACCCCCCGGAAAACCGTGTCTGCTTGAGGTTCGCGGATCATGCAATCAAGGGTCCTTCCTGGTCAACCCCCGCTTTCGCGCCCACATGCTCGACACGCCGCCTCCAGTTAGACCCAAGATAGTAGAAACGCAGGCTGTCCTTCTCGTGATCGATCTCGTCGATGAGGCGATGCTTCAAGACAGCCCATTGCGCCGGGTCTACAATGCATTCGAAAACGGAATACTGGACCCGCTGACCGAAGTCTTCACAAGCCTTGGCCACGCGATTGAGGCGACGCGAGCCGCCGGAGTCTTTCGTCGCCACGTCATAGCTCACCAGAACCATCATCGGCCTGCCCCTTACTTCCAGATGAACGGCGGATAGCCGTCGAGGTCTCCACGGAGATACCGTGCCATGAGAAGCGCCTGAATGTGGAACAATACACCAACCGCGACTTTTTCTCCGAGAAAGGGGTGAGTAATCTCCTCTTGTTTACGCTCCTGATATGCCACGAGCACGGCCTTTCGTGTATCGTCATTCATGGTGACCGCCCCGGATTCCATCTTTTTGAACCCCTTGTCCTGGACCTGCTGAAGGTTAATGAGCGAGAGCACAAGGCGGTCCGCAAGGAAGGGCCTGAATTCCTCCATGAGGTCGAGGGCGAGACCTGGCCGGCCGGGTCTGTCCCTGTGCAGAAAACCTACCGCCGGATCGAGCCCCACAGTCTCCAGGGCCGATCTCACGTCGTGCATGAGCAGGGTATAAACGAAGGACAGGAGACAATTGACGTTGTCGAGGGGCGGGCGCCTGTTGCGGTCATTGAACCGGAAGGTATCCTTCTGGGCGACGATCAGATGGTCGAATACGTCGAAGTAAATGTGGGCTGAATCCCCCTCGAAGCCCCGCAGCTCATCGAGTGAATGATTGCCGTCAAGAAGCTCGATCTGTCGGGTCAGCCGAAGGACCGCATGGCGCATGGTCCCTTCGTCAATCTTTTCGGCATGGTCCCTGATCACCCTCTGCAGCACGGCCCGGCAGTTGGCGATTTTCCCCGTCAGCATACTCTTCGCGACCTCCGCCGAACGTTCGAGATCGTCGGCGCGCCTGTACTGCTCCCTTCTCAGCAGGACGTTGCCCGACACCGGACCCTGGACCCGCGCGAGGAATCGTCCGTGCTCGGTCAGGAAGCTCACGCCCACCTGGTTCTCGGCGCAGAATCCCATTAAGAAGGGGCTGCACCCGACATTGCCGAAGCAGACGATGCCGGAGATGGTGTGCACGGGCAGACGCAAACGCACGTCTCCATCAACCTTGACGACGACCGTCTCGCCCTCTTTAGAGAGGTACGCACCCTGGGTGGTGACATACAGCGTGTTGAGATGTTTTTTCATGGCGCACCCGACTCGGTCATTTTCGAAAGATACCGTTTCACGGGCGAACTCTTCTCCATCTTTTTCGGCAGGCATTCGCCGATAAGTGAGCAACTCTCGCACCGCTTTGCATATACCGGCGGAGGCGTCACGCCGGAAGCGATCAGTTGGCGCGCCTTGTCCCCCGCCTCCTCCATTTCACGCCGGAGTGCTTCCTTGAAGGCGACGTCAAGGCGCCTCCGCGTCCTGCCGTAAAATAGCGCACCTTCCGGTATGGGAACCGACAGCATCTCCTCCAGGCAGACGGCCTGGGCGCAAAGCTGGATCTTGTCGGAGTGATCAGGTTTTGGTTTCCCCCGCTTGTGCTCTACAGGAAACGGCTGCCAGACGCCCTTTCCGATCCGGTGGAACTCGACGACATCGGCTTTGCCGATCAGCCCGAGCCGCAAGGAGCGCAACGGGATGCCGTATTCGATACGCACGCCCCCCCTCGATTCCCGCTGCTCTTCGTGAACCTTTTCGTGCATGATCCTGCCCTCTGCGGTAAGGCCGCTCTCGGTCCAGACCTGCTCGATGTGAATGAGGGCGCATTGGCGCGGGCAGAAAACAAAATGCTGGAGGGCGGAAATCATGATGAGGTCATCTTCGGAATAGCTCATGGCTTCTTCCAGGGCCCGCGCGCCTGCGTGCGCATCCGGTGGAGCCTTTCCGTGAAGCCGCCCTCTTCCAGGAATTGCGTCTCCAGGCGCTGCAACTGCCGGTCGAGGAGATAGTTTGCCTGGTGGATCAGGCAGATGGCGGTGTTGGCGGCGATCTCAGGTGCTTCTTTTTCAAGATAGGTCTTATAGGACGCATAGGACCTATTGGACCTATGCGCAAGCGCTCTAACTTCTCGCGCTTGCGGGTGCCCTTTCGCCCAGAGCGGCAGGCCCTTTTGGCGCAAAAAATCCTGAAAATCCAGCAGCAGCTCCTCAAGGCTTGCCCGCGCCACGCCCACGAGCTTAAGCTCGGTTTTCCTCGACGTGGCCGAGGCTACGCTCCCCTCCGCGATGTTTTGCTTGCCGCTCCGCGCCGCCTGAACCATCTGGTCAACGGTGCGCGAGCGGCGGTCGATGAAGCGATCACAGAATGCCATCGTGGCGTCAAAGACGATCTCCGCCATCTGATATGATTTCAGGGCGCGATAGCCTCCGTGGGGAGGGATGAGGGAGGGGGGAACGGTGGAGTCAGGCATAAAAGGCCTTAAACCAGCCGGTCTAACGTCACGCCAGTGAACCCATGAGCTTCCAATGAACCGGGCTCAGGAAACTCGATGCTTTTCTGATAATCCTCAAAAGAGCGAGGCGACCCACCAACCGGAGGGGTTTTAATCAGCTCAAAGAGTTTGTGGGTTGGAGCATTCCCCTTTTCATTATCGTGGGTGAAGACCCATAGACCACGCACAGCCATCTCTCCTCTCGCCGCCGAGCGGTCATAATCGAAAAGGTTATGAAGAGCGTCCCACAACGCTGTTAAGTCATCGGCACTTACGCCCGTACTCTGTGCAAGAAAAGGGTTGAAATAGCCGTGAGCACGATAGAGACCATAAGGCACAATAGGTTTACGGCCCATTTCAGTAGTACCAGTCTCCATCCGTTCTTCCGTGGTGCGGGCTTGCCTGGTGATAGTGAGGTCCAAAGGCAATACCGGATCGATTGACCGTCCGAAGGTCAACTGAACGGGACCCCGCACCTGTCCACCGTTTAGTCGAGCACCTTCTTCGCCGGTTGCAAGCACAGCTCCGAACATACGAATATCGAAATATTCTTTACACAACTGAGTCTGAAGCCTGGGAATCGGCTTCTTACCTTCCCGCTCTTCTTTGCTGAGTGCAGGCTCGACTTTGTCAGCGACTTGTTCTTTCAACGTATTAAGAGCCACCTTGCTCTGGATGAAAATGGAGACATTGCGTGTGAGCTGGAGATAGTCACGCACCTTGCGCTTGAGCGCAACGTCGGTTACCAACCCATGCATGGTCTCCGGGTCTACGCGCGGCAAGTTGCCGGCATCAGGGTCGCCGTTCGGGTTTCCATTCTTCACATCAAATAACAAGACAAACTCGTGGCGCTTGGTAGGGTCGGTATGACTCATTGATTCCCTCCTTCATTTTTCTTATTTTCACGTTTAGCTCGGAATGCTGCTCGTTGGTGATAAAAGCCCAAAGCAAACTCGGCCTGCTGGGCCAGAGTAAGGGTTTTTGGAAACCCCCCGATATCATCAAGGTCCGACATCACTTCCTCCACCTTCACATTCATCTCAGCGCCGACTTTGGGCAAGTGTGCTTTGGTTGCCAATGCAATTAGGCCACCGAAACTTGCAGCGGGCGCTGTCGACGCGGCGCCGTAAAAGCGATCCACCAAGGTCGTATTGAGGTTGAAGCCGGATGCTCGCAACTGTGCCTGCTCCAGTATCGACAAGAGCCGCCCGCACAGATAAGCAGCACTTTTGTGGCCAACATTAAGCTCACTCATATTTACCTCCTCTTTGTTATAATAAAGGCCGAGTTTTAATGCGCCAGCAAGCGCCTGTAACCGCCAAGCCTCGCGTGGGTCTTGAAGGATATTAGGGATGCGAAAGCGATTGACTGCAGCGGTCCAAAGTCCTTGCGGCGGGTCGCAGCCGAGATACGCAGTACGTAGCAGTTCTCTCGAAAGATTCGGGCTCTTTAATTCCAGTGCCTGCAATATCGTTCCGATTGAAAGAGGCTGCGGGGGTTCGCCACGAGGGGAAACCATGCGGGACGCCTCAAGGAACCTCGCAAGATTTTTTTTAAGGACTACAAGAGAGACTGCGACCCACTCGCGCAAGGCAACTCTGCCGACATTCGGTGACAGAATCCCCAAATAAAAGCCGTAATCATCCAGACGCAGGCTTGCATCAACAGGAAACCAGGGGAGTTTGAGCAGATGCAAAAGCTGAGAAGTGGTAGTCAATGCGGGTTTTCCCGCAGTAGCAGCAAGGGCAGCTCCGAAGTCAATCGATTCGAGATTGTTCAGGTCCAACACCCTTCCTTCAACCAGCACGGGTACCGGTGCCTTTACCCAAAATAAGGCAATTTGGTTGGTGAGAGCATCTCGTTTCTGTTTGTCGTAGATAAGACTGCGGCGATGCTGTTCGGAGTTGCTAAGATAATTGAAAGCCCTCGATGCGGTGTCTCCACATTCGAAACAGATCCCGATATGGGCCTTCTTGAAAGCACCAGTTCCGGAAACGAAAGATGTAAAGGCATCTGCGTTGATAGAGTGCAAGGGGGTATTACCGACCAACTTAACCCCCACCGGAATCTTGCCGACAAGCATGGTGTCTCTTCCGCATACGGCACATTGGCCCCGCACTTGGCGTTTCTCCGTCTTCTCACCTGGAAAACTTCGCTTCTGCAGCTCTATTAACCAAAAAGCCTTCGCCTCGGCGTGCTCAAAAAGATGTTGTCCACGTAACGGACCATTCTCTGGAACGAAAGAAACCCAATCCTTGGATAGTACCTCACTGAATCGCGGATCTTGCAGCAACCGGCCTTCTCTCAGGACAGCATCCAGCCACGTCATCGCTTCGCGCAAGGCCAAATCTTTCAACCCTTCCCAGTCCTGGAATTCTCCCAGTAGTTCGCAAAACTTCTTGTGTTTTTCATCGGCACGCTTATCTATCCCGGTCTTGTCCTTGCTCACACCCAATGCGTAACCCGCCTCGTCGATCAGGAGGTGAGCCTGCACATCGGATGTTCGGCCGCTGAAGGGACGGGGGTAGTCTAACAAAGCGGCCTCCAGGTAAACCTTTCTCTCCCACACGTGCACGACCCATTTAATAGGTTGCTTGTAATAGTAGAATCCCGGATAAGGTAGCTTACCTTCGGCTTCAAGGTCGCGCCCGAGTTCTACCAGTGTTCTAAACATTGCCTACCTCCAAACGGTAGAGTTCACGGTACTTCTCTTGAGGAACGTCCATCCAGCCACTCTTAAGCTTGGCGTCAAAAAAGAGCGCCTGAGCGTAGCCACTCACGGGTTTCTCTCGACCCGGGCGCTTGAACTCCAATTCGACCCTTTGGCCAGCTTCAATAAAAGCCAGATCAAAGAGCATTGTGCCGATGGGCAAGTCAAAAGGTGGCGGTTCTTCACCGTTTGCCGATGCAAAGTCGGCGGCAAATTCCCGTGTACCAAGATAGGGAGTATGATGGTACTGTCCTTTACTAACACGCCTTCTGAACTGGTCCAGGTACTTGTAGATGGTGTCTACACAATGGGGCCGAAGCAGTATCTCAGCTTCGATTAAATAAGCAACATCCTTGAGAATGAGGCTTGAACGCTGCTGCCGTCTGTCCTCGACAAAGTAAGGCTGCCTCCCCTGCCGGTCGGCCACCTCGTTCCGTAATACTACCGCTTGACTGCCCAAGCTAAGTACGCCCACCCGGCGAATTTCGTATCGAAACTCCGGCTTCCAAAAAATAGCCTCAAGGACCCCACGTGCGGCGCTTGGGGTGATGACCGGATAACTAACTCGCTCCACCTTGAACTCCGGACGAGAAAAACAGGCGTATTTACCTTCGATTTTGATTCTAATCAACTCATTCCGGCTCATCTAACCCTCCGTTGAGACTGAACTCAAGTTCATACTCAAATTGCTTTTCGATAGAGACCATGAGGTCCGGAAGAACAGCACAGGTGTCCAAGACTCTATCGAGGGAACAAAATATTATATGCCTGATGCAATCATGGACTTTCTCTTCTTCCATGCAAAAAACTATAGGCTGAGTCGCTCACCCGTGTCAAGTATTTTTTTCATTTTAGCCGGGACGCGCATGATCTGTTGACTGCGGCACCCAGAATAAGTAAACTGTGAATGCAGCCTCAATGGGCTGAGGATTGAAACATCTTCGCCGGCACGCGTGGGACGACGTCGCTAAAATGTGGCGGCGTCGCTCTCCTTAAACAACCAGATCACTTGGATCACTATACCCCTCCGTTAGCCCTAACCGCGCGTCATAACTGCCGGTCCAGGCATAAAGCTCCTCTGAGCGCGGGTCCAGCCAGTCGCGTTTTTGCCGCACTTCATGCCGATACAAATTCACTATGTAAGGCTGAAGTGAGAGCCAAGTTCTATGACTGGGAGCAGCTTCCCATGCTGAAAGCCGCACCGTGGCGTCTTCGTATGGCACAACCACAGCCACAGTATCCTTCTCGATCAGACGGTACCGATTTGCTACCTCGGGATAGTTCAGGTTCTCGCGGTACGATTGAATTCCCCTCTTGTCCAGACCTTCGCCACGAAATGCGTCATAGAGTTTCATAAAATACTCTCGGTACAGATGGGGATCATGCAACCGTTGGACCGAGTTTTCCAGAAGTAAGAGACGGGCCTTCTCGATGCCGACCTTGTAGGGCCCACCCGGCGTTTTCCCTTCAGCAGGATCAAAGATAACGACTTTTCCTTTTTTAGGCCTCCCCTCTCTGTTGCATCTTCCCGCTGCCTGCACTATGCGATCAAGCGGCCCAATAGCCCGATAAACCACGGGAAAATCCAAATCCACCCCTGCCTCCACAACTTGAGTGCTGATGAGTCGCACTGGTTGAGGTTTCTGAGGATCCAGCCTATTCCTGATTTCTACAAGAATCTTTTTGCGGTGGGCTCCGCAAAGAAGAGTTGAAAGGTGGAAGACATCGGCCGCATTTCCCATCGCCGTCACCAGCGCGAGTGCGTCTTTTCGCGTATTAAGCACCACGAGTATCTGGGGTAAAGCCACCACTTTCTTAGCGAGGGCCTTCCAGGACAAGGCTCTGCGATAGCGAACGTACTTCACGCGCTTCAGCTTGGAAAAGTGCTCGGGGTAATGAGGGACTATCTCTCGAGCCCGTACCCCTTGAAAACTTTCCAGCCAACGGCTGTCCTCGTATGCGGGTTGAGTTGCAGTACAGAGCACCACAGTTGAGCCATATCCGCCCTTCTCGACAGGAGTAGCCAAAACCCGGAGCACATCAAGCGTAGGCCGTAAAAGTTCAGGAGGCAGTGTCTGCACCTCATCAAGCACGATCACAGCCCTTGCCAGTCGATGCAGCTTGCGAACCCTTGAAGGCCGATTACCGAAGAGACTTTCAAAAAGTTGCACGGTCGTTGTCACTATCAACGGTGCATCCCAGTTCTCCGTTGCCAGCTTGCGACGAACAAAAAGCTCATCCTGGCGGTCTCCATCGTCAGCGGAAATTTCTACGGCCGAGTGGTGCTCCAGCACGGCATCGTCGCCCAAAATATCGCGGTACACCTGCACCGTCTGATCGATAATGCTTGTGTATGGAATCGCGACGATTACCCTTTTTAGTGTCTTGTTCGTCAAGGCGTGCTTGAGCGCAAAGGCAAGGCCGCTTCGTGTCTTCCCTCCACCCGTGGGCACGGTCAGACGGTAAATGCCCGGTGTACCGGCAGAAGCATTGAGACAAGCCTCGTATACCTCTTTGCGAATTTGGTTGACCAGTCTGGAATCATTAATAATTCGTTCTTGTTTTTCTTCAAGTTTTTTCCAAAGGGTTTCGAGCGCAGGCCCCTGGCCACGAAGTTTGGCCTGTTCTGGGTCGAAGTGTTTTTCCGTATCGAGGTAGTCTGCATCCACCAAAGCCGAAAACAACATGCGAATGAACAACTCCCTACGCGTTGGGCCAAGCCTTAAGTCATACGCTGGCAACTTGAGGGATGGGAGGGGCAGTTTCAAAGTCTTTAGTGCAGCTTTCATCCGGTCGAGAGGATCGGTGTTCTCCAGAAATTCGTCGAGCTTCGTTGAGGCGCTCCCGCAATCGCCCAGTCCGCCATGATGCCCCATGATTGAAAGAGACAACTCCTTCCATCCTTCAGCGTCCTTTTCCACCCGGTAAATGAGGGCATAAGCCAGGGCCGCACCCCATATAGAATGTGGCACTCTCTCATGTCGCTGACCGCGAGCGCATGCGTCAAGATAGTCTCGAAACATGGGGTTAACCTTGCCGAGGTCATGGATCAGTCCGAGAGCGTAAGCGACATCAGATGCACCAAACTTACTGGCAAACTCTTTGGCTTTATCGGCAACATCTTTCAGATGGTCATCAAGGTAGTGCCATTCGCCCTTATCATTCGGGGTATGGGCGCGTAATTTATCCATTTAGCCTCCCCAAATCATGCCACAATCCCGCCAGATAGCCCCACTCCCCTGCCCCGAATTCCTCCGCAAATCCCTGCGCCATCTCCGCCACGTTCTTTAAATGGTCTCCCAACCCCTGCCACTTTTCTGGTGGTTCATTTAAAAGACTATGAGAGTAGTACTTTTCTTCCCATCCGTGCCTATCGTGGCACAGAATTTCTACAAAAACGGCTAAAAGTCTTGAAGTGCTAAAATCACTATGAAGAATCCCCTGCCGAAATCGTACCAGTACGGGAAATAATAGACAAGCAAATTCCCTAATTAATCGGAGGCCGCGTAAGAACGATGACAATAGAGAGAGTAGATGGTGAGAAGTTGTAAAAAAATCGGCCTGGTGTCCTTTCCCCCTGGTTAGAACCTGCCGGGGCAGGCTTATTCCGGTGAAAGCCGGTAGAGTGAAGTCGGGCAGTAATGCCGCGCCGATGGGACATCCAGGATGAAGAAGACTGGATTCCGGATCAGGTCCGGAATGACGGAGTAGGCTGGATTCCGCACGACCCAGAGGGTGCCCCGGTCCGGAACGGCGGAGTAGGCTGGATTCCGGTAATTTCAACTGCTTATTAACAGCCTGGACCCCGGTTTTCACCCCCGGATTCAAACATTCCGGGGCAGGCTTGGTGACGACTGAAATGGGATATTTTCACGGCTTCGGACCTGTTGCGGTTCAGCGTTGAATTTCGAAGCACATGCCAGAAGCGGGCAATTATTCGGCCGAGGCGAGTTTCGATGATTAATGCGGGCGACTCGGGACCGCCGCCCGGAGGCGTACTGTGGTCGTACGTCGAGGACCGTGCGGCCCCGAGTCGCCCGCATTAGGCGCGAAAATAGCCCGGCCGCATGTCAACGATGATCCTTAGTCGAACCTACCTTAGCCCGTCCACAACATCTTTGGCTCTGATATTCCCTTTTATCCCCATTTCACCGAAGAGGTCGATGGTCTCAACGAGCGTCAGATTCAGCAGGTCGGCGGCTTCCCGGAGGGTAAGCTGCCGAGCCTTGTGAGCTTCCGTAGAAAACTATTTTTTTCGAGCTTTTCGGAACGGGCCACATAGTCTATCGCCCTGTCGATTTCTTCAGGGATTCTAACCGATTTGACTTTCATGCCGCCGTCAGTGCTCCTTAATTATAGGGAGAAACTACGCTATCCACAGAATCTTCACTTCGCCTTCTACCTGGTTGAATTCCTTATCGCCTGTGACGAGCTCTGCCTTGCGAAGCCTGGCCAAGGCCGCCGCGAAACAGTCGGCATAAGACATTTTTTTACTTGCCTTTAACTCTGCTGCCTTCTTCGCAAGCTCCATATCAACCGGAACAAACTGGATCGGGAGTGTTGAGAGGAGGTGCGCGACCTGGTCAGCCCGTTCCCGCCCTGCCTCTCTCAGCGTGATATAATAAACCTCCCCCCAGTTTACCACGCATAGAAGAAGGGCTCGTCCGGAATCTCGGGCCACTTTAAGGACCTCAACAATCTTATCCGTGCCGTCCTCACCCTCCAGATAGGCTATGAGACTATAAGCGTCCAGAACTCGTAGGGCGGGTCTCACAGCAACCGCTCCTTTGCCTTCTCTTCTTTAAGGGCTCTGAGCAGTTTCCCTTTTGTGCCCGTCATGCCGGCCATGCCTTCGATGTACTCGTCTGTGATTGGTCTGACGACAATTTCCCCGTTCTTCTCGTAGACGAATACCCTGGTTCCTTTTTTTATGCCGAACTTCCGACGTAACTTCGACGGGATGACCACCTGTCCTTTAACTGTCACCACTGACTTCTCCACGAACCCTCCTTGTGATAACGGTATTGATTATGTGTACCATGAAACATTTTGTTAGTCAATAAAAATAATGTATACCGTATAGCAAGGGTCGTCCAAAAAAAAGAGGATGCCAAGTGCCACCTACGATAGCAAAGACTGCTATTTTGTGTTATAATGCTTGGGAGAGAGGAGGCGAAGTAATGAACATTTCTCTTGAGGAGCGTGACCGGGTGCGTCTTCTGCGCCTCGAAGACTTGAGGACCGAAATCAAAAAGGGCCTCGATAGTGGCGAGGCAACACCCCTCCATGTGGGAGCCGTTAAGGCGCGGGGCCGCAATCGGCTCGCGGGTAAAGACAGGAAGACTGTGCGCTCATGAGCTATAGGTGAATCATTCTTGAGCCCGCTTATAAATTCGTTATTATTACTTAACTATAGTTCTATTATCCATCAATAATTACTGTATGTTACGCATATACAGTTAATATAAAGTATCAAGTGTTGCCTATCACGTTCCTCTTGAAAAATTCCCACACGGCGATGACAATTAAAGACAGGTTCCGGCCGAGGCGAGTTTCGATGATTAATGCGTAGACGAAGGGGTCGCCGCCCGGAGACGTACCGTGGTTGTACGTTGAGGACCGTGCGGCCCCGGAGCCGCCCGCATTAGGCGCGGAAGGCGCCCGGCCGCGAGAACACCATGGAAAACTTTGACGAAGATACTCTCTCCAAATTTAACGGCAAAGGAAGACCCACCTACATCTCCGCCCACGGCCGCGTCGTCGACGTCTCCGCCAGCAAGCTCTGGAAGGGCGGCGTCCATATGGGACGGCACAATGCGGGGCACGACCTGACCGCCGATATCGAGGCTGCGCCCCACGGTCTGGAGGTGCTCGACCGCTACCCCCAGGTGGGGGTGCTCCGGACCGAACCCACCGGCGCGCCCGCAGCCGAGCCCCCTGCCCTGCCCCTTTGGCTCTCCGGCCTCTTGATGCGCTACCCGCTCCTCAGGCGGCATCCGCACCCCGCAGTAGTCCATTTTCCCATCGTTTTTTCCCTGTCCGCGAGCTTCTTCTCCGTCCTTTACGTGCTGACGGGGAACCGCTCCTTCGACCAGACCGCCTTCTACTGCCTGCTAGGCGCGGTCCTCTTTATGCCGCTGGGCATCATCACGGGTCTCGCGACGTGGTGGATCAACTACATGGCAAGGCCCATGAGGCCGGCGACCATCAAGAAGAACCTCTCCTGCGCAACGGTCGTCGTCGCCGCTTTTCTTGCCGCATGGCGTGCATCCGTGCCCGGCGTGCTCGATAGCATGACCCCCTCAGGCGTCGTCTACCTGATACTCGTGGTGGCCCTGACCCCGGCGGTCCTGATCGTCGCCTACTACGGCGGGACGTTGACGTTCCCGGTGGAAAAGAGGGGTTAACGGTGCTT
>Ga0187864_10002500_pt1 | contig 15940 bp, 15 predicted proteins | sample June2016WEW_11_4_FD_132985 | JGI IMG/M metagenome (GOLD analysis project Ga0187864, IMG submission 132985) | Peatland microbial communities from SPRUCE experiment site at the Marcell Experimental Forest, Minnesota, USA - June2016WEW_11_40 | ecosystem: Environmental > Terrestrial > Soil >... | reverse complement strand
CCGTAGGTTGGAATAGTGAAGACGGTTTCCTATCTCCATTATTCCACAATCTCCGGGGGTTTTCCAGCTTTTTCCAGGATTTCGACCAAGTTGACTTATATATCACGCTTGGTTAAGGTCTAGATCTGGGATGCGGGGAACTACTCCCTGCGCGAATGGACTGAACAAAGGATAGAGGTCACACTTGAGGGCAGCCGGATCGCGGGTTGCTACGTCATGACACGCTTCCGACGCAAAGGCGAACGGGAGCGGCTGCTCTGGCGAAAAGGCGCTTGATGGCGTCGGCCGCGTTGTTGGCGCGTCTGACGCAATGAATGTCAGTTCTCAGCCGAGCCAGGCGACAGAGACGCCGCGACGCACACCAACTCGATCGGAGTGCTACTCGGGCTCGGACTCAAGCAGTTCCAGGTCCTCGCTCCATTCCCGGCCAGCGCGTTTGTTCCGTCCAATTTGGACGAGCGCATCGACAACTTCCTTGCGCCCGGCACTGTTATCCTTGCCGGTCAGCGACCAGTTTGCCCTCCAAAAGTCCTTCTGCTGGTAGATGAGCAGTTCACGCGTCCGCAGGCGCACCGCCTCGGTGTTTGTGACGTCCAACTGGGCCAAATCGTACGAACTGGCTACAGAATTCGTCACGTACTGCGTCATGCAGACGATGCCGACCTTGCTCAGGAGCTTGGAATCGGCGACCCACAGGTCCCGCCAGGTCGTCTTAACCTCTTTCCAAAGCGTGAAAAAGTAATCGATCAGCGTGTCCTTGTCCTCAAACTCCAGGATCTTGCGCTCCTGGATGTCCCGGACGGCCGTCTCGATGGCGGCTGGTTTGACGAGATGCATACCGGTGCGGTTCGTCGGCCAGTCGATTTCGTTGCGAAATGGACTCTCGGGATCGTTGTCTGCAGTGGCAACAAACTCGTAGCGATTGTCGATGGAGAGGCGTGCGGTGAGAAGTCTCTGCTGTAGCCGCATGTCCTGGCGCTCCGCGAGGAGGGTCTTGATATGATCCATCGGTACCTTCGACGCCTTGTTGTTGATGACGAGGAATTGGAAGGCCGCCTCGTTCACGTCCCCAGTAAGGAGGGCCACGACGTTTACATGCAGGGAAGGATCAAAGTCCTTCACGCCCAGGAGTCGATGCTGGCCATCGATCACTACGCCGATCTTCGGGTTGGCCTGTTCGTGAGTGAACTGGATTTTTCGGAGGTGGCCTCCCTCCATGATCCGGGCTTCCGGAGGGAGGTTCAAAGAGATGATGATAGAGGTCGGGATCGTATTATCCGGATCCTGGACGAATCGTTTGATCGCGTGCAGTTTCGAGGTGTTGAGAGCGCGCTGAGCCCCTCCCGTACGGGTTTCCAACCGCAAGACATCCGCCCAACTGTCGATGTCACCCACCGGCGCATGGAACAGGCAGAATTCGGGCACCGCCTGCGCGTCAGGTCTCTGCTTATACACGAGGCAATTATACTCGTAGACGGGCATTGCAGTCCCCTAAATCTATGTCCACACCGGCGCTGTGGATGTCCATGTTGAAAAAGTGCGCGACATCATTGATGTCAATGACCCGCAGCGTGGTCCATGGGCCGATTCTGAGGAACGCTCGCTTCAAGCTCGTGCCATGGTTAATGGCGTAGCGCTGACCAGCCAGATGGTGCAGCGCGAACCGAGGTGTACCGTCGATGACATCGAGATCGATTTCCGTTGGGTTGATGCCGCGTATGACCGACTGCACACTCACCATCGCCCAAGTGGCAAAATGGCGCTTCTTCTGGCTGTTGCATTTCTGGCAGGCGGGGAGGAAGTTCTCCGCCACTGAGTCCCCGCCATAGCTGCTCGGCCAGATGTGCTCGCACGTGTAGATTTTGTCGTGGGACGCGCCCGGCGTGAAATCAAGCGGATCGCCGCAGAGATAACAGTGTCGATGGTTATGCAGTGCCCAACCGCGGGCATCACTCGCAGCCCCCTTCGGAATTCTTCCATCGGCTACTTCCACTGCTTGGAGGGCAAGGCGCATAAGTTTGTCCAAGAAGTCTTTGGAGATCGAGATATGGTCATTTATGTAGGTACGGAACTCCCGCGCGTACAACTTGGAGTCGGCGCTGTATGTCGCCTCAAGGGACCGACCAGCGGCAACGATACGGCCCGTCAGAGCCACCGCCGATAGTTGCTCAAAGTACTCCATCCATTCTTCGGCGCGTCCCGCCAGCTCCAGCCACCCAACTAACTCGTCCCTCGGCATAGTCTCCGCCAGCCAGAGGCGAAGAAATCGATAAAGTTGCTCACCACAGGTCTCGAAGTGGTACTCGAATTCGGCCATGTGACGTCGGACTCCTGCGGCACGCATGAAATGTGGCTCTTTGTCCTCACCTATCCACCTTACGTATTCGCCTCAGCGGTTGTCATCTTCCGCCGCACCACCCCGGATCGGGGGGTTCTGACACCGCTGAGCCAGCCTTCTTTTGCAGATTGTTGTACGGGAGCTTCACCCAGCAGTCTACAAAAGACGCTTCCGCAATCCTCCCGGCCGTCGGCCTGGGATGCCCTTCGGCATCGGAGGAACCGGGACGCCGACCAAGTGGGCAGCCGCTTCGATCAGCAGGTCATTGAGCGACCGGCCAGTTTCCTCGCGTCTTCGAAGGAGCGCCACGTGGAGATCGTGGGGCATTCGGATGGTCACCCGCTTCAGCTCTTCCATTGATTCTCGAGTTACTTTCGGCTTCGCCACAGCTTGCCCCTCTCATCTTAACCAAAGCCTGCGGTTATCTCTGCGCTCGGGCGGGTTCGAAAAAGGCAGATGAGGCCACTTACCTATTGACGATGCTATTAATGCTGCTACAATTAAGAGACCTGGCGATCCTCGACCCATCCTCGTAGGACCCGGCGAAACGGGAAGCTATCACCATGCACGGTCCAAGAAAAGTCCGAGTCTTTCGAGATCCCAAGAAGTCTCCGAACTGGTACGTGGAATGGAGGGATATGGCGGGTCGAAGGCACTGCGAATCCTGCGGCGCGGACGAGCGCGAGGCTCAAGAACGTGCTCGTCAGATCCGCGCCGAGTTTCGACGTTGGCGGGAAGCCGCTTCCCCAATCAGATCGTCAGTGGTAGGCCAACCCTCCGAAGCCCGCAGCAAAGGTCCCACCAAATCCTCGACTCCAGATCTTCGGCTTCATGCGTTCCTTCGGTACCCTCAGTTCGAGATTCCAGTTGATCTGCATATCGAGATTAATTCCGATTTCATCAATGCACTTGGTGCACTCCTTTCGACGCAAGCAAAGGCCCGTTCCGCGATTCCAGGGACGGATCCCACCCAGTGAAAGCTCTCACGGAATTGATGAGCGGTCCGGTCGGGATTTTCGTTATCCCGGGTCCCCAGGAGATGCGGACCGAAGACGAAACTAGTTCGTCAGAAAGATCCATCGCTTTCAACACATGGCTCGGTAAGTAGCTCGCCGATGTGCACGCGGAGCCGTTGGAAATGGCGATCTCTGATCGAACCGCCAGCATGAGCGCTTCGCTGTCCACCCCGGGGAAGCTCACGTTGACAACATGAGCCATGGTCCGGCTCGCGTCGCCGTTGATGATGAATTCAACCTCACCGAGCTCACGCAAGAATCTCTCCTTGACCTGAGCCGCTCCAATTCGACGATGCTGGTATTCCGCTCCGGCAAGCGTGGCAGCGGCCCCCATTCCCACGATCAGGGGAACCGGGAGAGTACCGGGTCGTAACCCTGACTCTTGCCCACCACCCACGGATATGGGCGTGAGCGGACGACGCTTCCCGCTAAGTCGGCGAGCAAAGAGAGCCCCGACTCCTTTCGGACCATAGACCTTGTGACCGCTGATCGAGAGAAGATCGCAACGCAATGTGCGAAGCGTCTCGACTTCCTTACCGAAGGTCTGGGCGGCGTCGATGTGGAAGAGCGTCTTCGTATTCGCCAGAAGCTCGGCAATCTCCGCAACCGGTTGAAGAACTCCTGTCTCGTTATTGGCGTGCATCACGGAGACGACGAGCGTATCGGGGCGTAACCGCGCACTAATCGCATCCGCCTCAACGTAGCCCCCACCCGTAACCGGAGTCAGCTCCACTTCGAAGCCCAGCTCCCTGAGCCGATCCAGAGGCTCGAGCACGGCCTTATGCTCGATCGCCGTGGAGAGAATGTGCTTCCGACCCGTCGATTCAGCGTGCCGCGCCAGTCCCAACAGCGCCAGGTTGTTCGACTCGGTTGCACCGCTCGTGAAGATGATCTCCTCCGGCTTCGCCGCGATCAGATCCGCCACCTGTTTCCGCGCTCGCTCAACGGCTTCCTTGGCGCGCTGACCAAAGACATGCGTTCGGCTCCCTGCATTGCCGAACTCCTCCAGGAAGTAAGGCTTCATCGCCTCGAACACACGGGGGTCGAGAGGCGTTGTCGCATTGTAATCCAGATAAAGCGGTCGCATGTCTGAACGAGTCTCCAAGGTTTGCCCCGGCAATACAGACCCTCCTTTCGTGGCTATCCGCAAGTGAACTCTGAGCTTACCCCCTTGACTCGGTGGAAGTCAAAGGAGAGACTTCTGGAAGTCAACCAATTGACTTCCAATTTCGGCGAGAGTTGAGCGAATGGCCAACTTCGAATACGTGTTCCCGGCGATCAAAGGGATCCAGGCAGGCCGAGAATACTATGTCTCCATGTGCCCGCTCAGGCTCATTCCCCGCATCTTTCTCTTCGATGAGGATGAGCTCAGGCCGGAACTCCGTGCCCAGCGAAGCCTGAACAAGACACGCATTCCCGAGATTGCGAGGTACATCCTCCGCCACTCCCGAACGTACACTTTCTCCGCGCTAACGGCGTCGATCGACGGCGAGGTCCGATTCGAAGCTCTAGGAGATCAGGATGCCGAGCGGAGCATCGGCCGCCTGCACATCCCGATGAAAGCCCGGTTCGTGATCAATGACGGCCAGCACCGCCGAGCGGCCATCGAGGCGGCTCTGCGGGAGAACCCCGACCTGGGGGATGAGACGATTGCCGTCGTCTTCTTCATGGACGTCGGGCTGAAACGCTGCCAGCAGATGTTCGCCGATTTGAATCGCTATGCGATCCGGCCGACGACATCCCTAAGCATCCTTTACGACTCCCGGGACGCCGACGCCCAGATCGCCAAGGACCTGCTTCAGAAGGTGGCCGTTTTCACCGATCTTATCGAGACCGAGCGAAGCACCATCTCCAACCGGTCGATCAAGCTGTTCACTCTGAGCGGGATATACCACGCCACGCAAAACGTGCTGGCGGGCCGTGACGATGAGCCCGTGGACGCAAAGCTACATCTCGCGGCGGAATTCTGGAACGAGGTCGCCGAGCACATTCCCGATTGGAAGCTTGCCAAGCAGCGCAAGGTCAGTGCCGCCGACCTGCGCCGGGATTACATTCACGCCCACACGCTGGCTCTCGTCTCACTGGGCAGGGCCGGCAACGAACTGATTCGCCGCCATCCACGCGACTGGAAGTCAAAGCTTGGCCGCTTGAAAACCCTCGACTGGTCGCGCAACAACGCCAAGCTCTGGGAGGGGCGGGCCATGAACGCCGGCCGGTTGTCCAAGCGCGGGGTCAATGTCGTACTGACCGGCAACCTGATCAAGAGACACCTCGGGCTCAAGCTCACGGCCGAGGAGCAGGCGCTGGAAAACGATTTCCTGGGGGTGAAGAATGGGCAGTCCGTCTAAGAACGGGTCCTCGACTGGCCCAGCGTCTGCCTTTGCCGAAGCGGGGCTGGCCAGGACCGTCAAGGCCGTCTGCGAAGAGATCCGGGAGCTGTACAAGAGCGATGGCACCCCCTGGGTCGTCGGCTACAGCGGCGGCAAAGACTCGAGCGCGGCCTTGCAACTGGTCTGGCTGGCGATCCGCGAGCTGTCGGCCGCCGAGCGGACGAAGACGGTCCATGTCATCTCGACGGACACGCTGGTCGAGCAGCCGCTGGTCGCGGCCTGGGTGGATGCGTCGCTGGCGAGGATGAGCACGGCGGCGGGCGAGCAGGGACTGCCGTTTGTGCCGCACAAGCTGACGCCGGAGGTCGAGAACACGTTCTGGGTCAACCTGATCGGCAAGGGATACCCTGCGCCTCGGAACAAGTTCCGGTGGTGCACCGAACGGCTCAAGATCATGCCGTCGAACAAGTTCATCCGCGACGTGGTTCGCTCGAGCGGCGAGGCGATCCTGGTGCTGGGCACGCGCAAGGCCGAGAGCCAGCGGCGGGCCATCACCATGAGCAAGCTCGAGTCGAAGCGGGTCCGCGAGCGGCTCACGCCGAATGCGAGCTTGCCCAATTCGCTGGTCTACACGCCGATCGAGGACTGGAACAACGACGACGTCTGGCTGTTCCTGATGCAGCTCAAGAACCCGTGGGGGCACGACAACAAGTCGCTCCTGGGGATGTACCAGGGGGCGACCGAGGGGGGTGAGTGCCCCTTGGTCGTCGATTCCTCGACCCCGAGCTGCGGCACCAGCCGGTTCGGCTGCTGGGTCTGCACGGTCGTCGAGAAGGACCGGTCGATGGAGGCCATGATCAAGAACGACGAGGAGAAGGTCTGGATGACCCCCCTGCTCGAGCTTCGCAACGAGCTCGACAACCCCGACGACCGCAGCCTGCGCGACTTCCGCCGGATGAACGGCCACGTCCAGCTCTTCCACGACCGGACCATCCCCGGGCCCTATACCAAGGCGTCCCGCGAACACTGGCTGCGCCGGGTTCTCGAAGCCCAGGAACAGGCCCGCCGCGAGGGACCGCCCGAGTTTCGCAACCTGAAGCTCATCACCATGGACGAGCTCCACGAGATCCGCCGCATCTGGCTCAACGAGAAGCACGAGTTCGACGACAGCCTACCGCGGATTTTCCAGGAGGTCACCGGCCAGGAGTTCCCCAGGCGCGACATCGATAACAACCCGCTGCGGACGGAGGATTGGACCTTGTTGAAAGAGGTCTGCGGCGAGGATGAGGCGTTTTTCGATCTCCAGGTGCGCCTCCTGGGCATCGAGCAAAGCCACCGCGGCATGTCGCGCCGGGCGGGGATCTTTGAAAAACTCGAGAGCCGGTTCCGCTCGGCATTCTACCGCAGCGAGCAAGAGGCCGTGGACGATCTGACCGACCGAGACCGGCGCACGCGAGCAGCGACGGATCAGGCGAAAGGCGAGCCGGTGCCGCATTCGCGCGTGGTGGAGAAGCAGCTCGGTCTGCTGAGAGACGATCTGGAGCGGGTGGAGGAATGAGCGGCGTTAAGAATGCAAGTGATGCCGGGGAAGTCGCTTGCAACAAGCCTGAAGCGCAAGCGAAGGGCATTGAATCATATGTATTGTCGAATACCATTCGCTTGCGCTTCAGGCTTGTGAGCCCGGAAGTCGGGAGCTCGATCCAGCGCTGTAGTATTCATTCGGCCCTTCGGACTAGGCGATTGGTCGTGCCCAGCCCCCCTCACCCCAACCCTCTCCCGCGAGGGGAGAGGGAGCCAAGAATTCCTTCGGCCAAGAGTGTTATTGCTAGTACAACGGTTTTGGGCTTAGGGCCTCGTGAATAAGAAAACGCTTCATGATTCTCCAGCAGCTTACGCTCCGCGACTTTGGGCTCTTCAAGGGCCGGCAGGTGCTGGATCTTGCGCCGATGAAATCGGCGGGGCGGGGCAGGCCGATTGTGCTGTTTGGCGGCGTCAACGGCGCGGGGAAGACGACGATACTCGATGCGATCCAGCTCGTGCTGTACGGCGTCCGGGCGCGCTGCTCCAAGCGATCCAACTTGCCTTACGAGGAGTTTCTGGCTCGATCGATCCACCAGGGGATCGAGCCGGCGACGGGCGCCGAGATCTTGCTGCTCTTCCATACGGTGGCCGAAGAGCAGGACGCGTACTTCGAGGTCAGGCGCTCCTGGCACGTCCGGGAGGGGAGACTCAAGGAGATCCTCAGCGTGTTCAAGGACGGCGTGTATGACGCCTGGTACTCCGACAACTGGCCGTAGCAGGTGGAGGAGATCGTCCCGCTGGAGATCTCGCAGCTCTTCTTCTTCGACGCCGAGAAGATCCGCACGCTGACCGAGGACGAGACGAGCAGCCAGGCGCTGGGGGCGGCGATCAAGTCGCTGCTGGGGCTGGATATCGTCGAGCGGCTGATCGCCGACACCGCGGTGATCCAGGCCCGACAGGCGAAGGAAGGGGCGACCGCGGGGCATCGTGAGAAGGTCGAGGTGCTGGAGAGAGAGGCCCAGGAGTTGAGCGACCGGATCCGCCGCTTGAGCGATGAGCGTGGTGCGCTGGAGAACCACGTCTTGCGGGCGGAAGCCGCTCAGCAGACGGCTGAGATGAAGTTCATTGCCTCGGGCGGCCGGTACTGGGAGCTTCGCCAGGTCCGGGAAGGGCGGAAGAAGGAACTGGAGACTCGCGCCGGGGAGACGGAGGCACAGCTTCTGAAGCTTGCCGCCGGAGAGTTGCCCTTGGCCATGGTTCCGGAGCTCTTGAAGCACGTGGAGCACCAGGACTTGCAGGAGCGGCTCTCGGCCCAGGCAGCGATCGTGGCGGCTCTGCTGGCCGAGCGCGATGAGCTTCTCCTCGAGACGCTTCGCCAGGCCAGGGCCAGCGCCCGGGTGATCGCGCTGGCGCAAGAGTATCTCGAGAGTGACCGCCGGGAGCGGCAAGCGGCCATGGGTGCCGAGCCGCGGCTCTCGCTCTCCCAGCCGGCCCACGCCCAGCTCCACCACCTGAGCAGCCACCGGCTCGAGGAGCTGCAGCGGGAGGCGGAAGTCTTGATCGAGACGCACGGAAGCCTTCGCCAGAGTCTCGATGACCTGGAACGAGGGATCGAGGCGGCACCCAAGGATGAAGAGATCGGCCAGGTCGTGGAGCAGTTCAAGGCCGCGACCGCGCGCTATTCCGCCTTGGATAGTGAAGCCAGGCGCCTGGATGCGGAGATCGTTGCCCTCAGGGTGGAGGAGAAGCAATGTCAGGACAAATTGGCAAAGCTCTTCGAGGGTGATGTCGCCAAGGAGTTCGCCTGGGAGGACCGGGCCCGGATCGTCCAGCTCGCGGCGCGGACGCGGACGACGATGCAGGACTTTCTGCGGCGAGCGACCGACCGCAAGATCGACCGGCTCTCGGGGTTGATCACCGAGTCGTTCCGGTTTCTGTTGCGGAAGAAGTCGATGGTGGAGCGGATTCTCATCGACCCGGGAACATTCGCCATCACCTTGTACGATAGCGCGGGGTGCGCCCTGTCCAAGGAGCGGCTTTCGGAGGGAGAGAAGCAGATTTTCGCCATCTCGGTGCTCTGGGGCCTGGCACGCGCCTCCAACCGCCCACTGCCCGCGGTCATTGACACGCCGATGGCCCGGCTCGACGCCACTCATCGCCGCAACCTGGTCGAACGGTATTTTCCCAACGCCAGCCACCAGGTGGTCATCCTCTCGACGGACACGGAAGTCGACCGCGATTATTACCAGGCCTTGCAGCCCCACATTGCGCGGGCCTACCACCTCAGCTACGACGAAGACCAGCGCGTGACGGTTGCCGAGGAGGGCTATTTCTGGAAGGACGTTTCCCATGCCGCGAGCGGGGTGGAGTCATGAGCATCAAGCAAATTCGCCTGTCGGCCCAGGCCCGTGAGCAGCTCATCCGGCTCAAGACCCGCACCGGCATCAACCAGTGGAACATCCTCTGCCGGTGGGCGTTTTGCCTGTCGCTCCAGCAGGCGACACCGCCGACGCCCATCGAGATTCCCGCCGACAGCAACGTGGAGATGGAGTGGCAGGTGTTCGGCGGAGAGACCCACGAGCTGTACCTGGCCCTGCTCAAGGAGCGCTGCGGCGTGGACGGGCTGGGCACTTCGGAGGAAGTGGTGGCGCGGCAGTTTCGACTTCACCTGCACCGGGGCATCGGCTATCTCGCCACGCCGCACAAGATCGACTCGGTCAGCGATCTGGTGAAGCTCGCCACGCACCAGGGATCGGTGAGCGCCGCGGTCTCCGGGCCTGAATCCCCCGACGTTCGCGATGGCGAAGAGCTCGTGTCTCCCTGATCGAACCGGCCGGACAGGATCAACGGCAAGCCCCCGTTCTCAGTTTCCAGGAGCCCAAGAATGCCATACTTGCAAGAACCGATCCAGCTCAAGGTCGAGCTCGAGGTCTCGAGCTACCAGGATTATCCGAAAGAGCGATTTATGCAGATATGGGGACACGTCGTCGATTACGAGGTTGCGATTTGCTTGCCTTACACGGACAAGCGCGTGCAGAGGCTCAAACGACAGAAGATCCAGGGTTGACCGCGATACCGCTGAATTCACCGTACAGCAATGGCAAGCGGCCAATTATTTCGCCCTCTCCCCTTGCGGGAGAGGGTAGGGGTCGCACCAGTCAGCTAGACCTTTCGGACAAGGCGCTTGGTCGTGCCCAGCCCCCCTCACCGCAACCCTCTCCCGCGAGGGGAGAGGGAGCTTGAATTTCCTTCGGCCAAGAGTGTTTTTAGCGAACCATCGACGCATCTTCTGATTCGTCCATGTCCATTCAATGGGGTGGGCATACCGATGGTTGTATTCTGGCCAGGAAGCTAGAACATGGGTCTCGAATTCCTCCCGACTCTTCCATGACGCCCGTTTCAGGTAATAGTGTTTGAAGGCATGGATCAGGATTTCCGCCTGGTTCAACCATGATGCATTGGCTGGCGTATAGCGAGGCTTCCACCATCCCCGACTCTTGGCGAAGTAACTCTGCGTGCTAGCCGCTATGTGACTGGCCCCGCCATCCTGGATCAAGAAGACGCCGTTCAACTCCTTGTGCTGCCTGTGAAACAGTTCTAATTCAGGAAGATAGTGCTCATGATCATTCTTCGTCAGGAATACCAAATTCATCAACCCGGTATGCACTATCAGGAATACCAACATGTTCACTGTCCCATGCCGGGTGTAGTCGAACTTCTGTTGCTCGATCGATCCAGGGATCGCTCTGCGGATCGTAGCACGCTCCAAGATCTGGAAAGTTGGGATTTCATCGACACACACCACCCAGATGCCGTGTCCTGCAAGCCGAGCCGCATTCCCATAGCACCAAAGGACTTGCTCCGCTCTCTCTTTGAACTGAGCATCCAGGCGAGGTGTCTTCCAATAGCGGGTGCGATGGGGTTGCAGATCGACATTGCTCAAGATATCTCACACGGTACGTGGGCTGATGCGAGCCATAATTCCATGCGCCATGGCTTGGTAGGCCAGGTCGTCACTCGACCAATGAGTGATGTGCAATCCTTTGGCCACGGGTTCCAGACAAGCAAGTTCAACGATTTGCAACGGCGTGATCTCCATGCCACGTCCCGAGTGGCCCTATCGCTGATCAGCGAGCAATCCGACGAGCCCAAACTGCCGATACCGTTGACAGGTTCGCCAGATCGTGGAGTCGTCGCACTCGAGCTGGAAAGCGATGTCTTCTCGCCGCTGGCCTGCAGCAATTCCCAGAACAATTCGGGCACGCCGAACTTGATACCAGGGCAATGCATCGCTGTGTGCGATTCGTTCCAATTCGGAGATGTCCGGAGAGACGATAGTTAACACATTGGGCTTGCGTCCACGCATACGGGCTTCTCCCACGCTTAAATCAGGGCACCGTATCTAGCATAACAGGTAGCCGCAATTCAGTGCAGGTTTTCATGCCGGGGACACTAGCTGCCAAGAATCTGACCGCCAAGAAGTATGTCAAGGCCAAGCGGTTGCTCGAGGACGTCATCGCCAAGCACCCCAAGACCCCATGGGCCGACTTGGCCCAAGATACCCTCGATCGCGGCTTCAGCGTCAAGCTCAACGAGTGCCACCACAACCCCAAGTATGCCGAGCGCAACCAGTTTGTACCGAAGTATTGAGTGGTAAGCGGTTGGCGCTGATCAAGTCGCGTCGCTTTTCTGACGACGCACTTCGAGATAACATTGCGTCTCTGCTCATCCCATTCCCATTCTCATTTCATGCCAGGAATTGCTTGAGTAACCCGCGGGGCAGGCCGATGTCGATAACGGCGACCTCGCCCGTGAAAGCAGCGGCACCAGCAACGGCAAACCCGAGCTTGGGAGCGGCGAACGTGGCCGTCGCGCGGGCGCGGATGGCAGTGCCCAGCGGCATCCCCGTGTCGGCATCCAGCCCCGAGGGAACGTCCAGAGCCAGGATCGGTTTGTTCGATCTGTTCATGACCTCAATTACGGTCCGCAGTGCTCCTTCCACGGGCCGGGTCAGCCCGGTGCCGAACAGCCCATCGACCAACCAGTCGGCATCCGCAACCAGGGACTCCAGCTCGGCTGGCCGAGGGTCGTTGCTCTGCGAGTGAAACCAAGCCGTCTGATCGACTCCAGATCGCTCAAGGATCATCCACTGGGTTTTGGCATCGCCGCGTAACTGCTCGCGGCTCGCGAACCAGACAATCCGGACCGCAAACCCCCAGGCATCCAAGTGCCGGGCGACCACGCCCCCGTCCCCGCCATTGTTACCCGGCCCGCTCAGGATCAAGACTCGTGGCAATGCAGCCGTGGGAGACAGCTCAAGCTGAGCGGATGGCGGAGCGGAAAATGGCCAAGCCGCTGACTCGGTCCTTACTCCAACGGCTAGCTCGACCAGCCATGCGGCCGCGCCGCGTCCGGCATTCTCCATCAGGATCAGGGTTGGTAGACCAAGCTGCTCGGCGGCTCTGACATCAAGCTCCCGTACCTCCTGGCGCGATAACGGACGAAGCCGGCAAGTCATATCGGCATTCCCCTCCATGGTTGACTGAACATCTCGTTGTGGAGTGAGTTAACCCGATCCAGCGAGCATTGACAAGCCTTCTTGAACGGCCCAGAATACTATGATGGCGGGTTGAGCGCAGAAAGGCCGACCAGAGTGTCTTTGCTCATGTCTGCTGGATATTATTGCGGTTGATCTATCCTGACCGAACCACTCGCATGGGAGATTTCCTCCTTATGCCGATCTACGAATACCATTGCAAGCCCTGCGACCATATCTTTGAAACCTTGGTTCGCGGCTCGAGTGATGTCGCTCGTTGTCCCAGGTGCGGTAACATTGATGTCGCCAAGCAATTCAGTGTTCCCGCCTCCGTTCATTCCGGTCGCTCGAACTCCTTGCCAATGTGTAACACTCCTGGCAGCCCCGGTTTCGGCTGTGGGCGACCCGAGTGCGGGTCCGGACGCTGCGCTTTTGAATAGAGAAACCGGGTAGAGAACCAGGACTCAAAAACCCAGGTGTCATGGGACAGAAATAATCATCTCAACGCGATTCAGGACCTGATGAAGATCTGCAATTCCATCGCTAGATTCGCCAAAATCGCCCCAGAGCTTCAATTCACATCCTTTCTACCCAGTTATCTGCTTTGACAATATAACCCCCAGAGCGCATAAGTTCCTGGCTGGTGAGCGCCACGGTAGCGCCTTGTGATCGTGCGCCGCCTTGGAACCCGATCTGTCAGAATCTCTCAAGATCCGATTCCTCGGGTGTTCCCTCCCAGCCGCCAGAGTTAGCACCAAGCACGCAAGCGTATGCCCACATGGATGAGGGCGCGGGGGACGGAGCAATGGTGGCACATCCTGGCCAGGTACACGATGGAGTTCCTGGTTCGACAGCAACAGCCGACCACCTAGCCTTAGAGTCGGCGCTTCGTGCCGCAGTGGCTGAGCGGCTAGGCGAGCTTCGATTTAGCCTCTGGTTTGGTGAGGATGTCCATCTCGGCTTGAGCGGTGATGGTAACGCTCTGGAAGTCCAGGTGCCCAATGCCTTCTTTCGTGAGTGGATCAGAGGCCATTTCTCCGCCAATCTGGTGGAAGCCGCCCAGGCAGTGACGGGCCGGCAAGTGCGGCTGAGCTTCGCGGTCCAGAATGAGACAGACCCTGCTCTCGGCGACGTTGTCGATCCCGACTCAGACCGATCACAACAACGGTCAGGTAGCACGGTCACCGTTCCCATACCGGGCAATCCGAAGGCGCCGCTCTCCTTTCCCACCCCACATCCAGCTAGCCCTGATCGTTCTCCAACGCCTCGTTTCAAACCTCCCGCAACTGATCGCATCCAGAGTCAGAACCATGCTGAACACGCGGTGAACGGCCAGGCTTCTCGTCCGGGACTTCCTGGAGTACCTGCTGCCGTCCGTTCGCCGCGACTTCTTGACGACTTCGTGACTGGGCCAAGCAATCAACTAGCACACGCCGCATCGAGAGAGATGATCCATACAGCCGGCAAGGCGTTCAACCCTCTGGTCATTCATGGTGGTGTAGGTCTGGGCAAAACCCACCTCCTGGAAGCAATAAGCCAAGGCCTGCGGGTAGTTCACCCCGGTTTGAATGTACTCTCGATCACGGCTGAGGCGTTCACCAACAGCTTCCTGGAGTCGATGCGCGCCGGTACACTAGGCGGCTTTCGTACCCGGTACCGCAGGCTTGGTGCACTGGCTGTGGACGATGTTCATTTCCTCGCGGGTACACGGGCCACGCAAAACGAATTCCTGCACACGTTCAATTCACTGATCGACCACGGCGCCCCCATCATTCTGACCGCCGACCAGCATCCCCGGCGGATCTCTCGGCTGACGGAAGAGCTGGTGACGCGGTTTCTCGGAGGGATGGTCGTCAAGCTTGAGCTCCCTGATCTAGCAACCCGGCGAGCGATCCTTCAGGCACGTTCAGAAGGCCGGGGAGTCAGTGTTCCTGATACCGTGCTCGACTATATCGCCGAGCACCTTCGCTCCAGCGTTCGAGAGCTCGAAGGGGCCATCCACAGCGTGATTGTCCACGCTCTGCTCACCGGTAAACGTCTCGACATGGTGCTCGCCAAGGCCGCGCTACGCGACACGATACACCATACCGCGCAGGCCGTCGGCCTGCGCGACGTCGAGCGCGCGGTATGCCAACTCTTCCAGATTGATCCAGAGGCACTGAAGTCGGACAGTCGCGCCCGCGCCCTGGCCTATCCCCGGATGCTGGCCATGTACCTGGCGCGCAAGCATACCGGCGCCGCGTACAGCGAGATCGGCCGCCATTTCGGCAACCGCAACCACTCGACAGTCATCTCGGCCGACAAGAAGGTACAAGGATGGCTCCGGGACGAGCAACAAAACGCTCTGCTGCCTGGTTTTGAGACCATCGCCGATGTCCTTGCCGATCTCGAGCGGACCTTGGGCGCCTGAGCCTGGAGCCCCAACCTGTTGGTTCACCCATTCAGCAGTCACACCCTTTCCCTACACGGAATGGCCCTGGGAAAAGAGGGTGATAGCGCAAAGAAAACCGTTGTACTGAGCTGTCTTTCCTGAAATGCTAGAAAAGGGCGTTCTGTCGCTTGCTGATCGCAATCCAATACCTCGGGGGCGATTCGTCGTTCAGACATGCCTCTCATCGGATACTTCAAGGGACAGCCGAATGAATACGTGATCAAGTACGGCTCCGGGCGAATTACCCGTGAGGGCCAGGGAGTGGCGTTTTTCTATCTCAAGTACAACACCCAGATCGTCGTGGTTCCGACCAGCAGCATGGATGCCAACCTCGTGTTCAACGAGGTCACCAGCAGTTTCCAAATTGTGACCATCCAGGGCCAGTTCACCTACCGGATTCACAATCCCAAGCGGGCGGCCGAGCTCCTGAACTATACTATGAACCCATTTACGCATACGCACATTTCTGGTGACCCCGACCGCCTGGCGCAGCGAATCACGAACATCATCCAGATGGAAACCCGCGGCGAAATCCAGCAGAGGCCGCTCGAAGAGGTCCTCACTCAATACGAGACCATTGCCGGTAGGGTCCTGGAGCGTGTCAAGAACTCGGCCTTGCTCGATCCGCTCGGCGCCGATCTGCTAAGCGTTTACTTCGTTGCAGCCAAGCCGACGCCCGAGGTTGCCAAGGCTCTGGAAGCTGAATACCGCGAGACCCTCCTGCGAAAAGCCGATATGGCTATCTCCGCCCGGCGCGCCGCAGCGGTG
>Ga0187864_10002492_pt1 | contig 15969 bp, 13 predicted proteins | sample June2016WEW_11_4_FD_132985 | JGI IMG/M metagenome (GOLD analysis project Ga0187864, IMG submission 132985) | Peatland microbial communities from SPRUCE experiment site at the Marcell Experimental Forest, Minnesota, USA - June2016WEW_11_40 | ecosystem: Environmental > Terrestrial > Soil >... | reverse complement strand
GCCCGCCGCGTCAGTCACCGTGGCCGTACCCAGATTGACCGCTGTCACCGTGAGGTCGGGGGTGTTCTGCCCAGCCGCCACCGTATAGCTGAAGGTCAGGGCATTGGTGCCTGTCCCGCCGGTGTAGGTCGCCATGCCACCATCGTTGAGCGTCAGCGTCGGCGTGCCGTTCGCGACCGTTACCGCCTCGCTCATGTTGAGCGTGAGCGTGACCACGCTGCCGACAGTCAGGTCGCCATTGCCGTTGGTGATCCCGATACCGGAGGTCGCAACGGATGCTACCGTCGATGCCTGCACAATGGTCGGATCCACAGCGCTCGAAGGTGCGCTAGTGTTACCTGCAATATTTGTCGCAGTTGCAGTAAAGACCTGCGAGCCGCTCGCCAGCGTGCCGGTGGTGTAGCTCCAGGTCCCGCTGGCATTCGCGGTCGTCGTTCCAAGTGTGTTTTGCCCATCGTAGACCGTTATTATACTGTTGGCCTGGGCGGTGCCGATGAGCGTGACCGAATTATTTCCGTTGATCGTGTCATTCGTGATTACCGGGGCGGCCGGTGTCGACGGTATCTCAAGCAAAATCGGAGTGGTACCGATGGTTACCACTCCATTCGCAATAGCCTCGACCTGACCTTGGACGTTCACATATTCAGTATAGGGTCCGGCGGAATAGGAGGATTGGCCCGCGGAGTTCCAAACAAGGAGTTCGCTCTGGCCATCCTTTATGAGTTGGACCGTGTATACGGAGCCGTTCAGCTGATACCCAGATGGTTCGGTCGCGCCAGTCAACCATTGTTCAGTTTGTTGGTATGCCACGCCGGCGGCTGTGAGCTGACCAGTCGCAGTATCATAAAGGCTGGAGCTAGCATTGTCGTAGGCGTAGAAAATTTCCGTCTGAACACCGAGTGCCGCTTGCAGGATCAAGCCTGTTGAGACGTAGGCTTCCTGTGCCGTTGTATTAGTGATGACGGTGGGCGCCTCCATGCCCCATTCGGTATCCCAGATCGGCACGTTCGAAAGACCGTACTGGGAGAGGAGGGCTTGGAAATCCTGGACAACAGGGACGATGCCCTCGCCAGTCGAGTTGTCGTAGCCGTGGAACGCTGCAATATCGAAATAATTACCGCCGCCGTCGGCGAGGAATTGCGCAAAACTTCCATCTGCGCCAGCAGAATTGACAGTCGGCGACAATACAAGCGCGCCAGGATCAAGAGCGTGAACGGTGTTGTAGATAATCTGCTGTAACTGCACCACGGTTGCCGGCGCGATGCCGCTAACGTTGAATTCGTTGAATCCTTCCCAGTATTTGATTGCGCCATTGGCTTGGGTGACGATGGCGGTCACGAACGCCTGGAAGTCCGCAAGGTTTGTCGTTATGCCCCCGGCCCATGCCGGCGGATTTCCAAATGTATAAACCATTTGGCCATTATTCGCTTGGTTGGTAGCGATCCAGGTATTCAGCGCCGTCCAGTTATAGACGCCGGCGGAAGGATTGAGATCGGACCAATCCAGATATTCGATCTGCCCATTGCCTGGAGACCATACATCCCAACTGCGTGCGACACTGACTGGGATCGCTGGCCATGCCTCGACCGGGCCACCAAGATAATTAAAATTGTAATCAGGGCTTTCAATCGTCATGCCGAAGTAAGTAGGTGAAATAGGCGCGGTGTTTACGGTCACGGCAAAAACAGACGATGCCGGGCTTATGTTTGCCGCAGCATCCACATCTGTCGCCGTAAAGCTGTAAGCGCCACTCGAAAGCGCGTTCGTCGTAAAGCTCCAGGCGCCGTTGCTATTTACCTCCGTCGTACCCAGCTGGGTCGTCCCGTCCCATACGACTACCGTGCTATTTGGCCCGGCTGTGCCAACCAAAACCTCCTCAAAAGCGCTGTTCAACCCACCGCTGCCGATGACAGGCGCCGGAGGGGAGTCCACAATGACATTCAGAACTGAGGACGCCACGCTGCTGTTGCCCGATATTGAATCGGTCGCGGCGATGTCGTAACTGCCGTTTGCCAGCGTCCCTGTCGTGAAGATCCACACGCCGTTGGCGTTAACCGCCGACGTGCCAATGCTCGCCGTCCCATCGAATATGGTAATTGTGCTGTCCGCTACGGCCGTGCCATCCAAAGTCACCACATCGTCGTCAACAGAGTAGGAAGCAATTAGCGGCGCGCTTACAGTGCTCGGCACCTTTATCCCCGTCGGTAGCGCTCGTCTTTAGGCGCATATTTCCGAACGAGTTTTCGCGCTTCGCTTTTAAAACTTCGCGCGTTTGATCTTTAAATATTTATAAAAACCTCGCCGCCGACCGCACGGCAACGTCAGATCGCCATACTCTGACGCACCTCGACGTGAGGGCTTTACTCCGTTGCGCGGCTCTGTCGGCTACGTGGCTTTTCGTTGACCGGCCTGTGAACTGGTGGTCGGTATCGAGGCTAGCCGAGCCTAATAGACGAGGAGTATCGGCAAAGGGGATGCTTCGGTAGTTGCGCCCCCCAACTCACTTAAATATAAGACCCCGGTGATTTCCGTCTCAGGACATTTTGTGTTTGCGGGCCGCGTTGGCGGTGCAGAACAGGCGTTCTACAATCTTTTGCGGGGCTTTTGTGCAATTGGCGTTAGATTTACGCTCTTATGTTCAAGAACTAAGAATTTGGATCCGACATTCCTGCAAGACCTAGTAGCGGCCAGGATACCGATCATCGCAAATAACTCGCGACATAGGCGGTTCATCAGTGAGCAAATATCGTGTCTTACTCCCCGAATCCATTCTGATGCTGTTCTATTTCCCAATTATTTCACACCGCCGCTTGTTCCTCGCCGGATGGGACGAGTGGTGACAGTTATCCACGATTTCTTGTACGCCGAGCACTGGAACGTCATGTCTGGCGCGCGCCGTGAGTGGCAACGGATGTCCTATTGGCTCACTTACTCGCGTGCCGATGTTGTGGTTGTACCCTCTGATTTCGTCCGTGAACGCGCATCGGAGCTGTACGGTTGGCGCGCGCGTGAGAAGACGGTGACGATACCGATCCCGATATCGTGGGACCGTTTTGACGAAGCTTCGGTTGACGCACCATTTGAAGGCCGGCCCTACATCTTGACGGTGGCCGCTCATTATCCACACAAAAATTTGGGGGTGTTGATTCGAGCATTTGCTCGCGTGAGGCGACAATTTCCGGATTTGTTACTTGTTATGTCAGGCCAGTTGTCAACGAACCTCCTTGGTATCGGAGACCGCACCAATCACGTCAGCAACCTCATTGCCGAACTCGATCTCGAATCTGCTGCGATCGCAACCGGCTATCTGGATGATGCCCGGCTTGGTAACCTATATCGCCACGCGGCACTGTTTGCATTTCCGTCGTTGTTCGAAGGCTTCGGCATGCCTCCGGTAGAGGCGTTAGGATTTGGCCTGCCAACATTGACCACACAGCGGGCGTCGCTTCCGGAGGTGACAATGGGTGCAGCGCTTTATTTAGGCGATCCAACAAGCGTGGACGAGTGGGTTGATAAGCTCACCTACATGTTGCGGAATTTATCGGCTTGTCGACCGGAGCAGACGATCGTCACTAAAATACGCGAGCGATATTCGCGGAACAGAATTGCGGCAATATATGAGCGTACTCTGCTCGGCTAGAGTTCCGGAAGCAGGAACGGCGTTGGTCATGGCCGCGTCGGAGTTTGGCGCTTCTTTCGGCCTAACAGCGGCGGTGCGTGCGCGACCGCAGATCGGCGCACGGCACCGGAACCTCGCTAACCATTCGGCGCTGCGCTCTTAAGGCAAAGAATGGTAGCGGCTCCACCAGATGGCGGTGGGCCTCGGCACGTCGAATTCGACCCGTCGATTTGGGCTTTCCATTGTGTAGATCGAGTACTTCGTGGGTTTGAGCGAGTAATGACCGGCCGCAAGTCGGCGGAAACGGTGATGCATAAGTAAGGCAGGCCGGAGCAGCCGTGCCCACGTCGGAGCCATAGCCAGAGTTTGGGACTGTTCCCGAATAGCGTTGGGCTTCAAATTCATGTTTTCTCCAGTATCGGAAAAACTTGAAGTGAAGCAATCGAAAACTGCCATCGGAACGCTGTGTTTTAGCAGCGCTAGCACCCAGTGCAGATCACCGAAATCGCGCCATCGGGTGTCAAAGAAGATGCCACGCTCATGGATCACGCGCCGTCGGATGAATAACGAACTGGTTTGGACGGGCAATCGAAACCAGACATGAGAGGCCATCGGTACCAGCGAAGGCCTGTGACACACGTATTTTCCCTTCCCGTCCACTACGACGGTTCCGGCGAGAACGACTTCGACCTGGGGATGCTCCGCGAAAAAGCTCTGCACATTTCGAAGTGCGTCCGGCAGGTATTGTTCATCACAATTCAAATGCGCGAGGATCTCCCCTTGGGCGCGACGGTATCCCCGATTAATGGCATCGTACATTCCGGCGTCCTTTTCGATGAATGCACGGACGCGCCGGTCGTGCGGCAGCCAATCCTGTGTGCCGTCATCCGAGCACGCGTCCTGAATAATGTGCTCGTGCTCGACACCCTGCTGGTCGGCCACCGAGGCGATGCAGAGCTTGAGCCACTGCGAATTGCGAAAGCTCGGCGTGACAATGGAAAACTGCATTTCCAAGTTCTCGATAGTTAAATGGCCTGCATCCGCTTTGGTTGACGCCGGCCTTCATTTCGAACTCTACGGGCTTGGGTGCTAGCCCAACACCACCTTCTAGTCCAAGGGCCTTGATTGTAAAGACGTAATCCGGCCCGTTCGTCGCAAGGTCAATTCAGAGTCCGTTTCCCAATCCCGACTTGATCAGGCCGCAAACGCGGATGTAAGTTGAGTATGAGCCCTGACGGGGCGTCGCAAAGACTGGGCCGCAAGATACTTAGTGACGTAATAACGCGTGTCCGGCTGCCGCAGCGAACCGGTAGAATGCGTCAAGCTAGCGATTATATATCTGGATATCGCGAAGGTTTATGAGAAGCCGCATCGCACTAACGCTTCTGGCGTTTACAGTTATATTGATTGGGTCGGCGATTTTCGCCATCTTACGGCTACACGCGTCTTCCGCGCGTCCGGTGCTCGTCCCGAAGCCGGAGGCGATTCCGGGCAGCTATTTTGGCATGACGATGCACAACTACGCTACAACGACGCCATGGCCGTCGATCCCATTTGCATCTTTGCGCACTTGGGACACTGCCGTAACCTGGGCCGACATTCAGCCGGCTCAGAACACCTATATTTGGTCTAATTTGGATACACTGACCGACCTTGCGCAACGGCGGGGAGTGGATCTGGTGTTCACTCTAGGTCGAACACCTAGGTGGGCTTCGGCAAGTCCAGACACCAAGTCACCCTACGGCCCAGGACAGTGTGCTCCGCCGGCGAACATCCAATACTGGGACGAATTCCTGCGGGCCATTGTGGTCCATGCGGCTGGCAAGATCAGATTCTGGGAGACTTGGAATGAGCCACAAAGCCCGGACTCGCAGTTCTATTGCGGTGATGTCTCCACCATGGTGCAGTTGCAGCGGCGAGCATACGAAATCATCAAGGCGATCGACCCGGATGCAATGATTTTGACGCCATCTGCGGTCGGTGGCTATGGACCGGCATGGATGTCTCGCTTTCTCGCCGGCGGTGGCGGCAAATATGCGGACATCATGGCCTTCCACGGCTATTGGACCCCGGGCGCCGACGCCGAGACGATCATTGACACAATAGCAAAGTTCAAGGCGGTGTTCGCGGAACACGGACAGGAAGCAAAACCAGTTTGGGATACGGAAGCAGGCTGGGGAGAGAATCCGTCGCTCTCAGACCCGGACCTGCAGGCGGCCTTCCTGGCAAAATTCTACCTGTTGCACTGGTCCGCCGGCGTTGAACGCTTCTATTGGTACGCGTATGACAACGACAAATGGGGAACGCTGTGGGACGCCAAAAATGGCCTGCATAAAGCGGGCACCGCCTACCGCGAGGTTCATAAATGGCTGCAAGGTGCGACCATGACCGCGCCCTGCGCAGTAGCGAAAGCGCTCTGGACGTGCAATTTATCACGCGAAAATGGTTATCGGGCACGTATCCTCTGGAGCACGGCGAAACCTTCCGAGCCTCCTACCTCAATCGCGATACCAGACTCTTTTCAAAAATACCGTGATCTTGAAGGAAACTCTCAAAAGATCACGGCCGGCAGCATCCAAATCTCAAACAAACCAATTCTAGTGGAAACCGGAACGGCGTTTTGATGTCTACAGCAATGTTGCGCTTTAACGATGTAAATTTACGTTTATCTTGACTTCCGCATTGACAATCCTTGGAGGCGGCGGGCGCTTATGGTAATTACGCTTTAAACGATGAATCCGTTGCCGATCGTCATGCATAAGCTGTCACTCGCGTTCTGCGATCATTACAGGCGGTAGTGGCCTACTGCCGGACCTGCCCGACTTGAAGCGAACGAAGGGTTTGTGATTGCTCGTTGAGCGCCATTTGCCCGTTTCCGCTAAACGGAGAAGAAAGATGCGTACTGCTTTGGTACTTGGTGCTGGTGGTTTTATAGGATCTCACCTAGTTCGGCGCCTGAAGGGCGAAGATTACTGGGTAAGAGGGGTGGATCTCAAATATCCGGAATTTTCTGAGACCGCAGCCGACGATTTTGTTATCGGCGATCTGCGCGATCAATACCTCTGCCGAAACGTTATCGATCGTCGGTTTGATGAGGTGTACCAGTTAGCCGCCGATATGGGCGGGGCGGGCTATATTTTTACCGGCGAGCATGATGCGGACGTCATGCATAATTCTGCGACGATAAATCTTAATGTAGTTGACGCCTGTCACCGCCGCAATGTTAAGAATATTTTCTATTCATCTTCGGCCTGCATGTATCCCTCTCACAATCAGGAGGATCCGGACAATCCCAATTGCGTCGAAGATTCAGCCTATCCGGCCAATCCAGATAGTGAATATGGATGGGAAAAGTTGTTTAGTGAGCGACTTTATCTTGCCTACAACCGCAACTACGGAATGAATTGCCGTGTCGCTCGCTTTCATAATATTTTTGGTCCTGAGGGCACTTGGATCGGTGGGCGCGAAAAGGCGCCCGCCGCGATCTGCCGAAAAGTTGCATCAGCGCGAAACAATGGAGCGATCGAGATTTGGGGCGACGGCAAACAAACCCGTTCGTTTCTATATATCGACGAGTGCCTAGAAGGGGTCGTCCGTCTCATGCGTTCCTCGTTTACCGGTCCTGTCAACCTCGGATCGGAGGAAATGGTCACGATCAATCAGCTGGCAGAATTGGTGATTGGAATTTCCGGAAAACGCTTATCTGTCACCCATGTTCCAGGACCGATGGGCGTTCGTGGTCGCAATTCGGACAATCGACTCATCAAAGCGAAGCTCGGATGGGAACCGAGCGAAAAGCTGGCTGTCGGCCTTGAGAAAACCTACGCCTGGATAAATCAACAGGTCTTCCGAAACGACGCGTCCGGTTCGTCACATGTTCAAGCGGCCGAATAATAGATGCGTCATCGTGGGTGATCTGCAGTTAATTCGCGGCAAAGTGGCAGCTCCGATTATACGGGCGAGCGATGCGCGAGAAGTCTCCACCTTCTTACTCGCGACCAGGACCGCGGCCTTCAGGCCCCTCGAGCCGCATTCGGGCTGGCCGAGGTGACGCGCCCTGCGGCTATCTTGCAGGAAGGCGAAAACAGCGACTGTGATCTGAAAAGGACCGTTATTGGATTGTAATATGCCGAGGAACACTGGGTTCACCATCATCGAGTATACGCTAATTTTGGCAGCGCTAATATTTGCGCTCGTTGTCGTTGCTGTGCAACTACATCACTGACCAAAGCTACCGGAACGGGCCACAACGAATTGCGCCGTGCACCCATTGCGTAATTCTATGAACGTAACGCCGGCTAACGAAGGAAAGAACACGTTGGCGAACGCTACTTTGTCTCTTGCAATGATCTAACCTTGATGTCTCGGTTGGCTCCAACGGTGACGTCTTCGTTAACGCAAAACGCACGCTTATTGCTGGCCATTACCTGCATTACTTGGTTTGCCGTCCTTTGCTTTGTTACTTCTTTGACGCCAACCCCATTTGTTTTCGGCGATGAAGCTGGCTACTTGTTGCCAACGCTCTACGGTTTTGATGCAGACAACTACCAGCGGTGGTCTATTCTGCCGCAATATCCCGATTATCTCTATTTTTGGATCTATTCATTCTTGCCGTCTGACAGTCTCCCCGCAAGCGCCAAGATATTAAACGCTGGCTTTATCGCAGCGACGGCAATACCCGCATATGCGGTAGCGCGGCGTTACCTTGCCATCCCGATTGCGGCGGCATTCGCCGCAATGGTAATGCTTTCACCGATCAGTTCGTTCGTACGCTATGTGATGCCTGAGCCAGTGTATTTCTTCGGGTTCTGGTTGGTTATGCTCGTTGTGCTGTCCGCACTGGACAAATCCCTGTTGCTTTCGGCCACGGCCGGCGGCGCACTGATCGGGGCACTCTCGCTCATCAAGCCGCACGCGCTCGCGCTCACGCTGGGGGTCGGCGCGTTCTTCCTGGTGCGAGACCGCTTGCGAATACGTAGTGCCATCGCGGCAATCACGCTATTTCTCACCTACTACGTCGCTCGAGTTATTCTTGCCTATGTGCTCACTGGAGAATGGAAGTTGTCTCTCTCTGGGGGGGACTATTCCGGAATGTTATCTGGGTATCATATCGATCTCTTAGCAACGGCATACAACGCAATCGGCCATGTTTGTGCCATCGTCACTCTAATCGCGGTCCCGCTCGCGGTCACTCTTGTCGTGGTAATCCGCCGGTGCTTTTTGCAAACGCGGGAGACCAGTAATCAAGCGGTCCAGCGGCTACTCGATCTTGGCTTGCTTGCGTGCTGTATTCTGCTCGCCATGATGGCGATGACAGTCTACTTCTCGCAAAGTGTTTATCAGATTTACCCTGAAGTAGAACGCATCACTCGCTTACACGGTCGATACTATATTTATGTTCTGCCCTTATTTATGCTTGTGACAATTGCATTGTGGCAAAACGGTATCGAACTTTCCCAACTGCTTCCCAGACGGGCGGTCATAACTCTTTGCGGCGCTATGCTAGTAGCGGCGGCAGTTATTGTGCTCACATTCGAGACACACACGACCGACTTCCCTGATCTAAGTGTGGCTATTCTAGCCATGCAAAGGTTTCCCTTCTTTGCAATGCTGCTGCTCGCCGCCGCGCTCGCCCTAAGTTATTATGGTTGGGGTAGAATCGGAACTACAAACCTCCTCGTGGGCGCGACGATATGGTGGGCGGCGATAGGTCTCGTGACGACCGCAGCATTAATGGCCGGCAAGGTATTTCCACCTATAACCCCAGTCGATGCAGCGTTTTTCGACTCGACTGACCGTAGCGGTTTGCGCGGCTTAGTTGGCCGCAGCGATGGCTTTGTCATCGGCTCGCCGACCAGTTTCTTCGACATATATCGTACGATGTTCTATCTGCGCTCGTTGAGCGCCGGCAGGATTGTCCCTTCCGGCACCGAAATCAGCGATGTTGATTTTCCAAAAACTGCGCATTGGGCAGTGGTATTGCCGGAGGTGAGTTACATTGGTTCTTCGCAAGTGAGGCACTATGGATCGCTATTGGTCGTACGGAGACATGACGACTGAGGGCGGGTATCCCCTAAATATGGGCATACCTTTTTTAGGGTCATCACAATTGTGGTGCTTTGAAACTTTTAATGCCCCGACTATCTCATATCTGTGGGCGTTAGATAGCAGCCGCATTGCATTCATTCAGCGTTTCTTCAACGGTCCGACGGACCTTCTCCGGAGATAACGTCGACTCTAGCTCCGCTACCTTTGCGCTGCCAAGTGGCCAGGCATTATCGCCAAGCCGCATACACCAACATGAATAGCGTTTGGGCCAATTGACCAAGCGCCAAACCCACTACCGCGCCAGCGACGCCGAAGTTAACGATAAGTGGGTACGCAACCGTGATCGACACGATAACCGAAAATGAAACAGCATAAAAGATCAAGCGCGTTCTCTCGAGGGTACGATACCAAGTGCCAACCACCATTGCTAGGAAAAGCAGAATCTCATACGCGGCATACCATTGAACCAAAGTCCAGTAGGAGGAAAACTGCGGTCCAAAAAAGAAGTGAAGCCAGAATTTAGGAGCAATGACGACAACGCCCAACAGGGATACAATTGCTACGGTGCCATAGATTGTTACCTTCAAAAGATACGCGATCAAACCCCGACGACCATTACTCATGAATTTGCGCGAGGCGCTTGCAGGGATTACGTTGACGCATGCTTCGATCACGACATTCGCGATACTGACCATTGTGAATGCAGCTTTCATCGCCCCAACGGCACCTACTCCTAAGAGGATTCCACTGGCGAAATAAAATAAATTATTGAAAGCCGCGACCACTAACGTGCTTGCGAACAACCATTTAGAAAAATGCCAACCGTGCAAGCTAACGCTGAGGAACGCACTAAAAGAATATTTCAATTGTGGGATGCAAGGTAAGGCCGCGAGCGATCCCACCGCGGCGACTGCACTGACCAGCCAAAGCGCCGACGCGCCGTTCGCCGGAAACCAGTTTATTAGTGCCAGTATTGCGACGTTTTGTCCGACATAGCGAATCCCATCAATTGCAAAACTAACTTTTGGGCGGTTCACCGAGAAGAAATAGCGACGAAGAAAATCTTGTGTTTGCGAGCATAGGACGGCGACTGTGAGTGGCACCGCAATACCATCGAGTCTCAATTCAGAAAAAACGCCTGCGGCAACATACCCCCCCTGCCAAAGTGAGAGCCGTGCTAACTGCCCCAAAAATCGCTTGGTGCACGAACATCGAGCCGTAAAAGTATCGCGCTGCCTCGGCGTCGTGTTTGGGACCGATGCTCAGCATAATAGAGCTAACTGTGGAGAATTGTAGATTCTGCACAAGCGTGACAATAGCCCATGCCAAGACGTAGCGTCCGAACTCCTCGATGCCGAGCATGCGGGCCAGAAAAATGTTGCTAAGGAAATTTGATCCACTAACAACGATCTGATCAGCGAGCGCCCAATTGGCCAACTTAGGGGCTTGCAGTAGTAACCATGCCCGCGCGAGGACTTCGCTACTGGACCGGCGCGTGTTCCCCAGCATAAACATCATTCGCTCGCTATCCTCGATTGCCTCGGCAGCCTGGCTTCGTGGTCCGGACTGAATCCGCGCTTCGATCAGTAGCGTGTTCGCCGCGATTGTCCGCTATGCAAAAAAGCAAGCTAGCTCTAGTACACTGATCAGGTGTGCGGCGGTCAAGGTGACGTTGCCCCCGACTTTTATCCAGTAGCGACCAGAGTAGGACGGTTGATTGAGCTGCCCCCAATCGTTGGACCATGCTGCTGAACTTTTCCAGGCTGCTTGAGCTGCTCCCAATCCTTGGACCACCCTGCTGGGCTTTTTCCAGAGCAGTCCTGCGTCGTCAACTCTGGCGTCGCATCATCTCGCTTATTCGACGTCAATTGAGAGCCATGCGCCAGGCCGATCCAATCCCAATCCCGGACCTGCAGGCCGAGCGCTGCCGTTTAATGCCACTCCGCAGGCAAAACGAAATCGGCTCGCTCCGGCACATTCTTGCGATCGAGAGCGTTCGGGAACTGGTCTGCACAACCTGTGACCTGGGCGCGATCCCGCCTGAGAAATGTCATTTCAAGTAATCGTGGAATTGTGACGCCCAGCGCTTTAAACGGGCGAGCCACATTGTTCGGATGGCTGTGAATCACATAAAACTGTTGCAGCAACCGCTCCAACGTGGCGAACATCAGCTCGAATCCCATCCTGTCGATTAGCCGTTCCAACGAATGCAGCTCTACGACAATTATTCGAAACCGCTTAAGAACTGCTTCACTGACGTTCAGGAGTACGACCCACTCCGCCGCTTCTATATCCATCTGTAAAATCAAATCTCCATCCGCCGGGGCGCGGAGTTTCACCCATGTGTCGAGCGTGATCGTCGTATCATCATCGATGACGCCAAGGAACTTTTTATCGAAATGAACCATTGCATCAGTAATAGGTGGCCCTGAAACGGACGCGTCCGCCAAATAACAGTGGACGCCTCGTGCCACGAGCGCCGCTTCAAACGTTGCGACCGCGCCAACCCCCGGAGAAAAACAGGCCACGACACCATCGAGGTCGTCCGGAATGACGTAGCCGCCATCTCCGTCCCCTCCAAGCCGGATAAGTCCTTTGTCTGTCGTAACCGGACGCAAGCGACTAATCAGGCGTCGAACAAGTTGAACATCGGCGCACCGACCAAGCGATATCCCAAGAAAGGCCAACACTCTTATAATCGGCCCCTTCATCAAATCTCCCGCGAACATTCTACAATTAGTATGTGTCAGGCTCATGGACAACCTGTGGTCTCCTGCACCGCGCAAAAGGTTTGTAAGACCCTTCCTTGCTTATAGATAAAGACCCAGTTGAGTCGCACGCTTAGCTCTATATTCGCCTTACCAATATAGGTTTGTTTGTTCCGCCGAGTCCATTTTTGAATTGTCGAAGGCTACAGCCTTCCGACTTCCCTGCGCTGACGCCCATCTTTAGTCCCTCTTTGGATCGCCGGCCATCCAGTTTTACGGTCTCAGACCACTCCGTCATGGTGGCGCGCTGCTTGAGCCACGGTAATTCTGCAGCATGGCTGAACCCCGGACAACTACGTTCTACGTTAGATAAGCGTTCCGCAATTTTATATTCACAAAGGGCCCTCCGATGCAATCAGATTGCGTACAGATTGTACTGCTGAGCGCCAGTTCAATCGTTCAGAATATTCCCGAAAGGAAGATGCACACAATTGATGATATCGCTCCGTCGAAGATATTGTCTGAAGTATGTACTCGGCACACTGCTCAACGAAGCAGCGACGATCAAACGCCCAACCATTTTTCCCATCCCTAACCGCCGTTCGCATTCCGCCTACGTCCGTTGTGAGAGCTGGCAAGCCAAACGCATTAGCCTCAGCAATAACGATTCCAAAGCTCTCAGCCTTTGATGGAAGAACTAAAAAATCCGATGTCTCGTATAACCTCAAGATACGCTCATTCTGCTCACGATTGCTTTTAGAAAGAAATCCGTGGGTCTTCACGAAGGCCGGAAGCGGTTGCGGCGGTTCGCAGCCAACGACGTGAAGCTCGGCATCAAGCTTTTGCTGATTGAGGATAGAGGCTACCGCCAATGCCTTGTCGCCGCCCTTTCTATACCAATCGATTCCTACAAACAGCAGTTTGCAGACGCCGGAGCCGCGGGACGCGATAGCTTCCCGTACCTCGTCGGCACTTGGGGAACGAGCAAGGTTCGCACCGAACGGAACAACTTTAATCTTTCTGCTGTCAACGTTATAGTATCGAATTGCTGTCTGCGCAGCCCATTCGGACGAATAAATTGCAAGCCGGCTGTTTGACAAGGCCGCCTGCTCCATCCTCCGGCCGTTTCGGATCGTTTCGTCGCACAGATTTGTAAACTCCGGATAGAAGTTAATCATTCCGTCGAAGGTAGCATCAGTCCAGAAGATTATTGGCTTAGAAGTCCGCAAATAGGCGATGGGTTTCGTTCCGGGACTAAAGACAATATCTGGCTTCATAGTACTCAGTCGGCCTTCAACCTGCCTTGCATAACACTTTAGTGTCAGCGGCTCCCGGTCTCGCAAATAATTCTTTTTAAGGACAATATTTTTAATAAGCCGCTTTGCTTTAAACACTAGGCTATATGGATCGATAAGTTTATCAACCACATCGACCTCAAATCCGGATTCGCTGAGAGCGGCCAGCATGTGAAATATTGTTCCAGACCAAGCGCCCAAGTCGGAAGTGTCATAAGTCGACGTGAAGGCCATTCTCATTTTTTTTCCCGTTCCGGCAAACCATCACCCACGCGGCCTGTTCAACAACGATTCGCGCGACAAAGCCGTTTGATAACGTCGCTCCGACCGATCGATGATAGTCGATTTCATGGCCACCTCGGAGATCAGCAATAACAACCAAACCACGTTCGAATGGTTGTAATAGGCGAGATACGGCTCATCACTGCAATAAATGAGGAGAGCTACGACCGCGATGATGGCAATCGCCTGGAGCACAACACCGCTTCCACGCGTGTCGCGGCGAGCAAGTTCGCGGAAGCGATTCTTCAACACCAAATAAAACGCTAGGGCAAATAAAATGTATCCCAGTATCCCCATCAGAACGAATACAATGACAAAATCGGAATGAATTGGCGCCTGACCATTTACATTGCCAGTGGCCCACCAACCTTGCCACTCCGGAAGCATCCCAAGAGGAACAGTGACACCTCCGGTTAGCGCACTTCCGTACCAAAATGACGTACGATCGATTGCGTCGAACGACAATCTCAGGATTGCCAATCTAAAATCGGTGTTTGAGTGGCCGCCGAGAAGATCGGCTTTAATGTAAGTTTCTGCAACGTATATCATAGAGGCGATATCGTCAAAAAAGAAATAAAGCAACAATGGAATAGCTGCTGCTAAGAAAAGCGTCCCCATGGCAATCGTGCGGCTTAGCAAAACGGCAGTAGGCCGAAAGCCTGAAACACGAAGCTTAAGTGCGAAGGCAATCGGCAGGCAACAAGTAAGTGCCAATACCAGGGTCGAAGTGGGGCGCAAGGCCAGTGCGATAGCTGTTATAACCGCCACAAATAGCGCAAGAATTTGTCGGCCCGTAAGTATGCAGAGGCACAGCGCTAGAACACAAATAATTGACTTAGTGAACATAACTTCATGCAGGCCAACTACTGAACTTAGGACGTCAAGTGGTTTGACAATCGTTTCAACTAAGTAAAATACAGTGCCCACCGAAAACAGGTACGTCAGAAGCTTCACTATTTTATGAGCGTCTAACACTATCGAGTTCGGGGGAATGAAAAGCGCTATGGCAAAGACCATAGTTTCAGCCGCAACATAACCTTCCCGGAGATCTAAAGTTAGGAACTTGATTACGAAAGCCCATCCTGTAAAAATAAAGAAGAATAAAAAAATGATCGGGGCAAAGCTTATGTCGACTCTTTTCCACCTCAGAAAATATGCAAACATAAGCCCAAGTATTACTGCAGAATAGATATATTTTTCATAATTGTTTGTATGACGATCCAAAACATTAAGTATATCTAAAAAATCCAACACGGTGACTGCAATGCAAAATCGATAAATTCCCAGATTGTTGAAAAGCGCGGTAGCACTTTTCGAAACTTTCTGTTGATGTAAAGATCCAAGAGTTCTAGTTAACGTCATCGCTTCAGCTCATTTGGGAACCAAGGATCCCGAAACTAAGCCACCTTCACGATAGTGATTTATCCGAGACCAATTTTGTTGCGTTTGGTAGCCGTGGGTCAGCACCGCCCTTCTCAAGGGACTTAAGCCCGCAGCCTATGGGGTGCTTGGATCATTTCGATGATTTATAGGCCATTCTTGACGTACAATCGATTGAGCTGTCCTGTCAAATTGGCGGCCAATATTGTGGTTTTCGTTCTCTAATTGGGGGGCCGTCGTCAGCATTCGCTGAACACCGCAGCGGCGCTATTTCGTCGATTGGATCGACGGCGGCGCTCTTCCGGCGGCCCTCTCTTCCGCGATGGTTTGCTTTAGGCACTCGATGCCATAATCGGTGAAGGCCGGGACGCCATCCTCGCCGATGCCGTAGACGCGCAGGCAGCCGTCTTCGCCAAACATGTCGATCTGGAGTTCCCACAGCCATTCCTCATCCTCGCCGAGCATTTCGGCGACGTAGGTCATGGTGAAGACGGGTGAGATGGCAGGCAAGGTCAGAGCTGGCCTCGGAAATCTGCACGAGACGCTAAGTGGAGTTTCTGCCTGACGGCGGGCACGCTGTGCCCGGCGAATCAGGAGAGACCATGACAAGACGACCGCGCCGGAACCACACACCTGC
>Ga0187864_10002491_pt1 | contig 15988 bp, 11 predicted proteins | sample June2016WEW_11_4_FD_132985 | JGI IMG/M metagenome (GOLD analysis project Ga0187864, IMG submission 132985) | Peatland microbial communities from SPRUCE experiment site at the Marcell Experimental Forest, Minnesota, USA - June2016WEW_11_40 | ecosystem: Environmental > Terrestrial > Soil >... | reverse complement strand
TGTCATTCTGAGCCCTTCGCTTGTCATTCTGAGCCCTTCGCTTGTCATTCTGAGCCCTTCGCTTGTCATTCTGAGCCCTTCGCTTGTCATTCTGAGCCCTTCGCTTGTCATTCTGAGCCCTTCCCTTGTCATTCTGAGCGGAGCGAAGAATCTCGCTCTGCCGCTCAGGGTAAACTCCGCGAGGTCCGAATTCTGGACTCCGATGGAGTCCATCGGACTCCGGAAATCGGAGAATCTCGCCCTGGTCCTTGTTCAGTGAACCACTCGACGCAGAGCGAGATTCCTCGCTTCGCTCGGAATGACATTTCATGGGTTCCGGGTGTTCGTCGGCTGACGGACATGGGGGCTTGCTCTGCAATCGGCGTTTTCACCCCTTCAACCTGAATTCCGAAGTTGCGAGACTCTGCGGGAAGAAACCCCTCACCCGGCTCGCTACTCTCGCCACCCTCTCCCCAAGGGAGAGGGCTGACATCGATCAGCGTTGACGGCCCTCTCCCTTGGGGAGTCCGATTTCTGGACCCCGATGGGGTCCATCGGACCCCGGAAATCGGGGAGGGTGGCCCGCAGCCGGCGCTTTCTTCAGCCGGGGCGGGTCGGGTGAGGGGTTAATTCCGAAGAATCCAAACACCCGTTCCGTTCTCGAGGTTTATCAAAGCAGGCAAATCAGATTCAACGGGTTGGCCTGAGAATGCCAATTCAACTTCGGAATTCGGGTTCAACGTCTACACCGAAAAGAAGCGCCGAGAGAAACTGAACCCGGTCCGGCGCGGGCTGGTGAGTTCGCCTGGGGACTGGCCGTGGTCAAGCTGGCGGTATTACTGACGTGTCCGTGCTCCGCATGGATCGACTGCACTGAGCGGGCAGCACCGACCTGTCCCTTTGGGACATCGCAGACTCCAAAACGCAGGAGTCTGCGCCAGCCCGCGAATCCCTTGCAACTCACTCCTCTTGAATCAATCAGCGGGCGGGATTAGACTCTTGGCTCAGGTTAGTTCAACAATAGGAGCCGACCCTTGCCAGTATCCATTGCCACATTTCACTCGGAGCTTGAAAAGCTAATCCGAAAGTTTGAAGCCGACCAGCAGTACTATTCTTCGAAGGATTATCTTGAGGCCCAGGCGCGTATGGACCTCATCACGCCGCTTTTCAAGGCTCTGGGATGGGATGTGGAAAACGAAGCCGGCCTGTTGCATCACGACCGGGAAGTGCTGGTGGAAAAGGGCGACATGGAAGCCACCGGGCGCCCCGACTACAACTTCCGCATTGGCGGTCAGACCAAATTCTACGTGGAAGCCAAATCGCCTTCGGAGCCCGTGGACACCCCCCGCCACATTTTGCAGGCCAAGGGTTACGTCTGGAACACCAAGAGCGTCTACTTCGTCATCCTCACGAACTTTGAGGAATTCCGATTTTACGACGCCTCCGCCCAGCCCGACCCAAAACGCCCCGAAGAGGGCTTGCTGCTCAGCCTGGGCTATTCCGATTATCCGCCGAATGCGGAAGAGCTCTGGGAATTCTCCCGCGAGCGTGTCGCGGCGGGCTCGCTGGAGGCTTTGCTCCCGAAAATCCGCCGGGCGCCACGACTACGCAAGCAGGTTGACGACGTCTTCCTGGATGAGATGACGGGCTGGCGGGAAGAGCTTGCCAAGAACATTCACAAGAACAATCCCGATCTCACCGCCCGGCAGTTGAACGAAGTCGTGCAGCGGCTGCTCGACCGGATTGTCTTTATCCGCATCGCGGAAGACCGTAAGGTGCTTGAGTACGGCCAGTTGCGAAGGGTGTTGGAAGACTGGGAGATTCACGGCGGCAAGTTCCACATTTTCGATTGGTTGAACGACCTCTTCCATAAGGTCAATGAGGATTTCAACGGCGAAATCTTCAAGCCGCACCTTTCCGAGAGCATCAAGATTGATTCCGAGCTGCTGGCGCGAATCATCAAGCGGCTGTATCCGCCCGAAAGCCCCTACCGGTTTGACGTAATCGGCGTGGAACTACTGGGCTCGATTTACGAGCGCTACCTTGGGAACACCATCCGCCTGACGCCCAAGCAAGTGAAGGTGGAAGAAAAGCCGGAAGTGCGCAAGGCGGGCGGAGTCTATTACACGCCGCGCTATATCGTGGATTACATCGTACGCGAAACCGTGGGCAAGGCCATTGAGGGCAAATCGCCCAAGCAGATTGAGAAGATTCGCATTCTCGACCCGGCCTGCGGGTCCGGTTCGTTCCTAATTGGCGCGTTCCAATACCTGATCGATTACCACGTAAGGTGGTATCTCGCCCACCCCGAACAGGAAGTGCGGCACGCGCACCCGTCGCTCGATTTCATGCGCGAAGTCCACACCGACCCGGATGGCGCCAAACGCCTCTCCGTCTTCCGCAAGGCCAAGATTCTGCGCCATAACCTGTTCGGCGTGGATATCGACCCGCAGGCCGTCGAGATCACCATGATGAGCCTGTACCTGAAAGCTCTCGAAGGCGAGCAGTCGCAGTTGCCGCCCAAGCAACATATCCTGCCGGAACTGAAATACAACATCATGTGCGGGAATTCCCTAATCAGCCCGGATATTTATGACCAGGGCATGTTGTTTGCGGAAGATGAACGCGACCGCATCAACGCGTTCGATTGGTCTGCTGTAGCGCCGGTGTCCCCACCGGCGTCCGGCGATGAGGACATCGCCGCTACAAAGACGAATCGCCGCTCCCAGAGCGGCGCGCCAGCCCCCTCCGTCGGCCAAGTCATGCGCTCGGGCGGGTTTGATGTCGTCATCGGTAACCCACCGTATATCCGCATCCAGGCAATGAACGAATGGGCGCCCGTCGAGGTAGAGTTCTACAAACAGCATTACAAGGCGGCCAGCTCCGGCAATTATGATATTTACGTGGTATTTATTGAAAAGGGGCTGAGCCTTCTTAACGAAAAGGGGGAGCTCGGCTTCATTTGCCCGCATAAGTTTTTCAATGCCCAATATGGCTCGCCTCTGCGCGAATTCCTCTCAGAGGGGAAGAATCTCTCGCGGGTAGTCCACTTCGGCGATCAGCAGGTGTTTCACGGTGCAACAACGTACACGTGTTTGCTATTCCTCTCTAAGGCTGGGTGCAAACAATTGGAGCTTGAAAGGGTGACTGATTTGGAAGCATGGCGCGGGACAGGCGAAGCCATGAAAGGCAAGATTCCTGCGGCCAATATCACTGGTTCAGAGTGGAACTTCAAGGTCGGCGCAGGCGCGGGATTGTTTGCGAAACTTGCGCAAGTGCCGGTCAAGCTCGCTAATGTTGCGGCGCGGATATATCAAGGCCCAATCACGAGCGCTGACACGGTGTATCTGTTCAAGGATTTTGCAGAGGGTAAAAGCAAGAGCACAACAAAGGTACTCTCACCCGTACTGGATGAATGGGTTGAAGTTGAATCGACAATTCTCAAACCAGTAGTTCGCAGCGGAAGTATTAACAGGTACTCAGTGCAGCCGACTGCGCAGGTCCTGTTCCCTTACGAGGTTAAGGATTGCTCTGCGCGGCTTCTCACACCAGCCGAGATGAGACGGGACTGTCCCCTAGCTTGGGATTATGTGAATCGGAATAAGAGGCTTCTGGAGAGCCGAGAGAAAGGCAAGTTCAAGGACGCTGGGTGGTATCGCTTTGGCCGCACCCAAAATCTTGGCATGTGGGAACAACCCAAGCTCATGGTTCCATACATGGTCACCCAACTCGCCACCTACCTCGACAATACGGACGGATTCTATTTTATCAACGTGACCACAGGCGGATATGGAATCACCTCAGCGGACCCGACGGTCAGTCTTCCATACCTTTGCGGCCTACTGAATTCGAGACTCCTGGATTTCTATTTCAAGAGCGTAACGACGCCGTTCCACGGCGGCTACTTTGCCGCGAATAAGCAATACATCGAGCAACTTCCCATTCGGCCCATCAAGTTCTCCGACCCTGCCGACAAGGCCCGACACGACAAGATGGTGGAACTCGTTGACCGGATGCTGGAATTGAACAAGCAAAAGCATTCCAGCAAGCTCGCGCCCTCGCAACTTGACCGCGTCGACCGCGAAATCGCCGCCACCGACGCCGAAATCGATAATCTGGCTTACGAACTCTACGGAATCACCGATGCGGAAAGAAAGGTTATCGAGGGCTCGGGGGATTGACCCGCTGAGGAAGATGGCCCTTGGCTAAGAATCACGACGGGAAGACAGGTTGTGCGGCGTCAGCGCTTCCGGGCGTTGGGAGAAGCGCAAATGTCGGTTAGGACCGAATCAGAGGAAAAGTTCGAGCAGTACCTTACCGGTCAGAATCTCGCTTGGGGTCGCATTCCGGAGTCCAATCGACGGCAGCCGGATTACACCGTAAGGCACCGAGATGCGAACTGTGTTTTTGAAGTGAAGGAGTTTGATAAACCTGAGACAACGCCCAGCGGAGGGTACAGTCCCCTTCCACCAATACGAGACAGGATCAATCGGGCCAGAGAGAAGTTCATGGACTATCGCAACTGCTGCTGCGGAGTCGTGTTATGGGGCAGCAAGAGCATTCACCGCAGCGCTCACCCATTCGGCGTCTTCCCTGCCGCATTCGGAGAGTATGTGGACACGGAACCGAGAGCTTTTGTCGACGCCGGGGCCGAGCCACAAAGCTTCCGTTTCTTCGGAAGGGCGGCTTTGACTCGAACCCACAACACAACTGTCAGCGCTATTGCAATCCTGGCTGAGTACCGTTTGAACCACGTATGGGTTGAAGCGGCCCAGCGGGTGGTGGCCAAGAGGCAGCGCGGGGAAGAAACCAAACCTGGCGATTATATCGGACTCTGCCAGCGGATCTACGAACAAAAGGGGCTTCGTTTTTCTTATGAAGGAACAATCCGGATGATAGTGCTTGAAAACCCTTACGCCAGGATACCGTTTCCGCCTGACCTCTTCGTCGGCCCTTTCGACCAGCACTGGAGGCTCGAATCAGGCCGGTTCAGGCTGGCATTCATGGGCTCCGAGATCGAACGCCTCAAGAATGACAACGTACCCTCCGTCTTCTGGTAGGTCGAAGCTGTATCGACCGACTACGAAACTGAGGAACTTGTCCAAGATTTGTACGCATTTGCTGCCGAGCAGTGAACGATCATTGAAGGGGAAAGGTATCACGGGCCCCGGCGTGCCTTTCCCAACTAAGGAAAATATGGAAGTTCGTAGTCCCTGCCTGTGGTTCCTGCCTCCTGCGCAGGGGAGGTTCGCGAACCGCCCCTATCAAAGCCCAGCAAGCCGGACGATCAGGGGGACGGCAAGCCGTCCCCCGACAGCTTGTAGGGGTAGGGCTTGCCCTACCCGCGGAGGGCCAAGTGGTGCATGTTTACTACGTTGCTATTGACAACAACTGAGAAGCGTGGTATCGTGTGGGGGCTGTGATCGTCCGTCTCACCTTCGGTGGGGACGGCTTGCCTGCCGCCCCTGCTCCCAACCTTCCAATTCATGGAGTTACTATGTCCTTACTCAAATCTACTTGCCATACTCCCCAGCGGCTTGACGCCGCTCGGCACAATTCGCAGCGCTCTACCGGGCCCCGCAGCGAGGCCGGAAAAGAGCGCATGAAAATGAACGCTCTCAAGCACGGCTGTGACGCCGCGCCCGAAAACGAAGCCGCCGTCATGCGCGCCCTGGGCGAAGACCCCGAACGGTATGCCGCCTTGCAACGGGAACTCGCCACCACCTACGGCCCCGGCGACGCGCTCTGGGACCACCAAGTCGCCGACCTGGGCAAGCTCTACTGGCGGCGCAACCGCGCGGCCGAGGAACTGAGCAAGGTCGTGGGGCTCGACGCTGGGAGAGAAAGTCTGGCAGAGCAGAACGCCGGCGAAACCTCAAAATCGCCGGAACAAAGCGAAAATGTCATAGAAAACAAAGGGCCGGCCGCAGAGGGGGTGCGCGAATGAGGCCTGGCACGGGCAGCCTGCCCCGACCTGTCGGGGTCCCCGCCCGTGCAGAGTCACGGCCAAGATGGCCGTGCCACAATGGGCGGGACGCTCCAGCCACAGCGGCCGGGACGGCCGCGCTAGGGTTTCAAAGTTGATGCCCGCGGATAGGGAACAGACACGGACCTGAAAGGTAGACCCGTGTGTAGCTGGCATACCGTCAATGTTGCGGTGCTGCCGTCCTGTTTTCGCGCGGCAGGAGTATTCAATGGAAGGGCAGGTTTAGAAAGCGAGATTCGTACGCGCCCAGGCGAGGCACTTCAGGTTGCACTCGTCTTCGAGTTTGATCTGCGCTTCGGGGCTTAGGCCGGCGATGCGCGGCAGAGGCGCCTTCGGTTTGTTCTTGCGCACGAGCGCCAGCGTCTTAGCCAGGTCTCGTCCAGGCAGCGGGCTGTAGAAATCGTCAAAGGTGGCCCAGTACTTGGTCGTAAACACCGGGATTTTCAGCGGGTCGCGCGTGATCATCTCCAGCTCGAAGATCATGTTCGGGTCCTTTTGACGTAGGAGCCGCACCATCTCCTTGAGGTCGAGTATTCCTTCGCCCATCGGGACCTCGGAGAGCAAAAAGCCGTCCTCATACTCTTCCACCGCCATGTCCTTGATGTGGGTGAAGAAGGCGTAGGGCAGAAGCGTCCGCAGGGTGTCCATGGGGTCTTCGCAGAGTGAGATGTTGTTGCCGAAATCAAAGCACACCCCAACGTACTCGCTACCCAGGCGCTTCAGCCAGGCGGCCTGCTCGGCGGCCCGGTATCCTTTATGATTCTCGATCCCCAGGCGCATCTGGTACTTCGCCAGGACCGGCTCCGCCAGTTCGACCGAAGCCTTGGTGCTTTCGAACATCCGCTTCCAGGGTTCGAAGCTGTCGAAGTCTTCGTACCGGCGTCCGGTCAGCGCGGCGTGGAACGCGACCGCTCCCGCTTCCTTGTAGGCCTTCACCTCAGTCTCGAACGCATCCAGATCGCTCTTCTGATGTGGCAACCGTGGATCGCAGACGAGGAACATGTTGTATCCTTCGAGCCGCGCCCGGAACTTCTTGAGCGCATCCGGATCCGTGGACGGAGGGTTCGTCTGCACGCCCGCCAGTCCGAGGTTATGGCAGTGCTCGATCATATCGAACGGCTGCCCGCCGGCACGGCTCGCCCGGATGCGCAGCATGAACGCGCTTGGCGTTCCGCCCATGCGCGGCGGATTGTCCGGCGCGAGCGCGGCAGTTGAAATGGAGCGGAGCCAAGCGGGTGCTGAGCCGGCAAGCGCCAAGATCTCTCTCCGTGTCATAATCCCCCTCAACTCGGAAAAATCCCCGAAGAAGGTGAAACAGCCGATGGTGTGTCACCCTGAGCGCAGCGAAGGGTCTCTGCAGTTGTTTACTCCGTGAAACTGCGGGGATGCTTCGTTTCGCTCAGCATGACAGCTTACGCTGGGCGTGTTTCACCAATTTACGTAACGCGGCACTAGACTTCCACCAGGCTCTTGAGAACGCCGTCCCAGGGGGCTCGATAAGGTCTGTAGCACATCGCGGCGGCCTCTTTATCGCCGATCACCTGCTCCTTATCCGGATCCCATTGGATGGCGCGCCCGAGCCGCAGGGACATGTTAGCCAAGTTGCATGCCACTGCCACCTTGTGGCCGTCTTCCACTTCGCATAGGGGGCGCCTGCGAGTCCGCATACTGCTCAGCCAGTCGCGCTCGTTCATGGCCATGGTGTCTTCCCCACCAGTACCGTAGCGGGCGTCGGACTCCACTCCCCCCTTGGAACCCTGAATCCACGGCGTGGGCTTCACATCGCTACGGACCGGACCGCCGATGGGTTGTCCCATAAAAGGCGGGATGTCGTTGACCGGATCGATCTTGTTCTCCGGGATGACCTCGTAGCCGCCGGCAAGCACCATGCTGCCCTTGGTCCCCAGGTAGACCTGCCCGCGGGTGGCGGGATCTCCGCGCAAGGCGTTGGCTTCGCGGATGGCAAAACTCACGGTGAAACCGCCCGGGAACTGCCATATGGCATCCTGGGTGTCCGGCGTTTCGCCGTCGTCTTCGAGCGCGAACCGGCCGCCGGTGGACATCACCAGCGTCGGGCCCTTCACGTTCATGCACCACAGCACCTGGTCTAGCAGATGAGCCCCCAGGTTGGTCATTTGGCCGCCGGAATAGTCCCAGAACCAGCGGAAATGGTACAGGGCGCGGTGCCTCTGGTACGGCTTCTTGGGGGCAGGACCGAGCCACATCTCGTAGTCGATCTCGGGCGGCGGATCTTCGACGGGAGTCTTGCCGAATCCGGGATAAATATTGCGGTAGGAGGCGATCCGGATGGAGTGGATCTTCCCAAGCTGGCCGCTTTCGATGACTTTCTTGGCCTCCGCAACACCTTTGCCATGGCGCCGCTGCGTACCCACAACCACGATGCGGTTGTATTGGCGCGCTGCCTGGGTCATCCACCTGCCTTCGTCGATGAACAGAGTCATCGGCTTTTCGACATACACGTCCTTGCCCGCCGCGCAGGCCATGATGGTGAGCAGCGCGTGCCAATGGTCCGGCGTGGCCACAACGACCCCTTGGATGTCTTTGTTCTCATACATCCTGCGGAAATCGCGATACCCTTTCGCACGGGGATTTCCGATGTACTGGAGACCTTCCTCCAGGCGCGGCTTGTAGACATCCGAGAGACCTACCAGATCGACATCGCCGAACTTTTTGAAATCGCTCACATGCTGTTTGCCGATCAACCCGAACCCGATGAACCCGATGCCGATACGGTCATTCGCGCCTAGAACCCGTTTGTACTGTGCGGCCGTCAAGGCGGCGGCACCCAGGAACTCTCGCCGGGTGGCCTGGACCGTTTCCAGTTTATTCAGCATTTGCTGCTCCCCCTTAGAGCTGCGTCATTACCACAGTCAAGGATTATCTGGCTGAGTCTTTCACGCCTCATCCTGCCCGTCAATCAGAAACTCAATATCAGAAATTCAACATTTTTCTCGAGGGAGTGACATTTCGGAAGCAGCGCTAGCCGACGGCGTTATAGTATAGCCGAGGAAAATCATGCCGCATCAAACCTACCTGGATTGGATGATTCGCAATACCGGTACACTGTGGTGGCACGACTCGGCCGAGGCGGCCGAGTTAGCGCTTGGCTTGGAACGCGGGGCCATCGGTGTCACCACGAATCCATATCTGGCGAACCTGGCTTTGGTAAAAGACCGCCAACTGTGGGCCCGGGCCATCGAGGCGGTGCTGGCGCGCAACCTGCCGCCGGAGCAGAAGGCCGAAGCGCTGATGCAGATTGCCGTGACCATGACGGCCGAGAAACTGATGCCGGAATACGAAGCCAGCCAAGGCCAATCGGGCTTTGTCTGCGGGCAAGTCAACCCGAGGCTCGCCGGCGACCGGGATTGGATGCTGTCCATGGCCCGGCGGTATAACGCTTGGGCGCCTAATATCGCCGTCAAGCTGCCGGCCTCGAGCGCGGGTCTGGATGTCATGGAGGAGTGCATCGCCGAGGGAACCACCATTACCATGACCGTCAGCTTCACAGTGCCGCAGGCCATTGCGATCGGAGAGCGGCACATGGCCGCCATGCAGCGCGCCCAAGCCAAAGGGATCGAGCCAGGAAAGTGTTTCGCCGTGATCATGATCGGCCGTCTGGACGATTTCCTGCGGGAGGTTGCCCACGACACGCAGGCCGCGGCGAGTGAGTCGGATATTCGCCAAGCCGGCTTGGCCGTTACCAAACGCGCTTATCAACTATACAAGGCACGGGCCTACCAAGCCGTGCTGCTCGTCGCGGCATTGCGCGGCGACTACCACCTTACCGAGCTGGCCGGGGCTAACCTCGTGATGTCTATCGCGCCGGCGTTTCAGGAGAGTTTCGTTACCAAGGACCTGCCGCGTGAGGAGCGCATCGACAAGCCGATACCCGCCGACGTAATCGAGCGGCTCTGCCAGATGCCGGAATTCGTGCGCGCCTATGAACCTCGCGGAATGTCGGCACCGGAGTTCCTGGCTTTTGGCGCGACGCAACGGACGCTCGGCCAGTTTATCGAGGCAGGCTGGAAGCTGATGGAGAACTACCGGTGAATGGCCGTAGTCTGCGGTTTCGAGGTTGCTGCTTGACCCTGGGTCGAGTGTTAGGTTTAAATGGCTGCTGCCTTTTTGGGGGGTAAACTATGCTGACTCGTCGACAACTTCTTGAGAAAACAGTCCAGGGTGTTTCTGCTGGTGTGGCCATCACGGCGCCGGAAACTTGGGGCGCAGGTCAACTGGCCTGGTCCAAGCCCATCGGTCTGGAAATCTACACCGTGCGCGAGGAGTACGCGAAGGACCCGGCCGGCACACTAAAGAAAGTGGGCGCCACCGGCTATCGCGAAGTGGAGATTTCGACTGAGATCCCCGCCGCAACGCTTAAGACCTACCTGAGCGCCGCCAACCTGACGGCGCCCAGCACCTACGACGAGGTGCCCAAAGACCTCGAAAGCTGGAAGAAGACGTTAGACCACGTTCATCCTTACGGCTGTCGCAATATTGTGGTGGGCGATAACCCCCAAATCGACGCCGAGGCATGGAGACGGCGGGCTGAATTGTTCAACGAATGTGGAAGGCTCACGCAGCAAGCCGGAATGCAGTTTTGCTACCACGCCCACTTCCACGAGTTCGCGCGCCTGGGCGACACTTGCGGCTACGACATCATGCTCGCGCATTGCGATCCGAAACTGCTGAAGATGGAGATGGACGTTTTCTGGGCCACCTACGCCGGTCAGAACCCGCTCGACTACTTCCAAAAGTACCCGGGTCGCTTTCCTTTGCTCCACGTCAAGGACTTCAAGCCGGGCTTTCCAACGAGCACCAGCAGCTTTCCCTATGATAGCGGGCCCAACCCGTTTGCTCCTGTCGGCAAGGGTCTCATCGATTGGATGAAGATCTTTGCTCATGCGCGCCAAGCCGGTACCGAGCACATCTTTGTCGAGCAGGACCGCTGCGACGGAAGTCCGTTCGAAGCGATTGCGACCAGCTTCAATTATTTGAAGAAACTCCGCCTGAGCTGATGGCCACGGTGCAACCAACTTGCCCAAACCCGGAATAGACCAGTTGCTCATCGAGTCGGCCCTTCAGCCGGAGCTGCGCCGGCGTCTGCTGGAATCTCCGGACGAAGTCTTCAGGGATTTTGATCTCAGCGAAGAAGAGAAGGAAATACTCCGCCGGCCTGACCATCGTCTGCTTCCGTTGCTTGGAGCAGCCCTCGCGCGCCAAATGGAATCCTCAGGCCCTTTGGGAGAAGCGCCTTCAGTTTCGCCTGCCCCTCCCGCCCCGATCGAGGCCCGCACGTTGCCCGACACCTGGTTGGCGTTGACCGTAGTCCCCTGTGCGCACCGCGAGGAAAGGCGCCTCAAAGGAATCTCGTATGTTGTCTGGGCGAATCCGATTCCCGAGGGAGGTGATCCCGCTACTTTGCCTCCGCCGGCGGGTGTTGTGCTCCCCGGCCAGCCTCTGGCTCCCTTGTATGCCGTGATTCAACTTTCCGCGGTGCAGACACAAGATGCCGCGGGCAATCCCCAGGTGGGATTGTGGGCGTCGCTCGGACAATCCTCCAACATCGCCGCGCCGCCCCCGCCGGAAACCGCCGGAGATCCCAAGGCTTCCCCGTTCGGGAGCCGTCTCGATTCGCCGCAGGTGCAAGCCGCAGTCGCTGCGGTGCGTGGGGCCTCCAGCGAAGAAAGATACAACCTCCTCATTGATCTGATGCGTGTCTTGCGCAGTGGAGACGTGCGATGACCGACCTGTGGATCGCCGGGCTGGGTATTCAGACGGTTAACCAGATCACGCGCGAAGTGGAGCAAGCGCTGCGCGCCTCGCGGGAGGTCCTTTACCTGGATACAGGTGTTGCCACGAAAAGCTACCTGGAGGGGCTGTGCCCGCGGGTCAGCTCGCTTTTTGAGCAGAGTTACCGCGAAGATCGGCCGCGCCTCAGCGCTTACGAGCACATGGCCGTCCGCGTCGTGGAAGCAGCTCTGGATCATCCACCCGTTGCCTTCGCGATCCACGGGCACCCTTTGATCGCGGTACACCCGCCGTTTGTAGTGCTGGAAATGGCGAACGCGCTCGGTCTGCGGGTTGAGGTGCTCCCCGGCATCTCCGCCATCGACACGCTTCTCGCCGCGCTGCGGATCGACCCGGTGGTGCATGGCGTTCAGATGTACGAGGCCACCGATCTCTTGCTGCGGCGACGGCCTTTGCAGAACGATGTTCCCGCCATCATCTGGCAAATCGGGACGCTCGAAACCGGCCTGCACAGCCAGCGGGTGTCAAGGCCGGAGCGATTCGCTCGCTTCCTTGCCCACCTGCGACAATATTACCCGGCAGAGCACCAAGTGGTGGCCATCTACTGCTCGCCCCACGCCCTTTTGCCTACGGCCATCCTGCGATTTGCCCTCGAGGACATGGCGTCGCACGCTGAAGAACTTCACGCGGGTTTCACCCTCTATGTCCCTCCTGCCACGGGCCGGCCAGTTCAAGATTGGGATTTGGCGGCAAAACTTTACAGCGTCGATCACTTGCGCAGCCTCACGCGATAGGCGAATCCCAGGCTGACTGGCAAAAGGGGCGTGTGAGAATTCTCGCCCGAGCCTATGTGACCTTGGTGTAAATTGAGAGCGAATGCCCCTGGAAGAAATGGAGATCCCCCCCCATGCCGAAAATCCCTGGCACTTCTCGTAGAGAATTTCTGAGCGACAGTGGAAAGCTGGTCATGGGAGAGGCTCTGCTTACGTTGGCAACGACGCCAGCCGATGGGCTGCCCCCGCAACCCGCGCCTGGCCCGCCGAATGCTCGAGCGAAATCCCAGCTTAAAGTCGGGGAATTCTTCTTTGGCGCCGACGTTTACCCGGAACTGCTGACCCGCGAGGAGTGGAATCAGATGCTCGACCACTTCCAGCGAGCGCAGATGAACGCGGTGCGCGTTTCTGAGTCGTCCTGGGGCAATTTAGAAACTGACTCAGGGAAATTCGATTTCGGTTGGCTGCGCAACTTTCTGGACGATCTGGAGCGGCGGAAGATGAAGGCCATCCTGGGGACGGGATCGTACCTCCCCCCACAGTGGCTCGCCGCCGGCAACCCCGACATCCTGGTGCAACTTCACCCCGGAGTGAAGGCGCATCCCATGGCGCGGCATGCCCCCTGCCTTAATCATCCTCTCTATCGGAGCGCCCTGCGCGAATACATTCTGGCCATGGGTAAAGCCTTCCACGAGCACCCCACGGTCATCGCGTGGCAACTGGGGAACGAGCAGGAAGGCGCCGTCACCCGGCTCTGCTACAACCCCGCTTGCGAAAAGGCCTGGAGGGAATGGCTGAAGAAGACTTATCGCACGCCGGAGGAGTTCAATCGCCGCCTCAATCTGGTGAGTTGGGGCATGAAGGTCCGATCGCTCGATGAAGTGCCTCAGCCGGGTGAAGGAGTGGAGGAGAGCGGCAGGGAAATCGCGGCGCTCAGCTTGGCGCACCGCCATTTTCGCCGCGACGTCCTGTTGGGATTCTTCGCGATGCAAGCCGAGGCGCTACGCGAAGCTGGCGTGAAGCAGTGGATCATTACCGACTGGAACACGGAGTGGGACGCAGTGGCGGATGATCCGCAAGCGGGCGAGATCATGGATATCGCGGGTTTGAACTACTACCAGCCATGGGCTGACAATGCGGAATTCTGGTCGGAGTTGACCTGGCACCAGGACATGCACCGCTCCGCCTATGGACGCCAACATTTCATCACTACGGAAAACCGGTTCGGAGTGATGGGCGGGACCTCCATCTGGGATCCGTCCCCTTCGCACGACCAATTTCGAATGTATGGACTGGAGGCCGCCGCATTCGGAACCTGCGGGCTGTTCTACTGGTCCGGCAACCGTTGGCGAGGAGGCCACTGGCCGCAGTGGGGCGGCCTGCTCGATTGGTCTGGCCACCCCGAGCCGGATTTCGATTGGACGGTGGAATTGGGGCAGATCTTCCAGAAGTGGGGGAAGCACCTCATTGACAACCCGGTGAAGGCTACCGCCGTAGCTCTCACCGACTTCGAGCAGCGCGCCGCCCTGGAGATCTATCCCCACATCAAGCCCAGCCCCACGGTATTGCCGCAAAGCTTCGACGCGTTGCACCGGCTGGGTATCGGCGTTGACAGCATGAATTTGGCCAAGGCGGCCAGCGCCTCCAATCTGACGAAGTACTCGCTGGTATTGGTGCCCGCCGCAACGGCTTTGGATAATGCCCAGGTCGCCGCCGCCCTCCAGTCCTTCGCCCAGGGCGGAGGAGTTGTGGTGATTACTCCGTTCACCGCCTACATGGACGAGAATGGCGTATTCCGCGGTGACGGGTTCGCCGCCAACCTGCGAGAGCTAACCGGCGGCTTGGTGCGGACCATTCGGTGGATGGGCCTGGAGGCAGTGGGCCAGAGGAAAGACCCGGAGGTGGAGTGGCATGGCGGAGGAGTGGCGGGCATCTCGCCGGTGGGACTCGAAGGCTACTGCGAGTTCATGGAGGTCGGTCCCGGCGTGGAGATCATCGGGACATTCCACAGCCGCCAGCCGATTCTGGATGGAAAGCCCGCCGTGACGCTGAGGAAACTGGGGCGCGGGACCGTGGTCAAATTAGGCTTTTGGCCGGGTGACGACAGCTTCTTGCGCCTGATTGGACAACTCGTCCCGCACAGCCAGAGCTTGCTCGAGGCGCCGCTGCCGGCAGGCGGACTGGCAGTTCCCCACTTGGATAACAGCCTGTTCGTCGTGAATACCACGCGGCAGGAGATGCCTGTGCAGCTTTCGCGTGGGGCAAAGGACCGGCTCTCCGAAAAAGCCCTGAACGGAACAACCACGCTTGGCCCCTTTCAGGTTTTGTGGCTCGAGTGACCGAAGGTCGTCGCTGACAAGGCCCAATCCTGTCTAGCCGACAAATTGTCCATGTCTTGCCTCGCCTTGCGGCGGTCAAGCCTTACCTCGTTTTCCCAAATTGCCCTTGCGCCCTTCAGGGCCTGGTTTGTGCCGAGTGGCGCGCCAAAGTCCCCTGATTTGCACCACTCAAAAAAGTGATGTGCTTTGTTTTCATCAACATTCTGGCTTTGTTCCCGCTATTTTTGAATTCTCTCGCGGTCCCCCGAGTTTCCCCCAGCCGAGCAATTCCGGTCCCTGCCGCATCCCCGACGATCCGGTCCCCCGCCCGACCACGTGCGCTGTCAATAAGCTCGAATTCTAGCTCTATTTCACGCATTTGAACACTCAATTGGGGTTCGTTTTGAGTTCGTTTTAGTTCGTTTCTGACATGCCTTTCTTTGTTTTCAACAACATACTGGCTTCGTTCGTACTGTTTTTTGTTTTTTGGGGACCCCGGTTTTCCCCAGTGCCGGGACTATTGCGCTTTTCCTCGCGGTCCGAAGCCTGCCCACGACAATGTGTCCACAAAATGACCACAATTATAGGCTACAATGTCCCTCTGGGTTTGTCAAGCGAAAAATGCGAAATTCGTAGCCGGACTCGCCTGAGCTGCCTCACCTGCCACGGAAGAGACGCGGACCACAGAAGCGATGGTCCGCGCTACTACTTGCTGGTCGCCGAGAAACCTGCCAATATCTAAGCCCCATAGGACCGTTGACTTAGCCCCAAAGGGGCGAGGATTCAGCCCCAAGGGGCCGTTGATTTAGCCCCGAAGGGGCGATGATTCAGCCCCAGAGGGCCGTTGATTTCGCCCCCAACGGCCGTTTATTTAGCCCCCAAGGGCCGTTTATTTAGCCCCAAAGGGGCGAAATAACGAAGCCCAGGCCGACGGCCTGGGTTTAGATTATCCGCGGATTTTGCCGCCAGCCCTGAAGGGGCTCTACGTTCACCTGATCTTCAGCACCAAACATCGCGAGCCGATGTTACTGCCGCCTGTTCGAGAAGACCTCCACGCCTACCTGGCGGCGGTTCTCAATAACCAGGACTCCCCCGCGCTGAAAGTCGGAGGCATGAGCGACCACGTTCATGCGCTGTTTCGATTGTCGAAGAACCTCGCGCTG
>Ga0187864_10002481_pt1 | contig 16035 bp, 16 predicted proteins | sample June2016WEW_11_4_FD_132985 | JGI IMG/M metagenome (GOLD analysis project Ga0187864, IMG submission 132985) | Peatland microbial communities from SPRUCE experiment site at the Marcell Experimental Forest, Minnesota, USA - June2016WEW_11_40 | ecosystem: Environmental > Terrestrial > Soil >... | reverse complement strand
GGAAGAGAACCTCATGGCGATCCTGCAGACGCGCCGGATGTCGGGCCGGGAGCGGCGGGACAAGATGAACAATCTGATCGATCAGATGGGGCTAGGGACGGTGCGGCGGAGTAAGGGTTTCGTGCTATCGGGTGGCGAGCGGCGGCGCGTGGAGATCGCGCGTTCGCTCGCGATCGACCCGAGTTTTTTACTGCTCGACGAGCCGTTTTCGGGGATCGATCCGATTCAGGTGCTGGAGTTGCAGCGAATCATTCTGGATTTGAAGCGGGATGGCCTGGGGATTCTGGTGACGGACCACAATGTTCGCGAAACGCTGAGCGTCACGGATCGCGCGTACATCATGGATTCCGGGAAGATCTTCAGGGCGGGAAGCCCGGAAATGCTGGCGCAGGATCCGGAAGTGAAGCGTGTCTATCTGGGTGAATCGTTCAGTTTCAACTGGCCGTGAGGGGGAGACACGACTTGAAGGTCGCGTCTCCCCCATCCAGCACTATCCTTCTGTTTCAATCCTCATTCTGTAGAACGAGCGCCAGATGAAGAAGAGCGCGACCAACAGGAAGGCGGCCGACAGGAAGTGCCCGAGCATGGGCCCCTGCTGATCGGATAGCGAAACGGCGAGTTCCACTGCCAGCAATCCGAACAGGGTCGTGAATTTGATGATCGGGTTCAGCGCCACCGAGGACGTGTCCTTGAACGGATCGCCCACCGTGTCCCCGACCACCGTTGCGTCGTGCAATGGTGTACCCTTCTGCTTGAGCTCCGTCTCGACGATCTTCTTCGCGTTATCCCACGCGCCACCGGCATTGGCCATGAAAATCGCCTGATAAAGACCGAATAGCGCGATCGAAATCAGATAGCCGATAAACAGGAATGGCTCGGCAAACGCAAACGCGAGAGTGGCAAAGAAGACGGCCAGAAAGATGTTGAACATGCCCTTCTGTGCGTACTGCGTGCAGATCTCGACCACGGCTTTGCTATCCGCCACTGATGCTTTCGTCACGCCTTCGAGCCTGATGTTCTTCTTGATGAACTCGACCGCGCGATAGGCGCCCGTCGTAACGGCCTGCATCGAGGCCCCGGTGAACCAATAAATAATGCTGCCACCGGCGAGCAGACCCAACAGGAACGGCGGATACAGAATGGACAACTTCTCCAGATTCTGGGTCAGGCCATTGGTAAGCAGAACGATAATCGAGAAGATCATCGTCGTCGCGCCTACTACGGCAGTACCGATCAGCACCGGCTTGGCCGTCGCTTTGAACGTGTTGCCGGCGCCGTCGTTCTCTTCCAGATTCTCCTTGGCGCGCTCGAAATTAGCATCGAAACCGAACTTCGATTTGAGCTCCTGCTTGATCCCGGGGATTTCCTCGATCAGCGAAAGTTCGTAGACGGACTGCGCGTTGTCGGTGACAGGTCCGTAGGAATCGACCGCGATCGTAACCGGCCCCATGCCGAGGAAGCCGAAAGCAACCAGACCGAAAGCGAACACCGCGGGAGCCACCATCAGGCCGGCGAGCCCGAGCGTGCTTAATCCATAAGCCATGCTCATGAGCAGCAGCATGGCAAAACCCAGCCAGAACGCGCTGAAGTTGCCGCATACCAGTCCGGAAAGAATATTGAGGGACGCGCCACCTTCGCGCGTGGAAGTCACGACTTCGCGCACGTGGGTCGATTCGGTCGAAGTAAATACCTTCACCAGTTCCGGAATCAGGGCGCCGGCCAGCGTTCCGCAGGTGATGACGCTCGAGAGCTTCCACCAGAGTGTGGTGTCGCCGCCGAGATCGGGAATGACGAAGTACGAAACGATGTAAGTCGCGACAATGGAAACAATCGAGGTGAGCCAGACCAGGAACGTCAGAGGCGCCTCGTAGTTGAATTTGGGCAGCGTGGAGTAGCGTGCCTTCGCGAGGGCTTCATTGATGTAATAAGAAATGCCCGACGAGACGATCATCATGATGCGCATGATGAAGATCCAGACGAGCAGTTGGACCTGCACCAGCGGATTCGAGACGGCAAGCAGAATGAACGTGATCAGCGCGACGCCAGTCACGCCGTAGGTTTCGAAACCATCCGCGCTGGGTCCGACCGAATCTCCCGCGTTGTCGCCGGTGCAATCCGCGATTACTCCCGGGTTCCGGGCGTCGTCTTCTTTGATCTTGAAAGCGATCTTCATCAGATCGGAGCCGATGTCCGCAATCTTGGTGAAGATGCCGCCCGCCACGCGAAGGGCCGCCGCGCCGAGCGATTCGCCGATGGCGAAGCCGATGAAGCAGTTTCCCGCGTAATCGCTCGGAATGAACAGCAGGATGCAGAGCATGATCAGCAACTCGACCGAAATCAGCACCATCCCGATGCTCATCCCGGCCCGCAGGGGAATCTGATAGCAGGGAAACGGGATGCCGCGCAAGCTGGCAAAGGCCGTACGCGAGTTCGCGAACGTGTTGACGCGGATGCCATACCAAGCCACGCTGTAACTGCCCGCGATACCGAGAATGCTGAATAGCAGGATAACGATTACCCGGAACGGTTCGAGGCGCTCGAAGTAACCGAAATAGAACAGGATAATGACGCCGATGAAGATTTCGAGGATGAGAAGGAACTTGCCCTGTGTCCAGAGATAGGTTTTACAGGTTTCCCAAATCAGCTCCGATACGTCCCGCATCGATTGGTGTACAGGGAGATCGCGCAATTGATTGTAGGTAAACAGCCCGAAGAGCAGGCCGAGCGCGCAAATTCCCAGGCCCGCCATCAATAATGTGCGGCCGTTGATGCCGACGAACGTCGCCTGGCTTAGGTCCGGCAGGATGAGATGCGCTTCTCCACCCCCTTGGGGCGGGGGATTCTGCGCAAGGCCATGCGCCGGTGCGATGAGCAGCACGGCAACAGCGACGAGAAGCGGCAGAAGCAAGCTAATGCTTCGGCGGCGGCTAAGATACGAGTACAAGTAAACTGCCTCCTGATACGGTCAACGGCGTGGAACCTTGACCCGAAGCCTTCTAGCCTATACGACCGCATCGCGCACGCGCAAGAAACCCGCGCACGACCGGTCCGAATCGGGCCAGTTGGTTTTAAGATTCAGCCTGCGTCTGGAACTGGCGCAGGACCGTAGATTAGTCTATCGCACTACCGCATTTCCTGAAGGCGCTGGATACGATCTTCAGTACTGGGATGGGTGGAAAACAGCTTCATCATGCCGCCTCCGCCGAGCGGTTTCATGATGTAGAGATGGGAGGTGGCGGGATTCGCGTCCATGGGGATGCGCTTCGCGTAGGTGTCGAGCTTCTGCAGCGCGCCGATCAGCGGGTAGGGAGATCCGATGTATTTCGCGGAGGCCGCGTCGGCATCGTACTCGCGGGTCCTCGAGATGGCCATCTGTATCAGCATGGCCGCGATCGGGCCGAGGATCAGCATAAGGAGAGCTTCGAATCCGCTCCCGCCGCCATCCCGGTCGTCGCGCCTGCCGCCTCCAAACCAGAAGGCCATGCGGGAGAGCGCGGTGATGGCCGCCGCAAGAGTCGCCGCGATCGAGCTGATCAGGATGTCGCGATGCAGCACATGCCCCAATTCATGCGCTACAACGCCCTCCAGTTCGCTATTGTCCATGAGCTGCAGGATTCCGGCGGTGAATGCGATGGACGAATGGTTCGGGTTGCGGCCGGTGGCGAAAGCGTTGGGCGATGGCTCCGGGGTTACGTAGAGCTTCGGCATCGGGATATTCATCCGGCGCGCGATATTTTCGACGAGCGGCGCGATGCGGGCATAAACTTCAGGCGCCGATTCGGGAGTGAGCGGTTGCGCGCCGCTCATCGCGAGGGCGATCTTGTCGGAAAAGAAGTAGCTGGCGAAGTTCATTACGACGGCGATCGCGAGACCGTAATAAATGCCCTGGTCGCCGGCGATCCAACGGCCGCCCACGATCAGGATTGCGCTCAGCAATCCGAGCAGGGCGACCGTTTTAAGCGAATTACCGCTGTTGTGCATGTTCGAACCACACGCGACTTGAAGTCGCGTCTACACATTGATTAACTTCTAAACTTCCACCAGGTCGGGTGCGGGGAGCTTGTCGAATTTCAGCTTGCCGCCCTCGCTATCCCGGTCGACCACGATGGTTTCTCCTGCAAGGAACTCGCCCGCGAGCAACCGCAGGGAAAGCGGATCCTGCACCAGGCGCTGAATCGCGCGCCGCAGGGGACGCGCCCCATAGGCCGCGTCGTAGCCTTCAGCCATGATCACTTCCTTAGCCCCCGGATTGACTACCAGCTTCAAGCCGCGGCCGGCGAGCAGTTTTTCCACACGCCCGAGCTGCAGGTCGATGATCACGGAGAGGTGTTCCTTCGAGAGCGTGTTGAACACGATGATGTCGTCTACACGATTCAGGAACTCCGGCCGGAAGGTCTGCCGCAGGGCATCGAGCAGGCGCTTACGCACGTCCTCCTGCCCATCCTTCCGCTTCTGATTCACCGAGAAGCCCATCGGCGTAGCGTCGTGGATTATGGAACTGCCGACGTTCGACGTCATGATGATCACGCTGTTCTTGAAATCCACCGTGCGGCCCTGGCCATCGGTCAGTCGCCCGTCATCCAGAATCTGCAACAGCGCGTTGAAGACGTCCGGATGCCCCTTCTCGATTTCATCGAACAACACAACCGAATAAGGCCGGCGGCGGACGTGTTCGGTCAACTGGCCGCCTTCGTCATACCCGACATAGCCCGGAGGCGCGCCGATCATGCGGGACACGGAGTGCTTCTCCATGTACTCGGACATATCCACTCGCACGAGAGCTTTGTCGTCGTCGAACATGAACTCGGCGAGAGCTTTCGCGAGTTCAGTCTTGCCGACGCCGGTCGGCCCCAGGAAGATAAAGCTGCCGATGGGCCGATTGGGATCGCTCAGGCCCGCGCGGTTGCGGCGAATCGCGTTGGCAACCAGCGAAACCGCTTCATCCTGCCCTACAACGCGCTCGTGCAGGCGCCCTTCCATATGGATGAGCTTCTGCACTTCGCCTTCGAGCATGCGCGAAACGGGAATGCCGGTCCATTTGGCGACGATCCTTGCGATATCTTCTTCGTCGATTTCTTCTTTGAGAAGCGCGGTGCCGGATTTGATGGCTTCGAGGTCGTGGTTCGCGGCTTCGATGCTGCGCTCGATTTCAGCCAGCTTGCCGTACTTAAGCTGGGCCGCCTTTTCCCAATCGCCCATACGCGTGGCGCGTTCCTCTTCGGCGCGCGTCTGCTCGAGTTCTTCCTTGAGCTGCTGCACGCGGGTGATCGAGCTCTTCTCGCGATTCCAGCGTTCCTTCAAGCCGGCCGATTCGCCGCGCAACCGTTCCAGTTCGTCCTCGACGTGGCGGAGGCGCTCCTTCGAGGCCGCATCCTTTTCGCGATTCAACGCCTGGCGCTCGATCTCGAGATGCGAGATACGGCGCTCGATGTTATCGATTTCGATCGGCATGCTGCCGATCTGAATCTTCAGAGCGGACCCGGCTTCGTCGACGAGGTCAATCGCCTTATCCGGCAGGAAGCGGTCGGTGATGTAGCGATGCGAAAGGACAGCCGCCGCAACGATGGCGGAGTCTTTGATGCGAACGGCGTGGTGGATCTCGAATTTCTCTTTGAGGCCACGCAGAATCGCGATCGTATCGTCGACCGACGGCTCGCCCACGAGCACGGTCTGGAAGCGGCGAGCCAGCGCGGCGTCCTTCTCAATGTACTTCCGATATTCAGTCAGCGTGGTGGCGCCGATGCAGCGCAGTTCCCCGCGTGCAAGAGCGGGTTTCAACATATTGGCGGCGTCGATCGCGCCTTCCGCGCCACCGGCTCCCACCAGCGTGTGAAGTTCGTCGATGAAGCAGATGATTTCGCCGTTCGACTCGGTGATTTCCTTGAGCACCGCTTTGAGCCGGTCTTCGAATTCTCCCCGGAACTTGGTGCCCGCGACCATCTGGCCGAGATCGATCGCTACCAGCTTCTTGTTGCGAAGCTGGTCCGGCACGTCGCCCTTGACGACGCGTTGCGCCAGGCCTTCGACGATAGCGGTTTTACCCACGCCCGGCTCGCCGATCAGCACCGGATTGTTCTTGGTCCGGCGGCTCAAAACCTGCATGACCCGGCGAATCTCTTCGTCGCGGCCGATAACCGGATCCAATTTGCCGCGACGGGCCTGCTCGGTGAGATCGACAGCGTAGCGCTCAAGCGCCTGATATTTGGATTCGGGGTTCTGGTCGGTAACGCGCTGCGTGCCGCGCACCGCTACCAGCGCCTTGAGGATGGCGTCATGATTCGCGCCCTCCTTGTTCAAAAGGCTGCCGGCCGGGTCGTATTTCTGATCCGTAATCGCAAGCAGGAGGTGCTCGGTGGATACGTACTCGTCCTTGAAATTCTCCGCCTCTTTAAATGCGGCTTCGAGGACCTGATTCAAGGCCGGCGAAATGTATATTCCGGTTTGTTGACCTGTCACTTTGGGAATCGCTGCCAACTGGCGTTCCGCTTCGGCAATGAGCGGGTCGGGCTGGACACCGCACTTCTCCAGGACCGGACGAACAATACCCTCACGCTCGCGGCCGAGCGCGATCAGCAAGTGCAGGGTATGCACCGCCTGATGTCCGTTCTGACCGGCGATTTCCTGCGCCTGTTGAACGGCTTCCTGTGCCTTTTGGGTCAACTTGTCAAATCGGAATGGCATCTTCTGTTTCTCGCTTCTCAAAACGCGGAGACGCGACTTCAAGTCGCGTCTCCGTTACTCATCGTCGGCGCCCTGCCGGCAGCTTACTGCGTTGCGCCGTTCGCGGCTTTCGACGTGCCGTCGGTGACGTTTACCTTGACCTGCCTCGGTTTGGCAGACTCTTTCCTGGGCAACGTTATCGTAAGGACTCCATCCTTATAATCCGCCGCAACTTTCTCGGTGTCCACCGTCGAGGGAACCGCAAAGCTTCGGACAAATTCGCCGTAGCTGCGCTCGATGCGGTGATAACCCTTTACGTTCTCTTCTTTCTCGAACTTTCGCGCACCACTGATGGTCAGTGTCTGGTTTTCAACGCGGATGTCTAAATCCTGGATCTTCACGTTCGGAAGATCGGCCTTGACGATGAGAGCATCTTCGGTTTCGAGGATGTCGACCGCCGGGGACCATGGCCGACTGGCGCGCGGCTCACTCATCATGCGGGTAACTGCGTCTTCAAACAGTCGCAGACCGTGCAATGGGTCGCTAATAGATGTGCTCATATGCTTTTCGATTCCTTTCATCAGATTTGGATTCGGGTTGTTAATCAAACCTTATCCTGTAGAAATAATAAAATCTTAGTGTCATAATGTCAACTATTTGTTGCTGACACGCGGATCACCCGGTAGGTGAGCAGATTCCGGACCACTGCCGGGGATACGCCCGGAAATCTACAGAAGTCTGAGATTACGCTTGGAACTGTAGCAATATGAATGAATTAGGACGAAGACAAGATCCGGGAGGGAATTCCCGGTCCAAGGTGAGAAAGCGGCATTTAGCGCAATGGAGCGCGCTGAGCCGACGAATCAGGAGAGAAATGACCTAGGCAGTGCCGAGTTGATCAATATGGCCGAGCAGCTTCTCGATCCGGCCGCGGACCTGATGCCTTTCCGTCCGCAGCGCCTCGATCTCTTCGGCCAGCTTCGCGTTGACGTTCTGGGATTCCTCAAATGCCTGCTGCGTCGCCGCGAGTTCTTTCAATGCGGATTCCTTCTCCTGACGGAGACGGTTGACGAGCGCCACCGCCTTCTGGATACGCTCCTCGAGGTGAGTCAGCGTATCGATTTCCGGTTCCAGCCTGGTAGTAGCCATCTTGGTCTTTGTTGAGTTATTGGCCTGCGGCGCCCAAGGCCGTTTTGACCTGCGCCGTGATCAGCGCAAATTGAGCGGCGTCGGCTGTCGCCGTCTCCGCGAGCACCTTGCGGTCCAGTTCGAGGCCCGCCAGCTTCAATCCATGCATGAACTTGCTGTACGAGAGGCCCGCTTCCCGCGCCGCGGCGCTGATACGGACGATCCACAGCGAACGGAAGTCGCGCTTTTTGCGCTTTCGGCCCGTATAGGCGAACTTGAGCGCGCGCTCAACGGCTTCCTGAGCGGAGCGGTGCAATTTGCTCTTGGTTAGAAAATAACCGGATGCGAGTTCCAGCGTTTTCGCGCGGCTCGCCCTTCGTTTGGTACCACGTTTTACTCTAGGCACGTTTCTTCTCCTGATTAGTTACATTTGCGGCGAAACAGGCACGTGCGGTGGCTCCGTTCGCTCGCTGAATCGATCCGCCTAGTAGGGGATCATGCGCCGCAACACGGCCTGGTCGGCGGCATCCGCGACCACTCCCTGGTGCAGTTTGTTCTTTCGTTTGCGCGACTTGGACGTTAGAATGTGCCGGGCGAATGCATGTTGCCTGACGACTTTCCCCGTCCCGGTCTTCTTGAACCGTTTAGACGCACCTTTGTGGGTCTTCAATTTGGGCATGAAATATTTCCGGGAAACCTGAATTCTAGCACAATCGCCTTGCGTCCGCTGCGAGCGCATTTGAGATAGTCGGACATGTTGCCATCGGCATCACGTTCGTATACCCGCTCTCGGCTGTGTTGTCCAGCACAGTCAACGAGTGGACCGCGAGCCTGCTCCATGCCCGCGCGGATGACTTGAAGGGGGCCATCCATGAATCGCTCAGCAATCAGAGAATTGTTCAACAATCAGACGATCGCCGGGGGGAGGACTTCCTGCAGACTTTCTGCGGCCATCCCGGTCATCGCTGGACTCATGACCGATCGCCGGTATTCCTTGTACATTCCTTCCCGCTCTTTCGCCGATGCCGTCATGGACGTTGTGGTCCCCGACGTTGGACCTCGAAAACGACGGGCCCTGTACGGGTACTATCCCGATGGCGCGGCCGTGAACTCAGCGAGTACAATTAAAGCTAGTAATGCTATCGCCCGATGGGGATGGGCAGTCCTGGGAGCAGCAGACACTCGGCCACTTCGCCCTTGTCAGTTATATCCCCGATCCGCTGGCCCGATTTCTGGATGAGCTTCGCGTGGAGTTGACGCCGGGTTCAAAACCTCGCGCTCACGTCACAATTCTGCCTCCGCGGCCGCTGCATAATGAACTTAAAGACGCAATCAGGCAGATCGTCGAAGAAAGCCGCAGTGTGCTGCCGTTTCAAGTGGAACTCGGCGAGATCCAGGTCTTCGAGGCATCTCACGTCGTTTATCTCGAAATCATGCGCGGCGCGAACGAAATGCGCGAACTCTACGGAGTGCTGAATCGGGGGCCGCTCGAGTACAAAGAGAACTTCCCTTATCACCCGCACATTACGATCGCGCAGAATGTTTCCTCCGGCGAAGCCCCACGCCTGGCCGCGATCGCAGAAGAAAGATGGGCGGACTATCGGGGGCCTCGGGGATTCAGCGTTTCTTTGCTATCGTTTGTGCAGCATGTGGCGCCCTCGATCTGGACGGACGTGGCCGAAGTGCCGATCGGGATCGAAGTTCCAGTCGGCGGCTGACTGAGTTATTATTCCGAGAGCCCGTGACCCTGCTGCCTACATCCCTCGTCGGGTCTTATCCGCAGCCCGAGTGGCTGATTAACCGCGACATGTTGAGCAAACGGATGCCGCCGCGTGTCAGGGCGGGCGACCTGTGGCGCGTTGCGCCGGATTTGCTCGAGCAGGCACAGGATGACGCTACGCTCCTCGCCCTGCGCGATCAGGAGCGAGCCGGCCTTGACATTGTTACGGACGGCGAAGCCAGGCGCGAAAGCTATTCGAACCGGTTCGCGACCGCGCTGGATGGCATGGACCTGGACAATCCCGGCTCGGTTCTCAGCCGCAGCGGTCAGCAGATTCTGGTGCCGCGAGTGATTGGCGCCGTGTGCCGCCTGCATCCGGTTCAAGTCCGCGACATCCGGTTCCTGCGCGCCAACACGGATCGGAAAATCAAAATCACCGTGCCCGGCCCTTTTACGATGACGCAACTCAGCCAGAACGATTTCTATAAGGATGAAGAATCTCTGGCCTTCGATCTGGCCGCGGCAGTCAATGAGGAAATCAGGGATCTATTTGCAGCGGGCGCGGACGTCGTGCAAATCGATGAACCGTACATGCAGGCTTACCCGGAGAAGGCGCGGAAATACGCGATCGGTGCGTTAAACCGCGCACTCGAAGGCCTGGACGGCGCCACCACCGCGGTACACATCTGCTTTGGCTACGCGGCTCTGGTGCCCGGCCGTCCCGCGGCGTATGCGTTCCTGACGGAATTGAACGCCTGCTCCGTGCAGCAGATTTCAATCGAAACAGCGCAATCGAAACTCGATTGCTCCGTGCTTGCACAATTTCCCGACAAGAAAATTATCCTTGGCGTAATCGACCTTTCGACGCATGAAGTCGAAACATCGGCAACCGTAGCGGAACGAATCCGGCGTGCACTGGATTTCATCGGCCCTGAGCGATTGATTATCGCGCCCGATTGCGGAATGAAATATCTTCCCCGGGACGTTGCCTTCGGCAAGATGCGGGCAATGGTCGAAGGCGCAAGTCTGGTCCGGGAAGACCTTACTGGATGAACCCCACCGGCTCCAGACAAAAATGCGACTGGTCGCGCACGGGAATAAGGCTGGCTGCTTTCTCGATCGCAGCCCGGAACCCAAGGTCGCGAGCAAGTATCCCCAGCTGTTCGCCACTTGCTTTGTGGTATTCCACAATCTGAAACCGTAATGTCATGGGATCTACCGCACCTCCGTTTATGGCTTCATTACGAATGGCCTGCAGGTCCGGCAGCGGCAATGTCGAATAACCGGGATCGCTCATACGTTTATTTAATGCAGTTTCACTGCCGAACGTTTCATTCAAAATCCTTATGGAACCGATTGACACCTCGCTGGTCGACGAGGAATGCATTTGACGGCACAGTTTCGCCCACGGCCGGGTTCGGACGCAATAGAATAGACGGCGCGAGTTCTCCAACTGCCAATCGGATCGAGGAATCATGGACTACAACTATCCACTAGCCGGGTATCACCACATCACAGCCTGCGCGGGCAGCGCGCAGGAAGACATCAATTTCTTCACGCAGGTCGTCGGTCTCCGCATGGCGAAGCAGACGGTTCTCATGGACGGCAAGATCCCGATCTATCACCTCTATTACTCGAACGCGAATGTCGAGCCGGGATCGGTGATGACAACTTTTCCGTATGGCCGGAAAAGCGGCCGCCCGGGATCGGGCCAGGTTCGGTCGACAACGTTCACCGTATCCAAAGGCACACTTCCGTTCTGGAAGGACCATCTGAAGCGCCACGGCGTGGATCAGGATCCGGTCCAGGAGCGCTTCGGCCAGCGGTTCATCGGCTTCCGCCATCCGTCGGGTCTGGGCTACGAACTCATGGAAGACGGCTGCGACGCGCGCCAGGGATGGACGACTCCGCAAATCGGCGTAAGCGAAGCCGCCCACGGCTTTTTCGGTGCGCTGCTTTCGGTGCGGGAAACCGAAGAGATTGAGCGATTCCTCATCGAAGCTATAGGCTTCCGCAAGACCGGAGTAGATGGTCCCTATCATCGTTTTGAAACAGGAGCGGGCGGCGCGAACAAGACCATTACGCTGTTGCATGAGCCGGACAGGCCGGCGGGAAGCTGGGGATTCGGTGCGGGGACAGTACACCACATCGCGCTTTCGGCAGCCGACGACGATGCCCTCGCGCAACAGAAAGCGATCTACGAAGAGCTCGGTTATACCGACGCTTCAGAAATCAAGGACCGGTTCTACTTCCATTCCATGTATTGCCGCTGTCCGGGAGGCATTCTGGTGGAGAGCTGCTGCAATGTCCCCGGCGGGTTTGAAAAGGACGAAACGCGCGAAAAACTGGGAACGGAGCTGCATCTGCCGCCGTGGTTCAAAGACCGGTGGGACGAGATCCGGGCCCAGTTGGAGCCAATCACCGTGCCGGAGACCGCAACGGCGTCATAGTCGTAGATGGAAGACTACGCTTTCGGCGGGACGCTGCTGGATGCCTGCTCGATAACCTGGGTGCCAGATACACTTCTCACCCTCCATATGTAAGAGACCGCACGTTCGAACAAATGGACGCAGCTTAGCACCCGGATACGTTTACCTGAGGGCGGAGAATACGCTTGGCATCAATCGACCGGATTCGTGGCGAAGACGGTCAGTTCCGTCGTGAAGCCACGGTCGTCCATCTCGAGCGCGGCCTTGACCGCGTGAGCGATCTCTTCCCCTCGAAGCTTCGTTTCGTTGGCCTTCTGCGGAAGACCCGCTGTAGGGTAAAAGTCCGTCAGGACTTCGCTCGGATTGACGAGAAACACGCGGATATTATGCTTGCGCAACTCCGCGCGCCAGCACTCCGTCATCCCGCGCAATGCAAACTTGCTTGCGTAATACGCCGTGCCCATCGGTGCGCCGCGCAGAGCGGCAGTCGAACCGATATTCACGATGTTGCCCCGTTTCCGCGCCACAAAATGCTTCGCTGCTTCCCGGCCCATCAGCATGGCTCCGGTTACATTGGTGGCAAACACCGCCTCGAAACTCGCCAGGTCGAAATCCACCAGATTCTTGAAGACGCCGGACCCGGCATTGTTCACCAGAACGTCCAGATCGCCGAATTTGTCGAGGACTTCCCGGTACGTTCGCTCGACATCGGCTTCCTTTGACACGTCGGCATGGACCGGAAATACTCCCAGCGCCTGCGCCGTTGCCATCAATTTGCTCCTGTCGCGCCCGGTGATTGCAACGCGCGCTCCGCTCGCTGCCAACGCCTGGGCGATCGCTCGCCCGATACCCGCGCTGCCGCCGGTCACCAGTGCTACTGCTGTCTTGAGGTTCATGACCCGAATATCCTATCATCTGGCCTGAGGCACATCGCCGTGTCCATCTATGTCCCCTCTCCAGGAGCAATTCGGCCAGATCGACATATACCTTTTCGATCAGCTTCTTCGCGGCCGTATCGGGTATGCGAATACTCGATGCGGGCTGCGGCTCCGGCCGTAACCTCGTCTACTTTCTCCGCACGGGATATGAGGTGTTTGGTTCGGACAGCGATCCGCGGGCCATTGCGGCTGTACGCCGACTAGCGGGCCAAATCGCGCCTGGCCTTGCGCCAAACAACTTTCGCGTGGAGCCTATGGAAGCGATGTCATTCCCTGATAACTCGGCCGACGCGGTGCTGCGCAGCGCCGCGCTGCACTTTGCCAGCGATGACGATCACTTCGACGCGATGTTGAGAGGCACCTGGCGGACGTTGAAGCCGGGCGGCCTTTTTTTTCTGCCGCCTCGCGTCCTCCATCGGAATGGAAACCCGGATCCAGCGGATCGAAGGCCGCCGATTCCTGTTACCCGATGGTTCGGAGCGCTATCTGGTGGATGAAGCCCTGCTGCTGAAGCTCGCAGAAAAACCGGGAGGACAATTGGCGGATCCGCTAAAGACCACCGTCGTCCAGGATCAACGTTCCATGACGACGTGGATCATGCGAAAGCTCCCCTAAGGGTACAGCTTTAAACCGGCACTCCGATCCGAATTTTCAAGTCGAGCTTGTCCCGAAGCGTGTTCATCATGATGCAGCCCCGGTCGGCGATTTCCACCAGCTTTTCGAGCAATTGCCGGTCTGCACAATCCGCAGAAACACAAAGCTCTATTTCGATGAATCGTGGCGGGGAGCCGGCAAGCGTGGCCGTAACCTCGGCCTGAACATCGGAGACTTCCGCCTGGCGTGCCTTGATCGCCGCCAGCAGATTGCTCATAAAGCAGCCGCCGATCGCCGCGAGGAACAATTCGCCGCCCATCGGGCCTTCATCGGCGCCACCTTTATCGACGGGCCTGTCGATCGGGATTCTGTGGTTGCGGATGACTGCAGCGGAAGCCGACGAATCGATTTGACGGATCTGAATTGTCACGGAGTCCCCTCGGCGGTATCTTACACCTTCGAACGCCAACCACGAGTACGTCCTTTCCTATGCCAGATGATCCTGAAGGGGCAAAGCGTTTCCAACGGCAGAAGAAATTGCCACCCTGTGGCGATTTACGAAGAACAACGGGATCATCGAAGGCTTCCACTCCAAAATGGAAGTTCTGCAGCGCCAAGCCAACGGGTTCAGAAACTTCCAGGTACCGCTTGCGCGTGAAAGTATTGTGTTCTTGAGATCGATCAGAGGCAAGTTTGCCCCCATTAAGTGCGTAGAGCCGAGAACCATTGATTCTAAAGGAGTAAATGGTGGGCGCGCAGGGACTCGAACCCCGGACCTCCTGCGTGTGAAACAGGTCGAATCCCCTAACTCTTTGATTACACAGAAGATTTTTTTGCATTAAAATTCAATTTAAGCACCAAGAATACGCTTGTGGGTAAGCAACTGGGGTGGGTAGTTTCTGATCGGGCCAATTTGGATCTGGCTTTGCCAGCCCGGAGCCCTCTCCCGTCGCCGAGCTGTCAATCCGCCTGCCGATAGCGGTGGTTCAGCATCCTCTCTGCGCTATGCCCGGTTAGAACCAACCCGGGCTGGACTGAACGGCGTCCGGGTAAAATGCTCCTGCCAAAGCGTGACGTTACGGCAACGCTGATTATCAAGAAAAGGGAATAGAGACTTGCATCCGGATCGGCATGAGGAGCTGAGAAAGCGCGTTGTCAGCGCGGCGGAGGCGGTTCTGGCTCACAAGCAATACGTCAGCGCTATCGACGTCCTTACCCGAACCGGACTGCTGGCGCCAACGCATGTCGAATCCTGGCGGAAAGGGCGAATCGACTTCCTTGAGCGGGCGATCCAGGCGAATCTCAAGAAGATCTCACAATCAATGGCGATGCTGCATGAATGGGCACTGGAGAAGGGTCTCAAGCCCAGCGAAACGCGCTACGTGCGCAGGACGCGGACCGGAACTGTGGACTTGCGATTCAGCGAGAGCGGCGATCCCAACATCGAGAAGAACTATCGCACTCACTATGTCTCCCCCGCCCTGTCTGAGCGCAAACAGGAGCGACTCACCCAAAAACTGAGCAGCCCGGCGCAGCCTGTAGTCTTCGAAATTCTGCGGGACTCCACGTGTTCGGAATGCGGCGCCGAGCTTGCGCGAGACAGCTTCCTTGTTATGGAGGCGGGACAACCACTGTGCCTGCCCTGCGCGCGACTTGACGATCTTGAGTATCTAGCGGCCGGCGATGCCGCGCTGACACGGCGATCCGTGCGGTACAGCGAACGTACTGCCGTAGTGGTGCGCTTCAGCCGGTCGCGCGGGCGTTATGAACGGCAGGGAGTTCTGGTAGAGAAGTCCGCATTGGAGAAATCGGAACAAGAGTGCTCAGAGGACGCCGGGGAACGCGCGAAAGCCAGGGCTGTCGGCGCCGCGCGGCGACAGGAACAGGACCGCGAGCTGATCGCCCGGATGACGGCGGAAATTGGAAAACTCTTTCCCTGCTGCCCGCCCCGTGAGGCGGCGGCAATCGCGGCGCACACAGCCACCCGGAACAGCGGGCGAGTGGGACGAACTTTGGCGGGGCGTAATTTGGATGAGGGCGCGCTCACGGCCGCGGTAACCGCGGCGGTCCGTCATCAACACACTGAGTATGATGCGATGCTCGCGGCTGGCATGGATCGCCTTCTCGCGAGGCAGCAGATAGCCGATCGGGTGCAGGCGATTCTGGCGGCCTGGAGATGAGCGGGCGATTCGTTCATTTCCGCCGCGCACAACGGACCCTTCGGCCTGTGCGCTTCCGTGGCGCCTCAGGCTTTTGTCCGGCTCACCCGGCTTGCCCAGTTCCTGCGTGCCCGATCGAGGAAAGATGGCTCCGTGCTCGGTCCTGTGCCTCTGACAATCCTCTCGAAGCCGGGCATAAAGCCCGATTTCCTGCGATGCTCGCGGCGGATTTCGGCGATCAGCGCCTGCCACTGCGCATCGAGACCCGCTCTCTGGTAACAGTTCCTAGTCTCCTGTCTCAGATAATTCTTTACAACGCCGGACCTTGTCGAGAATGACGTCGGCCGAGGCCTTCCAGACAAACGGGGTGGGTTCACCGTTCCAGGTGGCCAGCCACTTGTAGATAG
>Ga0187864_10002475_pt1 | contig 16051 bp, 16 predicted proteins | sample June2016WEW_11_4_FD_132985 | JGI IMG/M metagenome (GOLD analysis project Ga0187864, IMG submission 132985) | Peatland microbial communities from SPRUCE experiment site at the Marcell Experimental Forest, Minnesota, USA - June2016WEW_11_40 | ecosystem: Environmental > Terrestrial > Soil >... | reverse complement strand
CTGGCGCAATCGGAAATCCACCCGCGGGCGCGTTTGAAGACAGTCGCGAGTATCTGAAGGTCCGCATACCCGGCCATGTCGCGGGCATCCACGTCTCAAAACTCAAACGAAACAATAACCTGGATGGCCGGTACGAGCTCGGCCGTGACGGCAAAGCCGTGCTGCGAAGCGGAACGATAACCCCGGTCACCCGTTATCATGGTTGATCAAGGTTCAGTGAAGAGCGGTTCAGATGTGATGGCTGACACGTACTTATATCGGCGAATGCATTTTATTACCCAGCAGCCGAGATCACGGCGAAAGACCGGGAGGATGTTATGAACCACTCGATGCATAGCGCGGACCGCCGCACCCACTTGAAGATCGTGGTCATCGGCCTTGTGTGCGCCACGGTGGTCGCGGTCGTGGGTATTTTCGCCAATGTCCACGATGTCGATCTTGGCACCGCGCCGCTCGTCAAAGCGGGCCAGCTCACGGCCGTGAGCGGGCGCCTCCCAGCCATTCGGTAACTTGCGGATTTCGAGCTTTTTCCCCGCCATGCCCGGCCTTGTGCCGGGCATGGCGTTTGAATGGCACAGTCGCTGAGGAATTACGTTTTCGCCGGCTTAGACGGCGGCGAGGCCGGAAGCGACTCGACCGCCTTACCAGTGAATAGAACAGGCCCGGTCGGCGCACCGCTTGGCGAACCGCCCGTCGGCTCCAGCGACACGGCATAGCTCGCCGCGCGCAGCGTATCGACGTCGTAGTTGCCCGGAAGCGCACGCTGCGTGAATTCATCGTTGCCGACGACTCCGAGCGAGCGCGGAGCAGGAAAGCGGCTCGAAATCAGCCACAACTCGTAACTATGGTTCGTTTCGGGCGTAGCCGACACCCTGCGTACAAATAAAGTCCGATGCTGCGTGTCGAGCGTGAGCAGAAATGCCGGCGCGGTCGGCTGCTGCTGGAGCACGGCGACCAACCGGTCTTGCTGCATGCGCGCCGGACCCTCCGTCCGCGCCATCATCCCTGCCCCGCCCAGCCGCAGCTGCGGCGGAATAATATCGGGTGCGAACTGCGATACCGCGACGTAAATCGCCAACAAGGCAGCGATTGCGCCAATGCCGAGCGCAGCGCCCCGCCAGCGCCGGACGCGATTCGCGAGATAGATGACCTCGGCGCTGCGTTCGATTTTCCGCAGTTGCGGCGCCGGCGACGGGATTACGGCCGGCGCCTCGGCGGGCGCTTTTGCTGCCGCTTCGGCGGGCGGCGACGGCTCAGCCACGGCCCCCAATGACAAAAGGTCCGAAGCCACCGCGGCGGCGGGTAGCGGCGCGTCCAGGTCGCGCGGCAACTCCGCGGCGCGCGGCAAATCGGCAGCAGCCGGTCCGGCGATTCCGGGGCTGACTTCTTGTTTGATCTTGTTCCACAGTTCCGTCGGCGGCTCGACCGCCTCCACCATGACGTTGAGTTCGCCGAGCCGGCGCTCCCATTGCCGCACGGCCGCCTCGAAGCCCGGATCGAATGAAAGCAACGCCTCGGCGTGCTCGCGCTCCTCAGCCGACAGCGTGCCGAGTACATATTCGGCGGCAAGTGTGTCCTGGTCCTCGTCAAACATGGCTACCCAAGCTCCTCCGGCATCACATTCCCATACATCCGCGGATCTCGAGCAGGCTGCGACGCAACCAAGTCTTGATTGTGTTCACGGGAATGTCGAGCTTCTTGGCGAGTTGATCGCGGCTCCAGCCGCTGTAATAGGCGAGCAGCACGATCCGCTGCTTTTCCGGATCGAGCTTCCCGAGGCAGGACAGAAGCCGCTTGAGTTCCTCAGTCATCTCGCGGCGCGCGAGCGGCGCGGGCGTTTCAGCGGCGACATCCATCGCCTCCGGCTCCTCTTCGATCGAGACTTCGCCTTTCTTGCGCACGATGTCGATCGCCCGGTTGCGCGCGATCGCCACCATCCAGGTGATCGGGCTGGCAAGCGTTGCATCGAATTTATCGGCCATCTTCCAAACCTTGAGGTAAGTCTCCTGCATGACCTCATCGGCCAATTCAGGCTTCCCCAAGATACGTAAGAGGACCCCGTACAGTTTCGCGCGGGTGGCGTGATAAAGCCGCTCAAACGCGGCAACGTCGCCCTTGGCGACGGCTGCAAGCAGCCCGACCAATTCCGGTTGCGTCAACATCACACTGCCCCCGGCCCCTGGGACCCTCACGCGGCTTTTGATTATCGCCGGGGAAGCAGGCGCTCGTCGAGAGCGAAACGGGGGTAAGCGGCCACCAAGACAGCAGTTATTTCTGCTCAATCCCGCGAAAGCGGGAATCCGGAACAATCTCGGCACAAAAACAGCCGGGCGTTTGTAACCTGCAACGGCGTGTTAGGCTGGCGCCACGCCCCGCACGCGCATAAGCGCAACCGAGTCCAGTTCTGCTTGCTCGATAGCGTTTTCGGCCTCACGCTCACGTGCCTGGTCGCGCTCGTCTAGCAGTTCCACCTTCTTGAGTTCGTCGAAGGCGTCCCCGAGGGCCAATTTCGCGTCCTCGAGCTGAGTCCGCAACTCGTTGGCCGAGCGTTTCAGGTTCTCCCGGCGTGCAATCGCGGCCTTGGCATAGGTCGGATAGGCAAAATGGCAGGGATCGTGGATGCCGGCGCGGTCCTGCTCGACTCGGATCTCGCGTTCCAGATCGCCCGCCATGCGTTCGAATTCGGCGATCATCGTCTCGATTTGCGCGACTTTGCGCCGTTTCTCGTCAACCTGAAACTTTTTCAGGCGAATGAGCGTCTCACGGGACTTCATCTACTGTTACTCCCCCGAAGGCGCGGGACCAAAGCGCCGGTCGAATTCCTCCGACGGCGCCGAAGGTCGCAATTGTGCCCCGATAACGTTAGCGTTCGGTTTCCGAAGCCGCCATGATCTGGGCCAAACGCCGATAACCTTCCGCCAAGCTGGTTGCTTCTTCCTTACCTTGGGCGAGAAAGGTCTCCAGCGGCTTGTGCAAGCGGATGGCCTCATCGACCTCGGGGCTCGATCCGGCCCGGTAGGCGCCCAGCCGGATGAGTTCCTCCATGTCAGTATAAGTCGCCATGACCTGGCGTGCCTGAGTAATAACCGGTAGGTAGTCAGGATCGGCTGCACGCGGCATCGTGCGCGATACAGACTTAAGCACATTGATTGCCGGGTAACGGCCGCGCTCGGCGATGGCGCGCTCCATGACGATATGCCCGTCGAGAATGCCGCGCACCGCGTCGGCGATCGGTTCGTTATGGTCGTCACCGTCGACCAGGACCGTGAAAATGCCGGTGATCGTGCCTTGCTCGGTGCCTGGCCCCGCCCGCTCAAGGAGCCGCGGCAGTTCAGTGAAGACAGTCGGGGTATAACCCTTGGCCGTTGGCGGCTCTCCGGCCGAGAGGCCGATCTCCCTCTGCGCCATCGCGAAACGGGTCACCGAATCCATCAACACCAGAACATCTTTGCCCTCGTCGCGGAAATATTCGGCGATGGCGAGCGTGACATGAGCGGCTTGGCGACGCATCAGCGCCGGCTCGTCGGAGGTCGAGACCACGACCACTGAGCGCGCGAGCCCGGCGTCGCCCAAGTCGTCCTGGAGAAATTCCTGAACCTCACGACCGCGTTCGCCGATCAGTCCGATGACGGTGACATCGGCAGCGACGTTGCGCGCGAGCATGGACAAAAGCACCGATTTGCCAACGCCGGAGCCGGAGAAAATGCCCATGCGCTGGCCGCGGCAGCATGTGATGAAGGTATTGAGTACGCGCACGCCAAGATCGAGCGGAGCGCCGACCCGGCGCCGGGCGTGCGCCAAGGGCGGCGTGTTGCGGAATGCAAAGGGCGAAGGCCCGTAAAGCAAAGCTCCCTTGCCGTCGATTGGCTCGCCCAATGCATTGACCACCCGCCCGAGCCACCCGGCCGAGGGCCGCACCGCACCGGGAACCGAGGTTACAAGCGCTCGGCAACCGCGCCGCACGCCTTCGAGCGGAGCGAACGGCATGAGCAGCGCGTGGGGCCCCGAGAATCCGACCACCTCGCTCGGGATATTCTTGGCAGGTGTCTCGATGATCACCCGCGCGCCAACCGACATCGCGTGGAGCGGTCCGGCAACTTCAACCATCAGCCCGCGCACACCAACAACGCGGCCATAGATTTCGATGCCATCGAGTTCGTTAATCTGTTCGGCCAGCGCCTTCATAGCACCGCTGCCGGCAAACTGCAGATGGTTACCTCCAATTTGCCGGTGTTAACGCTGTATTTACCCGGGCCGTTAATCATTGCGTCGTCCTTGGGAATAAGGAGGCTCGCCAAACCAGACCGGAGGGGCGAGTCTTCAGAGTCGGTTAACGCCGAAACTTAATCTGACCTATGAGCGCGCGCATGGCTAAAAAACCACTCCACAGCAATATCTTAAGGCGATTCGTTGAAATTTGCCTAGGAGATGCTTGCATGTGGGAATCAGGTTTTGTTAACCATAGCGCGTTTACAGTCTCGAATCAGTTTGTCCCAAGGCGTTTTTCGGGGGCCGCCGCGAGGGCGCGCCGACCTTAAGCCCCGCGCGGCGAGGAAAGGGACTGGCATGCGCGTATTGCTGATCGAAGACGATAGCGCCACGGCGCAATCAATCGAGTTGATGCTCAAATCCGAGAGCTTCAACGTCTATACGACCGATCTCGGCGAGGAAGGGATCGATCTCGGCAAAATCTACGACTACGACATCATCCTCCTCGACCTTAATCTTCCAGACATGTCGGGCTTCGAGGTCTTACGCAGCCTGCGCGTATCGAAGGTCAAGACGCCCATCCTGATCCTGACCGGACTGGCCGGGATCGAGGACAAGGTCCGAGGGCTCGGCTTCGGCGCCGACGACTACATGACCAAGCCGTTCCACAAGGATGAACTTGTGGCGCGCATCCATGCCATCGTGCGGCGCTCCAAGGGTCACGCCCAATCGGTCATCCAGACTGGGGATCTCGTCGTCAATCTCGATACCAAGACGGTCGAGGTTAGCGCCGCGCGCGTGCATCTGACCGGCAAGGAATACCAGATGCTTGAGCTCCTTTCGCTCCGCAAGGGCACGACGCTCACCAAGGAGATGTTCCTCAATCACCTCTATGGCGGCATGGATGAACCCGAGCTGAAGATTATCGACGTCTTCATCTGCAAGCTGCGCAAGAAGCTCGCCAACGCCTCGAACGGCAAGAACTACATCGAAACGGTGTGGGGGCGTGGTTACGTGTTGCGCGAGCCAAGCGAGGAAGAAGCGAAAATCTCCGCCTAGGCTTTCGCGCTTTCGCAAAAAACAAAACCCCGGCCGGTGCCGGGGTTTTTTATTTGGAGATTAACTTCCGCCCCAGCGAAGCAGGGGCGGAAAGAGCTCACCGTTCGCCGTTGACCGCGAACAAGCGCGTCGCATATTTTCCGCCAACAACCTGCGGCCTCGGCGGCCGCAGGTTCGGCACATAGAGGCCGCGCAAATCTGGCACGGTTCTGAAGCTGTCAGTTAGCCCGACCACGGTCTCCGCCGCGCCGAGAACAAGGTAGCCGTCGCCCGCGATTGCCCGGCCGAGACGGTTGAGCATGCCGGTTTTCGCCTCCTGATCGAAATAGATCAGGACGTTGCGACAGAAGATCAGATCGAAAGCGCCGAGGCGCGAGAAATCGGAAAGGAGGTTGAGCTGCTGGAATTTCACCATGGCTCGAATTTCGGGCGCGATCTGCCACATATCGCCTGTTTGCGCGAAATACTTGATCAAGAGCTTGATCGGTAGCCCGCGCTGCACTTCGAATTGGCTGTAGATTCCGTGACGCGCCTTCGCCAGCACGTCATTAGAGAGATCGGTCGCGATCAGATCGATGCGCCATCCGGCGACATCGCCTTCCATCTCCTTGAGCAACATAGCGAGCGAGTAGGGCTCTTGGCCGGTCGAGGAGGCGGCGCACCAAATGCGAATGGTGCGCGAGGTCCGGCGCGCGGCAAAGAGTGCCGGCAACACCGCCGAGCGGAAGTTCTCGAACGGCGTCTTGTCGCGAAAGAAGAATGTTTCGTTGGTGGTCATAGCCTCGACGACCCTCGTCATGAGGACATCGGCGTCGCTGCGTTTGAGCGCGCTTACGAGCTCGCCGAGACCGCCGATGCCGGCCTTGCGCGCGATGGGCAGAAGCCGGCTCTCGACCAAATATTGTTTATCGGCTGAAAGCACGAGACCGGAGCGCTCCTTGAGGCTTTTGCGCAGGAAATCGTAATCGAGAGGCGTCATGCGCGATCTCCCGAAAACAGACGATTGACCTTTTCTGCGATCTGGCAAAGCGGGAGCACCGCCGAGCACAAGCCGGCGTGGGCGACCGAGCGCGGCATGCCCCATACCACGCTGGTCGCTTCGTCCTGGGCGATCACGCTGCCGCCCGCCGCCGCGATATCGGCGGCGCCGCGCGTTCCGTCGCAGCCCATACCGGTGAGAACAAGCGCGAGACTGGCAGAGCCCCAAACCTGTGCCGCCGAGGAGAGCAATGGGTCCACCGACGGTTTGCAAAAGTTGAACGGCGGATCGTCACCGAGCGCGATCGCAGGACCGTTGCGGCCGCGCACCACGCGCATATGGCGCCCTCCCGGCGCCACATAGACGGCGCCGGCAACGACTGGGTCGTCGTGCTCGGCCTCCCCAACGCGCCGGCCGCTGACGCGCGTCAAATGTTCGGCCAGAACCGTGGTGAAGGTCGCCGGCATGTGTTGGGTGATTAAAATCGGCGCGCGCTCGATCGTGGCGCCGATCTGTCCGATCAAGGTCGAGAGCGCCTGCGGCCCACCGGTCGAAGAACCGATCAGCAGCACACGCGGCAATGTGGCCGCGAACGGCCGCAAGCTGAATGGCGCGGTCTCGGTTTGCGGAAGGCTTGTGCGCCGGCGCGGCACCGGCGGCGGCTGATGCGAAACCGCGCCCAGAGTCCCTTGGCGCGCCAGCAAACGGCCGCGGTGGCCAAGGTTGCGTATCTTGTCGATCAGCTCGCGGTGGAACGCCAAGGACGTGCTGGTATCAGGGGCGGCTTCGGGTTTTGGAACGTAATCGGCGGCGCCGAGCGACAGTGCCCGCAAACTGACTTCGGCGCTCCGGCGGGTGAGCGTCGACGCCATGATCACGACCAGATCGCGCTTCTTCTTGAGCAGCAGCGGCAGCGCCGAAATGCCATCAAGCTCCGGCATGTCGACGTCAAGGACGACGACGTCGGGATCGCAATCTTCGACCTGCTGGACTGCCTCACGCCCCGTGCACGCGCACGCCGCCACCATCATGTCTCGTTCGGCGGAGATCCAGCGCGTCAACAGCCGACGCACGACAATCGCATCATCGACGACCATGACGCGGATTGGCCGGTCGATGGCGGTCGCTGGGCTCGCAGCGGTAACGACGATACTCATGCACTACGTACTTTCGGCACTCAACTCGGACACGGAACATTCACCGACGCGGCGCTCTCCGACCGCGCTTTGCGTTCAGATCAGTCCGACTTCCTGGAACTTGGCCTCGACGATGTCCTTGTCGAACGGCTTCATAATGTATTCGTTGGCGCCGGCATGCAGTGCACGAGCGATGTGCGCGACGTCGTTTTCGGTGGTGCAGAACACCACTTTTGGCCTATCGCCACCGGGCAGACGGCGCAACACCCGCAGGAACTCGTAGCCGTCCATTTTTGGCATATTCCAGTCGAGCAAAATCGCCTCTGGCATTTGCCGGCGACACGCCTCAATGGCCTCCTCGCCGTTCTCCGCTTCCGCGATCTCGAAGTCGAGACCTTCGAGAATTCTCCGCGCCACCTTGCGAATGACGCTGGAGTCATCGACGACCAAACACGTCTTCATAGTGTCCTCACTCCACGCTTCGCGGGCGAACCCGCTTCGATGTTCCGCAGTGCTCGATTCCACGCATCGCTATGCCGGCTCATCCTCACGCCGCCACCGCTGCGCCGCGCAGGTCCAGCACCCAATTGATGTCGAGCACGACCAGAAGCTGACCCTCGAGCCGGTAGACGCCGGCGGAAAGAGCGGCGAGCTTGCCGTCGAGATTGATCGGATTCGACTCGCGGTCGTAGTCCGGCAACTTGAGCACCTCGCCGACCGCGTCGACCAGAAGGCCGAACGATTCACCCTTTGCCTCGATGCCGATCGCCATGGGCGCGTCGCCCTCTTCGCGCTCCCTCACATCGAGCCGTCGGCGCATGTCGATCGCCGTCACGATACGGCCGCGCAGATTGAGAACGCCGGCAATTTCCGCTCCCGCAAGCGGCACGCGGGTAATGCGCGCGGGCTTGAACACGTCCTGCACGCAGGCGATCGGCAGACCGAACATCTGACCGGCGATGGTGAAGGTGACGAATTCGGTGAACGCTGTGTCGTCGTGCATCGATGTCTCTGACTTTCCGCCGTTCACGCTGCCTGATGCAGATCGTCGGTCTGCTCTTTGATCGCCGCGATAAGCCCGGTTCGATCGAACTTGGCGACAAAATCGTGGAATCCGACTTTGCGTCCTCGCTCAATCGCCTCGGAGGAAATCATGGCGGAGAGCGCGATGACCGGGATGGCGGCGCTGACGGGATTTTCGCGCAACGCCTCGGCGAGCTCGAAGCCGTCCATGTCCGGCATCTCGATATCGGTGACGACGATATCGATCCGCGCGCCAGACTTGATCGCCGCGAGCGCTTGAGCGGCCGAAGCGACCGCGAGCACTTGAAAGCCGGCGGCCTTGATCAGAGGCGAGAGCATGTCTCGGAAGAACGCTGAATCGTCGACCAGCATGATCTTGCGCGTGAGCGGGGCCGACCGGGCATCGCGGCGCTGGAACCAATCGGCATAGGCTTGCGGGAGGAAATGGCCGATATCGATAATCTCGGTGGCGCTGCCCTTCACCACGGCGTAGCCAAGGACTCCGGGGCGCTCGCTCACCACTTCGATGTCGAGCCGCTGCTCGACGATGTCCACGATCTCGTCGACGGCGAGGCCCATGCGGCGACCCTGATCGGAGAACACCAGGATCGGCTGGACGCCGTCTTGCTTGATGCCGGCCTGGGTATCGATGCGCAGGAGCGGCATGAGCTGATCGCGATACTGCACCAGATGGTGCCCGTCGGAAGTTTCGATCCGGCGGCAATCGATCTCCTCCAGTCGCGAGACAAGCGAAAGCAGAACCGCCTTGGGTTGCTGCGAACCGGCGCGGAATATGAGGAGCGGCGTCAAGTCCTCGCTGCCGGCATCCTCGCCGTCATCGAGCTCGCCTTTGTCGGTTTGCGCAATCGGCGTGGCGCGGCCGAGCGCCTGGGAGATCCCGTTCGGATCGATGATCATGATCACCGTGCCGTCGCCGAGAATTGTCGTGCCGGAAAAAGCCGCGACATGACGCAGCTTCGACGACATCGGTTTAATGACGATTTCTTCGGTGTGGAACACGCCGTCGACCACGACACCGAAGACTTGGTTGCCGACCTGGGTCACGACGATGAAGCCTTTATCGCCTTCGCTTTCGCCGAGGTGAAGGATCTCCTTGAGCCGGATAAGCGGCAACAACTTGTTGCGCAGCCGCAGGACCGGCGTGTCCTTGATCCGCTCGATGCGATGCTCGCCGCTGCTTGACGCCCGCACCAGCTCGAGCACGGAGAGCTGCGGGATGGCGAAGCGTTCACCGCCGGCTTCGACGATGAGCGCGGAAACGATCGCCAGCGTGAGCGGGATCTTGATCGTGAAAGTGGTCCCGGCGCCGTGGACGGATTTCAAATCAACCGTACCGCCGATCTGTTCTACGTTGGAGCGCACGACGTCCATGCCCACGCCACGGCCGGAAATGCTGGTCACATGGCTGGCGGTGGAGAAGCCGGGCACGAAGATCAGATTGCGGATCTCCGACTCGGATTTCGCCGCAACCTCGGCCTCCCCGGCAAATCCTTGCTCGATAGCCTTGGCGCGTATGCGCTCCAGATCGAGGCCGCGGCCGTCGTCGGCGATTTCAATGATAATATGACCGCCTTGGTGACAAGCGGACAAGCGGATGGTGCCCTTCTGTACCTTACCCGCGGCGAGCCGCTCGGCCGGGCTTTCGATGCCGTGATCGGCACAGTTACGAACCAGGTGCGTCAGCGGGTCTTTAACCAGCTCGAGCACTTGGCGGTCGAGCTCGGTGTCGGCGCCATGCATCTCAAGTTCGATCTGCTTGCCGAGCTCCGCGGAAAGGTCGCGCACGATGCGCGGCAGCTTTTGCCATGCATTGCCGATCGGCTGCATGCGCGTTTTCATCACACCTTCCTGCAGCTCGGCCGTGACGTTCGAGAGCCGCTGCAGGGGAACGTTGAAGTCGGAATCCTCGTGGCGGCGGACGATTTCCAGGAGCTGATTGCGGGTGAGAACGAGCTCGGACACCGTCGTCATGAGGTGATCGAGCGTGTCGACGTGGACACGGATCGAGTGGCTTGCTAGCCGATCGGTGCGTTCATCCTCGGACCGCTCGGCCAATGGCTTGTCAGCGAAGTGCTTGTCGCGCGCCGGCGCGAGCGGCCGATCATCGTCTTCGACCTCAGCGGCGGATTGCGGTTGGACATACTCGTCGACGCGCAGGGCGGGTTGCGGCTTTGCATCCCTATGCAACGTCAGCCGGTTAAGTTGCTCGATGAGATCGCCGTCATCGCCGGCGGGTTCGCGCTGGTGCGCTTCGAGCTCTTCGAGGATGGTCTTGATGCGGTCGATGGTTGAAAGAATGAGCGTGACGGCATCGGTCGTGACCGGCATTCCGTCGCGGAATTTGCCCATCAAACTCTCGGCGGCATGCGCCAAAATCTCAAGCCGGGGAAGTCCGAGAAAGCCGCAAGTGCCCTTGATGGTGTGAACGAGGCGAAAAATGTTGCCGAGGATATCGCGGTTGTTCGGCTCCTGCTCGAAGCGAACGAGCTCGGCATCGACCCGCTCAAGACTCTCATTGGTCTCGGTCAGGAACTCCCGGAGCAGGTCGTCCATACTAGGCGCCTCGTCAGCACACGCACTTTCGACGACCGGCGTTCCGCCCGCCGCCCACCGTTCGTTATGCACGCAAAGCGCGTGCTTCACCGCCGGGCACGAGCACCCAATCGGAGAAGGCCAGTGTGTTGCCTAAGCGTTTAATTTCGGTTGCGGAAACACGGTCCGCTTTTGGGAAAAGGCGGCTTTTTCGCGGCCAAGCGGCTCGGTTAGCGGGCCGTTAATACAACCGTGCCGACTTCCCCGCCAGCTGACAACGTAAGTCCGCAATCCCGGGCCAGAATGCCCGCATACAGCGGTTGAATAGCGTGGGCGTCGACGGCGTGAGAAGGGCTGCCCGCAAGCAGCTCGGCAGTCGCCGGGTTCAACTTGGCATTGAGGCCGGAAGCGGTGACCAAGAAGCCGGCAATCCCGTCCCCGCCAGCTATGGGGTCGATGGTCAGCGTGCCGCCGCGCGAAACGGTTCCCGCAGCGATCAGCAACATATTTAGCAGCAGCTTCACCCGGTTCTTCGCCAGCAAGAGGCGGGGCAGATTCCAGACCAATGTGGTCTTGCCGTCCTCAAGGAGCCCCCGCGTAACCTTTTCCGCATCGCCAAGATCGATCTGCGCACCCGCCGATCCCGCCGCGCCAAAGGCCAGCCGGCAAAATTGGAGTTTAGCCGAGGCCTGATATGCGCTCTTCTTGATCAGATCGAGCGCGAAGGCCTTGGTTTCCTCGTCCTTGTCCTCTTCCATGACTTCGATGCCGTTGACGATCGCACCCACCGGGCTGATCAGGTCATGGCAGAGGCGCGAGCACAGAAGCGCCGCAAGGTCGAGGGCTCCGATGGTTATCGGGCCGGAAACGGGGGCGGACATGAGAAGCTCCGCTCAAAAATGCGCTGGCCCGTCCGTGTCACAGCCTGCGCGATTCGGCAATCGTGCCGGTGCCGCCGCCTCTATGGTACACGAGGCACCGCTTTGTCCGGCGCGCGTGTATCGGAACAGCAAGGAGCGACCGTGCCAGCTTTCGACATCACCGCCTGCGCCGGCCTCATGGATGGTCTGACGATCATCAGCATCTCCGCGGCGCAAACGATCATGCTCTCGCGGGGGGACGGCGGCTTTCGCACCAAATCCGATGGCTCGCCGGTGACAACGGCCGATGAAGCCGCGGAAGCGACGATCCGCGACGGCCTTTCGCGTCTTGCTCCGGCTTTGCCGATCATTTCCGAAGAGGAAGCGGAGCGTGAAACGCGGGCCGTAAAGAGCGCAAGCTATTTTCTTGTCGACCCTCTCGACGGCACGCGGGAATTCATCGCAGGGCGCGATGAATATACCGTCAATATCGCCCTCGTTGCAGATGGCGCGCCGATCCTCGGCATCGTGACGGCGCCGGCGCTCGGCCTGATCTGGCGCGGGATCGTCGGACACGGCGCCGAGCGGCTGAAATTCTCTGCGGATAAAACCTCGGTACCAGAAGCAATCCACACGCGCTCCCGGCCCGAGCACGGCCTTGTTGTCATGGTAAGCCGCTCGCATCTGGACCGCCGCACGCAAGACTATCTGGCCGGCTTGCCGGACGCGCGCCCCTTTCCCTGCGGCTCCTCGGTCAAATTCTGCCGGTTAGCCGAAGGTACGGCCGACCTCTATCCGCGGTTCGGCCCGACGCGGGATTGGGACGTGGCTGCTGGTCACGCGGTCCTGGCGGCAGCCGGTGGAAGTGTCGTTGAGCCGGATGGAGCAGCCCTCGTCTACGGCAGCCCGGAGCTACGAATACCGGCCTTTATCGCCTGGGGCGGCCCGGCGCCCGCCGAAGGAGCGATCAAGGGCTGAGCGTGCGCAGCACTTCCGGCCATTTGCGTTCGGCCGCGCCGGTAATGCGCTCCGGGTCGGCGGTGAACGTCTTTAGCCTGTCGTGGTCGTAGAACAGGAACAGCCGCCCGCCGATAATCAGCCAGACGCCGGGGTTTCCCGCGACCGCGACACCATGGGCGACGCCGAGCGGGTCATAACCGCCGAATTGCGGCATGTAGACATCGGGCCGCGCCGCGAAGGCTTCGCGATTGCCAATGTTGCAAAAACGCCAGACCGCGCCGCCATAGGCGAATTCGAGGTCCGGACTGCCGGGCATGGGTTTGCCGTCGGTATAGAAAGCGACTGGGTCGTAGCCTCCGATGGCGAGGCCGGTGTGCCAATCGACCACGATCCTTTCCGTCGTCGCGGCGCGCGAGGCGGGCGGAACGGCAACTAGCGCAACGAGAAGGCCGGCGAATACGACAATGCCTGCGCGGTATCGCTTCCGTTGTTGCCGTGCTGCGGTCATAGTTTCGGCGAAGGATCGGTTGATTCGGATCGGCACTACGCACATGGGACGGGCTGAGTTGAGACTTAGCCGCTGCGTATGAGCAAGAGGTTAAACGGGGACGCATGATGAACTTTGCCTTGCGGTTCGCCGTCGTGGTTCTGATCGCCGCCGGCCTCGAAGCCGCACCAGCCGCAGCGCAGACCATGCCGCCGCCGCAACCGCCACCGGCGGGCGTTGGACCCTCGCCGGGCCCCCCGCCGCAGCCGCCGTCGAACGATCGGTTCTCGGCTGGCGAAGTCATCGATGCCGGCCATCATTTCTTCGGCAGCGTCTCGCGCGGATTGGCCTCGATCATCGAGAAGGCGGGGAGTCGATGGGGCCAACCGAACGGCTATATCCTCGGCGAGGAAGCGGGCGGCGCCTTTGTCGGCGGCCTGCGCTATGGCGACGGGACGCTCTACACCAAGAATGCCGGCGACGTGCGCGTGTACTGGCAGGGGCCGACGCTCGGCTTCGACGCCGGCGCCGATGGCGCGCGGACGATGATGCTAGTGTACAACCTGCCCCGAACCGAAGCGATTTTCGAGCGGTTCGGCGGGATCGCCGGCTCGGCCTATTTTATCGGCGGCCTCGGCATGACGGCGCTTACCTCCAACGATATCGTGGTCGTGCCGATCCGTTCCGGCGTCGGGCTGCGGCTCGGAGCCAATCTCGGCTACCTCAAATTCACGCCGCAGCCTACCTGGAACCCGTTCTGATCGCCGCCTTTATCTGCGAGCGAAAGATCGGCTGCGTCACAGGTTTGTCGCGAAGACACTGTTGTCTTTTCTGGCGCGGCGGCCGTTCTCGGTTTAGGTTAACCCTTCATGAATGTGGTGCAGGCCCGTCTTCGCGTGGCAATGTGAACCCTCAAAGGGCGGCAGGGTTCAAAGAGTGGTGTCATGATCGAACCGGTCATGTATTTCGGGATCGGGTTCCTGGTTGCGGCGCTGCTCGGATTGCTTTTCGTCCCTCTGGTGCATAACCGCGCCGTGCGCCTGACGATGCGCCGCCTCGAAGCGGCAACGCCGTTGTCTATCGCCGAAATCCGCGCCGACAAGGATCAGTTACGCGCCGAGTTCGCCATGTCGACGCGCCGGCTCGAAATGAGCGTCGAGCAGATGAAGACCAGGACCACCGGCCAGCTCGCCGAGCTTGGCAAGAAGACCGACGCCATCAACCAGCTTAAGAAAGAACTCGGCGAGAAGACCGCGACGATTTTTGCGCTGGAATCGCGCGACAAGAATCTGCGGGACCAGCTACTCGCCACCGAGGAAGAATTCGAGCTGAAATCGAGTTCGCTGCGCGAAGCGGAGCGCGGGCTCGCCGACAAGCAGGCTGACCTTGCCAAGCTCATCGCCGAGCTCGGTGAGCGTTCGATCATGGCCGACAGTCAGCGCGTCGAGCTTGCGGCTTTGCGCACGCAGGTCGAAGCGATGAAGGTCAGCGTCGCCGACTACGAGCGCGCCGTGAGGATGACCGAGGAACGGCTCGCGCGCGAGCGCGCCGAGGCCGAAGCTGCGGCCAAACTAACGGACGAAGCGCGCGGCAAGCTCGACGGATTGGCGGCACGCACCGGAGACCTTGAGCGAGCACTCCTCGTGCAGACGACCGAAGCGGAGATTTCCGGCCGCCGCGTGCAGGAGCTGGAAACGCGGCTCGCGGATCAGGGGCGGCTCTTGGCCGAACGCGAATTCGAGATTACCCGGCTGCGCGGCGACCTCGAAGCCGCAGGCAAGATCGAAAACGATTTGCGCGAAGAGCTTGAAAACGCCGGCGGCCGCAGCAGCGGCGCGGTGGATAAATTCCGCGCCGATATCAGCCAGCTCGAAGCGCTGCTTGCCGCTGCAATCGAGGAGCGTACCAAGCTGCAGCGCGAGATCGGCACGATGAAACGCGATGCGGAAACGACCTGGGCGGCCGAGCGTGTCGAGAACGCGCTCCTGCGCGAGCGCATAAACGATGTCGCCGCCGAAGTGGCGCGCGTCACCGCCGTGCTCGAAGGTCCGGGCTCGCCAATCGAGTCGATGCTTGCCGACGCGGTTCCGGAATTGGGGCAAGCAAGAGGCGCCGGGACCCCCGGCATCAACGGCCTAAGCGGCGAAACCCGCGCCGCCACCATCGATTCCCCGCAGGAAGGCAAGGGCACACTCGCCGACCGTATCCGCGCCTTGCAGTCGAGCGCCTCGCGTGTAGCCTCGAATTGAGCCTCGCTTGACACTCCGCCGTCCCGGTCACTAAATCCGGCGCCGATTTGGACCGGGCGCTTAGCTCAGCGGGAGAGCGTTCCCTTCACACGGGAGAGGTCGTAGGTTCAATCCCTACAGCGCCCACCATTTAGCCAACATATTGTGTTTTCAACGTTTTTTACTTTGAAATTTGATCCGATGGTACAGCTTGATGGTACAGCCTGACGCCACAGCAGCGCGGCTCCAGCGGAGTCTTTGCCGGGCGCGGATGCCGCGCGGGACTTGATTGCGATGCAGAGGCTCTATGGCTGAGAGGCACGAAAGCGCGAGCGCAGCCGGCGAAGAGAAAACAATTCTGCGCCTTCCTCGCGCGCGCACGTTTTCACACAGCCTAAACTCATAGCGACGCGATACATCGGAAACATTTTGGTCGTACCAGCGAATGGCGTCGGGCATCATCCGCTAGATTATAGCCACCCCCGCTCGCTGAAAGCAGAAAGATCAACACCGGGAGGGGCATACCATCCGCTCGAGCCATACCGGGCGCCAAGCTT
>Ga0187864_10002470_pt1 | contig 16071 bp, 13 predicted proteins | sample June2016WEW_11_4_FD_132985 | JGI IMG/M metagenome (GOLD analysis project Ga0187864, IMG submission 132985) | Peatland microbial communities from SPRUCE experiment site at the Marcell Experimental Forest, Minnesota, USA - June2016WEW_11_40 | ecosystem: Environmental > Terrestrial > Soil >... | reverse complement strand
GGAATGACGTTGAGGCCCGATTTACTGATGATCTCCTTGCCGAGCGCGACGTTGGTGCCTTCGAGCCGCACCACGAGCGGAACGCGCAAGCCTACTTCCTTCACCGCAGCGACCACGCCCTCGGCGATGACGTCGCAGCGCATGATGCCGCCGAAGATGTTGATCAAAATTCCCTTCACGTTCGGATCGGAGGTGATGATCTTGAAGGCGGCGGTCACTTTGTCCTTGCTCGCGCCGCCGCCGACATCGAGAAAATTCGCCGGCGTCTCGCCGTAAAGCTTGATGATGTCCATGGTCGCCATGGCGAGGCCGGCACCGTTGACCATACAGCCGATGGTGCCGTCGAGCGCGACATAGTTGAGATCGTAGTGCGAGGCCTCGATCTCCTTGGCGTCTTCTTCGGTCGGATCGCGTAACGCGGCGATGTCCGGGTGGCGATAGAGTGCGCTGTCGTCGAAACCCATCTTGGCATCGAGGCAGATAAGCGCGCCTCCCTTGGTGACGACGAGCGGATTGATCTCGAGCAGGTTCATGTCCTTGGCGAGAACCGCCTGGTAGAGCTTCGGCAGAACGTTGTCCGCCTGCTTGGCGACCTCGCGACTAAATCCGAGCGCGTACGCAACTGCATGGGCGTGATGGGGCATGAAGCCGGTGGCGGGATCGACCGAGAATGAGAGGATTTTGTCCGGATGCGTGCGCGCGACTTCTTCGATCTCGGTGCCGCCCTCGGTCGAGGCGACGAAGGCAACGCGCGAAGTCTCGCGGTCGACCAGCGCGGAGAGATAACATTCGCGATCGATGTTCGAGCCTTCCTCGATGTAGAGGCGGCGTACTTCCTTGCCGTGAGGTCCGGTTTGGTGCGTCACGAGCGTCGAGCCGAGAAGCCGCTCGGCTTCGCGCTGCACATCGGCGACCGATTTGACCACCTTGACGCCGCCGGCTTTGCCGCGGCCGCCGGCATGGATCTGCGCCTTCACCACCCAGACCGGACCGCCGAGTTCGTCCGCGGCTTTCACTGCTTCCTCGACACTCAGCGCCGGAATGCCGCGCGGCACCGGCACGCCGAATTCGCGCAGCACGGCCTTCGCCTGGTATTCGTGGATGTTCATGCGGCTCGCTCACGGGTCCCGGACGAGGCGCCCGAAACGCGAGAAAGTGGGACAATCAATACATCACTTGAGGAGATCGGGAGCAATCTTCTTGCAGGCCTCGACCAGACCCTCGACCGCCTGCACCGATTTCTCGAACATACCGCGCTCGGCGCTATTGAGCTCGATCTCGACCACACGCTCGACCCCCTTGCTGCCGATGACGACGGGCACTCCGACATAGAGACCGCGCACGCCATACTCGCCGTTGAGCCAAGCGGCCGCCGGCAATACCCGCTTCTTATCGCGCAGGTAGCTTTCCGCCATGGCGATGGCCGACGTGGCGGGCGCATAGAAAGCGGAGCCGGTCTTGAGCAGGCCGACAATTTCGCCGCCGCCGTTACGCGTACGGTCGACGATCGCGTCGAGACGCGCCGCCGTGGTCCAACCCATTTTGACGAGATCGGGCAGCGGAATGCCGGCCACGGCGGAATAGCGCGTCAGCGGCACCATGGAATCACCGTGACCGCCGAGCACGAAGGCGGTGACATCCTCGACCGAGACATTGAACTCGTCGGCGAGAAAGTAACGAAAGCGCGCCGAGTCGAGCACGCCCGCCATGCCGACCACCATTTGCTTCGGCAGCCCGCAGCATTTCTGCAGCGCCCAGACCATGGCGTCGAGCGGATTGGTGATGCAGATGACGAAGGCGTTGGGTGCGTATTTCTTGATACCGGCGCCGACCTGCTCCATCACCTTAAGGTTGATGCCGAGCAAGTCGTCGCGGCTCATGCCGGGCTTTCGCGGCACCCCGGCGGTGACGATACACACCGCCGCACCCTCGATCGACTCGTAGGAATTGGTGCCGGTGATGCGGGCGTCGAAGCCGTCGACCGGCGACGCCTGAACGAGATCGAGCGCCTTGCCCTGCGGTATGCCTTCCATGATATCGAAGAGGACGACGTCACCTAGCTCCTTGAGTCCGACCAGGTGAGCCAGCGTTCCGCCGATTTGACCTGCGCCGATCAATGCAATCTTGTTTCGAGCCATCAGAAAAAAATCCTTGACTGGCAAAGGACGCCCGGCTGCCGCGGTCATTAGCCTTTTCGGTTGATACGTTCAAGTCGGCTAACATCCACGTTGCTTGTGGGCGTCGTTGTTGCCGCGTTGTTCCTGACGTCGTTGACGGGCTAAGTGCCCCCTCTACGACGGGTCACGTCTCGACAATGCCGCTGGACGAGCCGGAAAGTTGCGAATGGGCGGCGCCATGCGGCCGCGCCAGATACGCCTGCGAGCGCATCTCGATCAGGCGCGAAGCGGTGCGCTTGAATTCCTGCGCCTCGAAGCCTTCGTCCCCGCGATAAAGCCCGTCGGGCTCAGCCTCGGCGGAAGCGATGAGCTTCACGTTCATGTCATAGAGCGTGTCGATAAGGATGATGAAGCGCTTTGCCGCATTGCGCGTCTCGAAGGTCATCAGCGGAACATGGTCGAGAATGACCGTGTGATATTCGCGCGCGATCCGCAGATAATCGGCGGCGGCAAGCGGCTGCTCGCAGAGGTCGTGGAAGGTAAAGCGCGCCACGCCCATGGCGGCACGCGGGACATGGACGGCGCGTCCCTTGAGCGGAAGCTCCTGCGCCTCGCCGTCGTGCCCGGAGGCGAGCTGCCGCCAGGCATCGTCGAGCGCGGCATCGGCTGTCGCCTCGGCCGGCACGTACCAAACGCGCATGCCGGCAAGCTTCTCGAGCCGGAAGTCGGTGCGCGATTTTGAGCCGCACGACGTCCATGTGCTGTTCGATCATGTGGATGAACGGCACGAACAAGGCGCGGTTCAAGCCTTCCTTGTAAAGCTCAGCAGGCGGCGCGTTCGAGGTAGCGACGACCACGACGCCGCGCTCGAACAGTCGTGCGAAAAGCCGGCCGAGGATCATGGCGTCGGCGATATCGGTCACGTGAAATTCGTCGAAGCAGAGGAGCCAAGCCTCCCGCGCCAGCTCAATCGCGGTAAGCTCGATCGGATCCCCGCCGGCGTGCTCGCCGGCTTTCATCTTCTGCCGGAACGCGTGGACGCGCTCGTGCACGTCGATCATGAATTCGTGGAAATGCGCGCGGCGTTTTCTTTGGACCGGGCTCGCATCGTAGAACAAATCCATCAGCATCGTTTTGCCGCGCCCGACGTCGCCATAGATGTAAACGCCTTTGAGTCGCGTTTGCTTTTTTTCGCGGGACGCAAACAGCCAGCCCAGCGAGGATGATTTCCGCGCCAAGCGATGCTCGACAATCCGCTCTTCCAGCCGCGCCAGCATATCGACCACGGCGAGTTGCGCGGCATCGCGCTCGACTCTGCCGACGCCGACACCGGCGGCGTATCGCGCTGTGATGGAGCTCGCCATGATCCTGTTAACCGATGTGGGCGAAACGTGGCGGGAATAGCGACCGCATAGCGGCGTTGCACTTCGCGTGCCATGCGCCGTCGCTAAACGGTCACGAACCTAATTATTAGCCATGCGTATACGGAATGCGGGCATGCTGCTCAATGCTTCACCTTGCCAAAGTTCGGCGGCACACAACATGATAGTTTGATTCGAGGCGCACGCATGAAGACGTTCGTCACGACGGCATGCTTGAGCGGAGGACGCCAGTCAGGAGGGCTTTTTTGACCACAATGTCAGGAGACCCTTGGAATGCAGGACGTTCTTCCCGAAGGCGGCGTGATCCGCAAATTATGGGTCAGTGAGACCGAAAAATATCGCGACCACGTGCTGCGGCTCGACTCCACGAGCCGGCACAGCCGGTTCGGCGGCGGCGTATCCGACGAATTCATCCGTAATTACGTCGATCTGTCCATTTCGCTTGACACCGTCGTGCACGGCTTTTTTGTCGACGGCGTGATGCGCGGCGCAGCGGAGCTGCGTCAGCTCGGCACGCGGCATCCGCGGCAGGGTGAAGCTGCGATCAGCGTGGAGAAGCCGTGGCAGAGTCACGGCGTCGGTTCGGCGCTGCTGCGCCGGACCCTGCTCACCGCCCGTAACCGCGGCTTCCGCCTCTTGCATATGGCCTGTCTCGCCGACAACCGGCGCATGCAACAGCTCGCCCGCAAGTTCGACGCCGAACTCTCCTTCGATTTTGGCAGCGTCGTCGGCGAGGTCGAGTCCTCGCGCGCAAATCCGTTGTCATTGATGCAAGAGGTCATGGCCGATGGCCACGGCTTCGCAACGGCGATGCTCGATCTGCAAACGCGGCTGCTCCGAGCCTGATTGCGTACTCGTCAGCCACCCTGCGCCAATCGAAGCGGCATAGGCGCCGCCAGCGGATAGTCCGCTTCGACGACATAAGGACCGCCACCGACCGACGCGCGAGACGAGAACAGCACGAAACGGGAGACCTCGAACGACGCGGAGCGATAATGCCCGCGTGCGCTCAGATAATCGGCCACTTGCCGGCTAGACGATTCGCGCAGCCGCGCCAGCGTGACATGCGGCGTGTATTTGCGGCCGTCGGGCTCAAGTCCAAGCCGCTGCAATAGCCGCTCCTGTTCTGCCTGCAACTCCAGCAGCGGGGCGATGGCGGTGGCGGTTGCCACCAAGGCCCGCGGCTTGCGGCCGCCGAACGACGTGAGCCCGTCCAAGCGCAACTCGAAGGACCGTCGCTGCACACGCCCAAGCAAGCCGGCAATATCGCGCGCGAGCGCGTCGTCGATATCGCCGACGAAGCGCAGCGTGAGATGATAGTTCTCGGGATCGATCCAGCGGGCCCCGGGCAGGCCGCCGCGCATGATGGCCAGCGACTCGGCGATATGCCGCGGTATTTCAAGAGCTGTGAACAAACGGGGCATGACACCTGCGGCCCATGCTCGGCGAATCGCAGCACATGCAGCATGCGGGGATCGCATGCCGCATGCAACCCTCACGATGGATGCTGCATATGGGAGCGCGCGATAAGTTCCTCCACCTTCGGCAAGACGCGTGCGACAATCACGTCTACTCCCGCCGCGGTTGGGTGTAAGCCGTCGTGCTGCGTGAGGCCGAGGTCGGCAGCGACGCCATCGAGGAAGAACGGATAGAGCAGCGCGCCGTATTTAGCGGCAAGCTCGGGATAGATGCTTTCGAAGGACCGGCCGTAATCGGCCCCGAGATTCGGCGCCGCACGCATGCCGCAAAGAAGAACGGCAACGTGGCGATCCGTGAGGCGTTGCAGGATCGTCTCGAGCGCCGTGCGCGTCACCTGCGGCTTGATCCCGCGCAGCATGTCATTGGCGCCGAGCTCGACGATCACGGCATCGGTGCCTTCTGGCACCGACCAATCGAGCCGCGCCAGCCCACTGGAAGCGGTGTCACCCGAGACCCCGGCATTGACGATCTCTGCGGCAACCCCCTTGGCGGCGAGCGCTGCCTGCAACCGCGCCACGAAACCGTCCTTTTCGGGCAAGCCCAGGCCTGCTGTAAGGGAGTCGCCGAGCGCCACGATCCTGACCGGCGCGTCGCCTTTCGCAAACGGAACGGCCGTTGCGGCGAAAAGCGCGACGCTACAAACCGCCGCACCTAAGATTTGGCGCAGACTTCTCCCGCCCCCATATGATCGGGCACGCCTCGATGGCGAGGGACACCGGTCAGCCAGAAACATGAATGACACGTCGGGGCATCCTTTCGCCGGCACCGCCATCGCGCTGAGCGGGGTCAACCTATCGCTAGGCGGCGGCGCCGCCCGCGTTCGTATCCTTGGAGACATCGGCTTGAATATAGGGCGCGGCGAAGCCGTAGGCCTCCTGGGTCCATCGGGTTCGGGCAAGTCGACGCTGCTCATGGTGATGACAGGGCTGGAACGGGCCGACAGCGGCTCAGTTATCGTTGCCGGAAAGGACTTGCACAAACTCGGCGAGGACGAACTCGCACGCTTTCGCGGCAGGAATATCGGCATCGTCTTCCAGGCGTTCCACCTGATCCCGACCATGACGGCGCTGGAAAACGTCGCCGTGCCGCTCGAGCTCGCCGACGCACCTGATGCGTTCGCGCGCGCCGAGCAGGAGCTTATGGCGGTCGGACTTGGCGATCGGATGAGCCATTATCCGCCCGAACTATCCGGCGGCGAACAGCAGCGCGTCGCGTTGGCCCGTGCGGTCGCGCCCAATCCCGCGATCATCGTCGCCGACGAACCGACCGGTAATCTCGACGAGGCAACCGGAAGCGAGATCATCGAGCTTCTGTTTCGCGGCCATCGCGAACTCGGCACAACGCTCGTTCTCGTGACCCACGACGCGGCGCTGGCGGCGCGCTGCGATCGGGTGCTGCACATGCACTCGGGGCGGATCGGAGAACGGTTGCCGCAAACGGCGAAAACAGAATGATGCCGGTCGCGCTGCGTTTTGCCTGGCGCGAATTGCGCGGCGGATTGCGCGGCTTCCGGATTTTCGTTGCCTGCATCGCGCTCGGCGTCATGGCGATTGCCGGGGTTGGCTCGGTGGCGCAAAGCCTCGCCGAAGGCCTGTCCCGCGCCGGTGGCGTGATCCTCGGCGGCGATCTTGCCTTCTCACTGGTCCAGCGTGAGGCGAACGAGAGCGAGCGCGACTTCCTCGGCGCCCACGGCGTCGTCGCCGTTGTCGCCACGCTTCCAACCATGGCGCGCGCCGGCGACGGACGAACCACGCTGATCGAGGTCAAAGCGGTCGACGACGCCTATCCGTTAGTGGGGATGGTCGCGACCGATCCTGATATGCCGCTCCCCGCTTTATTCGCGCTGCAGGGTGACGCGTTCGGCGCCGCCGCCGATCCGACGTTGCTCGCGCGCCTCGATCTCAAGCCCGGCGACCGGATCACCATCGGCAACGCAGTGATCGAATTGCGCGCGGCGCTGAAGACCGAGCCGGACAAGCTCGCCGGCGGCATCGGTTTCGGACCACGCGTCCTCGTGAGCCAAGCGGCCTTGCGCGCGAGCGGGCTCCTGCAACCCGGCAGCCTGGTGCGCTGGCAATACCGGCTGCGCCTGCCGGAGACCGCATCGAGCGACAGCGCTATGGCCTCCGTCGAACAGCAGGCCCGGGCGCAGTTTCCGAGCGCCGGTTGGGACATCCGCACCCGCAACAAGGCGTCGCCGCAACTCGAACGCAACGTCGAGCGTTTCAGCCAATTCCTCACGCTGGTTGCTTTGACCGCTCTTCTCGTTGGCGGCGTCGGCGTCGCCAACGCGGTCGCAAGTCATCTCGCGCGCAAGCGCGACGCGATAGCGACAATGAAAGCGCTCGGCGCAACGGGCGGAGACGTGTTCGCGGTCTACTCCTCGCAGATCATGCTCGTCGCGCTGTTCGCAACTTTTATCGGCGCCGGTCTTGGCGCAGCATTGCCGTTCCTTATTGTCTGGGCATTCGGCGCCCTCATTCCGCTTCCCGTTGCGCCCTCGATAAATCCCGCGGTGCTAACGCTGTCGATCGTATATGGCCTGTTGACGGCGCTGGCCTTCGCATTGTGGCCGCTCGGCCGTGCGCACGACATCTCCGTGTCCATGCTGTTTCGCGACCAGGTCGCGGCAAAGCGCGGTTGGCCGCGACGCCGCTACGTCGTCATCACCGCATCGATCGTCGCCGCTCTCGCGGCCTTGGCGGTGCTCTCGGCTTACGACCGCCGGCTCGCAGCGATTTTCGTCGTCTCCGCCGCCGTCATTTTCGCTGCGCTGCGGTTGGTCGCAATGCTCACGATGGCGCTGACGCGCCGCTTACCCCGGTCGCGCTCGACTCTGGTACGGCTTGCCATCACCAACATCTATCGGCCGGGCGCCTTGACGCCGAGCGTCGTGCTCTCGCTCGGACTCGGTCTTTCTTTGCTCGTGACCGTGGTCGAGATCGACGGCAATCTGCATCGCCAGTTTGCGGCGGCATTGCCGGAAAAGGCGCCTTCATTCTTTTTCCTCGACATTCCATCGGCCGACGCCGACGGCTTCGATGCTTTTGTACGCGAGCGCGCGCCGCGCTCCACGCTCGAGCGCGTGCCGATGCTGCGCGGCCGCATCATCGCCGCCGACGGAATCAAGGCGGAAAATCTCAAGCCCGGTGAGAGTTCGGCCTGGGTGTTGCGTGGCGACCGCGGCATCAGCTACGCGGCCACGCTGCCTGCCGGCTCACGACTCGTCGCCGGAGAATGGTGGGCCGCCGATTATTCCGGTCCGCCGCTTGTGTCGCTTGAAAATAGGACCGCCGAAGATCTTAAGCTCAAGCCCGGCGACACCATCGCCGTCAACGTGCTCGGCCGCAATGTGACGGCGCGCATCGCCAATCTGCGCGCCGTTGAATGGCAAAACCTCGGCATCAATTTCGTGCTGGTGTTCTCGCCCGGCACGTTCGCCGGCGCGCCGCACACGGATATCGCGACGCTGACCTTTGCCGACGGGGGCACGACCGGGGAGGAAACGGCGCTCGTCAAGGCATTGGCCGACGCTTTCCCGACGGTGTCCGCCATACGCGTGAAAGATGCTCTCGACGCGGTCGACCATATCGTCGGCAACCTGGTGCTGGCGCTGCGCGGCGCCAGTATGGTGACGCTGATCGCCGCAGCTTTGGTGCTGGGCGGCGCAATTGCCGCAGGCCAGCGTTTCCGTATCTACGACGCCGTCATTCTGAAGACCTTGGGGGCGACCCGCTTCCGCCTTCTTGCATCCTACGCGCTCGAATACGCCCTCATCGGACTTGCCGCGGTGGTGTTCGGCGTGGCGGCCGGCTCGGTCGCCGCCGATCTTATCGTCACGCGGGTGATGGAGTTTTCTTTTGTCTGGGTGGCGCTACCCGCGGCCGGTACCGCGCTCCTCGCGCTCCTCGTCACGGTGCTGCTCGGTCTTGTCGGCACATTCACCGCGCTCGGCCACAAGCCTGCGGAGGTGTTGAGGAATCTGTAGTCTGGAACGATTGTGACCGAACGGTAACCTGTCGCAAATATCGCATCCGCTGCATCTGGCGCGGGTCCGGCTTTCGCACTAGATTCGTGCCACATCGGCGTCCGGGGCTCCCGGATGCAAAGCCCGGCTATAGCCGGGATAACTTAGGGGTACCTTCCATGTCGGATTTCGACCGGAATATCGCGGCCGCCCGGACCGGCTATCGCACCGATCAGGTGGCGATCGACGCGGGTCTGCGCGCGTACATGATCCGCGTCTACAACTACATGGCCTCCGGCGTGGCACTGACCGGACTGGTCGCTTGGTTCGCCTATCAGGCTGCGGGCGGCAGCGCGATCGCCATCTCCGGCCACTCGATCACGGGATTGACGGGTTTCGGCCAAGCGATCTTCGGCGGCCCGCTGATGTGGATCTTGATCCTGGCGCCGCTCGGCTTGGTGATGCTTCTCAGTTTCGGCATCAACCGGCTGTCGGCGAGCACAGCGCTGACGGTGTTCTTCGTCTATGCCGGTTTGCTCGGGCTCTCGCTGGCGTCGATCTTCCTGGTCTATACCGGGGCGTCGATCACGCGGGTGTTCTTCATTTCGGCGGCGACGTTCGGCGCAATGAGCCTTTACGGCTACACCACCAAGCGCGATCTGACCGCTGTCGGCTCGTTCCTGTTCATGGGCCTGATCGGCATTGTCATCGCCAGCTTGGTCAATATGTTCCTGCAGTCGAGCGGGCTCTATTGGGTGATCTCGGTGCTCGGCGTGCTGATCTTCGTCGGCCTTACCGCCTACGACACGCAGAACATCAAAGAGCTTTACAGCCCGATGGATGACGGCACGACCGCCGGCCGCAAGGCGGTGATGGGGGCGCTGCGGCTGTATCTCGACTTCATCAACCTGTTCCTGATGCTGCTGCGCATCTTCGGCGACCGACGCTAAGCGGACGGGCACTAGACACCGCGACGCCCCGGGCAATGCCCGGGGCGTTTTATTTTTCGCAATCAGTCCATGCCGTCGCGAGACGCACGCAGCCCGAGCAACGCGGCAAACGAAGCGAGACACAGAGCCACGGATACGACGATGGCCGAAGGTCCCATAGCGTCGAGCAAGAGACCAAACAGCAGCGGAGCGAGAGCTTGTGCCGCGCGCGCCGGCGCGCCGAGCAAGCCGGTGCGCTCGCCGTAGCCGTGCGGGCCGAACACGGCGAGCGGCACGGTGCCGCGCGCAATCGTCAGAAGGCCATTGCCGGCGCCGTAGAAGATCGCGAATGCGACCGCCGCCGATGGGCCGACGACGGCGAAAATGGCGGCGCCGATCGGATGCAGCAAAGCCGCCAGCCGGGCCGAAATCAGCGGATGGCTCCGGCGCAGGAGAAAGAATTCGACCAAGCGCGCCGCCACCTGCGCCGGTCCGACGAGCGACGCGGCGGCGATCGCCTGGAGCGGCGTGACACCGCAGCGTTCCAGCAATCCCGGCAGATGCGCCGCCATCGACCCGGTCACGAACCAAGCGGCCGCGAACACGAAGGCAAGAAGGAACATTTCCTTGTACGGTTTCCAGCCGGTTCAGTGCTCGGCGGTATGGGCGAGTTGCATGGGCCGTGCCGGTACCGGCAGCATCCAATTGAGCGGCAGGGCAATGGCGAGATTGAGTGCCGCCCAGACCAGCAATGTCTCACGCCAGCCCAACGTATCGTTCAGAAATGTCGACAACGGCCAGCTCACCGTCGACGCGAAGCCGGCGATCAAAGTGATGCCGGTGATCGGACCACGCGCGTCGCGACCATAAAGCGCGGTGAGCGCCGCAAAGCCTGCGTCGTAAAGCCCGAGTGTCATTCCGATGCCGAGAATCGCCCAAGCGGCGAAGAGCAGGACGGCACCATTTGCCGCCGCGAGCGCGATGAGACCGGCAGCCAGCACGACGTTCGACAACACCAACACGCCTCGTCCGCCGTGGCGATCGATGACGCGCCCGACCGCCGGGCCGGCAAATGCCGCGATCAGCAAAGCGCCCGACAAGGCCGCGAAGACCCACGAGCGCGGAACGCCAATGCCCCCCGCGATCGGATCGGCCAGGATCGCCGGCAAGTAGTAGCTCGATGCCCATGCGAGCGTCTGTGAGGTCCCGAGCGCGGCGACAACGAAGCGGCGCGATCCGCCGAAACCTGGGTTGTCGTGTTCTTGTGCCAAGCCGATCCGTCATTTTCATGCGTGGCCGCTCGAGCGGCGGCAGCTGACGCAACGTCCGCTGGCAGCGGCCGGGCGCCGCCGCGAAAATCTCAGCCCGCAACCACGCGGAGCGAGCGGTCGAGCGCGCCAAGCACACGATCAAGTTCCTGGCCGCGGCGCAGGATATGACCAGTTGCCGAGATCACGCTGTAAGCGCCCTGCCGGCGTCCGAGCCGCGGATTCTTCTCGATCCGGTAAATGGGAAATTCGCTGGCGCGGCGGAAAACCGAAAACACCGCGCGATCCTTGAGGAAATCGATGGCGTAATCACGCCATTCGCCGGCGGCTACTTTACGACCGTAGAGACTGAGAATGCGGTCAAGCTCGCGCCGACTGAAGGTGACTTTGCTTGCGGGGACGGGCGCGCGCAACTCGCCCCCGCGCCACGCGCTCGGTTCGATTTCGCCGAATTCCATGCGGCGCCTCCTTTGTCATCGAAGCTTCACGGCCAGTTCATGATCGCGCCGGACGGAAGCGTCGGCAAGGGCTTTGCCGCGGGTCTGCGAAGGCGAGATTGCGAGGCGAACCGTCGCAGTTTGGGATCAAATTCGCCCAGGTGCGGCATTTCGACCGCCTGAATCACGGATTCGTTAGGCCAATCATAAAGCGGCCCCATTTCGGTCAATCACACGCCAAGCTGGACTGCGAAACAGTCGATCGTTGCCTCAGGGCCCGGTCCGGATCGCATTCCGGATTCCTCAGCCCCCCAGCCCCCCGGGGTGTGGACGGACCGGGCCAGAGTTTCCGCGTAGGGTTCAATCCCCAAATTGCATAAAGGCCGGCAGATTGCCGGCCTTTATTTTGGACAGGAAGATGACGGATGCCGTCCGTTATCTATCTTCTGTCGCCGGCCTTCTGATTTCTGTCGTTTGCCGTCCGACCGGCACGACGGCGGCGCCAAGGATCATGCCCGGTTTATCGTGCGTGCCTTGCTGCACCATGACGGCGGCAGCATCGATGTCGTCGGCCATGATGTCGGAGATCGGTACGCTCCATACCGACTCCGTGCCGGTAAAGTCCCCCAGCTTCAGCCAGCGCCGGACGACATTGTGGTACGTGACGGTGCGCCCATGATTTTCGCCCCGGCCGATTTCGATCGGCACCGACCTGGCGAGCGGACAAAGCCAGACTTCGCCGCCGATATGCTCCTTCCCGGCGGCGATCTTCACATTCAAATGGCTGCCGCCGACGGACATCAGCACCGGCACGGACATGATCGCCGCGTTGCGATCGGTCAGCGCAATCGCGTGCTCTACCGCGGAGCGGTCGCTGCCGAGAACGTGCGTTGAGCCATTGACGACAATTTGCGGCGTATAGACCTGCCGATCGCCGCGCACGCGCGCATAGGCACGCTGCCGCGCCGAATGCGCGGGACTGGCGAGCGTATCCTTCCAGCCGAGGTAGTCCCAATAATCGATTGGCACGCTAACGGCGATGAGCAAAGGGTCATTCGCAAATTCGCCGAGCAGCTTATCGGCCGCAGGACAGGACGAGCAACCTTGACTGGTGAACAGTTCGAGAAGCGCGCGCGGCTCGCTGGCGCTCGCGAGCGCGTAACTCGCAACGAGCACGCCGGCGATAAGGGGTGCCGACGCGAGGCGGCTACGCAGCATTCCAATCTCCACCCCGCTGGCCCCTCAGTCAGGATTCTGATGACCGCGCAGTGATATCGGGCGCGCCAGTCACCCGCCACTCAATTCGCGGTGACCCGCCTTATTGCGTGGAGCATGATCTTTTCGGATAACCGGATGCCACTTTTCCGGATCATGCTCTTGGTTAAGCCGCGAGATGGCGAAGGACGTACTGCAATATCCCGCCATTCCTGAAGTAATCGAGCTCGTCCACTGTATCGATGCGGCAGATCAATGGAACGCGCTTGAGGCCACCGTCGGCCGCGACGATCTCGGCAATGAGTCGCTGGTGCGGCTTGAGATCGGTGTGCAGCCCGCGGATGGTCACCTGCTCGTCGCCCTTCAATCCGAGTGTCTGCCAGGACGTTCCCTCTTCAAACACCAGCGGCACCACGCCCATACCGACCAGATTGGAGCGATGGATGCGTTCAAAGGATTGCGCGACGACGGCGCGCACGCCCAGCAGGATCGTGCCTTTGGCAGCCCAGTCGCGTGACGACCCCGTGCCGTATTCCTTGCCGGCGAACACCACCAGCGGCACGTGCTCGCTCTTGTAGCGCATGGCCGCATCGTAGATCATCATACGTTCGCGCGAGGGGTAATGGATCGTGTAGCCGCCCTCGACGCCGGGCACCATCTGGTTCTTAAGGCGGATGTTGGCGAAGGTGCCGCGCATCATCACCTCGTGATTGCCGCGCCGCGTGCCGTATTGGTTGAAATCGAGCGGCTTGACCTTGTGGTCAACCAGATATTTTCCCGCCGGCGAATCCACCTTGATCGATCCCGCCGGCGAGATGTGGTCGGTGGTGATGGAATCGAGGAATAGTCCGAGCACGCGCGCATCGATAACGTCGGTCGGCGCCTCGGGACGGCGCGACATGCCGAAGAAATAGGGCGGATTCTGCACGTAGGTCGATTTGCGGTCCCAGGGGAAGGTCAACGCGCCCTGAACGCTGATCTTGCGCCAGTTCGTGTCGCCCTTGAACACATTGCCGTATTTGCGCGTGAACATCTGCTTGTTGATGTTCTTGCGGATAAACTCATTGATCTCGCGGCTCGATGGCCAGACGTCGCGCAGATAAACCTTGCGGCCTTTCTGGTCGGTACCGAGCGGGGTCTTGGCGATATCGGCTTGCATCGAGCCGGCGATCGCGTAGGCGACGACGAGCGGCGGCGACGCGAGATAATTGGCGCGCACGTCGGCGTTGACGCGGCCCTCGAAGTTGCGATTGCCGGAGAGCACCGCGGCGGCGACCAGATCGTTGTCGTTGATGGCCTTGGAAATCTCCGCCGGCAGCGGGCCCGAATTGCCGATACAGGTGGTGCAACCGAAGCCGACAAGATTGAAACCGAGCTTATCCAGGTCCTTCTGCAAGCCCGATTTGCTTAAGTATTCGCCGACCACCTGCGAGCCGGGCGCGAGCGAGGTTTTGACCCACGGCTTGACCGTCAATCCCTTTTCCACAGCCTTGCGGGCGAGAAGCCCGGCCGCGATCATCACGCTCGGGTTCGAGGTGTTGGTGCAGGACGTAATCGCCGCGATCACGACGTCGCCATGGCCGAGCGTGTGCTCACGGTTCTCGACGGGAACGCGCTTGTCCATTTCGGCGGCCTTGCCGAATTCCTTGTCCATGGCTTGGGCAAAGCCACTTTTGACCTCCTTGAGCGGCACCCGGTCTTGCGGACGCTTCGGTCCGGCGAGCGACGGTTCGACGGACGAAAGCTCGAGCTTGAGCACCTCGGTGAAGACCGGATCGGGCGTCGCCTTGGTATGGTACATGCCCTGCGCCTTGGCATAGGCGAGCACGAGCGCGACGCGGTCCGCCGAACGGCCGGTATCGCGCAGATAACGGATGGTGTCGTCGTCGATTGGAAAGAAGCCGCAGGTGGCGCCGTATTCCGGCGACATGTTGCCGAGTGTAGCGCGGTCCGCGATCGTCAGGCTGGCCATGCCCGGACCGAAATATTCGACGAACTTTCCGACCACGCCGCGCTTGCGCAGCATTTGCGTCACGGTCAGGACGAGATCGGTGGCGGTCACGCCTTCCTTGAGCTTGCCGTTGAAGCGCACCCCGATCACTTCAGGCAACAGCATCGAATAGGGCTGGCCGAGCATGGCGGCCTCGGCCTCGATGCCGCCGACGCCCCAGCCGAGGACGGAGAGCCCGTTCACCATCGTGGTGTGCGAATCGGTACCCACCAGCGTGTCCGGATAGGCGAGCTCGGTCGCGACGACCTTGTCCGGGAACTTGATCTTCGTCTTCACCGTCCAGACGGTTTGCGAGAGATATTCGAGATTGACCTGATGGCAGATGCCGGTGCCGGGCGGCACGACGCGGAAATCCTCGAACGAGCGCTGCGCCCATTTGAGAAACCGGTAGCGCTCCTGATTTTGCTTGTACTCCTCGTCCACGTTTTTTTTGAACGCGGTGTTGTCGCCGAAATAGTTGACCACGACCGAATGATCGATGACGAGGTCCACCGGAACGAGAGGATTGATCTTCTTTGGGTCGCCGCCCAGCATCTTCATAGCGTCGCGCATGGCGGCGAGATCGACGACCGCCGGCACGCCGGTGAAATCCTGCATCAGCACGCGGGCGGGCCGGAAAGCGAGTTCACGGTCAGATGTTTTGGTCTTGAGCCATTGCGCGACCGCCTGGATGTCCTCTTTGGTGACGGTGCGGCCGTCCTCATTGCGCAGCATATTTTCGAGCAGGACCTTGAGCGAGAAAGGCAGCCGCGAGATCCCCTTCAGACCGTTCTTCTCCGCCACCGGGAGGCTGTAATAGGCGTAGGTCTTGGAGCCTACCTTCAGCGGCCGTAAACACTTGAAGCTGTCGAGCGAATTCATGACTATTTTCCCATCCTGCCGGCCCGCCCGCCGGCACAAATTGCAGGTAAATTAATACCGGAACAGGCGCCAACAGAAGTTTGGTGGCCGGACACGGGAGGCGTCACTAACACGCCGTTGTCCGCGCCTCGGCTTATAGGGTCTTTTCAAGACTTGTGCCAGATCGGCAAGAAATGGTCGATAACATGCCGGAAGAGCCTCGTGCGTTCGCGATAAAGAAGCAGACGCATGCGTCTTTTGCCCTCGTTGCAGGACCCCGTTGATGCGGCTTTCCGCCTCTGATCTGGCCTGCCGGCGCGGCGGACGCGATGTTTTCGCCGGCGTGAGCTTTTCCGTCGCGGCCGGCGAGGGCATGACGATTCGCGGCCGCAACGGCGCGGGCAAGTCATCCCTCCTGCGTATGGT
>Ga0187864_10002466_pt1 | contig 16105 bp, 14 predicted proteins | sample June2016WEW_11_4_FD_132985 | JGI IMG/M metagenome (GOLD analysis project Ga0187864, IMG submission 132985) | Peatland microbial communities from SPRUCE experiment site at the Marcell Experimental Forest, Minnesota, USA - June2016WEW_11_40 | ecosystem: Environmental > Terrestrial > Soil >... | reverse complement strand
GCGCATTTCGGGATTACCTCACCAAAAGTTAGGTTATCCCGAAACGTCAGGAAGCTGCCGAACGCCCTGTCAACCCAGCACTGCGACCAAAACCCCCGCCCGGAATGCGCCGGATCCAGGTATCAGGATAATTATTTTCTGTGACACAATCGATCCGCAGGACCCGCAGATAATGTTCACTGGGGCCGACAAGCGCACGCCATCGCTCTCTAGTATACTGCTGGCGAACTCTGCCGATCAGCGGATTGCGATTGCATCGTTAGCGTGGCCAGTGATTGGCCGATAATGGCAACATGCGTATTCAGCTCATCTCGAAAAAGTATTTGCCCGCTGCCGGAGGGTCCGAGCGCAGTATCCATGCCCTCCTGTTGCACGCTATTGCGCGCGGCCATGAAGTTGAGGCGGTAGTATGCGCGGATCCGAAGTATCGAGGTGTTGCGGCGATGGGTTCGGTGGCGTTAAGACTTGCGGCGACCGAGAACGAGATAGCGAACGCCATATCGCGATTCGCACCCGAAGTTGTCTTCACCCAGATCGATTGGAGCGAGACGGCAGTCGAATGTGCGCGACAGGCGCACATCCCTGTGGTTTATTTCTCCCGAGTGGGCGACGCAAATTCCGGAGCTGACCTCCTGGTTTTCAACTCACATTCAATTCGCGACCTCTGGGTCCGCGAACGTCCGGAACTCGAGTATCGGTCCTTGGTTCTTTACCCAACAATACTTGCCGACGACCTAGGTCCGGCCCAACCCGCAGGAGCCGCCATCCTGTGCATCAACCCGGTTCGAGCGAAAGGCGGCCACCTTATACTAGAGATTGCGCACCGGCTTCCAGAAATGCGTTTCCTAGCCGTACGTGGCTGGTGCGATCCATCAGCCGACGGTGTTGATTTCAGCCGAACTCCCAACGTCAAGCTCGTTCCCCCACGTGGCGGAATCAAGCATTTCTGCGCTGAGTCATTTCTGTTGCTAGTGCCATCGGTCTGGAACGAACCCTTTGGCCGGGTCGTCGTTGAAGCCATGAGTTTCGGCTTGCCCGTCTTAGCGTATCGCCGAGGCGGCATCCCTGAGGCGATGGGAGGCGCTGGAGTGCTCCTGCCCGAGGAGGCTGACGCGACTACGTGGGTTGAAGCAATTCAGAAACTCACGAATTCCCCTGAGGCTTATGCCGCCCAGCGGGACTTAGCGCTACGCCGGGCTGCACGGTATCCGGCCGAATGCGACCCTGGCCGGTTCTTTGATCGGTTGTCGGCTCTCCTGGATGCGTACTCGGGGCCTCTGCCGCTCATCGGAGCTCCCGGTCGTCGTGTGAACAGCGAATGGTTCAGCAATCTGGAGGACCGGTGACGAATATCGTCTACATGAATTCTCACGACACTGGCAGATATGTTCAGCCGTATGGCCATGACGTGCCAGCGCCCAACCTGCAGAAACTCGCTCAAGAAGGAGTGCTCTTCCGGCAGGCGCACAGCGCCGCGCCCACGTGCTCGCTGAGCCGTGCCAGCTTGCTCACCGGGCAATGCTCGCATTCAAACGGAATGGTGGGCCTTGTGCATCTTGGCTTCTCCCTCAACGACTACAGGCGCCACATGCTCCACACATTGCGATCCGAGGGATATTACTCGGCCCTTTCGGGGGAACAGCACATCGCACGTGACGCTTCGGTGATCGGGTATGACTTAGTGCTTACACGGCAGGGCGCATTCTCCGGTCCATCCACGGCGGGGCCGTGGAGTTTCTCGAAAACACGCCGAAACAACCCTTCTTTCTTGAGGTTGGCTTCAATGAAACCCACCGCAGGTTTCACGATCCAACTCCGCGTCAGGAGGCACGGTACTGCCTGCCGCCGAATCTGCGGCGATTTCTATAGCGCCTCTTACAGCAGTTTGCTGTTGCATTCCCATTGTCAAGACCGTTTCGGCGATGGAGGTTACCATGACTGAAAGGCTGCGGGTTGCGGTTATCCATGCGCTGCACGATGGCATTGTTTCAATGTATACTGGCGTCGGGCGAGTAGCAGCGAATGTGGTCGCCAGCTTCGACCAAGTTCGACGGGCGACGATTCCGAATGCCGAAGTATCCCTGCACCTGATCACTACTGAGTACCCGCCCGAATCCCCGGCGTACAGCTTGGCCGTGAATCGGCGCAGCCTATCCGCAGTTGAAGCCTACGATGGCACGCTTGTTGCTGTGAGTACGCCTCGCGGCTGCATCACATGCAGGGAGATATGGGGAGGGCCAGATCGCTGGCGCATCGCGGGTGTCGAGGCTTTTGATGTCGCAATGGGAATCGCTGAGCGATACGACCGGACGTTCGTATTTGCGCACGACATCGTATTCGCGAATCTTCTGAATCAGCTTCCCAGGGCACGCGGCCAGAATGTCCGCCTCATTTGGATACCTCATTCCACGGCGCGAATCCACCGTTACGGTTCTCTTGACGGACCGCGCGAGGAGATCGAACTCGAGGTGGCTGCCTCTATCAATCAAGACTCCCGGGCCTACGCCGGCGCGATAGGAGGGTTTATGGCGCGGCATCTTGAGAGGGAGCTTGGGATAACCCGCGAGCGTATCGTCGCCTTCGCAAACGGCCTCGTCGTAAACCGCGAGTCGTATCCTATTATGACCTCGAACGAATCCGCCGAGCTTCTCCGCTCTGCCGGGGTCCCGGATAGCGAACCGTTGGTGCTGTTCTGGGGCCGAGCGGCACCTGAAAAGGGAGTAGACATTCTGATCAATGCGTGGAAGGCGGTGCGTTCTGAGGCGCACCTCCTGGTAATTGCTTCGCCGGAAACCGCGACGTCTGCATTCCTGCAGGATGTGGCAGAGGCTACACGTGTCCTTGGTCATCGAGCCACCGCTGTCTTTCACTTCGATCCGGTGCTACCGTTCGCGGCTCTGTCACATCCGCGCACTGCCGTGGTGGTGATCCCGTCTCGATCCGAACCATGCTCGTTGACTGCTATGGAAGCGAAACTATACTCGCGCACCGGAGCGTTTGTCACACTGTTGTCGGCCGTAGACGGCTTGCTCGAACAGGCTGTACTTGGTGGGACCATAAAGGCCCCACTGGAGCCGAGGATGTTGGCGCAGGCGATCGATTCGGCATTGCAACTGCCCGTTGCGAAGCGACGCGAGATGGCTCAACGTGCACATTTGAGCCTCTCGGGTTGGAACTTCGCAGACAACTATTCGCGAGGGATGAGGGCGGTGTGGGAGAGTATAAACGACGACGTCCTCCTCCTCTCCTAACGTTCGCTCTCAGCCCGCTTCGAAATCCTGAGGCAGCGGCTCCGTCCCAGGAATTCACAGGGATTGTGATTCTACGCGGCTTTTCCTCAAATTGCGAAAAGTGCCATCTCGCATCATCCGAGCGACGGGCCTGTCGTTCAAATCTCGGCCGCGCCGCCGCGAACTGCGAACGTGCTATCGTGCACTCGGGGGGTTAGCTATCAGAGTATGAACTATGCAACCGTTTCGTCACCGCTAACGGGACGTACGTGCAAAGCTGGTCGGGCTGCCCGTACGATTGCAGATGTGTCTGGGTACGCAACGATTCAGACGCTCTATGTTGAGCTGCTTTTCAGTTGCAACTTCCGCTGCCGTCACTGTTATCAGGGCGAAAACCTTGAGCGCACAGAGAAGCTCTCGCGCACTGACGTAGCCTCCTTGATGAAACATTTCAACGACAATTACGACACCCGATCGACTACGTTCCTGGGCGGTGAGCCGTTTCTCCATCCCGACATCCTACTGATCCTGCGTGATGCAAGAGCGCTGGGGATGTCGGTTGCCATCTGCACCAATGGGTTTAAGATCTCGCGCAAACTCGAAAATTGCCCGGGGTTGATCGACGATCTTCGTGTGTCGATCGACGGTCTCGGGAAGGCCCACGATTTGATCCGGCGCCGCACAGGCAGCTTTGACGCTTGTGTGGAAACGTTGCGCACGGCGAAGACTTTGAAGATTCCCACTTCAGTGACCCACACCCTTACAGCGACAAACGCCGACGACCTTCCCGGGCTAACCCACTTCTTGGCTGGCCTCGGAGTAAGCTATCTGAAACTTCACCGACTCCGCAACATTGGCTTCGCGTCGACCGATCCTTCGCTTGAACCGACCTCTGACCAGCTGAATATGATCGCACAACTTGTCCCGGGGCTGAGGCGGACCGCCGGCGTGGACTTAATCGTGGATGGTGACCTGCTGGGCGACACTTTTGAAATGTCTGCCGACCAACAGCTGCGAACCGTTCCCACAGTGTTGGACCACGTCGAATTGAACCCTGACGGTAATATCTATCTCTCCTGTAAAGCTGTTGGCGACGCCGAGAAGGCGGCTTTTCATTACGATCGTGACACCGACACTGTTTCTTACCGCCCGACGGCGACGGACGAGTTGACTCTCACGACACCGCAGGTTGTCTATTACCAGATCGGGGCGGCCGCATCTTCCTAATTGTTCTGTATCCGCCTAGGCGTGAGATTTCGCTCAGGATGGAGTATCCGTTCGGCCGGTGATCGCCGGACCACTTCGGTAGCCGACTACGATTCTTTCCGTTGCACTTAGTCTCTGAGTTTCACCCAGAACGAAGTTCTGAGCCAGGTCAATGCGATACGCCGCCGGCAATGAAATTCTGGACCTGCGCCTAGCCGTTGAAGTGCTCCGGGGGTATCGTCGCCTACTCGTACAAAGCTCGAATGGAGATGCTTCGAAGGGCGTGCCGGCGAACGCCACGACGTCAACTGACCCGGCAGTAGCTACCGATATTCACTCGGACCGTATCGGAAGCACCGCGGCCACACAACAGGATCGGTATTCACTCTTAACGCTGTCCACAGACTCCGCTTGCAGCCCGACAGGAGCCGTTTTTCGAGGGCCATGAGTCCGACCGCGTAGCCCAGTGCGCTTCCCCCAACGCGTTTCGGGATTCCCCCTATCGTCTGGCGGGCAGGCTTCGCGGTGACTACCGATTGATTCCGGGCAGGTCTATCGCGTACACGTTGCCCTTGACCTCGGTGTACTCGAACGCCATCTGCTCGGTACCAGGGCGCCAGGCGGGACTGCGCACCACCGAGCCATATGCCGTATAGTTGGTAACCTGCTTGGTCTCCCCGGTGATCCGGTCGATCCAATAAACATTCCATACGCCGTCCGGACAGGCGGTGTATGCGATCCGGCGATTGTCCGAAGCGAAAGAGTACGCATAATGCAGGCCCGGGCTGGCCAGGATCGTCTGCTGGTGTTGGCCGCTTCGATCCATGATCGAGATGGTGGTCCCTTCGCCGCGGTACAACTCGTACGCGATCCATTGCCCATCCCCCGATAGGACCGGGAAGCCGGCGCCTTCCCGGTCGAACGTCACCTGGCGGGCCGATCCGCCTTGCAAGGGAAGAATCCAGATGTTCAAGGGCCTTCCGGAGTCGTAGACCATCTCCCGCAGGTCTGGCGTCAGGTGAGCGCGGGTGTGATACTCCTTGAATTCCATCAGAACCTGTTGCGATCCATCGGCCGGTTGGAACTTGCGTATCGTGAATTGACCGGCGGTCGCGAATGTATACCAGATGGCCTTGCTATCGGCCGTCCAGCCGGGGCCGTTCGCCAAACCCTGGTCGGACACCACCGGCGTGGCGTTCGCGCCGTCGGCATCCATCGTCCACAAGTCCTGGACGGAATTCTGCGTCTGCACTAAGTAGGCGAGGTGCTGGCCGTCGGGTGAGTACGCCGGCAGTTTCGCTCGCACCACCTCATCTTGATACAGCGCTTTCGGCGGGGTTCCCTCCGTTCCGTTTTGCCAGATTTGGCTCACGGTTCTCATGCGCGTGAAGAACAGCCGTTTTCCGTCGTGTGAAAGCGCGATCCCGGTGGGCACATCCGTCCCGGTTTTGTAAAGCGCCAGGGCCGGCGCATTCCCGGAAAGCAGCGCCGAATAGATTCCGAATCCGTCCTTTGCCATGGCGCCGAAGTATACTGTCCGGCCGTCAGGGCTCAGCACCGGACTCATCTGGTTCACCAGATTGCCAGTCGCGATCTGCTTCGGCTCGCCGGACGCCGGATCCACCATCCAGAGCGTATTGACGCTGGCTCGGGCCCCCATCTGACCGAGCGAGGCGATGATGAGAAGCTTGCCGTCCGCGCTCCAACTGGGATCAGCGTGTTGTCCGGCGGGATTCCCTGCGACGGTTACCTGCCGCAGATGCGACCCGTCGGCGTCCACGGTGAAAATGGTGGATCCTCCTCCGCTTCCCCAATCAAACCAAGCGAGGTCGTTCGGAGACACGGATCGGAAGGCTACCCGGCGGCCGTCAGGTGACCAGACAGGTCGGGATCCGAATGGCGCCAGTTGGTGAGGCGAGCCGGATCCGGAGGCCGGTATTGTCCAGATGCCCTGGCGGGCCACCGAGTGGTAGGCGATGGTTTTGCCGTCGGGAGACCAACTGGGTTCGATGTTCTGTTGCCCGTCGGAGGTCACCTGGCGCTCGCTGCCTCGCGGCCCGGCGGGGCGCACGTAGACTTCGAAGCGTCCGGAGCGGTTCGAGCTGAATGCCATCCAAGCGCCATCCGGGCTGAGCGACGCCCCCATCGAAAGTCCCGGCGCAGTAGTTATTTGAGACGCCTGCACGGATCCCGAAACTGCGCGGCCGGAAGCCAGCCAGCCGAAGCGCCAGGCCGCCCCTCCGCCGGCCAGAATCACCACCACCGCCGCCACGGCAATCAAACCCCGGAGCCCAGTCCGCCGTTTTGGTTGTGCCGCAGCTCGCTTGCCGGATTCCGATTCCTCTTTCACCTCTTCGAGCGCAACGGCCAGATCGGACATGTGCTGAAACCGGCGGCCGGGCTCTTTGCGGAGGCAACGCGCGATGATGCGTCCGAGTTCCTCCGGCGTCTTTTCACGGATTTCGCCAGGCGGCTTTGGTTCGTCGCGCAGCACCGAAGAAAGCGTCGAGAGCCGCGTTGTGCCGTGAAACGCGCGCTGGCCGGTGATCATTTCGTACAGCACCGCGCCGAAAGAGAAGATATCGGAGCGCCCGTCCAGAGGCTTTCCTTCGGCCTGCTCGGGAGACATGTAGGCCGCCGTACCGACGATGGTTCCTTCGGCGGTCCGCTCGATTTCGGCCAGGGTCTCGGTGGCGTCGGTCTCGCTGGCGCCGCGTTCCAGCAGTTTTGCCAGCCCGAAATCCAGCAGCTTGACGGCGCCTTGCTCCGTAATCATGACGTTGGATGGTTTCAGATCGCGGTGCACGATACCCGCCGCATGGGCCACCGCAAGTGCGTCGGCCATCTGTGCGGCGTACCGCAATGCCTCGCCTAGCAGTAAACCTTTTCGCGGGATCACCTGGCCCAGTGTCTTGCCGGCCACGTACTCCATGGCGATGAAGAGAACACCATCGGCCTCATTGATGTCGTAGATGTGGACGATGTTAGGGTGGTTGAGCGCCGAAGCCGCCCTGGCCTCCTGCACGAACCGGCGCCGGCGGTCAGGATTGTTTACCGTCTCCGGCAGCAGCACCTTCAGCGCTACCAGGCGGTCCAGGTGCTGGTCCCGTGCTCGGTATACGGTGCCCATGCCTCCCTGGCCGAGTTCGTCAGTGACCTCGAAATGAGCGATCTTCTTGCCGAGCATTGCAGCAGATAGCATAGCGGCTTGGGCTTGGAACATGCAATTTCACTGGAACCTCAAGTGCTCCGGCCACATTAGACGTCAGCGGCCAGGAGATATGGTCCAACCAGCTCTCGACAGGCTGTGCATGAATCGCTCGCCACCCGCAAAGAGCCAATGTAGGCGGGAAACGCCCAGGCCGGAGTCTTGGTGGCTCCTGATGGCACCGGGTTCCTGTTGCGAAATCCCTTCCGTCCACCAATCTCCCAGGAAGTCCGCTTCTGAGCGATGGGGCCTAACCCCATGGCCAGCCCAGCGAATGCGACCGTGGCGGAACTTCTCGCTTCCAATCGCTACCGATATTTACGGATATCGTTCCGCTTTCAGATTCCGCGTGACGACGCCCGTTGTTCCGTGGTCGGAATTGATTAGCCTGCGCGGCCCGGCCGCCGCGGGAAGCACCGGATCAGCCTGAGCTGCGTATCGTAAAGGGCCATGTGGTCCCTGAACAAGGCCGCCGCGCGCCGATGGACCGGGATTGAAATAAAACATGTATCTTGCTTTTTGTTTTGGCGTAAGCTAATGGAAGGAGAAAGATAATGGCTGACGAGATTTCACGAGTTGAGTATTACGTAGCAGCAATACCTCACAAGACCGGGGAAGGCGCTCGGGTCTTGACGGCTTTCAAAGATGCCGGAATGAACCTGAAGGGCTGCCTGAGCTACCGGAAAACGGCCCGGAACGCCGAAATCATCTTTGTTCTGGACGAGAAGACGCCGGGAGTCGGCGCGGCAGGCAAGAAAGCCGCCCTCACCCTGGGCAAGAAGCAGAAGGCGTTCCTGGTAAACGGCGAAGACCGTCCCGGCGCAGTGGCCGAGTTGATGTGCAAACTGGCGGAAGCGGGCATCAACGTGATCTCGATGCATGCCCTGTGCGCGGGCGCGGGCCGCTTCGGCGCACTCATCGCAGTCGAGCCGACCGACGTACGCAAAGCGGCTAAGGCTCTGGGCGCGGTGTAAATTGCCGAGGATGGCAGCGTTGGGCAGTACATCAGACCGCAATGTCCTAAACCTGCTATACTAAAGCTGGCATCTCCCACCAAGAGCGGAGTGGAATAGTAGCTGTTTTCCGGCCCGCTGAATCGTCCGTCCCTGATGTCCCTTGCCAGAAAGGACGGAACGACACGGAACGCTTTGATACCCAAGGCTCACCCAAATCAAGCAAACTACCAACATTTCAGAAAGGCGATGAAGCCCCTCTTGCTAAGCGGACGCACCAAGGCACAGCGGGAATCTTCCGCAACTTCCGAAACGACCTAGACCTCCCGCCCCGACTCGTAATCGGAAAGGAAGTCATTGCGGTATTATCGGTCAGCCCACTTCAACGCGACCACGACACGCTGGCAAGTTTGTTGGATCGTGACCAATGGAGGGTTCACAGCGCTCTGAGTCTCAGATCTGCGTCTATGTTTTTAGAAACGCACGCAGTTCCGCTGATAATCTGTGAGCACGACCTATTGCCGGGTAGGTGGACACAACTGTTGGACGAAATACGGCTACTTTCGATTCCGCCCTTGCTCATAGTGACTTCTCGGGTTGCAGATGCGTGCCTGTGGGCTGAAGCTCTTAACATGGGAGCTTACGATGTCCTGGCGAAACCCTTTGATCTAACGGAAGTGACACGTATCCTCAGTTCAGCTTGGCTGCATTGGCAGGAACAGTACTGTGTCGTCACGATGTCGCGAACACCAATGCCAATGGCAGCGGTGGCGTGAGATCGCCTTTCGAAGGAGGTTTTTGCAACGTGACACGCCGAAACGTTGCCTTCGCATTCATTCTACGGACCTTGTATCGCCGGGTGAAAGCATCGGTTGTTATCGCAAGTTAGTTGAGGAAGAACCAAACGCATGACGAAAATCTATATAGGAAACCTCAGCGTTTCGGCAACGGAAGACATGCTCCGTTCGCTCTTTGAAAAATACGGAACCGTAGAGCGGGTTAATATCGTGACAGACCGTGACACGGGACAGCCAAGGAACTTTGGATTTGTCGAGATGAGCGACCATGCGGACGCGGTAAAAGCAATCGCCGCTTTGAATGGTTGGAAATTCGACGGCCGCCCGTTAAATGTTAATGAGGCACGCCCTAAGACGGAACGTCCCAGGAGTGATCTTCCGAGCGGTGGCGGGTTTGGGCGGAAACGCTGGTAGGACGATTTTAAACGGCACAGCCTTGAAGGTGCGCCAAGCCCGTCCACAACTTTCATGGCAGTAGTCGAAAGCGGGGATGGCAACACAGCCAGTGATACGGCAGAAATTCTGAGAAAGGAACTCTTCATGCCTACAGGATTGGTTTTGATCGGCGGCGTTTTGGTCGTCGCCGCTGGTGGTCTGTTCTTTGTTTTGCTTCGCCACTCGAAAGCAGCCGAACCACCGCATTTTCGTTAAGCGCGCTGAAACCTGACTTTTGGGCTTCGGGAGAATTGCCCTTGCCTGTCTTAATTCGGTGATGCTATCCAGCGGCCACTCAAGAGCGGACTGGACCAACTGCTTTTCTGGCCGGCCGAGGCGTGCGTCCCTATGTCTCTTGCCAGAAGCAGTTCGGCTTCGCAGATCAGAGTCTTAAGTTCGGTCGCTGCGGAACTCAAAGGGTGCTATGCAAGACGTCTAAGGTTGGAACGACATCGACCGCCATCGGGATAGCTACCGATATCACGCCATAACGCTGTCTGGAAAACCGACCGCAACCTACCTCGCACGGGCCGCTTTCCGGATAGGCGACAGCCTGACCGGAGCGGATTGGACACTTCCCACATCGCCGTAAGCAGCGCAGGCGGTCAGCGATACGGACCGAAAGCGATTTGAATCGCGATGTCCGAAGTGGCTATATCTCAGGCTGGCAAGGCTATTGTAGCTGCACCGTGACGGTGACGTTGGCGGTCACGGTCACGCTGCCGGTCTGAATGGGAGTGGAAACGCTGGAAGCAACGCCCAGAACGACCGGCGAGGTAGCGGCGGACTCCTGCGCCGAAACCACCGGCCCGGCCTTGGCCCCCAGTCCGGCAGCGATGGCAGAGGCGTGGGCCAGGGCTTGCTTGGCGGCGGCGGTGAGCGCCTGCTGCTTTGTTGGGTCCGGATCGCGCAGGCCGAACGTGAGGCCACCGATAGTCGAAGCGCCGCTCTGGCTGGCGGCATCGATCAGCGCTCCAGGAAGCGTTAAATCGTACGTCGTTGCCTGCACCGTGTTGGCGGCGGTGTAGCCGATAATGCTGGGGTTCGTGCCGCTGTTGTAGCGCGGATACTCGGAATAGCCAATGGTCTGGATGCTGCCGCTAGAACCCAGTACCTGCTTCAGCGCGTTCAATACCGCGTTGGTCTGGGTTGCATTTAGCTGCGCCGCCTGCTGGGCCGTGGCGCCGTCGGTGGATACCGATACGGTTAGCAGCGCCTGGTCGGGCTGCACGCTGAGGCTAGCGGCACCCAGGGCCTGGATGGTGCCGGCGGTCTGCGCCGGCAATCCGGCTGCGCCTGCAAGCACGGCAAGAAGTATGATAAGGCGCGTTCTGCACATGGGGCCCTCCAGCCCCAGTCTACTCCGGTTTACACACATTTACGCGGCCTCACCGCAACTGAAAACGGCGCTTGGAGTCTAAAACCTTGAAGGTATCCGGGCGAGCCAAGATCGCGGCGCTCGCCGACATCGCCGTACTTCGGCAAGTGAAGTTTGCGATGAAAGGGCGGGACGATTGTGAAGGACCTGCTGACCCACTAAGCCTGAATTCCGAAGTCAGGCGTCGTGGCGTATATGCACGAGGCTCTATCCTGAGAACAGCTAACGATATTCGCCGTTAACGCTCCGGAACGGCAGCTCCCCGACGACCACAAGACCCGTTACCGGGGCCGGCCCGGCCGGTTGAGTTCTTGTTAGGCCGGCGTGTGCCGGATTTCATGCCGTCCACAGTGGGACAACAAAACGGGACGCCTCAAGCCCTGTTTTTCGGCGGTCTGTTCCCGTCCCGAAACTTACCATTTGTGAAACACGGGGCAATCCGACAGGTGTATGAAAGCCTAGCGTCCGGGCGAGACACACATTTAAACTACTGTAGCTTTCCGTAGGCATGCAGCAGGCGTGCGGTGTCTTGCCCGTCAATGACCAAGAAGTGTGCCACCCTCCCTTGGGCCCGCAGCTCCGCAACTTTTCCCTGCACGTCTCTAACAAGAAAGTCGGCAATTGGCCCGACGTGCTGGACCACAAACAAGTCGGCAGGCGTAGTGAAAAGTCGTACGATCTGGTCACCGTTTTTGCCACAGTCCGCGATCGTCATCTCTCGCTTACCGATACCCGGTCCCTTCAAAAGGAACGCCGCGATACGGCGGGTGCCATTGACAATGACATTCGCGGTACACAGGTCGTTCACTTCTCCACCCCAATCCTTCCGGTGGAAAGAGACGTTAATAATCTGTTCAAGAGCCAGCTGCACCTGATCCTCACTCCAATTGAGGAACCCACTCTTTAGGAAAGCAGCAACCATCGCAGGGTTGATGTCCCTGACCTTCTGGAAACTGTCAATATCCTCGATGTAAAGCCGGTCCTCGATCGGCAAGTCAGTGTATTCCGGAAGGGATGTCTGCCTGATCATCGCGAGGCCCCGGATGAGGCAACCAAAGTATTTAATGAGATTCTGGTATGCAATGTCTCCGGGGACAGATCCCAACGGGATCTCAGGGTTACGGAACAGATTATGTTCCAATTCTGTCGGGAAGATCTCCGTCATTCTGCGAACGACCTCATTACCCCACTGGTTCAACTGCTCCTGATACCGGCGAATGTCGCTTTCCCTGTTGTAGGTTCCCGCCTCTTTCCTTGTGGAATAATCCAGCTTTATCGCTTCCAAAACGGCGTAGCCGCGATTGACCAGTCCAATCAGGCCCTCGTTCGCCGAGGCCATCGAAATCTTGAGCCGCACTGTTGCCACCTCCCGAACGGCAGGCTTTAACCCAAGCGCGGGGGCCATGCCTACATAATTGTATGCGACCTCACCGTGTGCTCTTTACCTTGGGCGACTCCCGGCCCTCCGCGCAGCGCCCGGCATCGTGGGCGTTTGGTCGGCCACTCTTCCCGTCCCATGGCCTAGTCGATGCTACTGCGAACGGCGCTCAACCGGCTTCGCGGCTCGTTGTGCAAACGACCCTTTGTGGGACGTGACCAGCGAGCAACCCGGTGAACGCCGGATCGCTACCGATAATGCAAAATAATGCCCAACTCCTGTCGGCTGGACCGAAGGCTTCACGCTTTCCAGTGCTTTACCTGGCGCACCAGATCCCACATCATCCGGTCTATCGCACTGCCAGTATCTCCTGACGCTTCCCGTGTGTTGGCCAGGGCCGCCCAACAGAATCGGCTGGCGGTCCGTACCATGATAGTAGTTGTGCCGGGCAAGCTTCCTCCGTGCCACCAGTTGGGGACGCGGTTCACCGCCCAGCCCTTGGCATAACCGGCGTTCACTGGGCTCGCTGTGGTCATCTCCCGGATCGACCCTGGCCGAAGGATGTTACGACTTGCCGAGTGCCCGTCAACGTGGCTGGCGAACATCGCAAGGTCCCGGGCGGTGGCCAACCAGCCGCCGTGCGAATCCATTCGGCGTACGTTCATGTCGTACGGATTCTGCCGGCCGGCGCCGTAATAGATCACTTCACCCGGCGCGCGCTCGGCCAAGGTGTTCCCGGCGATGCGCATGTCCGTCACGCCGCAACGTTTCAAAATGGCGTCGCGCACGTGTTGCTCGTATGCCACACCGGTTAATTTCTCGATCACGCGTCCCAAGATGCAGAACCCAAAATTGGAGTAGGTGTAGTGTTCCCCGGGCGGATACTCCAGTGCCACGTTCTCAATGGCCCAGGTGATAAGCTGCTTGTGATTCATCCTGGGGTTGCGAAACATGGGGTCGGTGCCATCGTTCTGCCATCCGCCGCCGGTGTGCGTCAGCAGGTGTTTGATGCGGATGTCTTCCACCCACTGCTTGTACGGCGCCTTGCCGAAGCCGTTCTCCAAGATGCCGCCCGGGCCGAAGACGGTATCCTCCAAAGTGAGACGCTCATCTTCCACCAGACGGAACAACGCCACCGAGGTGATGGGCTTGGATACACTGGCGATGCGGAACAAGTGAGCCGGCATCACCCTCTCATTCCTATCTCGATCGGCGAATCCGAAGCCGCGTTCATAGAGCAACTCGCCGTCTCGCGCCACAGCCACCGACAGTCCAGGGACGGAATGCGCACTCATAAAGGCCGATGCCACGCCCTCCATGTCAGCGAGTTCCTGCGGTGAGGGAGCGCCGTCGGCAGCCACCGCCGAACGTGCTGCGATGGCTCCGCCCGCAATACGGAGGAAGGCTCTGCGTGATTTAGGCATAATCCTGGATCTTCGCACGTCGGGAGTCTAGCGGCGAAGGGCTAACGATAACAGGGGATAACGCTCCTCAAAACTTCCGCTGAGGACTGGGCTCGGGTGGAAACGGCTGCGCTAATGGCGCTCTGCCCAAAACAAAATAGATCTCCGAATTCACGGTTAGGGGCCAAGGGGATTCCGCACCTGCGACCTGGACCAAGTTTTCCTTCTCCCGCCCTCGCTGCAAGGACTGGCTGCCAGAGAAGCATCATCGGCACTGATTCGGTGCCAGAGTCTGTGGTCACCCCATTGGCCGGTTTTGCTGGCATGGGGTCGGCGGGCTGGCCTCCCGGTGCGAATTGATTAATTGATTACAATCGTTTACAATTTTTAAAGCCCAGCTCGTGAGGTTGCCTTCGCGGGGCCCTATCTTCAAAGGCGATCTGGCAGGACTCGGTGCACACCGGTGGACACCCACGGCTAATAATCCTCACGGCTCAACGGCTCATGATCCTCTTGACAATTAGACTCAGTTGACCTAGCATAGTAATGGACTGAGCTTTTCTGCCCACTCTGCGGATCACCTGAACTAAGTCAGACTGTCCACCCCGCCTCTTAGCCACCATAACCGAGGAGTCCCAGCCGATTACTCAGTTTTTCATCAGTGGAGGTATTTCGTGAGGATTCGTCCGCTCTATGACCGGATTGTGGTCAAACGAATTGAGCAGCAGGAGCAGTTGCAGGGTGGCTTGTACATCCCCGACAGCGCCAAAGAGAAGCCCCAGGAGGGGGAGGTCGTGGCTGTGGGGAAGGGCAAGCGTCTGGAAGACGGAAGAGTGGTTCCGCTGGACGTTCAGGTTTGCGACCGGATCTTGTTTGGCAAGTACTCCGGCAGCGACATCAAGCTGGATGGCGATGAGTTCCTGATCATGCGTGAGGACGAGGTCCTCGGGATTCTTGAAGCCGCACCAAAGGTGGCGACGAAGGCCTCCTAAGTTTCCTAAAAGGAGTCGATAAGACAATGGCGAAACAAATTGTATATTCCGAAGCTTCCCGTCATGCGATTCTGTGCGGAGTCAATCAGCTCGCCGACGCTGTGAAGGTGACCCTCGGCCCCAAGGGGCGCAACGTCGTTCTGGAGAAGAAGTACGGCGGACCCACGATCACCAAAGATGGTGTGACGGTGGCCAAAGAGATCGAGTTGCAAGATCCACTTGAGAACATGGGCGCCCAGATGGTGCGTGAGGTCGCTTCGAAGACCTCTGACGTGGCGGGCGATGGCACCACCACCGCCACTATCCTGGCGCAGTCGATCTTCCGCGAAGGCGTGAAGGCGGTTGCCGCCGGCGCCAATCCGATGGCCCTGAAGCGCGGCATCGAGAAGGCCGTGGAAGTGGCCATCGAGGAAGTCAAGAAGCTCTCCAAGCCCGTCTCCGGCGACATGATAGCGCAGGTTGGCAGTATTTCCGCCAACAGCGACCCCACCATCGGCAACATCATCGCCGACGCGATGAAGAAGGTTGGCAAGGATGGCGTGATCACAGTGGAAGAGTCCAAGACCATGTCCACTGAGCTCGAAACTGTGGATGGGATGCAGTTCGACCGCGGCTATCTCTCCCCGTACTTTGTCACAGATGCGGAACGGATGGAAGTGGCGCTGGACGAACCGTACATCCTAATCCACGAGAAGAAAATCAGCAACATGAAGGACGTGCTGCCTCTGCTTGAGGAGATCGCGCGCTCCGGTAAGCCGCTGCTGATCATCGCGGAGGAAGTGGAAGGCGAAGCCCTGGCCACCCTAGTGGTCAACAAGCTGCGCGGCACACTGAACACTTGCGCGGTGAAGGCCCCGGGCTTTGGTGACCGTCGCAAGGCCATGCTGGAGGATATCGGTATCTTGACGGGCGGCCAGTCGATCATGGAAGAGACTGGCATCAAGCTGGAAGGCGTGCGGCTGGAGGACTTGGGCCGGGCGAAGCGCGTGACGGTTGATAAGGACACCACCACGATCGTGGATGGCAAGGGCTCCGCGAAGTCCATCGAGGGGCGCATCAAACAGCTTCGCGGGCAGATCGAGGAGACCACCTCCGACTACGACCGCGAGAAGCTGCAGGAGCGGC
>Ga0187864_10002464_pt1 | contig 16116 bp, 22 predicted proteins | sample June2016WEW_11_4_FD_132985 | JGI IMG/M metagenome (GOLD analysis project Ga0187864, IMG submission 132985) | Peatland microbial communities from SPRUCE experiment site at the Marcell Experimental Forest, Minnesota, USA - June2016WEW_11_40 | ecosystem: Environmental > Terrestrial > Soil >... | reverse complement strand
GGCGTCGCCGGAGAGCGGCTCCTATCCTTCATCACCCGCATCGAGCGGCTGAATGAAGAGAAGCACGCCATGCTGGAGGACATCCGCGAGGTGTTCAAGGAAGCGAAAGGTATCGGCTACGATGTCCCAACCATCCGAAAGCTCCTCAAGATACGCGGGATGGACGCGGCGGACCTGGAGGAGCAGGAAGCGCTCCTGGAAACCTACGCCCACGCGATCGGCATGAAGCTGCCGGGCGAGTGACGTGGATGAATTGTGGCGTCCGGTTGTTGGCTTCGAGGGTCTTTACGAAGTCAGCAACCGGGGCCGCGTGCGCTCATTTCATTCTGGTCGAGCGGCGCTGCTACGCCTACCCCCGGATGATCACGGCTATCCGCACGTAGCCCTCTATAAAGACGGCACGAAAACTTCAATTCGTGTGCATTCGCTCGTGGCGACCGCTTTCTGTGGACCACGCCCGTCGCCCGAGTATGAAGTTCGGCACATAGACGGGAGCCGGGATAATTGTTGCGCAGATAATTTGGAATGGGGCACTACACAAGAAAATATGGACGATTGTCTGCGTCACGGGACTAGACTCCGTGGTGAGCAAAAACCTCAATCAAAACTGACGGAAAACGCTGTGCGACAGATAAGAGCTTCGTGGCCTTACGTATCGCAGCGGAGGTTAGCCCGGCAATTCGGAGTGGATCAAGCGCTTATATCCAGGATAATGAACGGAAAGATATGGTCCCATGTCGAATAACGTCTGTCACCTGGACCTGGAAACTAGGAGCGCCATTGATCTCAAAAAGGCGGGAGCCTACCGCTACGCAGAAGACGCATCCACCGATGCTGTGATGGCGTGCTACGCCTTCGGAGATGAAGAAGTCGAGAGCTGGCTTATGGGAGACCCTCTCCCTGACCGTATTGCGCTCCACTCTATATCCGGGGGCATTTTTACCGCTCATAATGCCTCTTTTGAACGAACACTGTGGCATTACGTGCTGGGACCTCGCTACGGATGGCCTGAGCCGGCAATCGAGCAGTGGCGTTGCACTGCGGCGAAAGCTGCTTACATGGCGTTGCCCCGCTCCCTTGGCGAGGCCGCCTACGTCATGGGCGTAACCGAGCAAAAGGACGAGGAAGGCCATCGCTTAATGACGCAGCTCTGCAAGCCAAAGCGAATTCTCACTCCGGATATGCCGGACTATCTCTACTGGGACGAGAAGCTCGGTGCCGAGACGCGGAGCTGGGACGCCACGCGCATGCCGGATGGCAGCATAATCCTCTGGGTTTACACACCGGCGAAGATGGCGCGCGAGGTGGAATACTGCAAACAGGACGTTCGCACAGAGCGCGCCCTGGACAAGAAGCTGCCGGACCTGCCCGAGAGCGAGCTGCCGATCTTCTTCCTGGATATGCGGATCAATGACCGCGGGCTCCGTATCGACGTGCCGACCGTCGTCCATTGCCGCAGTGTCGCTAAGAGCTGCTACGCTACGCTGTCGAACGAGATGGAAGTGCTCACTGGTCGCTACTGCAAGCCCAGCATGGTCGGTGCTATCGCGGACTGGTTGAACCGCGAGGGTATCAGGACCGCGGACGGCAAAGAGATCACCAGCATTGCCGCGGAGCCGTTAGAGCAACTCTTAGCCCAAGAAGGATTACCAGCCCATGTCAGACGAGTGCTTGAAATACGGGATGAAGCCTCCCGAACCAGCACGTCCAAGTTCGATAGTATGCTTTTACGTAGAAATCTCGATGGGCGCGCAAGGGGCAATTTTCTCATCTACGGAGCCCATACAACTCGATGGAGTGGAACTGGTTTTCAGCCCCAGAACCTCCTGCGGCCAACCGGTGATGTCGATATCTGGTATGCGTTAAAACTGCTCATGGAGGGCGCCGACGCTGACTGGCTAGAGATGCTGATCGGCGCGCCGGCCATGCAGGTTGTCGCCGAGTGCATGCGCGGGATGATCTGCGCTGATCCCGGCAAGGAATTCATCACCGCCGACTTCAGCAACATCGAAGGCCGCGTGAACTCCTGGCTCCACGACGAGCTGTGGAAGGTGCAGGCGTTCCGGGACTACGACACAATTATCGGCTATGACCTATCAGGAGAGCCCATTCGTAAAGGTCGCGACCTATATCTGCTCGCCGCCGAGGGCATCAATGAGGTGCCGGCGGGCACCTACAACAAGAAGAGCCCCGAGCGCCAGCATGGCAAGGTCGCCGAGCTGTCCATGGGCTACCAGGGCGGCATCAACGCCTTCACCAACATGGGCAAGAACTACCACGTCCACGTCCCGCCGAAGAAAGCCAACCAGATCAAGATCGGCTGGCGCAAGCAGCACCCGAACATCGAACAGGGGTGGGCTGACCTGGATGACGCCGCGCTCAACGCCGTGTCAGACCCAGGCACCGCCTATTGGGCCTGCAACCATCGGATCGGCTTCGCTGTCCATGGGCTCTTCCTATACATGCGCGTCCCGTCCGGCGACACCCTGAAATACTGCCGGCCGGAGATCAGGAAGGCCCGGAAGATGATCACCGTAATCGACGAGGAGACAGGTGAGCCGGTCAGGAAGGTCATGGAGCGGGAAGCCGTCTCCTACTGGGGTCCCGAGGGCTCTAGTCGGCGGTGGACCCGGAAATACGGCTACGGCGGCCACTGGGACGAGAACGCGGTGCAGAAGATCAGTCGCGATCTGCTCGTGCACGGCATGCTCAAGGTAGAAGCTGCGGGCTACCCCCTTGTGCTCCACTCCCATGATGAGGCAGTATCAGAAGTCGAGAAAGGCTTTGGTGATCTGGACGCCTATTGCAAGACGTTGGCCCAGCTCCCCGACTGGGGCGACGGCTGCCCGGTAGTGGCAGAAGGATGGCGGGGAACACGGTATCGCAAGTAGGAGTTGGAAATGAGTAAGGATGCGCCGAGCGCTCACGCGAGAGAAACCGCCAACGATGGTACTGGCTTCTATATCCGGACCTTCATGGGCTATCAATTCTTCTGGCACCGGATCAAAGAAAACGAATACGACATTCGGGACATCGCCCACGCGCTGAGCATGAACTGCCGGTGGACGGGCCACGTCAAGCGCTTCTATTCGGTCGCCGAGCACTGCTACTATGCCTCGATGCAGGCTCCGGACCCGCACAAGTTGGGCGCGCTGCTGCACGATGCGAGCGAGGCTTACGTGCACGACATGCCGAGCCCGCTGAAGTGGTTCCTAGCCGAGAAGGGCTTCACGGCCATGAAGGACCTGGAAGACGAGATCGACGAAACGATCTTCAAGCGGTTCGGTGTCCCTTATCCTGTGGACCCGGCGATCAAGCTAGTCGATCAACGCCTCCTCGCGACCGAGCATCGCGACCTGATGCCGGAGAACAGCGAGCGCAAGGCGATGAAAGAGCCTTATGTCTTCCCTGTCATGTGCTATTCGCCGGAAATGGCCGAGCAGCTCTACCTAAAGAGGTTCCAGGAGTTGACGGTGTGATCTACTTGATCGGCTCCCTCCGCAACACGAGAGCTGTTCTACTCGGCAACCGCCTGCGCGGTGCGGGCGTCGAGGTGTTCGACGACTGGCACGCTGCCGGCCCCGAGGCTGACGACAAGTGGCGCGAGTATGAGCAGCGGCGCGGCCGGACGTACAAGGAAGCCCTTCGGGGCGAAGCTGCGCAGCATGTCTACGAGTTTGATCTACGCCACCTCCAACAGTGTGATGGGGCTATCCTGGTGCTTCCCTGCGGAAAATCTGGTCACTTGGAGCTAGGCTGGATGCTCGGGAAAGGTAAACCAGGCTTCATCCTCATGGAGGGAGAGCCTGAGCGCTGGGACGTGATGTACCTGTTCGCGACTGAAGTCTGCTCCACCGAAGACGAGCTGATGACTGCTTTGAAAGATTGGGGCCTAAAACTATAAGGACATCCCCGTGCCCACATTCGAGCAATACGCCGACGCGGGATATCTCGCCGAAGTGATCCCGATCATCCCGCCTGGGGCGAAGCTCTCAGACAAGAGCGGCGTCAATCCGTCCCAGTGCGGGAAAATCCCGGGAGAATACAGCCCCGAGTTTGAGACTTGGGTGGGAATGCACTCCTGGACGACGCGCGTCTTCGACCGCAGCCATCTCCGCAAGTGGGGGCGCTCCAAGCCGCCGCCCAACAAAGGGCTCAGGACGGGCATCCTGCTCGCGGTGGACCTGGACTGCAACAACCCCGCGGTGGCCGAGGTGCGCAAGGCGGCCGGCACGGAGTTGGGGCGCACGATCGTCAGGGGCCGCGAAGGCAGCGACCGGCAGCTCATGCTCTATCAGCTTGCGCCGGGCGAGGTGCCGCCGCACAAGGGACGTGTCGCCTTCATCGACCCGAAAGACCCCAACACTGAGCTGGCGGTGGAATTCCTCGGCGCTGGTGGACAGTTCGTTTGCGAGGGTATCCACCCCAAGGGCGGTAGCTACTTCTGGGTGTGCGGCCAGGACCCCATCACGTTTGGGCGTGACAAAATCCCCACTGTGACAGTCGAGCAGTGGGACCGCTTCATCGCCACCACCGCCTCGATCGTCGAGATGATGGGCTACACCGTCGTATCCAAATCTTTGCTGACCGGTGGAGGCGACAGTAAGCCCATTCCTTACGAAGCTCACCTGGCCGACGACCAAAACGAGCTGAAGCGCGCGCTGACCTTCTTCCCGAACGACGAGCACCTGGAGCAGGATCACGGCTCGTGCGTCCAGATCGTCGCGGCGTACAAAGCTGGGATGGGCGGCGACGGCGAGGACGAGGCTCGGGAATGGTATCTGAGATACTCAGGCAACAACGATGCCGGGTTCGACGTGATCTGGAAGTCAATCGCGGGCAGCAAGATTGGCGCCGACTGGCTCTACGCCAACGCTCGCGAACACGGATACGGCGGCGTCGATCTGCCGGCGCTCCCCGAACCTGAAGTTGTCGATGGCGTGCGCGGCGAGGATCTATCTCAACCCAAATGGCTGCGCGAGATGAATGCCGAGTGGTTCTACGCCGAGGAGGGCGGGAAAGGTGCCTACTGGCGCAAGGATTTCGATCTCGACACTAAAAACGTAGTCTATATCCCGTATTCAGCGGGCACGTTTGGGCAGCACTACGAGAACAAGCACCAGGCGGGTAATCAAAACAAAACAGACGCCGACGTGTGGCGAGAACATCCGCGGCGCAGTGAATTTCTGAAGGGAATTGTTTTTCAACCGGGAGAAGATGTTCCGGAAGGGTACTTTAATCTGTGGCAGAGTTGGGGTGTAGAACCGAAGCCTGGAGACTGCTCGCTGTTCAAACAGCACCTTTTCGAGGTGATCTGTGATGGTAATGCGGCCCACGCGGTCTACTTGTGGAAGCTGCTAGCCTTCACGTTTCAGCGCCCGACCGAGCGCGGGCATCCTGCCGTCGTGCTACGTAGTTCCCAGAACAAGACCGGCAAAGGGGTCTTCGTCGGCATCCTGCGCGAGCTGGCGGGCAAGCACGGGATGCTCGTATCCAGTCCTGATCATGTCGTTGGGAAATTTAACGGCCACCTTAAATTCTGCCTGATCCTAGAGTGCGACGAGGCGCTATTCAGCGGAGATAAACGCCAGAAAGATGCACTGAAGTCTCTGCTCGGCGACAACACCCTGGCGGTTGAGAACAAGTTTTTTCCGGTCACGAACGCGCGCAACCGGCTACATCTCTTCCTGCTATCCAACCACGATCACACCATCTCCGTTGATCCGGGGGAGGAAGAACGATACTTCGTTCTGGAGGTAGCGGAGCACCGCCACGGGGATCGAGCATACTTCACGGCGCTATGCGACCAAATGAAAAATGGCGGTAACGAAGCGCTGCTCTACGAGCTACTACATGAGCCTTTAGACGGCTTTGATCCGCGGGGTGTGCCGCAGACTGAGGGGCTCGCCAAGCAAAAGTTGCTAAGCCTATCGAGCGAAGAGAGGTGGTTTTTCCATTGTGTGGAAATCGGCGCTATCCATAGCGAATTCACCGGCGAAGCGGGCACAGATAACGCCTGGGCCGAAGGCGCTATTGACATGCCTCGCTCCATCATGCAGCAAGCCTACAAGAACAGCTTAAACGATAAGCAGCACACCGAGAACCTAGAGATACTACTGGGGATGATGCTGGATAGAGTGCTGCGTGGGACGAATTTCCGAGAGCATCGACCCTCAATAAAAGGCAAAAGGGTCCGCTGCTACGTTCTACCGAAGTTGTCTGAATGCCGGGAAGCATTTGATCGGTACATAAAAAGGACGACCGATTGGGAGGGGGACGAAAAATGATCGGAGCCCGCGTCAAGAGACTGGACTTCCGAGCCGTCAAGCTGCTCCAGGACGACCACCCTCGAAGCGGGATCGTGGACACGATCTTCACGGCCCACGAGTTTGAAAGCGCCCTCAAAATAACAATCTTCGCTATGCAGAAGGCGGATGATCTAAACCAGAGCTGGTGGGTGGTCTGCTCCGCCACGGAGCTGTACGCCACGGACACGCCGCCGGAGGAAACGGAAGACCTTGACGCGCTATACATTCTTGAGATACCATGCGCCTCGAAACGTGAGGAGGGCCTGGAAGCGCTGCTGAAGCACCTGCATCGCTGGGCTCTCCGGGGAGATAAGTGATGCGCCGTCCCAAGATTTACCTAGCCGGCCCGGAGGTGTTCCTGCCCAACGCGGTCGAGATCGCTAGGATCAAGAACCAGCTCACGGCCGAGGCGGGCTTTCTGCCGCTCAACCCCCTGGATAACAACCTTGGCAAACCCCCAGAAACACGGGCAGAACGGGAGCAGTTTGCCGACCGGATATTCGGCGCAAACTTCGAGATGGTCTACGAGTGTGATGCCATTATCGCAAATCTTACCCCGTTCCGCGGCGTAAGCGCTGATGTAGGTACAGCCGTCGAGGTGGGGATGGGTATCGTGGGCTGCAAGAAGGCGTTCGGGTACACCAACAACCCGCTCGATTACGAAACCCGCGTCTTGGGGCGGACAGGGTTCGATTGGGCAGTTACGGAGAGTGGGGATTGGCTCGATAAGAACCAGCATATCGTCGAGCGATTTGGGTTCACGGACAACCTTATGTTAGACCGCAGCATCCGGCGCAGCAGTGGATATGATGTTTACCGCAACGACGCGCCAATCGACGACCTGACTGGCTTCAAGGTCTGCCTGGGCTATGCCCGCTATGTCCTGCTCGGGGCGGTGTCGTGACCGATAATGCGGCTGGCACGAAGACGCTGGGCGAGCAATACAAGCTCGCCAAGTTCTACTACGTCCGCTTCAAGGACCAGAGCAACAACGAGTGGTCCTGCGCCCAGTGCGTCCCCACGAAGCTGCTGGAGCGCGGCTTCCACACCGTCCGCGGCCTGGTGAACTGGGACAACCCCGGCCTGGTGGTGATAGGGCCAGTCCCCAATCCGCCCGCGCTGCTATCCGCCTTCCATGGCCGGCAACCGCCAGCGATCAGCAAGCTCAGGGATTGGATAGGCCCCGGCGGCGACGATAATATCGCTTGACACGGCTTCCGGACCTGGACTATCCTGCAAGCGGAATTTAGGAGGACTGAATGGCCCAGCACGGCAACATCGTCACCATGACCGACGAAGAGCCCAGCAAACGGGAAGACACCCGGACTATCCTGGAGCGCAAGGTACCCATCGTACCATGCGGGGACTGGGTGAAGCTGGTGGACGCCCAGATCAAGGAATTCATCGACGCCACCACGTCCTACGACAAGGAAGGACGCCAGGCTGCGGTCAAGAAGACTATCCACGAGATGCAGATCAACGAAGGCGATTTCGATCGCTGGGTGGACGCGGCGCGCAAGAAGCCGCCGGTGTCACTATGAAGCGTGCTTATCCGGTTGTCACCAAATGGAGGATGTGACGTGCAAGTAAAACTGACGCCGACCGAATATGAAGTCTTGAAACGGTGGCCTCCGGTTCGCCGTGCGGGCAACGCCGCGCATCGGCGCGGTATTCTGCCGCCAGAACCGAAGCCAGCGCACTGCCGTCACTGCGGGCGACCTGCAACGGGGGAAAACCCCCTGCAAATCTGCCATCGAATACCTTTCTTAAAGGGCATAATCGAGGGCGGCTATACCCCCGACTACTTGAACCGTCCTGATAACCTCATTTGGGCACATCGCACCGGCTGCAACAAAGCAGTTGAGGTTCCGAAATCTCAGTGGGCGTAAACCGGATAAGCATGCTATGAAGTTCGTCCTGCTGCTCATAATCATCCTCGCTTGCGGCGGCGTCGCCGGGCTGGAAGTCCACGATGCCTATATGCCGGCCGCCATGGCGTTCTTCGGCTTTGCGCTCGGGTACGCCGGGCTGGCGTGGCTCTATTGGCCTTTCCAATGATGAAGGAAATCCTGGAAGAGCTGCTGAGGCGTCGCGCGAAGCGCGTCACGTCCTGGCAATGTGGCTGCTTGATCAAACATGGCGTCCATGACATTCACCCCATGCTGTGTCCTATACACTACGCGGCGGTCCGCGCGGTCATAGACGTGAGGGAATGATGCCTGAGCTACACGTCGGTCCACACCTGAAGGACTTGTATTGCGGGCCGGCGGCGCTGTGCGCTGTCACCGGCATGCCGCCTTCAATCATCACCCAGCTCGTGAACAGGTATCGGGGCGAGCCCATGAATACGAAGATCAGGGGAATGACAGCCATCGAGATGACCTACGTGCTATATAAGCTCGGCATCCCTTTCCACGAAAAACCTGTGGAATTACGAGGCGAGAGCCTTCGTGAGTACGCCGAGAAGGCTGATCCAGCTACCCCGCAGATCGTGCTCGTGACCAAGCACTTCGTTGCCCTTTACGGTGGCTTCGTTTACGACCAGCACGTTCCGATGGGAAGACTGCCGGGTTTGCACCACTCGAAGCGTAAATGGGTCCGGGTGGCGTGGGTGATCGGCACTTGACATATCCGCGCGGGCCTGCTATCCATGCAGTGGCTAACACTTACTAGGAGGATTACATGCGTATCGAACAGATGCAATGGCTACTCGAAGTCGGCCAGGAAATCGGGAAGCTCCAGGTCGAGAATGAAGAGCTTCACGCCGACCTTGACTTTGCGGAAGAGCACGGAGCCTTTGACACCGTGATCGAGATCAACACTGGGCCGTCCGAGGAAGACACCACTATCCTACGCAATGCCTTAGAAGGCACCGAGCAGTGCCACCAAGAAGCGCTCGACAAGATCGATGGACTTGAAAGTGAATTGGCCGACGTAAACGAGAGGCGAGGATTATCCAACGCCTATATCCAATCGCTCGAAAGCGATCTGAAGCACTACCGGGAAGTCAACGAGGGTTTGATGGAGCATATCACGGCGCTCCGCGATATGCTTACAATGCCGCCTCCCGCCACGTTCAACCAGAACCAGCTCTTCGCGCTGCTGTGTGCCATGTCCGGCACCGCCGGGCTCGCCGACAGCTCCGACAAGACGCGCTACCTGCTCTGGAGCGTGGAGCGGAACCGCTTCGAGAGCACGGAGCTGGAGCCCATGAACTACGTGCGAACCCATCCCGAAGAGAACGGCAAGGTCCGGCTGATAATGACGATCACGCCGCAAGCCTACAAGCTCGAAACCTTCCGCCTGTTGCGCAACTTCCTGCACACGCAGGTTGGGCAGCAAAAACTCTGGCCGCCGGTTGCCTCATATAGCGGCAAGCCGCCGGAGACCGAGCCGCACGATCCGCTGGTGCAGGCTGCGGAGCGGGCGCAAGAACGTGCACGGGAGCACCACCTGACCCCCCGGTACGACTAACAGCGTGCGGTTGATCGCTCCGGCGAAAGGTCGAAGACGACCGCTGTTGCTCCTCCCGGCGGCCGTCATGTGGGCCATGGCTTGTGGCGCTCCCGTAGCGACGCCGGCCATGGCCCATTTTTCCTCCTCGGCTTTGGCGGGCAGTTTGGCCGGTTCTTTGGCGTGCGTCGCGAGGGAAAAGATCGTTCGATCCTCGTGGTATGGCCGGCATTGGCGTGGTCGTCGAACAGCGTCCGGTGGCGGGTTCGATGACCGGTTACTCACCGCGGCCAGCCGGACTATCCCGCTCCTGACATTCGCGAAAGTTAGAAACCTGCTCAGCGGCGCGATGGTTCGGGTCCAGATCACTGATCGTGGTCCCTACATCGCCGGGCGCGGGCTCGACCTGTCCCAGCGCGCGGCAGACTTGCTCGGGATCACGAAGCGCGGTGTAGGGATGGTTAGCGTCGAGATAGAAGAAAAAGACTTGACACCCTATCCAGAAGAGTAGAGGATGTACCCGTCCGTACTATCCACACTTCAACAGGAGAACACACTATGAAGAGCTTGCTCACCTTGACCGCCGCAGCCATGCTTCTTTTGGCACCGGCACTGGCCTTCGCGGGTCAGAAGACCACGACTACCGCAACCGCCGTTGGCGGTTACGCGGGCGTCGTGCACAACGGCTTCACGGCCGGCAACACGTTCAACGCCGCGACCGTCAATGGCACCCGTGGCAGCGCCTTGTCGGTCTCGACCGACATCGGTGTTGCGGCGGGCCGCAATGCCAGCGCAGCGGGCTTTGCCGGTGCGTCGGCGTCGGTCTCCACCACCGGTGGCGATCGGTAATTCACCACAACAAGAGGCGGGGCCATGCGGCTCCGCTTCTTTCTTAACCCTACAACGAGAGGAACATGAGACATGCTTAAAACCTTCACCAGCGTTCTCGCCCTGACGGTCATGCTCGCGGGCGCGGCCCAGGCGGCCGAGACCAATACGAATGCCAAAGCCACGGCGGTTGCCGGGGCTGGTGCCAGCTCGCAGGGAGCAGCCAGCACCACGACGGTCAATTCAGTATCACAGTTCCCCGCTCAGACCGCCTACGCAGCGGCGACGGCCATCGGATCGCAGGTCTGTATGGTTTCGTTCTCAGCCGGCGGCCAAGGGCTCACCATCGGGCTCTCGATGTCAGCCCCAGTGCGGGACAGCGATTGCGTTCGCCGGCTCAACGCGGATGCGGTCGCGCGCATGGGCAACAACGATCTCGCCAAGGCGATCCTTTGCCTCGGCGACGACGTTCGTGAAGCTGCTCTTTCAATCGGGGAGCCTTGCCCGAAAGACATGCGGCAACCGCAGACGCAAGTCTCGTCGAACGTACCCCCGGCGGCGACTTACTACCAGCAGTCGTCCTACCGCCCGGCCGACGCGACCCACAACTGGTAAACGCGGGGACGGCCGCCATGAGATCGATCGCATTTGCCTTCTGTCTCTTCGCGGCCGTCATCGCTTATTTGGAGATTGTCCAATGAAGCACCGAGCGTCGTTTCTCGCCTTCTGGTCTCTCTATCTGCTCGGCTACGCGCTCGCGGTAGCCGCCGTGATGCGGATGTTCGCATGAAACGTCCACCCACCCCCGCTAAGGTCGCAACGCGACTGTGCCTCGTGATCCTCGTCTACGCGCTCGCCATGGGAGCCTGCATAGCGATCTTCGTCCGATGACGCGCTGGGAACGCCACCGGCGCCGCTCTATGCGGCTGCTGTCGCCTTCCGGCTCCAGACGCCGTAGGCGTCTTTGCCTCGTGATCCTCGTCTATGCGCTCCTCATGGGGGCCTGCATGGCGGTCTTCCTGCGGTGAGCGGGGCGCTCGACAAGGACGAGATACGCGCCTACCTCAAGTTCACGGCCGGCGTCGTGATCTACCTCGTGATCGCCTGCGCGCTCCTGACCGCCTACAAGCTCTTCATAGAACGCTAACCATCGCGGGCTCATACCGGCTTGTTTGCAAGCGGAGGGCCGAGCCATGGATTGCGATGACGCCGCTCTCGGAGCGATCTGCGCAGGTTTCACCCGCGGCGACTGGATCGCGATCGGCTGCGCCACTTTCTTCTTGATTTTGGTTGGGCTCGGGCTATTATGGCTCGTGCACGACATCATGGGTCATTCTGACAAGCCTTCGGCAGGAGATCGGAAGTGAATAGCGGAAATCGGAAGGGGCTCACAACCATCATTGTCATACTGAGCCTGCTCGCGCTCGTGGCGCTAGTTGCCGGATGCTCCAACCCGGCACGCCTTGACGGCGTAGTCGGCAAGCCGGCAGTCGATCTATCTAGACCAACCATCACCTGGAGCTTCTGATGAAGCACCACTGTCCACTCTAATGAGGGTATGGACGGGGGCTGGACGCGAGGAAGTGGCTGTGCCGCAGCGACTTGTCCAGGTTGTCCAGGGTGTCCATGGTCTAGGGAGCAAATCGTTATGAAACCCCCTTTTTATTTTTCTCTGCTACCACCTAGCTATATTTTTCTCCTCCCTGTGTGCGCGTAATTTTCTTATATGTATGGACAGTATGGACACTATGGACGAGTTGTTGGGAGAGAAGGACTTTTTGATGTGGTTAAAAAATACCACTATGGACAGGTATGGACCGCTTATCTTCGTTTAGCGAAGCTAAGGGAAGCGAACTGATTTTTAGACGTCGCCCGCCTTTCTTGCGATTTTTCACTTGCGGAGGGTATTGGAAAGTGATACTTTCTGCGCTCAAGCCAGAGGTTTTCGCGAAGCGAAGCCGCTGCCATCGAAACAGGAAGAAGGACAGCAGACCATGAGCTACCGAGTGAAGCTGAACAAGGACGGGATTGCTGAAAAAGCTGACGGGTTGCCGGACGGCGAGGTCGTCGAGATCAAGAGCAGTGAAGGGGCTAGGGGTGCCGGGTTGGCGCGGCGCCGCACTCCGCAGACCTTGACGAAAACCGGCGCCATTCGCCTTGCGAACATGATCGCCAGGTATTGGCGCGAGCGCGGTGCAGCCAGCGTCAAATTGCGTGTCGAGCGTGACTATTCCATTCAGGAGATCGAGCTATGGACAGTGAGAAGCAACCTGTTGGGCGGCCTGCCGCGGAAGGCGTGAAATCTCTTGACAGAAAGTTCGCACCATGCTAGAAAACCACCGCGACCGTAGTTTAAGAGTAGAACATCCTGTCCAACAGGAAAGTGGAGGTGCAAATCCTACCCGGTCGCTCCAAAAGACCCCCACTTGCCGTGATTTGTCGGTAAAAGAAGCAAATGAAATGCTAACGCGCTGGCATTACCTGGGGCCGGTGCGCGGGATTAAATTTGCGGTGGGTCACGAAGAAGGGTGTTGCGTGTTTACGAACTGCCGCTCTCGGGTATATGAAGCTAAGCATCCTGGGGTGATTGAGCTTTCGCGTATGGTGGGCTCCCCCGGGCACAGTTGGGCTATGTCGTCTTTGATGGCTCAAGCTGTTCGGGAATGTGACCGTCGCGGCTATACCGAGATCATCACTTATGCTGATCCATGGAACGGTAACACAGGGAAAGTATACTTGTCCGCGGGTTGGTCTCCCGCGGGTACATCTCAGGGTGACACTGTTTACATATTGGATGGAAAGCGTATCGCTCGAAGAACTTTATATGATCGCCACGGCACTCAGTCTAAGATGGAAATGAAGTTAATTTATGGCGATCGTCTTAGATTTGAAGAAGCGCCGCCAAAGCCAATCTTCATTCGCAAACTTAAAATGTCGAGGCTACTATGACCGACGATGACTTGACCAAAAGTGTCAAAAAGCCACGCACTCCTCGCGGGCACCAGCGGCCATTAGCTGACAGCACTGTTCTCGCCATCCTCGCTTCCAAGAAGGACAAGGCGAGGACGATCTACATCGAGTACGGTCCCGGCCGCACCATCGGCAAAATTAAGCAAGCCGTGATTGATGCGGTCGGGCCGATCAGCGAGAGCAGCCTGAAGCACTGGTGCAGCCAAGGCAAATGGCTTGAGGCGGCGAGCGAGTATGATCTGAAGGCCGCCGAAGCCGACCATGCCGTGATCGCCAAGTGGAAAGAAGTCCTGCGCACTGACCCGGTGGCCGCGATGGAGCTGGCGCGAGCCCTCCAAATCGAGCTGCTCGTGAACGGCTCTTCTGTGATGAAGCCGCAGGACAAGAAGGCGCTTTCGCAGACTATCAAGGACCTGACGACCGTGATCGAGGTAATGCGGTCGCCAGACAGCAGCCTTAGCCGCGACAAAGCGACGCGCCGCGGCCCGCAGACGAACGTCAGTGTTGCAGGCGATCTTCACGTACACAACCGCGCTATAGCACTGCTCGAAAAAGCGGGGCAAACAGCACTGCCTAAACCGACGCAAGTGATTGATGTCGCGTCAACGCAAGTGCCTGATGCTAAGTGCTCTGAAGAGCACGTTAAAGAGCCTGCGGTGCTTTCAAGCGCACCTGTGCAGCCAGAGCCCGCCGCGGCCCCAGCGCCGGTTGTCCAACAGAAGCAGGGAAAGCGTGTGTTCGGCGTCGATATACGCCGGCTCGCCGAGGTGGCGGCCAAAGATAAGGTCTCGTTCGCGGAAGCGCTTAGTCGTCTCACTCGTGATACGTAGTCCCAAAATAAGCACGCTGTCTCAAAATTGAGACGCTGCTTTATAGTCGTCGCGGCCGCCTGCCTGCCCGGCGTTGATGCGATCCAGGCGCTCAGCACTACATCTTGATCTGCTCGACGCAGCCTGAGCTAAGTCGTTGATCTGCATAGATGTCGCTGTGAACAAAAGCGAGTTATGTGCACAGACCGGGCGCGGCACCCTCCGCCTTGCCTTCTAACAGAATTCGTTAATGAAAACAGGGGGTGCGACCCGGTATAAGCCTCAGAACCGCGGAAAGTGCAACCCGGCATGCCTTCTGCCTAAAAACCCGGCAGGCTCATAGCCGAGACCCCCACGGGTGCTTTACTCCTAAACTATTGCAACGATTTTGAAACTTGCCTTAACAGGAATTTTTCTACGCTTTGAACTGGCAACACGGTCGATTTTCCTTGACGCCAGCCGAGGAGGGGGCCTAAGCTCCGGCCATCATGAACCAATCAACGAGGAGACCAACTTTGACAACGACCAGCAGCACGATCGACACCGACCAAGAGCTTATCAACTTAATTCGAGCGCGGCACAAAAGTATAAGGCGCCGGGCTCATAAACAGTTTTTCCGAAAGGTTGCCGGGTTTGCCGCGACAGCGGTCGTACTCGCCGCACCTTTTATCACTGCCGGGTTTCTCACTGCGTTGGGGTCCGCGAGCGCAATGCGGCTTCTCCCTCCAATAAAGGCTTGACATGCTCCAGGGCGGCCTCCCGAAAGATAGCTCTTGCGCCGGGCGGCCGACTATGCTATTCGTTCCCCAGGCATAAGGCAATCCATTCTGGAACGCCAAAGCCTAGATGAAGGATACCCCGATGTTTACGACAAAGGAAAAGGCAAAGCCGTACCCTGATTTCTCGAAAACCTCTCCCACGCTCGACCAATGGCACTGGATGACGAAGAACCCGCCACCTCCGCCCTTCGCGTCAGTGCGGGTCCGGGTTAGCCCTGAGCTGGCTTCGGCGCTCCTGGAAGAGGCAAAGCTGGACGAGTGGTACAACACGATCCAGCGCAACATCGCCGCCGCAAAAGTCGAGACCTACGCGAACGATATGGATGGCGGGGCGTGGCTCTATAATGGGCTCCCCATCCTGATCTCTCTGGAAGGTTCGTTGATTAATGGGCAGGGGCGGCTTAGCGCCTGTGTCCTGAGTGCTGCGGCGTTCGATACGGCGGTCGCGTTTGGCATCGACCGGGCGACGTACCACACTCTGGACGTTTCTGCCTCGGCCCGGATGCTCGCGGATGCCTTCAAAGCGTGGCGGGTTCCGCAGTACGCCTTGGCCGCCAGCATCGTCATGCAAGTCTGGTTGTACCGGCGCCATGCCCGGGGGCGCGCGTATCTCTTCAATCCGAGCTACGGCCAGCTCCACGAGCTTTACACTGAGATGGGTGGGGAAGCCACGATGCGCCGCATCTTGACAATCGCCCGGAAGTTCGGCGCCAGCTACAAGTTTTCGCAGGCGACTATGGGGGCCATCTACTACGAGGCGTCCTGCCTGGACAAGGATGCCGCGGCGAGCTTCTTCGGGGAGCTGGCTACGGGGCACCGCGCCGGCACCAACAAGTTCGTTAAGAAAACCTCTCCGGTAGGAAAGGTCCACCAGAAGCATAACGAGTATCGCCTTGCGAGCCCGGCGTCCCCCACACTGCCTATGATCGTGCAGGCAGCTTATGTGATCCAGGCATGGAATGCCCTCCG
>Ga0187864_10002461_pt1 | contig 16125 bp, 10 predicted proteins | sample June2016WEW_11_4_FD_132985 | JGI IMG/M metagenome (GOLD analysis project Ga0187864, IMG submission 132985) | Peatland microbial communities from SPRUCE experiment site at the Marcell Experimental Forest, Minnesota, USA - June2016WEW_11_40 | ecosystem: Environmental > Terrestrial > Soil >... | reverse complement strand
TGGATTTTCTCCTCGGGGGCCGAGCGGTACAATCCGGAAGGCGAGACCAGTTGCGGACCTATCCGGTTTACTTCCCGGACTGGATTACGGAAATCACTCGCCGGAACAAGGTGCGGCGATTAGTGCCGCAGTCTAAAGACCACACGAGCCTTGATGCCATCTCGACCAGGATCGTGGATATCACCCGCGGCCTTCGAAGACAGAGGAGTGCGCTTGTTGCCGTGACCGGCATTGATGGGTCCGGCAAGGGCTACCTCGCATTACGCTTTTCCCAGATTTTGCAAAGAGCGGATTTACGGGTCGGCTTGATCAACATCGATGGCTGGCTCAACCTGCCCTCTGTTCGTTTCAGCGAGATGAACCCCGCTCAGAACTTCTACGAACACGCGATTCGGTTTGACGAACTGTTCGAACCGCTCGTGCTTCCGTTGAAGGCGAATCGGTACGCAAAGGTCGAAGCGGATTTCGCGGAAGAAACAGCGTCGGCTTACCGTCGTCAAACTTTCTCCTTCGACGACATTGATGTGATCCTGCTAGAAGGAATCTACTTGCTGAAACGACGATTTCAGCACCTGTACGATCTGTCGATCTGGATCGACTGTACCTTCGAGACCGCGTTGGAACGGGCAATCAAGCGCGGCCAAGAAGGCTTGCCACCAGACGAGGTCACCCGCGCTTACCAGACGATCTACTTCCCGGCCCAACGGATCCACTTCGAAATAGACCGTCCGCAGCAAGCGGCATCTATCGTCTTCCCCAATGATCCCCGCATTCTGAACGGTGGTATCTAAGTCGTTTCGCTCTGGAGTCGCAGCAGCTGTTCACTGCTGGCCGATCCATATGAGGGTTCAGGTGACTTTGAGGACGAGAATCACGCGGTCATCCTCGTGCGAGCCGCCCTGTGAAAAACGATCCACCACAGATAAGACGGTTTCAACGATCTGGGGCGCCGGTGCAGCTTGTTCCATGCGTAGTAGATCCACTAGTCGCTCGAGGCCATACTGCTCTCCGTGAACGTCCGTTGCCTCTGTGATGCCGTCCGTATAGGCTGCAACGATGTCGCCCGGGCCGAGCTGGATGCGTCCACGTTTGAAAGCGATGCCGGAGAACGCGCCCATCACCATTCCACCCTCGCTCAGCTGTACAATTTCTCCATCACGGCGAATGACCGTCGGCGGCACATGCCCCGCGTTGATGTAGTGCAGGACCCGTTGGCGATGCTCGATCACAGTAACAAACATACTCAGGAGTTTGTGAGTCCGGCTGTCGGAGAGAATCATGTTGTTGACCGACTCAACGACGTGCTCGAGCGCATGGACATGTGCCACTAAAGTGTGCAGCGCGGCATGAAGGTTGGCCATCATCAACGCAGAAGCCACACCCTTGCCTTCTACATCGGCAATAACCGCCAGCAGCGAGTCTGGCTTAAGTCGCAGAAAATCGTAGTAGTCACCTCCGACCATCAACGACGGCGTGTAAGCGACACCGATCTCAAACTTTTCGAGTATCGGAGGCTGCTCAGGCAGCAGACCTCTTTGGACGCCTCGGGCCAGTGCCAGGTCGCTCTCCATCCGCTGTTTGGCGAGCAATTCGCGGTGAAGCCATGCATTTTCCAGCGCCACCGCCACGTAGTCGGAAAGGTGGCTGAGGGAATTCTCATCCTCAACGCTGAAACAACCCGTCTCTTTGTTGAGTAGCTCCACCACACCGACGATTTCACCGGCTTTGTTGCGAACGGGGAGGGCGAGCAACCCACGGGTGTGGTACCCGAGATCGCGGTCCACTTGGGGATCGAAGCGCAAATCGGCATGCGCATCCTCGACCCTTACCGGGTGGCCGTGACGCGCCACCCAACCTGCGATGCCTCTATCGATGGGAAGTCGAATCTCTTGCTTCTCCAACCCCAGGCCCTCAAGCGACCAGATTTCATTACGCTTGCGATCCACAAGGAAAACAGTTCCCCGATCAGCGCTGCACAGCCGGGTGGATAGCTGAAGAATGATATTAATCAGCTCGGAAAGATCAAGGGTGGAGTTAAGGAGCTTAGTCGCCTCAAGAATCGCGGAGAGCTCTTGCAGAACATGTTGTTCGTGCGCATGACTCAAACCGGCCTCGGCAATGCGTACAAGCTTTTCAAGTGAGCAGTGTGCGCTATCGCTAAGAAGCTCGCCGCTACACACTTCTAGAACACCGACAATTTCGTTGTTCGCTCTCAATGGATAGATTCGCTGTGATGCTCCCGGTCCGCCCGTGGCACTTCTTTGAGAGATCTTCTCGACGACGGCTCTATCCGGGAGCGGTAGCTCCCCGCTTTGATGCAAGACTGTCGGCTCGCTGCCAAGCATTTGCCACAAGCGGACGCCCGCAACACGCGGCAGCGCTTCAGCCACTTCCACTAATTGCCGACCTAATTCACCGAAATCGATTTGTGTCGGAGACGCCTTCACAGCCTTTGCGAATTGACTCCTGGGTGCTGAAAGCACCCCTCCGTTCTCGGCCGACACTGCGGGCCGGCGGGTCAATTCGTTCGAACTCATGGAAGGACTCCGCTGCGACGACACTTTCAGGCCTGGGCTTTCGAGGTAACCAGACCCTTCTCTCTTATCGCGGCACCACGGAAATAAAGCACGCCAATGGTGCCCTCCACAGCCGCGGGTGTCAAGATATTGCCATCCCGTGGAAAGAGGATTGATTTTCTGTTGCGCTGACCGATAGCAACGATGGTACAAGGTCTCCGAGTCGGGGATAGGAAATCTTACGCAATTGGAGGAAGCCTTACGGGCGTTTACCCAAGTATCGTCATCGGTACAGCCACCGCACTGCCCTTTTTCTCGAGAACTCCGGAAGGAGCCCTGCGAACCGAATAATTAGACGAGGTATGCTATGTTCTTTCCGGACTTCCGAAACGTTGCATACTCCTACTGATTCGCGAGGGGAGCCACCTTTTGGAATACAAACCGACGCCCATCGATACTTCTGAGGTAACTCTCAGACGGGAAATCTCCGACTTGAGTGAGTTGCTCGCCCGCAACTCACATGACAACTGGGCCAGGCTGCGGATCGCAGAAGGTTGGCGCTATGGATCAGAGCAAGACTACGCCCGCAAGGAGCATCCAGATTTAGTACCCTATGAGCAGCTTCCGGAATCGGAAAAGGAATATGACCGCCAGACTGCTATAGAAACGATAAAGGTATTGTTGGCGATGGGCTACACGATACAGACGCCGGTGCACACGCGAATTGCGACGGAAGCGGTTTCCATTGCCTCAAGCCCAGAACTCATGGATTTATTGCAACTCCTCAGGGGATCTGGGACGCCAGATCTTGCTTTGGTTGAAAAACTCTGGCGTACGCACGATCCCGAGATTTGGTCCAACAACCCAGAGGTGTACGGGCTGCTTGCCGAAAGAATTCTTAGATTAGGCGAGCCCCTGGTGGCTTACGATGTCGTTGCCGAAGGCATCAAGCGTTTGCCGAAAGACGTCCGCTTGCGCCAACTTCTCGCACTGGCTCTGGCGCGCAGCGGTGCAGCCGGGTCAGCCAATGCTGTGCTCACCGAGCTATACCAAGAGGGACACCGGGATGAAGAGACGCTCGGGCTCCTAGCTCGCACGCACAAGGATCTCGCGGGCGAGGCAGCGGACGCTTCAATCGCAAGTCAGCACTTGCGCCGGGCGTCCGAATTCTATGCAATCGCATACGAGCTTACAGGCGGCTACTGGAGTGGAATCAATGCAGCTACGCTCGCTCTCTTGCAAGGAGAACAGGAGCGAGCCGTCGCCATAGCTCGCGGGGTCAAAGAGCAGTGCCGCCAAGAACTGAGCCGGGTCGAGGACGGGAAAGCGGAACGTTACTGGTTGCTTTCCACATTGGGAGAAGCTGCACTTCTGCAGGGAGATTGGTCGGAAGCCGAGGAGTGGTATGTCAAAGCGACGGAAGCCGGACGTGGGCAGTGGGGGAACCTACAATCCACGCGTCATAACGCTCGCCTCTTGGCGCGGTATTTGGGAAAAGACAGCAATCGCATCGAGCGGCTCTTTCGGTTCCCAAGTGTCGTGGTCTTCGCCGGACATATGATCGATCGGCCCGACCGCCAAATACCACGCTTCCCGCCTCAGATCGAACAAGCAGTAAAGAACGCCGTTCGAGAGCGCCTAAAGGAATTGAACGCAGGCTTTGCTTATGCGTCCGCTGCGTGCGGGTCAGACATATTGTTCCACGAAGCGATGCTGGAGGCTAAGGGCGAGACTCACGTAGTGCTGCCATATGAGAAGGAACGTTTCATCAGGGATTGCGTGGATATAATTCCGGGAGGTGATTGGGTAAAGCGCTGCGAAAGAGTGACGGCCCAAGCGGCTGAACTCCAAGAAATCTCAAAACACTGCACGACACATAGCGTGTCGTACGAATTTGCAAATCGGATTCTGCATGGACTGGCGAGCATGCGTGCTGAGCAGCTCGAAACGAAGTTCGTACCACTGGCGGTGTGGGACGGCCGGTCAGGAGAGGGCCTCGGCGGGACTGGGGGCACCGTACAGCGCTGGCGGAAGCTCGGTCTGGAGGTCGAGATTATCGACCTGAGCGAGATCCTCTCCCGGGAACGCCCGGATTTGACCAGGAACGTTGCCGTTTCTCCGCGGGTTTTCTCCGGCGGGGCCAGCGAGACTGAGCCCGAATTTATTTCAGAGATTCGAGCTCTGCTTTTTGCCGACGTGGAAGGATTCAGTAAGCTAACTGATGAAGAGGTCACTCGGTTCGTCCAACACTTTCTTGGGCTCGTGGGAGAATTGACTGGGGAATCGGCGCAGAAACCATTGATGAAGAATACATGGGGTGATGGTCTCTACTTTGTCTTCTCGAACGTCCGAGATGCCGGCCGATTCGCTCTTGAGTTGCGCGACCGCGTCCGCGGTACCGATTGGCCAGGGAAGGGCCTGCCCAGCCTAAGCCTTCGTATCGGCTTGCACGCAGGTCCTGTCTTTTCCTGCACCGACCCCGTAACCCAACGCGCGAACTTCATCGGCATTCATGTCAGCCGGGCGGCACGCATCGAGCCCGTCACGCCAGCCGGCCAAGTCTACGCCAGCCAGGCATTCGCGGCGCTTGCGGCGGCCGAGGGAGCAGAAGAGTTTCGTTGCGACTATGTGGGCCAGACCCCAATGGCTAAAAAGTATGGAGTTTTCCCAACCTACGCTGTGCTTCGTCGCAGTATTACTGGAACCGACCGGCTTCCCAGTCTGTGAGGCCGGAGCGAAAAGCGCACCTTGATAATTGTTTTGGCCTAGTCTATAAGGGTAACCTCTTGATTGTTACCTCAGATCGCATGTGGCGCGGAAGAAGCCGCGTATTAAGCAAGCGTTTTGAAGGCAAGCTTCAACGTTCGATCCCGTGCTGCCTTCTGCCGTGGTCTAGATCAGGTTAGGTTGCGACATAACGACGAACGTCCAGGATAAACCGCATGAGTTTCGATGCAGACGCATTCATCAGTTACGCACATATGGACAATGTGGAGCTGATCGAGGGACGCAAAGGATGGGTCGCCAATCTGCATCGCGCCTTGGAAGTCCGCGTCGGGCAGCTTCTCGGTAAGCAACCGCACATTTGGCGGGACCCCAAACTGCAAGGCAATGATCTCTTCGCGGATGCGCTTGTCGGTCGGCTCCAACGCGTGGCCGCCCTTGTGTCCGTTGTCTCGCCGCGCTATGTGAAGTCAGAGTGGACCCGGAGGGAACTGGCCGAATTCTGCAAGGCGGCCGAAAGCCAAGGGGGCGTTTCCTACCGCGATAAAGGGCGCATCTTCAAGGTGCTAAAGACGCCGGTGCCACTGGAATTGCATCCCCCCGAACTGCGGTCGGTATTGGGCTATGAATTCTTCAGGGTCGACCCGGACACGGGAAGAGTTCGTGAGCTGGATGAGGTATTCGGGCCGGAGGCGCAAAGGGACTTTTGGATTAGGCTGGACGACCTTGCGCACGACATCTGCTGCCTATTGGAAATGATGGAAAGCCGAGAGGACGTGGCCCAAACCACCCAGGGCGAGAACGGAGATATCTTCCTGGCGGAAACCACTTACGATCTTAGAGAGCAGCGCGAGGCGATCCGGCGGGATCTACAGCAGCACGGTTATACGGTACTCCCCGCTGGCACGCTGAGTTTGGTTGCATCGGAACTTAAGGAGACCGTACGCGAGGATTTGGCCCGGTGCAGGATGTCGATTCACTTGGTAGGAAGGACCTACGGCGCCGTCCCCGAAGGCGGTGCAGAATCGGTGCTGGAAATCCAAAACGAGCTTGCAATCGAGAGAGGCGAGAAGGGGGGGTTCTCGCGCCTTTTGTGGATCCCTCCCGGCTTGCAGGTAGAGGACGAACGACAGCGTAACGTCATCGAACAGCTTCGCATGGATCCGCGAATACAAGAGGGCGCAGACCTCCTGGAAACCTTTCTGGAGGACCTCAGGACCGTCATCCAAGACCGGCTCAAGCAGGTTGAAGAACCGCCGAAGGAACCGACTGTTCCCGTGGCCGTCGGCGGGAATCTTGCCCGACTCTACTTGATCTACGACCAGCGGGATGCGGGCGCGGCCTCGGCTTGGGCAGACTTTCTCTTCGAGCAAAAACTCGAAGTTATCCATCCGGTGTTCGATGGCGACGAAGCTGAAGTTAGAGAGTACCACGATGAGAATCTCCGCACATGTGACGGAGCACTGATCTTATACGGAGCCGCCAGCGAATGCTGGCTGCGACGGAAGCTGCGGGAACTGCAGAAGAGCGCCGGTTACGGCCGCATCAAGCCGGCACCAACCATCGCGATTTCCCTCATCCCTCCGAAGACGGCGGACAAAGAACGCTTCCGAACGCACGAGGCGTTGGTTATCCGTCAGTTGGATGGGTTCTCGCCTGATCCGTTACGGCCATTTGTTTCTCGTGTGAAAGACTGACAGGAGGACGACAGGGTTGATGCAACCCGGTGCTCCGTTTAATCCCTTCCCGGGCCTGCGGCCATTTGCGCCTGACGAAGATCATCTCTTTTTCGGTCGAGAAAAAGAGATCGACGAACTCCTGCGCCGGCTGCGCTCGTGTCGCTTTCTGTCGGTCGTCGGCACCTCCGGAAGCGGGAAGTCATCTCTGGTCCACTCGGGGCTTGTTTCAGCTCTTCAGAGCGGATCGATGACAGGGGCCAGTTCGAGCTGGCGGTTAGCGACACTTAGGCCGGGCGAGGACCCCATCAAAAACTTGGCCGCTTCCCTTGATGCGCCGGACGTGCTGGCAACCGATGAAGAGCTTGGCGGAACCAACCGCGTTTTGCTTGAAGTAACGCTCCGACGTGGAGCGCTAGGCCTTGTCGAGGCAGTTCGTCAGGCAAAGATTCCACCCGATGACAACCTCCTTGTAGTCGTCGATCAATTCGAGGAGCTTTTCCGTTTTCGACGAAACCGCCAGATCGAAAACTCCAGGGATGAGGCAGTGGCTTTCGTCAAGCTGCTCCTACAAGCGACAAAGCAAAACGAGATGCCAATCTACGTCGTGTTGACGATGCGCTCCGACTTCATCGGGGACTGCATGGAGTTTCCTGGGCTACCGGAGGCCGTGAATGCCGGTCAGTATCTCGTCCCTCGCATGACCCGAGACGAGGTGCGCTCCGCCATTACCGGCCCGATCGCCGTCGGAGGCGGGGATATAGCCCCGCGTTTAGTGTTGCGGTTGCTCAACGACCTCGGGGATGACCAAGACCAACTTCCCGTGCTGCAACATGCCTTGATGCGAACTTGGGACCACTGGGAACGAAATCGGCAACCGGGAGAGCCGATTGACATCTCCGACTACGAGGCGGTCGGCACGCTGCGAGAAGCCCTATCGCTCCACGCCGAAGAGGCTTACCAAGAGACTGGTTCCGAGCGCAGCCGCCATCTCGCGGAGCAGTTGTTCAAGGCCCTCACGGACACCTTTTCAGACCCGCGCGGATTGAGGCGCCCAACTTCGGTTCGGGAGCTCGCCGCGATCTGTGAGGTCCCAGAGGAGGAGGTGATCCAGCTCATCGAGATCTTCCGGCGACCTGGACGCTCTTTCTTGATGCCTCCCACCACCGTGGCGCTCGACTCAGCGTCGATCATCGACTTATCGCACGAAAGTCTAATGCGTTGCTGGACTCGCCTGATCTCCTGGGCTGAGGAAGAGAGAGCCTCTGCTCGCATGTATAAACGGCTTTCGCAGGCGGCCGCCTGGTTTGAGGAGGGAACTGCGGGGCTGTGGCGGAACCCCGAGCTCGAACTCGGCCTTAAGTGGAAAAGGCAAAACCAGCCCAACGCGGCATGGGCGGAACGTTACGACTCATCCTTCGGGCGGGCGATGGAGTTTCTAGATCGAAGTGAGCAGGAACGAAACCGCCTCGAGGCTGAGCGCGAAAGGGAACGAAAGAAGAAGTTGAAGCTAGCATGGGGTGTTGCCAGTTTCCTGGGAGCTCTGTTCGTGGTCGCGTCGTGCTTAGCCTTTCTAGTCTGGAAAGAAAAGGGCCGTGCCGAAGCCAATCTCCAGTTAGCGAAGAATGCCGTGGACCAAAGTCTGTCCTCCGCTGGCCGCCAGCAGGCCCGCGAAGGGGCCGACGTGCCGCAATTGGAGCAGTTTCGAGAAGAACTCCTGGAGAAGGCGATGAGCTTCTACGTCACCTTCACGAAGCAGAGTCCGAGAAACGAAGGACTCCGCGAAGAGGCCGCGTCGGCGCATTCGCGATTGGGAGACATTAATCGTCTTCTCGGAAAGCACGAAGATGCAGTGAAGGAATACGACGAGGCTATCGACCTGTTCGAGAAGCTAGCAAGGGACTACCCCAGGAAACCCGAATACAGGCAAGAGTTGGCGTACTCGTATAACTGGCTGGGAGAAACATTCAGACAATGGCTGGAGGATACACAAAGCCCTTTGAAGTATACCTCCTCAGATGCGGGGAGGGCATACAACAGCGCATTACGCTTGCAGCAAGACCTGCACAATGAAAAACCAGAGCGCAGAGACTACCAGCAAGAATTAGCCCGAACCTACTACAACCGCGGCATTCTTCGTTACGACGGCAGACAACTCAACGATTCGGAAGCGGACTTTCGCGAGGCGATTCAGTTGCTTGAACCTTTGTCGCATCGGAAAGAGGAACCGGGCGCCGAGACTGGAACGAACCCCGACCCGTCCCAGGAATTGGCGCGCGCCTACAATAACCTGGCGATTCTGCTGAGAAAGGAGAACCGGCTCTCGGAGGCGCAGGGGCTCTATACTCGCGCCATAGGGATTCATGAGGATTTGACCAAGGAAGCGCCGGATGATCGAGCATATAAGTTTGAACTGGCTAAGTTCTATGAGAATTTAGCTGCCCTGTTAATTGACGAGAACCAACTTGAGCTAGCTAAGGAAAACAACCACGAGGCCCTGGACCTCATAGAAGAACTGGTCAGCCCCCCACCGTCGCTGGGCATGGAACGGGCCAAAGCGCACATGATTCGCGGTTGGATACTGGAGTCTCAAGGATCACGGGAGGCGCAAACGGAAAATCAGCAGTCCTTGGAGCTGTTAGAGAGCATGAAAAAGTCCCCCGAGTCCAGCGGGCATTCCGAATTTCATGTTATGTACATGAACTTGGCTGAGAACTACGTGGGCCTTGCCGACGAAAGCTTGAAGTCGGGTTCCCTAACCGATGCCCGGCAGGCTCTTGACAGCTTTGCCCGGGTGATACCAGAAGTACCGGAGCCGGACCGAAGTAGGCTTGAGAAGAGGTATCATGCATTACAAAATGAATTTCACGATCGGATCGCTGGGCGGAAATAGCGACCAATTCCTACTCAAGAGGAGCGAACGATGAAACGAGTGATTCTGATCCTTGCCATACTAATGGTCCCGGCCACGCTGATAGCTCAGGAGCAGGATCCCAGTCTCGTGGCAACCGAGCCGGGCACAGCTAGCTCGCTCACCAGCGCAGCGCATCTCACAGCCTACAGCGGTGGTGTGACTGCTGCGCCAAACCTAACTGCCGATGTGGCCTCCCCTGCGGTTGAGCCGGGTTCGGCGGCGGCGCCGTCACAGGTGGGCAAGCCTCCTCAGCAGCGCAAGCCGGAAAAGCCCTCTCGGCCGCCAATTGAGGGCAGTATGGTGGGGTACATCGACAACGCGATTATCGGATCCCAGGTTCGACTCCGCTTCGACGCGGCGTTCGACGATAACGAACCTGATCGTGCGGAGTTTTTCTACGGGAAATGTGGCTGCTATCGAGGATTGCCGGGTACCGGGAACGACCCCAGTGCCCCGGGACCACCACCGGGCTCGGGGATCGTTGTTCCGACAAGTCTGAACTTCCAACAACTTTACATCCTCGGAGAGTACGCGCCTGTACGTCGCTTCTCCGTGTTCGCAGAAGTCCCTGTGCGCTGGATTCAAGCGCAGGGCCTGATCACTCCCCCGGCCAATGGTCCTTTCCCAAACGAAGGCGGACTCAGCGACGTGCAGGCTGGATTCAAACTGGCTCTGCTGGCGTCCTCCGATCACTACGTCACAATCAAGTTTGAGGCCTTTTTCCCCACGGGAGATTCTCTCAAGGGATTGGGCACGAATCACTACAGCGTCCAACCCGAATTGCTATATTACCAAAGGCTTTCGGATCGGTGGTCGGTTGAAACGCAGCTCGGCGACTGGCATCCGATCGGTGGATCGGCCGGGGTCCCGACAACGAGTTCACAAGGATTCGCGGGCGACGTCTTCTTCTATGGCGTTGGGCCGAGCTACCAGCTTTATCGTGGTGAGCGTGTGCGCGTCGCGCCTGTGGTCGAACTGGTTGGCTGGAGCGTGTTGAGCGGATTTGAGACCGTGCCTCCTACAGGTATAGATGCTAGCGGCACGAACATTGTTAACATGAAGGTTGGATTTCGCACTTCAATTGGAGCGCACAACTCTTTCTACGTAGGGTTCGGGCACTCCCTGACACATGAAATCTGGTACAAGGAAATCGCGCGGGCCGAATATCGCTATTCATTTTGAGTGACAGCTTCCCCGAGAAGACGCAAAATCGGAGGCTAATTGTGCGGTCGTTTGCGGGAGCGATATGCCTATGAAATCGACCGAAGAAAGCCGACTGCGCGGTCGCCAAGATACGGAGGCTCGTTTCTCAAGTTGTTCTCAAGTTAAAGGACACAAAAGTCCACCAACAGCCACAAACGTGGACAAAACCACTCCGTTGCTGAGACACATTGAGTGCCAAGCAGTTGTGCGGATTCTGCAGGAGTTAGAGCGCCCCCAACATCTGCCCGGTGCCATTCTCATAATCCGTTGGTCCTAGGTTCGAATCCTAGCGGGCCCACCAACCCAACCAAATGAATCGAAAGAAGTTCGCGGATATGGATGCGAACCAGCTTGAACTCGAAACTGGGGGACCAAAGTAGTCGACGCTATCCTGCGGTGGAATACCTGCATCGCCCCAGCCGTGGTACTGGATGAGCCTGCCGCCGCGGGCCCTGAACGGTCGGAGATTCGGATCGGTCGCATTGAGAACGGACGCGAGTTTGTCGTCCGTGAGCTTGACATCACTATCGAAGTTCAGCGTGTGCAAATCCCTTTTCGGATTCTCGAACACCATGTCGGCGAAGAAAGAATTTACCAACAATGCGAATCCGCCGACTTCCAGCTGCCCGGCGCCAGTGCCTGTGATCGCGTCCGCCCAATTGCCCGGCACGGCTTCGGTGCCCGGAGAAAAGCCCGGGGAGATTTGCGCGCCCGTCCGGGAGTTTTTCGCGGGACCATAGATTTTTCTTGCCGCCGCGACCTGAGGTGCGGTCAAGCAGTCCGTCCCGTCGGCGCCCTTGCACTGAATCACGGCCGGATCGAAGCGGCAAAGCCTCGGATTCTGGATTAGGCCGTCTTTGACGCCGTCGAGGGCATCGCAGGCGGCGAGCGCCGCATTTTGAAGGGCGGGCAGCTTGCTGGGCGATCAGCGGTTTGCATCACGAAGTCTTCGGTGAAGTGGCGTTCGCACGTCCCGTCGTCGCCGGTGTTGAAAGCAGCGATGTATTCGGAAAGTTGAAGGTGCTCATCGGCCTTCGCAAGTCTGCAATCGTTACGTCGCTGATTCTTCGGCCTGCATGCATTCGGGCGAATGACAACACTCTACGCCTCGAGCGCCCGCTCGGTGTCTTGCACGAAGTAGCGAGCGGCAATCCATATGAATAGGCCCGCACCCACCCAGACAAGCGTTCCCAACCAAAGCAGCGAATACCGGATGGCTTCAGGACCATATGCCGCGCTCATTCTGTCGTTCAGATAGCCTACGCCTACAGGCCCTATGTTACCGACAAAATTAAGAAAAAAAATAAATACTGCCACCGAGACCGCGCGCATACGAATCTTGGCCACAGTTTGGCAAATCGCTGCCAGCGGACCGGGTTGCATTGCCCCGAAAAAGCTCATCAAAGCGCTTCCGGTAAACATGATCCATCTGACATCGGAGAAAAGGAAGAGAATGCCCGCCGGAGCGCCCAAGAGACACCCGAGAGCGGGAACCCAGACTCGCCAGCGCTCGTCCCACTGACCGAGACGGGTAGCAAGATATCCTCCGAGGAGATACCCGGGAAGGCTAGTGAATCGAATCAATCCAAGAAAACCGCCGGCCTCAGCGGAGCTGAAATGATGGACACGGATCAAAAATGGAACGCTCCAAGAACCCTGGCTCGACAATCCAATCGCGCCCAGGACGCCGCCGGTCAGCACGTAAATGTAAGCCTTCGATTTGGCTAGAAAGCCAATTGTTGCCCTCAACGTGCTAACGTCCAGCGAAACCTTTACCTTATCCGACGCTCCGCGGACCGGCTCCTTGGTGGTTAAGATCAACAAAATCGCTAGTATTATCCCTGGAACTCCTGCGGCGATGAACGCAGCTCGCCAGCCATATTGTTGATTGATCCAACCGCCCCCCGCAAGAGCGGCCACCGCGCCGAGACTAAGTCCTGTCCAAAGAATCCCAAGCACAAACGGTCGCTTTTTCTTAGGGTACAAGTCCGCTACCATGGCATTCGACGGAGCAACGCTGGAGGCTTCGCCGGCTCCCATCAGGAAGCGAGTCACAGCCAGTTGCCAGACATTGGCCACAAAGCCAGTCAGGCACGTCATGACGCTCCAAAAGGCCATACCTATGACTATGATATTCCGGCGGCTATATCGATCGGCGAGGTAAGCGATCGGCACGCCCATAAAGGCATAGAAGAACGCGAAGGGGAGGCCTGCCACCAAGCCCATGACCGTATCAGATACGTGCATCTCGGCCTTGATCGACTGCAGAACCACGCCGAAAATGCCTCGGTCAAGAGAGTTAACCGTACCCACCAAAGTCAGCAGGAGAAGCAAATAGTTCGCTCGCGCCGCGGACATCGTCGGGGCCGCGCGCATCTCGCCTTCCCTAGGAGTTGGCGTAGTTACATTTGCGGTAGTCATATTCACCTAGCGGGTGCACCAGCATGTCATTCGTCACACCCAATATGTTGTAGTGCTGGACGTAACGCCGGAACAGCTTCATGACCGACGGCGATGTAAGCATCAGCGCCACATGAATGATGCTCCATTCGTAAAAGAATCTCTCTCTTGTGCCATCGTCTTTGTGGTGACTGGCCAACGTGAACTTCATCATGGTTGCTTTCCCGTCTTGATCTATTCCATTAACTCCGATTCACAACTGCTGAACAGTTGCACCACACAAATCGCACCTAGGATTTGCCAACCCCCGGGGGCTTCAGGAATTCCCAAGGCGAACATTCTGTGCGTGGATCGACCGGCACTTCGATCAGTGCCGGCGCCGCTTCACCCAGCGCCTTCTCCAGTGCGCCTCGTAGCTGCTTAGGCGAACAGGCACGGTAACCAGCCATTCCGAAGCTTTCCGCCAGCGCAACGAAATCGGGATTCCGCAGCTCGGAGCCCAGCGCCCTACCCTCGAACAGCTGCTGCTGATCGCGCAATACATTGCCGTAGGCGCCATTATTGAAGACTATGGTCACCAGGTTGATGCCGTACTGCACTGCGGTGGCCAAATCCTGGAGACCGAATTGGAAGCCGCCGTCACCGGTAATGGAAACCACCGCTTTATTGGGATTGCCCGCCTTTACGCCTAAAGCTGTCGGGAAGCCGAAGCCCAGCGTGCCCTGGTAGCCGCAGGTTACGAATTTCCGCGGCTCATATACGGGGAAGGCAAAGTAGGAGGTAAATCCGGCCTGGCAGATTTCTTCCACAAAGAATCCGTCTCGCGGCAGGACGGCGCGAATAGTCTGCATGAACTCAAAATGCGGCCGGATCTTCTGTATCTCACACCACGTCCGCTTCTTGAGGTCTTCAAACTCCTCCTGACGTGACGGGGATTGGGCCGACATCCGCTGCAGGGCGCCGATGAGTTCCTGAACCGATTCTTTCGCGTCACCTACAATACTGACGGCGGGTTTGATCCGGGCAGCCTGCGTGGGATCAATATCGATATTGATGATCTTCAATGACGCCGGCTGGTTGGGCCAGCGGAGCCATTGCAGCTCCAGCCGGGAGCCGATCCCAATCAGCACGTCCGTCTCATGCCAACGTTTGAAACCGGCGGCGCAGGTGAAGCCAAGATAGTGTTCGTCGCTGACGATGCCACGACCGCTGCGGAAGGAGACGACCGGCGCCTGCAACATCTCGGCCAGCGCCAGCACCTCTTGCGCCGCATTCAGTGCGCCGCTGCCTACCATGATCATCGGGTTCTTGGCAGTTTTCAGGAGCTTGGCCGCCTTCGCAACCTGATCCGGATCGGGCTGTATGGTGGAGCACGCGAGCGGCGGCGTGATTGCTACCGTCGCCTTCATATTAAAAACGTCCCACGGCATCTCCAACGCCACCGGCCGGGGACGTCCGCTAGTGGCTTGCCGGAAAGCCTGCGCGACCAAAGCCGGCGCTTCTGCGGGGTGCTCGATGCGGGCAGCCCATTTCGTCAGCGTGCGCAGCATTGCCAATTGATCCGGCAATTCGTGCAAATGGCCTTTGCCCAAACCGATGAAGTTGGAAGGTACTTGTCCGGCAATACAAACCACTGGGGTGCTGGCGCCATAGGCCGAGCAGAGCGCCGCCGCCGAGTTGAGCACGCCCGGCCCCGGAACAACCGAGTAAACACCAACTTTGCCGGTCGATTTCGCGTACCCAAACGCCATATACGCAGTGGTCTGCTCGTGCCTCGGTGCGATCAACCTGATGCGGTCACCGGCACGATGGAGGGCGTCGAACAAGGCGTACGTCTGCACGCCAGGGATTCCGAACACGGTATCTACCCCGTGCAGAAGCAGCGACTGAACGATCGCATCCCCGCCATTCATTTGCACTGCCATGCTGCCCCGCTAAGCGATCGAGTCTTCATCAAGCCTGCATCTACAGGTACCACCAGTTCTGCTCCCAACAATAGAAGGCGGGAACTGTTCGGTTTCGCTTGTTCTCTCTCGTGTATCAAATGCATCAAGCAGTGATTTGAGAACCGCGTAAGACTGCTCCAGGAATCACTCTCTGGCTGAGGTCCGGGCGCTATTCAGTGGGAAACACGCTGGGCGTCTTTGACTTCGGCTTCCACCTGGCGGACTTCCTTCGGCAGCCAGGCTCCCTGGTCGAGCAAGCGTTTCTGAAGCGTCCTGTAATTCACCTCTCGAGGACTGACGTGATCCTTGAGAGACAGCGCTGCCGCGGTGCCCGCGGCCTCACCCATTTGCACGCAGAACGGTATGAGGTTGAGGGCGTCGTTGGCCATCACATCCGATGAGAAACAGCGGCCGGCAGCGAGCAGATTTTCCGTGGTGCGCGGCACCAGAGAACGGTAGGGAATACATCGATTAGGGGTCTTGGCGGACAGATTCTCTCCGAAGCGGGGGATTGCAACGATGGTGTCGTCATACACGGTGCCGGAGCGCAAGTCTTGCGCGGTGACCACGTATTCTCCGAGCAGCCGCCTACTGCCGCGCGTCCCTATCTGGGAGGCGGTGTCGAGGATGAAGCTCTTTTCGAAGCCGGGCATCTTTTTCTTGAGAATCTCGTGGGCCTTCAGCATGACCTTGCGCACCTTCACTTCAGCGGAGGTGAGGTGCTCGACGTTGAGGCAGTCGTTTCC
>Ga0187864_10002460_pt1 | contig 16128 bp, 8 predicted proteins | sample June2016WEW_11_4_FD_132985 | JGI IMG/M metagenome (GOLD analysis project Ga0187864, IMG submission 132985) | Peatland microbial communities from SPRUCE experiment site at the Marcell Experimental Forest, Minnesota, USA - June2016WEW_11_40 | ecosystem: Environmental > Terrestrial > Soil >... | reverse complement strand
CGCAAACGCCTGGTTGGCGCCCTTTCCGCCGGGGTTGGTGAAATAGCCGTTGCCGCTAATCGTCTCGCCGGGCACTGGTATGCGAGGTGCCAGCGCCACGACGTCCATATTCAAGCTCCCGATCACGACAATTTTAGGCATGTTGAAATTCGAGTGAAGACACCCTTCCCTGCAGCCTTATCTCAACGAAACGAAGAATCCGGATACGCTATCCGCCGCCGCCGGCCGCTCCGGTGCCATCGCTAATCCTGCCGCGCTCCAGGCTTTGCATCGGGTGGTGGCGGCTCTGTAAGCATCAGCGGGTCGTGCGCGCCGGGCGTCGGCCCGGTCATCAAACGGACGAAATCTTCGGCGAATTCTGGCATGTTGACATCCATTTGCGCCGTCACCAGTTGGAGCTCGAGCGCGGGTTTCACACGATCCGACCAGGTCAGCGTGTCGCCGTAACCAGACCCCCGATCGAGATTCACGTCCATGTACACTTTCTTATCGCCCGTGATCAGGCTGGGATTGAGCCACGCCGCCGCCGTCAATTCGTCCCACAGAAAGCTGCGGCCCGGCCGGGCATACCGCGCCACGTATTGCGCCACTGGCGTTTGCGCTTTGCTGATTTTCTGGACCATCTGCTCGGTCAGCCTGGTTTTTACCGAAACGTCCACGGTTGTACATGTGATCGAAGGCCACGGTGCCCGCAGCGTAATGTGCGATGCTTCCGGATCGAACCAGAGATTGAACTCGTGGCGCGGGTTGGTGGCAAACTCCGGGCTGTCCGTCTGCGGATTCAGGCTTCCGCCCATGAAGATCAACCCGGCGCTCAGTTCCGCGAACTGCGGATCGAGCGACTGCGCCAGAGCCAGGTTCGTCATCGGCCCTCCCTCGTAGACTGTAACTTCGTGAGGATGCGCGCGAATCGTCCGAACCAGGAAATGAGCGGCGTCCTCGGCCAAAGGCTTGTGCTTGGGACTACCTTCCCGGAGCGCCGGAACCTCGTAGGGGCCGTGGCTGCTGGGACGCTTGCTCCACGCGCCAAGGTAGACGATCTTGCCGAACATCTGCTGCCACTGTTCGGTCCAAGTTTGTGTGCGAATCAGGGGAAAGGCGGCGCCGGGGACCACCGGAATGTCCGTCCGGCCTACCAATTCGAGCAGCCGTAAAGCGTGCGCCACTTCCTCATCGCGCCAGGCGTCGCCAGTAACCACGGTGATGCCGAGCACTTCAGTTTTTGCCGACTGCAACAGCAGCAGGATCGACATCATATCGGTACCGCCGGGACCGGCCGCGTCCTGATCGATCACGACATAGCGCTTGGATTGCGCAAAGGTGCCGCCCGCCAACAGCAACATCGCAACGCCGGCTGCGAACTTCTTGAAGATCGATTGCATGATTCTCTCCTTCAGGACTTATAGGCAAGGGCGATGATGCCGACGGCAGCAATGTAACAAACGAACATCAGTGTGAGGAAGGACCAGGCTTTCCGGTCAGCCCCAGCAAACTCCTTCCAAACGACGACGCCCCACAGCGCGGCGATCATCGGGGCCGACTGCCCGATGGCGTACGAAATTGGAACACCAACCAGCCCCGCCGCCACAAAGTTCAGGCACGTGCCACAAGCCCAGAGGACTCCGCCCAGAATTCCAAGTAAGTGATTGCGAGCTCCTGCGGCCGGGTAGCCGGCAAATGACACCGGTCCGCCAACTAGCGGGTGCTTCATGAAATAAGTGTTTACGAAAAAGCAGCAAAGTAGCGCGCCGGCAGCGAATAGCACGGCCACACTGTAGGGAGTCATCGCGTGGCCGTGTGTCATCGAGCGCGTCACAAGAGGGGCGAAGGCGCCCATCAGAAGTCCGGAAACGATGTTGACGATGATCCCCTTTCGTGAGATGGCCGGGCGGGCCGCGCTGAGACGCCGGTATGCGGAAGCATCGAATAAAATGGCCGCAATCGCCAGTAGCAGGCCCATTCCGAGAAAAGCCGGGTTGCCTTTCGGCTGCAAGGCGTAACTGAGTGCCACACCTTCCACAACCGCGATACCGATGGCGATGGGGAATGCAATGGCAAGACCGGCGATATCGATTCCGGCAACGAGCAGCAGATTGGCGGCGTTGAAAATGATACCGGCTAAGATGGCGAAGCCAATATTCGATGGATCTGTGGCCTTAAGATTGGTGAGAAAGCTTTCGCCCGCGGTACCGGAACTCCCCAGGGTGAAGGCAAATGCCAAGGTACAGACCAGCACTCCGATGATGTAATCCCAATAGAACAGCTCAAATGGATATCGCTTGGTGCCCTTGAAAGTGTTGGCCCAGGAACCCCAAAACACGGCCGTCAGGATGGTCATCACCAGGGCGGTCGTAAAGCTGCTAGGTATATACATGAGTCTCCGGTCAGCCTTAAGCGGTCAGCCTTCCCACCAGCATGCGTAAGAACCGATCGACGTCTACTTCGGTAGCAACTTCGGAATTCGGACGAAATGTTCCATCGGGCCCCATGGCGGGCGCATTTGCCATGGGCGCCGACTTGCGCATCGGAGCGCGCCGGTAGCCAACCGTTTCTCCAGCCGTGTATTCGCCGGCTGTTTCGACGGTGACAAAGTAATCCTGCAGCGTGACCAGCGAAGGATCGATGAAAGTAGCCACGGCGAGCGAATCGTGCATGGCGGGTCCCGCGAGCGGCGAGTTTGCCTTGCGCATCCGGGTCATGGTCGCCCGCACGATTTGCCCGGCGGCGCGGCTCACGCGATTCGATGCCGCATCCAAAGCTTGAATGTCTTGCTCGCGAATCATGGCTTTGCGCGTGACGTCGAGTCCCACCATGGTGAGCGGCACACCCGAACGAAACACCACGTCGGCCGCTTCGGGATCTACATAGATGTTGAACTCCGCCGATGGAGAAACATTGCCGCCCGAAAGCGAACCGCCCATGATGGTGAGGTTCGGAATCAGGCTCGGCAGTTCCGGATCGTCGCGGAAGGCGAGAGCGAGGTTGGTCAGCGGCCCCAAGGCGATGATGCCGATCTCGTGCGGCGCACTGCGGATCATGCGGCGGATTAACTGCCCCGCCGATTCCGGTATCGGCTTGGTCTTCGGCTCGGGAAAGACAACGCCGCCGAGCCCGTTTTCTCCGTGGGCATAAGATGCGGTTACCAGGCGCCGCACCAGCGGCTTGCTCGCCCCCGCCGCCACGGGGATGTCCGTTCGATCGGCAATCTCCACCAGGCGCAGCGCGTTCGGTAGCGTCAGTTCCAGCGGCACGTTACCCGCGACCGGAGTGATCGCTTCCACCTTGAGCTCGGGCGATTTCAGCGCGAGAAAGATCGCCAGCGCGTCATCCGTTCCAGGGTCGGTATCGATGATCACGCGCCGCGGTCCGCCGTTGGTTTGCGCCATCGCGCCAGAATACAATACTGGCGCGATGGCCCCGGCAGATAGCTGGATCAATTCCCGACGGGATGTGACAAACTTCTTTTCGACAAACATGACTTTTCCCGTGCACTCCTGCCGGTTGTATTGCTAGAAGAGGTATTTCAGCGCGAATTGGACCTGCCGTGCTTGGTTCACGGTCGCGGTGATGGTGCCAAACGTGGACGCGCCATACGACATCGCCGGCGTCTGGAATTGGGAGTGGTTCCCGATGTTGAAGAACTCGGAGCGGAACTCGAGGTTGCCGTTTTCCGTAATGTGGAAACGTTTGAACACGGAAACATCGAAGTTCACCTGTCCCGGACCGTACAACGTGGTGCGCGCGGCGTTACCCAGCGTGCCAACAGCCGGCGCGGCAAAGCAGGTGATGTCGAACCACTCATGCACGGTCGGGTTGCTCAGCTTGCCGTCGCAGATATGATTCGGGCGGTTGCCGATGCCGGTACCGCTTTGGTTGGTCGCCATCGTCATACCCAACGGGAAGCCCGTATGCGCAAGGGTGATCCCGTTAACCTGCCAGCCGCCGATCAACGCCTCGCTCACCCCGTGCAAATCCGACAGGAACTTCTGTCCCTTGCCGAACGGCAGTTGATAAACATAGCTCAAAGTGAAGTTCTGCCGCAGGTCCGAAGACCCCAAACCCTTATCGGCATTTGGATACGTCTTAAGTGGATAATAAGTCTGTCCCGGATCGCCCGTAATCTCCTGGGTCAAGCCGTTGGTGAATGCCTTGCTGTACGTGTATGCGGCCAATATGTAGAGCCCATTGGCCACACGGCGCTCCGCCTTCACCTCGAGCGAATCATAGCGAAGCCAGCCATGGCTGTCCGTCAGGTAAATGTTGTTGTATTGGGGGTAAGGCCGCAAACTGGCCGGGTTGGTATACGGCCCGGGAGGCGCGGAGTTGAAGTTGAAATTCTTCTCCATCAAGCGCGTGCCGTGCGTGCCTGCATAAGCTACGGTCAGTACCGTGCTGCCGGGCAACTGGCGCTGGATGTTGAGATTCCATTGTTGAATCCGCCCCATCTTGTAGTTCGGATCCCACGAATACCAGTTCCCCGTGTAATTGGCGGGACTGATTGGTTGGCTGTTATCCGGGAAGCCGGTGCTCAGGGTCCGTACGGGCGTAATGTTGTTGCTGGTAAATGCGTATGCATTCGCGTAGGGCGGATTCTCATACGGCCCGGTAGTGCCACCCTGCGCACTGACATCGTGGAACATTCCATATCCGCCGCGGAACACGGTCTTCTTGTCCTGGAACGGGCTCCACGCAAATCCGAAACGAGGTTCGACACCGCTCCAGTCCGTCTGCATGCCGATGGCGGAATTGGTGTTCTGACCGGCAATCAGCACCTGGCCGGTAGGAAAGATCAGGTTGCTGAAACGGTTGTGAGCCTCCGACATGGGCGTGGTGACGTCATAAGCCAGACCGAGATTCAAGGTCAGGCTCCGGCTGACAGTCCAGTCGTCTTGCACAAATCCGCGGTATTCTTTCCAGCGGCGTCCGCGAACCGATCCGTCCAGATCGTTGTTGCGCGCTCCCGTCGTCGGAAGACCGAGCAACAGACTCGCAATGGTGTTGCCGCCCGTGCTGGGAACCCCGGACGAATTCAGCGTCGCGGTAAACAGGGCGTTGAATGCGAACAGGCCGGCAAATGCTGTATCTCCCAGCGTGTTCTCCTGCATGATGCGAGCGGAAAACCCGGTGTGGATCGCGTGCCCGCCCTTGATAATATCCACCGCGTCGACCAGATGATAGACGTTGGTGCCGCCTTGAAACGGCGCGAACTCACGGTCGCCGATGGGATTGTAGCCGGTCAGAGTGAACATGCCCATCGATGAAGTTTCCGGCGTGCCGAGATTGGCGCCTGGAATGCCCAATTTCGCCGACTCGTCCGTCCCGTACCCGACCGACCAGATGTAGTTAAAGTCGCGGTTGTAACCCGCCGTGAACACGTTCACCATGGTGGGCGAAAAAACGTGCGATTCGGATGCGGCTATATTGCGGGCATGCGTAGCGTATCTTGCATTGCTCGAAAAGCCGCTGGCCGCCCCGAACCCCGGCAATCCGGAGGGAAAGAAGCGGGTGGCGTCATCCCAGGTGAACCGGCCGAAAAACCGGTCATTGTCGCCCAGGTTGTGGTCCAGCCGAAAATCCCACAGCGCGTCATCGATTCTCTCCACCGGCGCCAAGAAATAGTTGTTCGCCAGGATGTTGGTGTAAGTCGGCAGAGGAAACATGTTCGCCAGCGCCGAACCGATCGGATCAATCCGGCTGGCCGGAATGGTGTTATTCGGAAATGGCGTCCGCGCGGCAGTAGACGGGTCGGCTACGATTCCCTGCGCTGCCCCGGGGAACGATTCGGTAAAGATGCCCTGCCGCTGCAAAGCCGTGGGCACGGTGCTCAAAGTCGGGTCCCCTTTGCGGATTGTATTCACCTGAAAATCGGTGAAGAAAAACGTTTTGTTCTTCTCGATCGGGCCTCCGAGCGACGCGCCGAACTCGTTCTGGTTATATTTGCTCTTCGTCGAAATGTCGAAAAAGTTGCGGGCATCGAGATCCGTGTTGCGGAGGAATTCAAACGCGGTGCCGTGGAAGGCGTTCGAGCCCGATTTGCTGCTGACCAGCACCGTGGTACCGCCGCGGCTGCCGTATTGCGCTGAGTAGTTAAAAACCAGAACGCGGAATTCAGCAATGGCATCGATCGAGGGCAGCGTACCAATGCCCCCGGCCGTCAATTCGTTGTCGTCAACCCCGTCGTATAACCAGTCGTTGGCATTTTCGCGCATGCCCTGCGCCGACAGAGAAACGGTGCCGCGGTAGGACACTTCGCTGCTGGCGCCCGCGTTGAGAAAGTCGTTCGGCTTCGTGTTTCTCACAGTGCCGGCGCCTAACAACGCAAGCTGCACGAAATCGCGGCCGTTCAGCGGCAACTGCGCCACCTCTTCCGGATGGATCACTTGGCTCAGCGTGGCGTCCGAGCGTTGCACTTCGATCTGTGCGACCTGGCTCGAAACCTGCACTTCGGTTCCTACCGACGCCAATTGCAGAACAAAATCCACCGTCCGATTTTGCCCGACTTCAAGGTTCAGATTGCGGTTCTCGACCGGTCGAAAACCGGAGGCTGAAGCTTTCACCGAATAGTTCCCGATGGGCAACTCGGTAGCCGTATAGTGTCCCGCGCTGTCGGCGACGACTACACGTTGTTGCCCGGTCCCCTCATTCCTGATGGTGACCTGGACGTTGGGAATCACCAGCCCTGTCGGGTCGAGGATGGTTCCCGATATAATCCCAATAGATTGAGCGTCAGCAATCGATGCGAATAGCAGACCCGTCATCATGGACGCGAAGACTACCCCACGCTTCATAGGACGTTTCCTCCCGGACCAAGACAAACCTTCACTCTGCCGCGATCGACCCCCAATCGGGGCTATCAGACTCCGTTTTGAATCGATTCAAGCGAGTTATACACCCAACCCAATTCGCTGTCAAGCATTTTTGTCGTGAGATTCATTTCGCCTTGCCGCCCCTAATCCGTCCATGGGCCAAATCGGGCTCAAGCCGGCAGAGCTAGCAGCGGGTACACACCAAAGGTGAGGAGTTGTACCATTTGGGTGCAGAATTGCAACGGGATGCGCGATGGGTAAACGCACTTTCGGTGGAACAGTGGGAGCGGCAGAAAGATCGGTTGGTTTACCAGACTTGGGTCAAAGAACCGCTCGCGAGAACACAGATCCACCCATGACAACAACGCGGAGTTCCGGTCGGAACTCCTTAACGTGTTGGAACCGCGGACCTCGAATCTGACGCTGTATCCACTGTGTGGGTGTTTATTTGTGGGGTGCGGCATAGGGTGAAATGACGTCTCGATATTCGGCTTCCAAGATCGACATGGCGACCAATGACCCGTAGCACTCCTGGCATTTGACACGTTCTCGCAGCATGCCATCCTCGATGAAGCGATGAAGCCAAGCGAGCGATACACGTTGTAGGCGCGGTGGTTATCGTCGTACACGTGTAGCCGCCAGAGGCGGTAGGCCGACAACTCGCCAAGGACGTTGTCCATCACCACACTCAACACCTGGACAGCTTGTCAGTGGCAGGGCAGTCGGTAGCGAAGTGGTCCGACCACGTGAAGCCCTTTCGAATAGTTTCAAGCACGAATTCTGCCTGTAGATAATTTTGTAGCTGTTAAGAGCACCCCGTTCCCACATAGCTCAACAATCTTCAACAAGCCGGCGCCATCCGATTGAAACGTAAGCAGTTGAAAATAGAGCATTTTTGGCGGAGGCTGGAAACTGCCTTGGGCGCAGGGGGTCCGCGGTTCAAATCCGCGCGCCCCGACCATTCGTAAGTAACTGATTTATTTGCAACGGCCGTTCCGCGGCGGCCTTAGCGCATTTGTTGTGTCGGGTGGATTCCTGCGGCTCCAGGGTCATTCGCTTCATTTTGCCGATGACGATCGGCGCTCCGAGGACGCCCTGGGTAGTAATGTGGTAATGGTGATGATTTCATGGCCGCCGTTCAAGACCACGCTGTGTTCGATCTCCTGGCCGGGCAACGCCTGGGGTGCGACTGGCCGGACGGCGTCATGAGCACGGTGCCCTCGTAGGTGGCGGCGCACAAACCGCGGACCATGTCGCTGGTGCACCGCGGATCGCTCCAGAAGACCCGACGATAATAATCCACGCCAATGGGAGCTCCCAGCAGCCCTGCGTAACCATGCCCCGCATTTCCGTGCCGTTGCTCAGGATCACGACGCGTTCGAAGTCCTGGCCGGGGATCGGGGCATTCCGACGATGCTGTTGATACTGAATGTATCGCTGGCAGCCGCATAGTGCTGTGCTCAGAGAATCCGGATTGTCACGATGTTGGCTGCATTGCCGTCCACAACCAGGGCTACGTTTACGTCCCCGTGCCCCCGGAGCGCGCCAGGCAGCAGAACGTTAACCTGATCTAGCCCGGCAAACTGCCCCTGCGGGGCCTCGCCTAACACTAGGGCATCCATGCCGCCCACCTGCACCTTCACAGCAGCCGCTGAACTGGCGCCCCGAATTCCGGTGCCAAAAAGCAAGAGGATCACCTGGTCGGTTTGCGAACCCAGGTCGATTGCCGCCGCTGTGCAACTGCCACTGGTGGCGCCGCACTGATATACACTCTCCACGGTTTGGGTTCCATCGCTGGCGACCTTTATGGCGACGGCGGCTGGCACACCCTTGCCGTCGCCGTTTGCCGTGAACAGACCAGGCGCTACCGAAGCCACCTGAAGCTGCCCGCGCGCGGCCACGCGGCCTGTACGGAATACCCGCACATCGGCCGGCCCGCTCGGCATGCCGGTCGGAATCAAGCAATTGATCTGGCCAGGGGAGACGAAGAATAACGGTGCGGTCCGGTCTATGCCATCGCTGCCGGTAATGACTACACTGGCATCCGAGAGAGCATTGGGCAGCGCGGCGGAATTCGCAACCGCGGTTGCCGCCGCCAGGCCCTGTCCGAAGAGGCTGGCGATGGATTCGGGCGCCAACGCCGCTCCGGCGATGAAGGTGGCCGCCGAAACCGCGCTGACCGCCGTCTCCGCGCGCGGCCTGACGTCCAGGCGGTAAACGCCTTCGGCATCCGTGGCGGCATACAGCGTGCTGCCATCGGAAGAGAGGGAGAGCACGTTCACGGCCCGTATGCGAAGACCGGCATTGATCAGAGTCCACGTCTTGGCACCGTCGGTCGAGGTGTAGACCCCACTGCGGACGTCCGCGGCGTAAATGGTCAGGGGATTCGTGGGATCGATCGCGATGCTGCGGACGACCGCCTGCGGGTCCATGCCATATCCTGCGTAAGACCAGCTCCCGCCCGCATTTACCGTCTTGTACACGCCGCCGTTCTCGATACCGGCATACAGCGTGGATGAATTGGAAGGATCGATCGCCAGGGCGCGCACATCCAGCAGGCTTAGCCCCTGGTTCATTGCGCACCAGGAATGGCCGCCGTCGCGGGTCTGAAAGACACCGGCAAAGAGCGTGCCCACGTAGACGGTGTTTTCGGTTGTGGGATCGATGGCCAGCGTGCTAATGTCCTGTTGCGCCGTGTTGCCGTCATTCGCGTCTTGTACGGTCTCGCCCCCATCGATCGATTTCAAAACGCCGTAACTGGAGCCTTTGTAGCCCGAGTCCACGCTGAACCGGGAGCGCCGCATACCCAGATACAGTACTTTAGGATTGGAAGGCGCAAAGGCGATCGCCTTGAAACCGTCTGTCTGATTGACGGTCAGAATCGGTCCCCCTGGCAGGAAGGCCGGATACTGGTAATTCTGCGTCCAGGTGTTGCCGCCGTCCAACGTGCGGACGAGCCGGCCGCAGCAATCGTCAGTCAGAATGATGTGTTGCGGGTTGGAAGGGTCGATGGCCACGCCGATCAACGGATCGTTGGCCGTCACCGAACTGTTGTAGCCGTCCCAGCTTGCTCCTCCGTCCCTGCTTCCATAGATGCCGGGCTGCCCGGTGGTGTAAATCCGCAGGGGATCGGTGGGATCGACTTTGACATCGAACATTTGCGCGCCGGTGTAGCCCTGGCTGGAGACTGTCCAGGTGGCTCCGCCGTCTTCGGTGAGGAACACACCGCCGCCATAGTTGTCCAGGAAGGCGCGGTCGGGGTTTCGCGGATCGATCTGCAAGTCGATACACTGGCCGATGTAAACGCCGGGCGGTCCGTAATAGAGGATTCCGGGACCGCCGGCCATGATGCGCCACGTCTGCCCGCCATCCTGGCTGCGCCAGAAAGTGGTCTGGCTGGCGGCATACGCAATCTGCGGATTGGCCGCGGCGAATTTGACCGTCGAGATCGGATCCCACACGCCCGGCTCTCTGAGGGTCGCGGTAAGTGTCTGCGTCCAGTGGTTGCCGCCGTCGGTAGTGAGATACACGCCGGCAGTATTGCTCCACTTGTAGGACAGGCTGCCGGTTCCCGCCAGCAGGATGTTGGGATTCTGCGGATGCATCATGAGCGAGGTTACGTAGAGGTTTGCCAATCCATTGGCGCCATTGAGGACCTGCCACGTCTGGCCGGCGTCCTGACTCTTGAGAACGCCCACGCCACCGGGAGTCAGGGTCGCCGCATTGGAGTTCATCGGTTCGCGATCGATGAATCCCGTGCTGACGTACAGGGTGTTGGGGTTGGCCGGATCGATCCAGATGTAGCGCGCCACGGCATCCCCGCGCCAGATGGCTGTCCAGTTCGCCCCGCCATCTGTGGTTTTGTAGACCACGCCTTTGGCCAGGGTGAAGCTCAGGCCATAGGTTTGGGTGGGGTCGTCGCTTCCTGGAATCTCGCCGGCCGCGTAGACGACGTCCGAGGTTCTGGGGTCCACGGTGAATCCTCGCAAAGTGCTTCCGAGCGGGTCCGTGATGCCGTTGTCCTTCTCGGTCCACGTGTTACCGCCGTCCAGAGATTTGAAGATGCCGCGCGTGCCTTGCGTGCCGGCCCATACGATATTCGGATTATGCGGATCGATCGTCAGGCAGAAAACGGGAATGGCATCGCCGGAGAGCCCGGCGCGCGCGGTGATTCCCGTGTTGGTTTCGGACCAGGTGTTGCCGCCATCCACGCTCACGTTCACGCCGGCGTTGGTATCGGTCACATAGAGAACATTAAAGTTGTCCGGACGCATGTGAATGTCATAGCCCACACCGCCCAGTGGACCGCCGGTCTTCACCCACGTGGGCTGCACCGGGGCCGGCGGGCCGCTCAGCTCCACGTTGTCGAGCAGAAAGTAGCCGCCCGTCTGACCCTGGACGGCCACTCCGCCATTCAGAATCGGGTTCGGGTCGGTGTAATCCATGGTCAAGGAACCGTTCAGGTAGACCTTGATTTCCGCGCCGACGCCGACGATCTCCACGGTGTACCACGTGTTGAGGCCGATTCCCGCGGCGTGCGCCAGGGAACCGGGCGTCCCGCTCGTGGGGCGGCCAATGTAAGATTGGTCCTGCTGAAAGGTCACCACGTAGCCCGAGTTCAGGCCCTGGCGGTAGCAGAGATTGACCGCGCCCTGGATCAGCTTGATATTCGCCGCGTAGCGGTAATCGGACCAGCGCCCCAAGGTCAGAGTCGCCGTGACCATCCCGTGCATACCGAGCACGTGGTTGGTCCCATCCATCTCGATTCCCCAGCTTGCGGCCTCGTAATCGCCCAGGGTAATCGCCCACCCATTGGCATTGCCGCTCTCGAAATCGTCCTGATAAAAAACGGTCCAGCCCGCAGGCTGCGGCGCACTGGCGGGTAACGCCGGGTGCAGGCCCGCGGCGAGAAAAATCCATAGCAATGAGGGCAACCCCGGTAGCCGCGTTTGCATGGCTCACCTCCGCGCTTCTCAGCGCACATCGATCAAAACGGTGTTTGCAGTCTGGCCATCCGCGGTGAGGACCACCGGGACATCGCCCTTACCCGCCAGGGGCGCGGTCAGTTCGACGTTGACCTGGTCGAGCCCGGCGTACTGTATCTGCGCGCCGGCGCTCAACACGGGGACGTCGATTCCCGCGATGGTAACCTTCACTCCGGACAAGGAGCTCACGCCGCGAATGCCTGTTCCGAACAACATCAGATAGGTTCTGGCCGTTTCCGGTTGGATGGAAATGGACGCCGTGCTACAGTCGCCGGCAGCCCGGCACAGGAATGCCGGCGCGACGGTTTCGGAGCCGTCCGCGGCAACGTACAAGACCATGGCCGCCGCCGGCCCGGTCTCCTGGCCGTTGGCGGTGAAGAGACCGGGCGCGACGGAATTCAAGACGACCGGCGCCGCGCCGGCCAATTGGTTATCGCGCAGCACCTTCAGGACGGCGTTGCCGAGTGCGATTCCGCCCGGCACCACGAGATTGATTTGGCCGGAAGAAACATACAGCAGGTTGGCCGCGGTCTCGGCGCCGGTTGGATCGCGAACCACGACACTGGTGCCCGCTGTCCCACCGGTTGCGGAGGCCAAGCCCGTACCATAAACCGTAGCCACGGATCCGGGCGCGAGCGGCGCGCCGGCCTGCAACGTGGCAGCATGAACCACGGCGAGGGGCGCGAGACTGGAAGGACTGCCGGCAAGGGTAACGCTCGATTGCTGCATGAGAATGTCCGGGTCGTTCCATTGCTTCCAGAGCGAGAGCTGCCGGAACGCGCGCCGAAATACCAGTTTGGCGTCCACATGGACGGCGCCGCTTCCGGACGGTGCCAGGAAGTCGTATTGGCTGACGTCCTTTCCCAGGGCGGGAATGCGCGTGTCCTCTCGCAACACAGTGGGGCTCCAGTAGGCTGCCGTCGGTGCCACTTCAGTCCAGAGCTGTTCCAGAATCTTGGCGAAACCGCGGCCCGGTTTGCCGCCATAATCCTCCGGCGCTGACCCTGTGCCGCCCCAGCCCGGCACAACCGGACCGTCCAGTGACAGCAGGTTCTGATTGCTGCTGTCCGTAGCGGAGACCAGCAGCAGGATATTGCGTGAGGGATGGTCGGTCGGAATGTGATGGCCAGCCTTTTCATTGGTAACCGTCACCGTCACATGAATGAGAGGCCCCGATTGACGCGCGTCGATGGCCAGGCCCGCCGCGCTCTCCAGCAGGCTCTGGTCCTTGGCTCCAGGCATCAGATGGCTGAACACGGCCTTCGGGTCGCGCGTCAGCCCTCCTTTATCGGCACGCGCCGCCAGGGTGGCGCCGCGATGCGGCATGTGGCAGTCCTGGCAGGTCTGGCCCTTTACCGGGTCGGAATAGGGGCTCGCGAGCCACTCGCCGAAGGAGTTGTAGATCTGCACTCCCCAGAATTGCGCGAAATGGCAGGGGGCGCAGATTTGGCTCTGGTTTTGGAGGGGAGAAAGAGTATCGTCGCCGGGCCCGACGTCGTCGTATGGGCCCGCGAAGAACTGCTGTCCCGCCGGCGGCCGCCGGAGTTCGAATGAGAGAACACCCGGCGTGTTGGGATAGGGACCGCCAGTGCTTGGATCGAACTTTACGGCCCACACCTTATGACAGAAATCGCAGGCGACACTTTCGCGGCCGACACCAGTCACCGTGTTCGGATCAGTATCGTAGGGTGCGGCGACCGCTGCCGCCGGCAGATGGCAAGCGGAGCAATTACCCGCCGATTGCGGAAAGTCGAGTTTGAAGCCGGGCCCATAATACGGAAGGCTGGAGTCCGGAGGCAAAGGGACGAGGCCGTAATCCGGGTTATAGACGAAGCGGGTCAACGGGCTCTGATTCTGACCACTGAGATCGGTGCCGTTGTACATGGAGAGAAAGCGCCGGTTCTGAGCCGACGTTCCATGAGCGTCGAGCTGCCACTCGTCGAAAGGAAGCTGCGGTGTTTTCGGCTGGATGTCGGCGTGACAAATCTGGCAGTTCACGTCCTGGCCGAAGGAGGAGAAGGCACTGACCCAGGCGTAGGACGGATCGTCGGCGGCGGGAAGCTTTCGCAGCGAAAATGAAATGCCCGAATCACCCGGCTTGGCCGTCACCGGACCCTCGATGTAGTAGCCCGGCGCCCAGGCGGTCAGCGGCAGGGCAGGAAGGTTGGGGACACCGCTCAAGGTGAATTCACCGCGTTGGTTTGTGGTAGCGGAAACAGACGTAGTCTGCACGCGTACCACCGCGCCCGACACGGGTCCAGTGGCATCCTTCACAAGTCCGGTGATGGGACTCGGCGTATCGGCCACGAGCCACGTCAGTGTTGCCGGCGCCACGCCACACGCCAACGTCCAAAACAGCCAGCGTTTGCGCATCACATTTACCTCCTGTACTTAGAGGATGCGAACCGTTACCACATTTGCTGTCTGGCCATCGACGGTAAGGACTACATCCACATCGCCGCGGCCGGCGAGAGACTGCGATCTGCCAGTTCGGCCCGAGGCTTGCGCGTTCGAAATCGTCGGTGAAAATGGTTTGCCGACCGGCCGGCTGGGTCGAACTTTGAGCGTGGGCCGGAAGTGATCCTGCCAGCCCCACTAGCGCCAGAGCCGCCAGGCGAAAACATGATGAAGTACTACGTCTGTACATCACAAAGCGCAGTGATATCATCAGATGTCATTATCCTCTTCCAGAATCTCGACTACAAGCGCGTTCGGTAAAGCCGATTGGGGCGGGGGTATGGCTACCGGAAGGATTCCGCAAGAAAAAGACCATCGCGTCCGTATATCTACAAGTCGATGTGCAAATCTCTGAAGGTGGAGCCTGTCCCGGAAGCGAACTGGCTGCGGTTTGACCTGGAAAATGTTGGCAATGTTGACTTAGAAACTCTTAATGCTTCAAGTCTGTATCCCTCGAAGTCTGGTGCCCCAGGACTACGTCTTCGAGGGGGTGGATTTGAGTGTCACGTCAAGAGACGGAATAGTCTGCTTTTCATGCTGCTGCTATTCAAACAGGGGCAGATGCGGACACAATCCTCCGGTTCTGCGCCCTGTTATCACGCCATCAATGGGCAAAGTCCGACCACCATTTGAAATACCCATTCGCACAGGCTTGTCACCGTCCGACAAGGAGTTACACATATTCTATCAAATCCATGCAATTGGCTATCGGACCCAAGAAGAAGACCTCCAGATCAAAGACATCCCTTCCTGGACCTAACAATGACGCGCCACTTCTTGCTCATCTTCGCCTTTCTCAGCCTCCCCGGCTGGTCGCAGCCTTCACCACAACAGGCCGAACCGCCGATTGTCGTACAAGTGCAAATGCCGCCGACGAATCCTTGGATGCACATCCTTGAACTGGTCGTGCCGGGGATTATCGGTGCCGGCCTCGCTCTGCTTGGCGTTTGGTTGACGAACAAGCATAATCGGATGTTGAACAAAACAAACCACCAGTATGAGACTGAGAAGTGGGACCGACAGACTAGATGGACTGCGAAGAAGGAGAAATATGAGACGCTCACGGCTGATCTCGGCACGCTGTCTTCCTTACCGATACGCTATGAGTCGGCTAAGCGTGGCGGCACAAACAAAGGTGACGAGTTTCAGCGCTTGCTGGACCACAGTGTTGTCATTACCCGTAATGCAAAGGTGACGAGACTCTTTGCAGGAGTTGAAGTTAGCCAAATGTATCGGGCAGCGACCGAAGCGTTCGCAATAGCTGTCGGTTGTGTTGAGCGGCACTCTGGCGGAACGGAATGTAAGGACGCCATTGGAGCATTCTCCGGCGCTGAAGATGCGTTCATCGCCGCGCCGCCGCTCGAAGGGACTTGGGTTATGCAGACCAAACTTACAGTATGCAGGTTGCCGAAGTTATTTTGCCCGATGGAAATCCGGGACAGTTGGAAATCCGGGGAAATCCGGGGGAAATCCGGGACAGTAACCCTTGCGCCGGATTTGCCGGCTCGATGACCTGTCGGACAGGGACCGCTCCCCCGCTCGTGGAACGCTCCGCGCAGGCTGAAGCATCCCGACTATCCCACCCCGCTCCCAGACCCGCAATGCCAGCCCGCCCAAATCCCAGCCACAAGAAATTCAGAAAATCGCCTCCGCCTTTTCAACCACCTACAGCCAATCCCCCCGACGCACCGCCGCCCGGCATGCTACAAAGGTAGCGGGCTCGTGGCGCGGGCCTCCAGGACTGCTGTGTCGGCTGTCGAGCCGACATTTCTTCGCCCGCAGGCAGACCTCGTGAGTTGGATGCTTGCCCTAGTCTCGGTCTGTGGCTGCTTTCCTCGATATTTGGCCCGGCGTTCCGCGCTCACCGGTCTGGTTTCAGG
>Ga0187864_10002456_pt1 | contig 16137 bp, 15 predicted proteins | sample June2016WEW_11_4_FD_132985 | JGI IMG/M metagenome (GOLD analysis project Ga0187864, IMG submission 132985) | Peatland microbial communities from SPRUCE experiment site at the Marcell Experimental Forest, Minnesota, USA - June2016WEW_11_40 | ecosystem: Environmental > Terrestrial > Soil >... | reverse complement strand
GCTGCTTGACCAGGCGCCCGCCGAGGTGCCGCACTGCCGCGGGATGTTGCGTCACGACGACCGTCTGGCGCTGGTCATCGACCTGCGCCGCCTGACGGATGTTTTCCCCGTGCCGGTGATTTAAAGCCGGCGCGATTGCAGCTCTTTTGAATGCGCAAGTTCTGGGGAGGAAGTCATGAAAGCTCGTTTGAGCACGACAATCTGGTTGCTGGTCTTCTGGGCGGCCCTGGCGCTGTTTGGCGTCCTCGGGCTGGCCTATCACGCCGGCAGGGAATCGGGAGGCCTGTCCATCTTTGACGCGCCTTCTCTGCCGGGAAGCGCGAGCGGGGCTCTGCTCGGCGCGGTTGTGCTGGCGCTGGCTGCCGCGCTCTCGCTCGTGTTCGTGCTGAGCAAGCGCGTGCTCAAGCCGCTGGGTGACATCGCGAAGTTTTCCGAGCGCCTGGTGGCCGGCGACTCGCGCGCCCGCGCGGACATCGGTACCGACGATGAGTTCGCGCTCATCGCCGAGAACCTCAACCGCAGCGCCGCGAAGGTTGCGCAGGCCGTAACCGCCCAGCAGGCGCAGGAGTCGCTCCAGCGCAGCATCACTGAGTTGCTCAATACGATCAACCAGGTGGCTCGCGGCGACCTGACCATTCGCGGCAAGGTGACGAACGACGCCCTCGGCAACGTCGTCGATTCCGTCAACTTCATGCTCGACAACTTCTCGAAAGTTCTCGAGCGTGTCCGCAAGGCCGCCATCGACGTCAGCACGAGCGCCACGCAGATTCTCGGCGCGGCCGACGACATGACGGCCGGCGCCACGCAACAGGACCAGGAAATCACGAATACGTCGTCCGCCGTCGAAGAGCTGACGGTGTCGATGAAGCAGGTGTCCAACAACGCCGAAGCCAGCGCCGAAGCGGCTCGCCGCGCGCTCGACGCCGCCGAGCAGGGCAACCGCGCCGTGAGCGATACGCTCGAAGGCATGCAGCGCATCCGCTCTTCCGTACAAGCCACGGCGAAGAAGATCAAGTCGCTCGGCGACCGCTCGCTGGAAATTTCGGAAATCATCAATGTGATCAACGATATCACCGAACAGACCAACCTCCTCGCGCTCAACGCCGCCATCGAAGCGGCTCGCGCGGGCGACGCCGGCCGCGGTTTTGCGGTCGTCGCCGACGAAGTCCGCAAGCTCGCCGAGCACTCCCGCAGCGCGACCAAAGACATCGCCGCGCTCATCAAGGCGATTCAAGCCGAAACGAACGAAGCCGTCGTCGTCATGGAAGAGGGCACGCGCGAAGTGGAGGTTGGCGCGGGCCTCGCCGATCAGGCCGGCAAGGCGCTGGAAGCGATCTCGAGCGTCGTGCGGCAGTCGGCGGAGCTGGTCCAGGAAATCTCGCTCGCCTCGAAGCAGCAGGTGCGCGGCACGGAAGGCGTCGCCAACGCCATGCAGATCATCTCCGGCATCACGCGCCAGACCACGCAGGGCGCGCGGCAGACGGTTTCGACCGTCGGAACCATGGTCCGGCTTTCCGAACAGCTCAACGAAGCGCTCGCGCAATTCCGCTCGCAATCGGCGCGATCCGCGGAACCGGCGCCCGCGGCGCCCGCAGCGTCCGCAGCGGAAGACGCCCGGCCCGTCGCGCCGGTGGGAGCGCTCCGCTAACGGCAAACTCCGCATTTCGGCACGAATTCGCCGGGGGCTGAACGCCGATCATGAAACCGCACCCAGTCTCGACCGCACGCATCGCCGAATCCGAACTCGCCGAGATTCGCACGCTGATCGAGCGCCGCTCCGCGATCCTGTTCGATTCCTCGCGCGAGCGATTCTTCTCCACCCGCATCCGCGAATACGTCGATGAGAAGGGTCTGGCAAACGGGACGGACTTGCTGCGGCTCGTTCGCGGCTCGAGCATCGAGTACGAAGCCCTGCTCGAGCGGCTGCTCACGCAGGAGACTTCGTTCTTTCGCTACCCGGCGGTCTTCGAAGCGCTCGAAAAAACGATCCTGCCCGAATTGCAGGAGCGCAAATTCTGGGAAAATCCGCGGACGCTGCGCATCTGGAGCGCGGGCTGTTCCACCGGCGAAGAGCCCTATTCGATCGCGATTACCCTTTGCGAAGCGCTGAAGTTTGCGGAGGCGTGGGAAACCGAAATCCTCGCCACGGACATCAGCCGTCGCGCGCTGCGCCACGCCGAACGCGGCGTCTATTCCAAGCGCAGCTTGCAGGGCGTGCCGCTCGCGCAGGTGGACACTTATTTCACGGCGACGAAGCATGGATTCCAGGTCCGGCCGCGCATCCGGCGGATGATTTCCTTCGCGCAGATGAACCTCGTCGAATCCGTGTACGTCGGCAAGCTCGACTGCATTTTTTGCATGAACGTCCTCATGTATTTCTCAGACGAGCGCCGCCTCGCGATCCTGCGCCGCTTCTACGACGCGCTCGAGCCCGGCGGCTACTTCCTGCTCGGCCACGCGGAAACGCTTTCGAACTCTCCGATGAAACTCGAGCCGGTGGTCCTCGGCGATTGCCGCGTCTACCGCAAGCCGGTTGCGGCCGAAGCGCGGCGCGAGACAGCCGCCGTGGAGGGAGCTCTGTGAACGGCCCGAATCAAGAATCGATCGAGCTGTTCCTCCAGGAGGCTTCCGAAAACCTCCAGTATCTGCGGGAATACTCGGGCCTCTTGCAGGAGCCGCAAACGAAGCCCGAAGATCTCGAAAAACTCTACATCGCCTCGCACACTCTCGCCGGCACGTCGGCGAGTTACGGCTTCCCGCAGTTTTCCGAAGTCGCGGCGAAGATGGCGCACATTTTCCACTACGCGATGAACGCGGTCCTGACGCCCGACATGCATGGCCCGCTCACGGAATTCATCTCCGACGCAATCTCCGTACTCGAGTTCGACCTCCTGCAAATCAGCTCGAGCGGCACGGAGACCTCGGACGATATCGCCACCTTCAAGCAGCGCTACGCATTCGCTTTCCCCGCTGCGCCCGCCGAGTCAGCGACGGAACCAGCGGCTGAGTCTGTCGGCGCGGGCGAACCCATTCCAGGAGTTTTCTCCGCCGGTTCATTTGCCGACCGCCTGCCTCAGGATGGAGACGTCCCGGATGAAGTCCTCGAGTTCTTCGTTCCCGAGGCTGAAGAGCATTTACAGGCGGTCACAGAATGCCTGCTCGCGCTCGAGGGGAATCCCAACGCTGACGACATTAATCGCCTGTTCCGCTCGATACACACTGTGAAGGGTTCGGCGGCGCAAGTGGGCCTGCACAGGCTCTCCGCCGTCGCGCATCGCGTGGAGGATTTAATCGGGCAGCTCCGCGACGGCGCATTGCAGCCCAGCGCCGAAATCGTGGACCTGTGCCTCCAGTCCGTGGACGTCCTGCGAAAGTTCCTCACTCGCCAGTGGTCGAGCGACGCCGAGATGATCACTGCCGTTGATCCCTTGCTCGCGCGCATCACCGAACTCGCGCCCGAAGAGCCCGCCGACGACGCGCACAACGGAGAGGCCGCGGCCGGAGCGGAAGCGCCGACGGCAGAAGCCGTTCTTCCCGCCGCTTCACGTCCCGCGGCAGCGCAGCCTTTGCCGCAGGCGAAGTCCGTGCGCATTTCGCTCGAGCGGCTCGACCGCATGATGAACGCGGTCGGCGAGCTGGTCATCAACCGGACCCGGATGCTCGGCCGTCTCGCCGAGCTGGGCAAGCTCGTGGAAGTATTGAACTTTTCGAAGAGCCGGCTCTCCGGCAAAGTTTCCGAGTTCCAGGAAAAGCACGAATTCAACCGCATCCGCACGTCGCTCGTCCCCGGCAGCCAGCCGCCGCAGATGGACACGTTCCGCCGGCCCTCCGCGGCGCTGCCTTCGGTCACCTCAAACGATCCGTTCGAGTTCAGCGAGCTTGAGATGGATCGCTACGACGATTTCAACATTCTTTCGCGCTCGCTCACCGAAATCTCCGCGGACGTTTCCGAGGTTCTCGCGCAGCTCGAAGGTTTTATGGGCCGCGTCGATGCGGATATCGACGAATTCACGAAGCTGGCCCATCACCTTCAGGACGAAATCACTGCCGCGCGCATGGTGCCGATCGGCAATCTCTACACGCGTCTCTCTCGCACCGTTCGCGACGCCGCACAGGCCACCGGGAAGCCCGTCGACCTTTCGCTCGAAGGCGCCGAAACGGAACTCGACAACAACATCATCCAGCACATCTCCGATCCTCTGATTCACCTCGTTCGCAATGCCGTGGCGCACGGAATCGAGGACGCCGGGACGCGCGGCGCCGGCAAGCCCGAGAAGGGCCGCATTTCCGTGCGCGCCTATCACCGCGGCAACCACATCTTCATCGAAGTGGAAGACGACGGCCGCGGAATCGATTACGAACGAGTTCGCCAGGGCGTTATCGACTCTGGCGCGGTATCGCCGGTCGCCGCCGCTGAACTGACCGAGCGCGAGCTTCGCGAGTTCCTCTTCCGCCCCGGGTTTTCGACCGCCGCCTCCACTTCGGAACTTGCCGGCAGGGGCGTTGGCCTCGACGTCGTGCGCGCCAACGTGCATGCGCTGAACGGTGAAATCGAAGTCCGCTCCGAAAAAGGCCGCGGCGCCTGCTTCACGGTGAAGGTGCCGCTGACGCTCATCATTTCGCAGGCCCTGTTCGTTCGCTGCGGCGCGTCCGTGTATGCGCTGCCGCTTGCTGTCGTGGAGGAGATCCGGCGGCTTCTCCCATCCGAGATCGAGGACGTCGGCGGCAAACTCCTTACGCGCGTGCGCGACGTCGTCACCGAAGTCGTGCGCCTCGATCTGCAACTCGCACTGGCGCCGCTCGAGCCGCTGAACGGCTACTTCCACATGGTCATCGTGAAAGTGGCGGGAAAGCACGTCGGCGTCGTCGTCGAAGAAGTTCTCGGCAAGGACGAGATCGTCATCAAGAACCTCGGCGATTACCTCCGCCGCGTGAAGCTGTTTCCCGGGACGACGATCGCTTCCGACGGCAGCCTGATCCTGCTGATCGACTTGAACCGCCTCGTTTCCGCGGACACCGCCGAACGCCACGCCCTGCCCGCATCGTCTCCTGCGGCGCGCGTCTTTGCGCCGGGCGCGGAAGCCGTCGCCGCCGGCAATATTCCGGCCGAAGCCGTGGACGCGATCGAGAACGATCGCGTGGTGGTCGTCGCGGACGATTCGATCAGCGTGCGGAAATTTGTCGGCCGCATGCTCGAAAAGGTCGGCTATCGAGTGAAGCTCGCTGCGGACGGCTTCGAGGCCTCCGAGATTGTCGCGCAGGTCGGCTGCCACCTGCTCATCACCGACCTCGAGATGCCGCGGATGAACGGTTACGAGCTGATGGCCCACCTGCGCCAGGATCCGGTCACTCGTCGAATCCCGGTGCTCGTGGTCACTTCCCGCGCCGGCGCGAAGCATCGGGACCGCGCCATGAAAGAGGGCGCGTCCGGCTTCCTGACGAAGCCCGTGCAGGAAGATCAATTGATTGCGACGGTCGAGAGCCTGATCGGCTCGGAGACGCCGCAGGGACGGCCTGCCGCTGGTATGCCGCTGAGGCAGGGTTGAGATTGCGATGACGAACGCACCCGAAAAGAAGATACGCGTGCTCGTGGTGGATGACTCCGCCTTTATGTGCAAGGTGTTGCAGGAGATCATCAACTCCGATCCGCAGCTTGAAGTGGTCGGGCAAGGGCGCGATGGCCGCGATGGCGTGGCTCTCGCGGAATCGCTGCGCCCCGACGTCATCACCATGGACATCAACATGCCGCATATCGACGGCCTTCAGGCCACCGAGCTGATCATGTCGCAGCACCCGCGCCCCATCGTCATCGTGAGTTCGGAATCGCGCGAGGGCGCCGCAAGCACTTTGAAAGCCCTCGAACTCGGCGCGATCGACTTCGTTCCCAAGCCTTCGAGCGGGATCGATCTGGACATGAAAACTGTGCGCGAGGAGCTCACGCGAAAGCTCAAGCTGGCCGCAAAGGTTCGTGTCGTTCGTACCGCGACGCGTTCGAAAGTTCCGATGCCCCATGCGCCGATGTCCCCAGCCGCGAGTTTCGCGAACAGCGCCGCGCTCGCCCAGTGCGGCGGAAAGTTTCCGGTGGTCGCGATTGCCGCCTCGACGGGCGGCCCGGCCGCGGTGATGCGCGTAGTGGCCGCTCTGTCGAAGGAGTTTCCCGCGGCCGTGTTCCTCGTCCTGCACATGCCCGCGGCATTCACAAAGCAATTCACGTTGCAGCTCGCGGAGATCGCTTCCATGCCGGTGAAAGAGGCGGAGGCGAACGAGACGGCCCAGCCCGGAATGATCTACCTCTGCCCGGGCTCTCATCACTTGCAACTTTCGGCCGGCGGGAAAATCCTTCTCGATCCCGGCCCGCGCATCGAAGGCTATCGCCCCTCTGCGGACATGGCATTTGAGAGCATCGCGGCCTATGCCCGCGCGCTGACCGTTGGCGTTGTCCTGACGGGCATGGGGAACGATGCGGCGAAAGGCGTGCGCGCCGTGAAGGCCGCCGGAGGTTCCGTCTTGGCCCAGGACGAAGCGACGTCCATGATTTTCGGCATGCCGGCCGAAGCCATCAAGACCGGCGCCGTCGACGAAGTCCTCCCGCTCGACGAAATCGGCCCGGCGATTGAAAAGCGAGTCACGAAATTGAGCCGTCTCGTCCCGGTGGCGGCCCGATGAGCCTGTCGACGACTCCAGACCGCGAGCACGACGGGAAATCGCGCCGCTCGCGCCGGCCGGAGGCGGTTGTCCTGTTCTGGGTCGCAAATCAGATGTTCGCCATCGCCGCGGGTGCCGTCCAGGAGATTCGCAGCACGGACAGCCTGGCGGGCGCCGCCAACGAGATCGAGCACTCGGCATTGCCCAAGGTCCGGCACACTCTCGAGTGGGGACGCCGCACCTGCTACGTCGTGAACGCCGGGATGCATTTTGGCTTGCCGATCACGCGACCGTCGCTGGTCCTGATCCTGCGGCAAATGCGCGCGGCCGTGCTCGTCGACCGGATCGACCGTATGACGGAGATCGCAGCCGTCTATCCGCTCCCCCACGCGTTCACTGGCGAGGAGCGCCACTGGTATCGCGGTCTTGCATACGTGGACGACTCGGTGATCCCGGTCGTTCAGCCGGCTGGATTCCTGACGGCCGAAGAGTTTGCGCAGCTCGATTGCACCGCCGGAGGCGGCGGATCGCAGCGGGAAATGCACGGGGTGGTCCAGGCATGATTGCCGCAGAAACTGCGAGCCAGAGTTCGTTCGTGCTGCTCCAGATTGGCGCGCGCCGGTTCGCGCTGCCTGCGGGAATGGTCGCGGAACTCGCGCCACCTGTGAAGCTGCACACGTTTCCGCACACTTCGCCCTCCATTGCGGGAGTGATCGTCCGCCGTCGGCGCATCGTGCCTGTCTATGACGCGGGGCCGCTGCTCGTCGGGAAAAGTTCATCTGGGCAACAGTTTTACCTCATCGCGCGGCGCGACTTTGGTGGCGCCGGCGAACTGGGCGCGATTCTCGTGAGCGGTGAATGCGAGATGGCCACGGGTGAGATGCGGCCGGAATCGGATCGTCCTGCGTACGTCGCTGGAACACTCACCGTCGGCGAGGAGTCGCTTGACGTGCTGGACCTCGAAGCGCTGTTGGCGTCGGCGGCGCGAGCCAGTGAGCCGGCAAGCGCGGAGGCGCAATCGTGAACGCTCCGGCAAATCTCCCGCGGGTCCTGCTGATCGACAGCAACGTCTATTTTGCGAAACGGCTGGGTGACGCGCTGAAGCAGCAGGGATTCGACGTGATTCCGAGCACGCAGGCCTCGTATGCGCTCACGATGATCGAGTGGAACGCTCCGGCGGCGATTCTCTGCGCCACGAACCTTCGCGAGATGGGTGCGCTCGAAATGGCGCCGCTTCTCCGTGCCGATCCGAAAACCGCCACGATCCCTCTGATCGCGATCGGAGGGGGCGGAGATCAGGCGCAGCTCGAAGCGTATCGCGCCGGCTGCGACGACTACGTGGATCGCCGCCACTCCCCTTCGGACATCGCCGCGCACGTGCGAAGTCTTCTCGTCAGCCGTCAGGACGGCTTCCAGCCGACGCAGATGCTCTCCAGCGCGGACACGGCCCTGAGCGGCAGTCTCTCGCATCTCGATCTCCCGGGGGTGATTCAGATGCTGGGACAGGCTCATCAGAGCGGAGCGCTGCACATCAACGGCGCCGACACCGACGGAATCATCTTTTTTGAAGGCGGCGAACTCGTTCACGCCGAGTCCGGCGTGCTTTTCGGGGATGAAGCCGTCACGCAAATCGTGAAGACGTGTCAGGGCGCCGCGAAGGGCGTATACAAATTCGTATACGGCGCCACCGCCGTGCAGCGGACCGTGCTGCGCTCGGCAACCGATCTGCTCCTCGACGCGATGCGGGAATTCGACGAAGGCGAGCGCGATACCGCGGAAGAAAACGTGGAGAAGGAGTCGTCATGAGCGAAACCCAAACCCTCACGGCCGCCCGCACTCCGACCGTCTACTTCATCGACGACAGCGCCACGATGCGCGAAGTGATCAAGATTGCCTTTCGCAAAGAGAACATGCACGTCATCACGTGCCCGGACGCAGCCTCGGCGCTCGCGCAGTTCGGTGAAGCCATGCCGGATGCTGTCATCACCGACGTCATCATGCCGGACAAAGATGGCTACGAAGTGTGCCAGTTGATCAAGCAAAACGAGCAGCTTGCCCGGATTCCCGTGATCTTGATGTCCGGCGTCGTGAACCGCACGGTGGCCGAAAAGGCGACCGCGGTCAAAGCCGATGAGCTGATTCGCAAGCCGTTCCAGCCGCGAGACCTGATCGCCCGCGTGAAAAGTCTGCTGCATCCGAAGTTCCCTGGTCTTTCGGCGGAGGGAAGCTCTACAGACGAGGCTGCGCGCAGGCCTTCGCAGGTGTTGAGCGGCCTGTTTTCCGCAGGCCCGGCGCCCGCCGTGCCCGCAAGTGTCCCGGCTCCTCGAGCGAACCCAGCGCCGGTCGCAGCGACCACCATCCGCTCGGCGGCGCCGGCCCCTGCCGCGTTCCCGCCGCGTCCTGCCGCGCCCGTTGCCGCAGAGGTCCAGAAGCTGAGGAACGAGATCGTCCGTCTGGAGCTTCTCGTGAAGAAACTCCAGGCAGCGCTCGAGGCTGAACGCGAGTATTGCGCCGCCCTCGAAACTCATTTGAAGAACCCACCGGGCTCTGAATAGCCCAGCACACGTTTCTGCGACCTCCCGGCGCTCCCACGAATCTCTTCGTTACTCCTGAGAATAGGCCGCTTGCCGGTTGCTTGACCGGTGCTATAGCGCGTATTAACTTGGAATTACCTCTCTCGAGGGCAGGCGGTTCGCGTTTGGCTAGGCGCGCTTTACCGGAGACTCCGTGGGGCGCCGGGGCGAACAGCGTATCGCTATTTCTTTTGCGGTCATCGTTCGGGGGGCTGACCCCCGCGGGTATCCGTTCGCCGTGCCGACGGAAACGCGGGACATCAGTTGGTCGGGCGCTTGCCTGAACGGCTTGACCCACATCGTCGAGTCTGGCTGGAGGGTCGAACTCGAATGCCAAAACCAGAAAGCCTGGTATCGGGTCCAGTGGGTCGGTCAGGACGGCAGCCCCTGGGCCGGACAGGTGGGAGTCCGCTGCCTGGAACCGGGCAAGTATATCTGGGGCCTGCCCCCGAAGGAATGGGAGCCTGATACGTACGATCCATCGAAGCCGGACGCTTTTGCCGTCCAGCCGCGGACGGCCGCCGCAACAAATGCCACGGCCTCTCCGCCGGAACGCCGCCAGTTCGCTCGTCATACCTGCCGGATCGGAGTTCAGGTTGCCTTCCCGGGAGACGGGCTTCGGATGTCTGGAACGATCACGGACATTTCCCTCGGCGGCTGCTACGTCGAAATGCTTTCGCCTCTGCCCGTCGATACGGCGGTCGAACTGTCTTTCAATATGGACGGCAGCCTCGTGCATTTCTCGGCCAAGGTTCGCTCCTCGCACATGGGATTTGGCATGGGGCTGGCGTTCACGAGCATGGGCCCCGAAAATCTCGAGAGGTTGCGGCGGTTCACTGGCTCGCCGGGCGCGGCTCCGGAACCCGCGAAGGCGCCGGCCGTCTCGCAGCCGAAGCCGGCTCCGCCCAAGGCAACTGCCGGCGCGCGCCCGTACACAGCGCCGGAATTCGATCCCGTCGATATCCCCGCGACCCGGGAAGCATTCGCCGCCGTCTTGCGGATCCTGCTTCGCAGGGGACTCGTCACGCGCGCCGAATTGCTCGAAGAGCTGGAAAAGCTGAAAACTCCCCAAAAGTGATTTTCTGAGGCCGCGCATCAGTCGAGTCCCTTCGAGCGCAGGAATTCGCGCGCGACGTCGCTGACGTCCCGGCCTTCCCCCGCCACCGCGTAGTTCATTTTCTGCATTTCCGCGTCGGAGATTTTTCCCGCCAGTCCGGCGATGGCCGCCCGCGCCTCCGGATGGAGCGCGAGTGTGTCTTCGCGCACGACGGGCACGGCTTCATAGGGCGGAAAGTAGTGCTTGTCATCTTCGAGGATGACCATGTCCCTCGCCGCGAGCAGGCCGTCCGTCGAGTTCCCGGCGACCAGATCGATTTGCCTGTCGAGCAGAGCGCGATAGAGCAGGCCGAGGTCGAGAATTCTCGCCGGGGCGGCGAATTGCAGCCCGTAGACGCGCGCGAGGCCGGGGTAACCGTCGGGCCGCTCCATGAACTCGTAGCCGAAACCGGCGCGCCACTGCGGCGTGTAACGCGCGGCATCCGAGATCGTTTCCAGATTCAGGCGGCGCGCATCTTCGCCGCGAATCACAATCGCAAACGTGTTGTTGAATCCCAGCGAGGGCATGACTTCCAGGCCGAATCGCTGCTTGTACTCCCTCTGTACGCGCCCGAAAACGGCGGAAGGATCGCTTTCGATGGGATCGTGCAGGATCGCGGTGAGCGCCGTGCCGGTGTATTCGACGTAGGTATCGATACGCCCGGCGAGAAGTGCCTGCTGGCAGATGTAGCTGCCCGCGAGATAGAAGCGGCGCTCGACGCGCAGGCGCGTTTTGATTTCGAGGCGCTGCGCGAGGATTTCACCGAGCAGGGCCTGTTCGGGAAAGTTCTTCGAGCCGACGACGATCGTGTCGCCCCCGCGAGCGCCGCAACCGCACAAGACGCCTACGATCCCGAAGGCAAGCCAGGCGCGGATCGTTTTCATCAGCGGATCATCGCCCGGGACGCAGGCGCCGTTCGAGAATGCTCAGCAGAAAATCCGCGCCCAGCGCGAGAAGGGCCGCGGGTATGGCTCCCGCGAGAATCAAGGAATCGTTCACCATCGCCAGGCCGCGGAAGATGTACTCACCCAAGCCGCCCGCGCCCACGGCGGCGGCGATCGTCGCGATGCCGATTGTGAGAACGGTAGCGACCCGGACGCCTGCCAGGACCGTCGAAAGAGAAAGCGGCAGTTCGACCCTGAACAAGATCTGGCTCTGCGTCATGCCCATACCGCGCGCGGCCTCGCGGACTGCGGGGTCCACGCCCGCGATTCCCGCAGCGGTATTGCGGATGATGGGAAGCAAGGCATAGAGCGTGAGGGCGGCGATTGCCAGGCGGGCAGCGCGTTCGCCGAGCCAGGGAATGGGGAGCAGGAATCCGAAGAGCGCGAGGCTCGGAATCGTTTCGGCGACATTGGCAGTGCCGAGGATGGGCTTGGAAAGCCACGGGCGGCGCGCAACGAGAATCCCGAGCGGGACGCCGACAGCCACAGCGATGAGCATCGCGACGGCCACGAGCGAGATGTGCTCGACGGTCGCCTGGAGAATTTCGTTCGGGTGTTTCAGGAAATACTGGATCACGTTCATTTGTCCCTCTCGAATTGTTCCAATCGACGCAGTTGCGCGGCGTAGGCCGCGGCAACAGGCTCGTTCGAAGACAGGAATTCTCCCGGCGAATAGATGCCCCGTAGCTCTCCGGCTTCGAGCAGCGCGATTCGAGTGCCGAGCAGGAGGGCTTCGCTCGTGTCGTGCGTCACGATGACGATGGTCTTCCCGAGGCGCTGTTGCAGCGCCTGAAATTCGTTCCGGACTTCCGCGCGCGTTAGCGGGTCGAGCGCGCCGAACGGCTCGTCCATCAAGAGTATGGGCGGGTCGGCGGCAAGCGCTCGGGCCACACCGACTCGCTGGCGCTGACCGCCGGAGAGTTCATGCGGATAGCGCTGCAAGAATTGCCCGGGATCGAGGCCGACGAGCGCGAGCAGTTCCTCGACGCGCGAGCGGATGAGCGCGGCAGGGCGTCCCTCGAGGCGCGGAACGAGCGAGACGTTCTGTTCGACGGTGTAGTGCGGGAAGAGACCGGCTTCCTGGATGACGTAGCCGATATGGCGGCGCAGCGCAATGGGGTCCCAGGCGACGGTCGCGCGGCCTTCCACTTGCACTTCGCCGCCGCTCGGTTCGAGCAGGCGGTTGATGAGCTTCAGAGCGGTCGTCTTTCCCGCGCCGCTGCGGCCAAGAAGGATCAGAGTCTCGCCGCGCTTGATCGCGAAGCTGACGCCGTTGAGCAACGTCTGGCCGTTCGGCAACTTGTAATGCACACTGCGAAATTCGATGACGGCCTCGCCGCCCGCGTGACCAGTCATGGCGGAGCTCATCGGGAGGAATCGCTTTCAAGGAATCGGCGGATACCGCGAAGCACGCGCGCCATCATCGCTTCGGTGAGTTTGCCGGTGAAGGTGTTTTGCTGGCTCGGATGATAGGCAACGAACAGGCGCGGCAGATCGTCGCCGAGTTCGTAGCTCGCGCCGTGCCGGAAAGGAAATGCGGCCGCGCTCGCAATTTTGCCGCGCTCTTTCAGCAAGCCGAGATAGACGCGCATGGCGATTCCGCCGAGAGTGAGAATCGCGCGCGGCTGGAGAATCTCGAGTTCTTTTTCGAAGTATGGACGGCAGTTGGCCGTCTCGGAAGGCAGCGGCTTGTTGGCAGGTGGGGCGCAGCGAAGCGCGGCGGCGACGTAGGCGTTCCTGAGGACGAGGCCGTCGTCGCGGCGCGTTGAAGTGGGCTGGTTCGCGAATCCGGCGTCGTAAAGCGCCTTGTAGAGAAAATCTCCCGAGCGGTCGCCGGTGAAGACGCGGCCGGTGCGATTGCCGCCGTGCGCCGCGGGCGCGAGGCCGAGAACGAGCAGCTTCGCGCGCGGGTCGCCGAACCCGGGAACTGGCTTGCCCCAGTAGTCCCAATCGCGGTAGGCAAGGCGCTTTTCGCGCGCGACCTTCTCGCGGTAAGCGACGAGGCGCGGGCACTTGCGGCACCGGACGATTCGCTGATTCAGTTGTTCGAGCGCTAGCAAGGGTGCCTCTCCACAGTCGCAATATGTGTTGCGAAGAGCCCCGGTTTCAGTTGCGGGTAGAAGGCACCCTCGATGAGTGTTGTCAGTAAGTTACAGCCAATTCTACTCGACAGCAGTGTTGAGTAGCCGGCGCACAAAATGGTGCGCGGCCGCCGGTCGTGCGTGGACGGAATGTTGGCTGCCGATGCCGCCGCACCGCCCGTTCTTCTCACCGCTTTTTCGCCCTCTTTCATTTGCTCTGCCTCTGATCCTTAATTGCACGGTCAGGGTAGCACTCGGGGGGGGAGTTGCAAGGATGAGGTTATGTGGACTTTTGATTGAGCGGCCGGTCTCATGTCGCGGCTGAATCCTCTCGCGAACTAGAATCGTCACATTAGTGTGAGGTTCTAGGTCAGGCCGGCAGTCCGCCGGCCGCGCGCTTGCACGTAGTTGCGAATGCACTAAGATGGGCTTCAGGGGCAGGGAGTCATGGATAACACGAGGGAGAAAATCGTCATTGTTGAGGCGGACGCGGCGAGCCGCGATGCTCTGCTGGCGTTGGTGCGAAGCGGAGGATACGACGTCTCTGCCTTTGCGACCGCCAACGAAGGGCTGGATGCTGTCCGGCGGCTGGGGGCCGATCTGCTTCTGCTGGACACGGCTCCCAACATTTCCGCTGGAGACGGCACGATAACGGGCTTGCCGCGATCGAGCGTCCTGCACGCGCACGAAACAATCGCCACGCTTCGTGGTTCTCACGCCACGGAGGGAGTTCGTATCATTTTATTGGTCGGCCTCGGCGCGGAAGAGCGAGCCGCGGCTCTCGACCTTGGCGCCGATGATGCGGTCTCGCAGCCTTTCGACGCAGCGGAGCTGCTGGCGCGCGTGCGAGCGCTATTGCGGGTGCGGCGGGCGGACACGCAGCTCCTCGAAAGAACGCGGCTCGCGGAGGAAGGTCAGCAGATTGCGCAAACGGCATTCGAGGCGCTTGCCGTCACGGAAAAGATGGCGAGCGACGCCTCGTCGCTGAATCGCCGCCTGAAAATCGGCCTGGGCGCGGTCTTTGCCATCGTGGTCGTCATGGCGGGGATCTATTTTCTTTTGGCACGCAGTTCGCAGAAGGATATGCAGCGCACGACGGCTACGATCACGCGCCTGGAACGCGGACTGATGCACCAGCAGGACGTGATTGCCGAGGTGCGCAGGCTGCGCCAGCAGGGAACGCCCGATGTGGCGCTGGCCGGGAAAGACGAGTTGCAAAAGCAGGCGGCGGACCTTGAGGCTCAGATGGCAAATGCAGGCTCCGGCCAGGGAGCAGACCTGCAACGGGAATTGGATGAGACGAATGCGCGCCTGAAGCGAATCGAGCAGGAAGGCGATTCCGCCGGGAGCTTCATCGGCGCGGACGTGCAGAGCGTCTGCTTACTGCATATTTCGGTGGCGTTTCGGGAGCAACAGAGCGGCCATACGCTTCGCTACGCCGGTCTGAATCAGCAGGGCGAGCCGCTGCAAGGCAGCGATGGGAATCCGCTCCTGACCCTTGATGGGCGCGGCCCGGAAGTAAGATTGGACGTGTTCGGCACTGGATTCCCGGCAGGTGCCGACGGGCGGATCATCACCAATCGGCACGTTGCCGAGCCGTGGTGGAACAACGACGACGTCAGTGAGCTCACCAACCAGGGTTTTCAGCCGGTGATCTCGTCGATTCATGCATATTTTCCGGGCGACCCGCGCGCGTACAGCGCCGAAATCGAGCAGATTTCAAAAGACGCAGACCTGGCAACGATGCGAATCACCACGCAGGGCCTGGCGCGCCCGGCCCTTTCCATCGATTCGACAAAGGAAGCGGCGGTGACCGGCCAGCCGATCGTCTTGATGGGATATGCCACGGGCCTGGCGGCGATTCTCGCGCGCACCGACGAGAACACGGCGCAAAATATCCTGACCCAGAGCGGCGGCGATGTCTCGCAAGTGCTCGACGAACTGGCGCGCCGCAACCTGATCCGGCCCATCATCACGCAGGGGCATATCGGAGACGTCCTGCCGGATAAGATCGTGTTCGACGCGCAGACCACGTCCGGCGGATCGGGCGGGCCTCTTTTCAATCAGCAGGGAAAGGTGATCGGCGTTACGTATGCCGTGTTGAAGGGCTTCGGAGGCTCGAATTTCGGCATTCCCATTCGGTTCTCGGATGCGCTGCTCGCTCCTGCATCCGCACACCCTGCAAACTGACGCCCCCGCGCGCCTGGCGAGGCGAGAGCCGGTCCTCCTTCGAGCGCAAAAGCGGATATGCACCTTTGGCGCGCGTGACTTCCATCAGGTAAACTGAAGAAACGCCTGCCGGTAGCGGGACGAAACCGGGATGGCCGGCGCCTCCTTTTATGGAAACCAGGTCACGCGAAGGGACGATTCTCGACCGGATTGTCGAGGCGCGGCGCGAGTCGATCGCGCACCGGAAACGTGTGCTGCCGGACGTGGCGCTGAAGCTGGCCGCGGGCAAGGCCGAAGCGCCTCGGGATTTTGCGGGCGCACTGGTGCGAGCGGGCTACAACGTGATCGCCGAGTTGAAGAAGGCGTCACCTTCGCGCGGCGTGATGCGAGAAGACTACGCTCCCGCAGCGCTGGCAGGAAGCCTTGAAAGCGTGGGGGCGGCGGCGCTATCGGTCCTGACGGAAGAGGAGTTTTTTCTCGGATCGCTGGCGGACTTGAAGGCCGCGAAGAAGGCGACGCAGATTCCAATCTTGCGCAAGGATTTCATTGTCGATCCGTGGCAGGTGTGGGAATCGCGCGCGGCGGGCGCGGATGCGTTTCTGCTGATCGCGGCGATTCTGAGTGACCAG
>Ga0187864_10002453_pt1 | contig 16149 bp, 16 predicted proteins | sample June2016WEW_11_4_FD_132985 | JGI IMG/M metagenome (GOLD analysis project Ga0187864, IMG submission 132985) | Peatland microbial communities from SPRUCE experiment site at the Marcell Experimental Forest, Minnesota, USA - June2016WEW_11_40 | ecosystem: Environmental > Terrestrial > Soil >... | reverse complement strand
TATATCTGGATCGTCAGCAACCGCAAGCCCGTGCATCGCAAGGGGAAGCTGCAACTGATCGACGCCAGCGGCTTCTGGCAGAAGATGCGGAAGAGCCTCGGCAGCAAGCGCAAGGAGCTGAGCCCCGAACACATCGACGAGATCACCCGGCTGTTTGGCCAGTGCAAGGAAGTTCGCAAGGACGGCGTGCCGATCAGCCGCATCTTCAAGAACGAGGACTTCGGCTATCGCACGATCACGGTCGAGCGCCCGCTGCGCGACGCGAGGGGGAAGATCGTGCTCGGCACCAAGGGCAAGCTGAAGGGCAAGCCCCAGCCGGACGCCAACCTGCGCGACACCGAGAATGTACCGCTGAGCGAGAAGGTCGAAACCTACTTTAAGCGCGAGGTGCTGCCGCATGCGCCGGATGCGTGGATCGATCACGAGAAGACGAAAGTCGGCTACGAGATCCCGTTCAACCGGCATTTCTACGTCTTCCAGCCGCCTCGCGACCTGACCGAGATCGACGCCGAACTGAAGGTCGTCACCGACCGAATTCTGACGATGATCGGGGAGCTGTCCAAATGAGCTTTCCGAGATACGCAAAATACAAGGACAGCGGCGAGGAATGGCTGGGCGAGGTCCCGGCGCATTGGGGTGTAAAGCGCCTCAAGCATGTCGCGACTATCATTATGGGTCAGTCGCCGAGTTCCGAACAGTACAATCAGAATGGTGAGGGTCCACCATTCTTGCAGGGCAACGCGGATTTTGGCGACGCCTTCCCAACGCCGCGAAGCTATTGCGCCGTTGCGACAAAGCTCGCGCGTGCTGGCGACATCCTCCTTTCAGTCAGAGCGCCAGTGGGCGCGATTAATGTTGCGGATCAGGCTTACGGGATCGGTAGAGGACTTTGCGCCATTACGCCAGCGTCAGCGCATTCGGCACGCTACGTGTTTCATTGTCTTGAGGTCATGAAAGCGGAACTTTTTTCCATCGCGACCGGCAGCACGTACGAAGCGGTTTCAATCGACCAGGTTAGGAATGCAACATGCTTAATGCCACAGAGTTATGAACAAATCTTGATCGCCAAGTTCCTCGACCGGGAGACGGCGAAGATCGACGCGCTGGTGGGGGAGCAGCGGCGGCTCATTGAACTGCTGAAAGAAAAACGCCAGGCCGTCATCTCCCATGCCGTCACCAAAGGTCTGAACCCCCGCGCCCCCATGAAGCCCTCCGGCATCAAATGGTTCGGCGATCTGCCTGAACATTGGCAGTGCGGCCCGCTACGACGTTTTTGGGAAGTCGTTGATTGCAAGCACGTCACTGTGCCGTTCCTTGATGAGGGTTTCCCGGTGGCGAGCGTGATGGAAGTCCGGACGTTCGACCTGGATTTGTCGCAGGTACTCCGAACTTCCGAAGAGTTTTACAAACTCTTGATCAGTGGCGACCGGCAACCGCTTCGTGGAGACGTCATCTACTGCCGCAACACGGCCAACACGGGGACGTCGGCTTACGTCGCGACGGACGAGCCGATCGCAATGGGACAGGACGTCTCGTTGATCAAGTCGCGAGGGCAAAACGGTCGCTACCTGAACTACATCCTTCACGGCGAGTCCATGGCGCAACAACTCGAAACACTTATGGTTGGGTCAACCTTCAAGCGAATCAACGTCGCCGACATAAAAGCTCTGATGGTGGTCTGCCCCCCGAGGAAGGAACAGGACGAAATCGTCGAATTCATCGAATCCCAGACCGCAAAATTCGACGCCCTCACCGCCGAAGCTCAGCGCGCCATCGACCTCCTCCAAGAACGCCGGACCGCGCTGATCTCCGCCGCCGTCACCGGCAAGATCGACGTGCGGGGGTTGGCGGAATCGGAGGCCGCATGAGCCTGCACAAAGAGGTCAACTTCGAGATCGAAATCTGCGAACACCTCGCGGCCAACGGCTGGCTGTACGAAGAAGGCGACTCGGCCAAGTATGACCGTGCTCGGGCTCTCTTCCCGGAGGACGTGCTGGCCTGGGTGCAGGCCACTCAGCCCAAGGCCTGGGATGCGATCGCCAAGAACCACGGCGCGCACGCCACCGAAACACTGTTGACCCGCCTGCGCGATCAGATCGACCAGCGAGGCACGCTCGATGTGCTGCGGCATGGTATCGAGATGCTGGGGTTGCGAGAGAAGTTGTCGCTCGCTCAGTTCAAACCCGCCTTGGCCATCAACCCCGACATTCTGTCCCGATACACCGCCAACCGCCTGCGCATCGTGCGGCAGGTACGGTACTCGGTTCACAACGAGAACTGCATCGACCTGGTGCTGTTCCTGAACGGTCTCCCGGTGGCGACCGCCGAGCTCAAGACCGACTTCACGCAAAGCGTCGGTGACGCGATCGACCAGTATCGCTTCGATCGCCATCCCAAGCCCAAAGGTCAAGCCGCTGAGCCACTGCTTTCCTTTCCCAGCGGGGCGCTGGTCCATTTCGCCGTGAGCAACCACGAAGTTCACATGACGACCCGGCTGGACGGCACGAAATCCGTGTTTCTGCCGTTCAATCTGGGCGATAACGGAGCGGCCGGTAATCCCGTGAACCCGAACGGCGGACACCGTACCGCCTACCTGTGGGAACAGGTCTGGGAGCGGGAGAGCTGGCTCGAAATCCTGGGCCGGTATCTGGTGGCGCAGAAGGACAAGAAGAAGCAGATCGTGAAGGTCATCTTCCCACGGTTCCATCAGCTTGACGCGACCCGAAAGCTCCAGGCGGCCGTGCTGAAAGAAGGACCGGGGGGCAAGTACCTGATTCAGCATTCGGCGGGCTCCGGCAAGACCAACTCGATCGCGTGGTCCGCACACTTTTTGGCCGACCTGCACGACGCGCAGCACGAGAAGCTGTTCGATTCGGTGCTGGTGGTGTCCGACCGCAACGTGATCGACACGCAGTTGCAGGAAGCGATCTTCGACTTCGAGCGAACCACCGGCGTGGTAGCGACGATCAAGGGCGAGAGCAGCAGCAAGAGCGGCGAACTCGCCACGGCACTCTCGGGCGACAAGAAGATCGTGGTCTGTACCATTCAGACGTTTCCCTTCGCCCTGAAAGCCGTGCGTGACCTCGCGGCCACTCAGGGCAAGCGCTTCGCGGTGATCGCCGACGAGGCGCACAGCTCGCAGTCTGGCGAAGCGGCGGCCAAGCTGAAGGCCGTGTTGACCGCCGAGGAGCTGAAGGAACTCAGCGACGGTGGCGAAGTCAGCACCGATGACATTCTGGCGGCTCAGATGGCCGATCGCGCCGACGACGGTGGCATCACGTACGTCGCGTTCACCGCAACGCCCAAGTCCAAGACGATGGAACTGTTCGGCACGTGGCCCGATTCGACCCAACCGGCCGGTGAGGGCAACATTCCCGCACCGTTCCACGTCTATTCGATGCGGCAAGCCATCGAGGAAAAATTCATCCTTGATGTCCTTCAGAACTACACCACGTACAAGCTCGCGTTCAGGCTGGCCCACAATGGCAAGGACTATGACGACAAGGAAGTTGAACGCAGCGCGGCCCTGAAGGGGATCATGGGCTGGGTACGGCTGCATCCATACAACATCGCGCAAAAGGTCCAGGTGGTTGTCGAGCACTTCCGCCAGTACATCGCGCCCCTACTGCATGGACAAGCCAAGGCGATGGTGGTCGTGGGTAGCCGGCAGGAGGTAGTCCGATGGAAGATCGCGATCGACAAGTACATCAAAGATCATGGCTACGCCATCGGGACGCTGGTGGCGTTCTCGGGCGAGGTCAAGGACGCGGAATCCGGCCCCGACCCGTTCACCGAAACCACCCACGCGCTGAACCCGAACCTTCGAGGCCGCGACATTCGCGAAGCGTTCAAAACCGACGAGTATCAGATTCTCCTGGTGGCGAACAAGTTCCAGACCGGCTTCGATCAGCCGCTGCTTTGCGGGATGTACGTCGATAAGCGACTGGCGGGCATTCAAGCCGTGCAGACCCTCTCCCGGCTGAATCGCGCCCATCCCGGCAAGGAAGCGACCTACGTGCTGGACTTCGTGAACGACGCGGAAGACGTTCTGAAGGCGTTCAAGGCTTACTACACGACGGCCGAGCTGGCGAATGTGACCGACCCCGATCTCGTCTACGACCTGCGCGCCAAGCTGGACGCCGCCGGTCACTACGACGATTTCGAGGTGGATCGCGTCGTGGCCGTGGAATTGAACCCGAATGCCAAGCAGAGCGAACTGGCTGCCGCCGTCGAGCCCGTTGTAGACCGGCTCCAGAAGCGTTACAAGGCGGCACAGCAGGCCCTGAAGACCGCCATAGAGCAGAAGAACAAACCCGCGATGGAAGCGGCTCGAAATGAGCTGGACGCATTGCTGCTGTTCCAGCGCGACATGGGGGCGTTTCTGCGTCTCTACACGTTCCTGTCACAAATCTTCGACTATGGCAACACGGCGCTCGAGAAGCGTTCGATCTTCTACAAGCAAGTGCTCCGCCTGCTCGTGTTTGGCCGCGAGCGCGAGGGAATCGACCTTTCCAAAGTGGTGTTGACCCACCACAACCTGAGGGATCAGGGCAATCGCCCGATGCCCCTGGTCGCCGGTGAGAACCCCAAGCTGGAGCCGATCACCGAAGCGGGCGGTGGGAGCGTTCAAGAGAAACAGAGAGCCCTTCTGAACGAGATCATCCAGCGCGTGAACGAACTGTTTGAAGGTGACCTGACGGACCAGGACAAACTGGTTTACGTTAACAACGTGATCATGGGGAAACTCCTGGAATCCGAGACGCTCAAGCAGCAAGCGACCAACAATACCAAAGAGCAGTTCGCGAACTCGCCCGATCTGAAATCGGAACTCATGAACGCGATCATCGGCGCGCTGGAGGCTCACACCGCCATGAGCACGCAGGCGTTGGGCTCCGAGACCGTTCGCAGCGGCATCAAAGACGTGCTGCTCGGCCCAGCCCGGCTCTATGAATCCTTGCGCGAACAGGCTGTCGGTGAAGTAAATTGAGTCTTGAAGGTCGCATGGTGGCTGACGGATTACAAGTGGCAGTCCACCCGCCCAACTCACCGCTTGACCCCTACCGTGGAAAGCTGTCCCATAAAGTGGATTAAGCGAGATTCTCCGCTGATCCCCCCCCCGAGTCATCATGGCGATGGTCCCATCGCCTTATCTTATTAGGCTCTTGAGCACATTATCCGCCATTAAGTCCGTCACCAAACCACGAACGTAATCCCCCCTCTCGGCAGAAGGTTCATCGCTTAGCGTTTCCCGAATCTTGCTGATGACGATCCGCAGAGCTTCCTCAGCGGCAGCCTGTGGATCGAATCCCTCTTGAGAGGGTAGGAGCGATACCAATCTCTGTTTCAGGGTATCGTCCTGCAACAGAGATCTCACGACCACATCCTTGATAGGCTCGACCACTTTCAAGGTGGAGAGTGTCTCTGCGGCACGGTCCTTAAACTGCTTAAGCTTTGGCACCAGTTCCGTTTTCGTTACGTGGGAGGCTATCTGTTCCGGTGTCATGGTCTCGATTCTGCCATCGTCCTGCAGTTCGGAGAGGGCCACCTTTATCTGCTCATCATCATAATTGTCGATGATCTGTTTCAGTAGTTTTGTCGCCACAATGCCCACTTTCTCAGCCGGTTTTTCGATGTTCCACTCGGTTGTTGCCACCCGACTGTACATATTGCCAATCAACCATCCCAGTTTCGCCTGGAACGGCTCTTTGAGCTGAGCAATCTTCGCTTCCAAGCATTTATCATAATTCACCGCGCGAAAGGACACAGAGAGCTGGAGAAAGGCGCAGCATGGTTCGCTGATTCCCAAGTCCAGGTCGGTGTGCAGGTAGAATAGACCAGCCTTGTTGTTGTCCATCAAGCTTTCGAGGAACATGGCGAGCTTTCCCCTCGCTTTATTCCCGACAATCCTTGTCGTCTTCAGCTTGGCGTGCTGATGCTTGGCCGCTTCCAACAACACCACGTCTTTTATCGGTCTCACTGCGGCTATCGAAATGTAAGGCGCAACGCATGGGCTGCCATTTCGCCTCACCAGATCGCATGTCTGAGTCAGCACCATGAAATAGATATAATCACGGTGTTTGCTGTAATAGGGAAAGTACTCGTCCAGAAGCGCGACGAGCGCATCGCTCCTACGGAGGATGTCCCCCTGGTTCAATTCCGTTTTCTTCGGCTCGTCATAGACGTAATGAGTAGGCATCCGCGCACCGAAGCGAGGCCGGTCAGCGATTACCCTCGGGAACGTCGCTTTTCTTCATTCGCCCGTTCGATCTCGCGCCGCTCAACCAACCGTTTGGTATTGAGCGTGAAGGCCACAGTCGTCTGATTCTTGCGGACGCGCACAACGTATTCTTCCGATGGCTCAGCTTCGTTTGATCCCTTGTAAGGATCTGGATAGCCCACGAGCCCCTTCTTTAGCTGATCGGGGCTGATGCCTGGCGTGATGCCGGTGGCCGGCGGGGTTTGGGAACTGGTCTCACCCATGTTCGTCACCTTCTTCCAACTGCAAATGATAAATGTCGCGCATGAACCCGAGTGCCGTATCCCTCAGCCGCACTACTCGCCCGTCGATAGCCTGCCTGGCCGCCGCGGTGGCTTGTTCGATGGTGCCGATCGTATCCGTATGAAAATTGAAGTCGATAGTGATGCCATCGGCTTTTCGACCCAGTGATAAGTTAAGCGTACCATGTTGGCCGGTTAGCTTTCGGGTGACCGTGGTTTCCGGATTGTCCCATTCTGCCCTAGCGATTAATCTGTCGTCGTCGTGGTTAAACACCTGTAGCATCGCCGCCGGGGGGTTCCGTTCAATGAAGCAGAAATTGATGCCAACTCCTAAGAGCGGCGTCCTGGGCAAATCATCCAGCACCGTCAGCGCCATGCGCTGCGCTGCTTCTAGGGAACTATCGGTGTTAAATCGCGGGTGGAAGACCAGCCTCCCAGCGGACGCCTCTAGCACTACCTCGCTATGGCGATAGATAACGGGGAAAATCGGGAGGAGCGCGATTAGGGTCTCAACCTCGTCCTGATGGAACAAACGCGAGCCGACCCATTCCGGCGTAAAAATCATCCGGTTCCAATGCCCTGCGATCAGAATACTCCAGCTCTCTTGCTTTGAAATCATCGCCGCCCAACCATGTTAAACATTTTATGAACAAAGCTAACCGGATTCGACCCCACCATCATTTGCATCTAGGAGCCAGTATAGCCCCGAGAATCTCGCCCGCCAGTGCCTGCCCCCGACCGTCACGAAGTACGAGACGCGATCCGCCCCAACTGATAAGGACGCTCTCCGGCCTTTTCTTCCCGTCACCAGCGATCCGCCCCCTCCGGCCCGACTTCCTCCGCCTAGTCGCCTCCCAATAGCTATGTTACGCTATAAAATGTCTGTTGCTTCCCTTAAAATGAATCGCTACTAAGAATCTCGCAAACTCTTTGGCGTATTAACTATATGTTGCGGCCAGACGGGCCACCTCCCAGGGTCGCTTCAGACGCCCGCTCAGCTAATCGCCATCGACGCCACGGCAGTATTGGCCAGCGCCCCGCCTGCTGGATGCCAAAGCAGCCAAGGGTTTTGAGCCCTTGGCTGCTTGAGTTCTCGGCCCCCACCGCCGCCCAGCTTGACCGCAGACGAGCCCGCCAGCACTCTGCCGATGAAATCGCACGGACGAAGTCTGGCGGCTGCTACGTCGCGGCTCAAAAGGCCGCTGGATCGGTTGACGTGAGTTCAAGGCCGGTTGCTGCGATCTCGTACTTCCCCTTGTCCTGGCGGTTCACGGGCTGGCCGTCTTGCGTTTTGATGATTGCCCGGACAGGGATTTCCCCTGGCCCTCCCGAGTCGGATGCATCAGCGTACTCTGTGAAGACATGGAGGTAGTACCGATTTCCTTGCGGGTCAGTAGCCATGAACCCCCCGGTGCGTACAACACGTTTTGGCATGGTTGAGCCCCTTCGAGGTTGAGACGGCTTGAATGGGGTCACGAATCCATGTGAATCCCCTCTCATCGTCCGGACTCACCGGTTATACCAAAGCTGGAAGGTGCCCGCGCCTAGGTCGAGACTCGTAACGCATGGCTTGGCCTCAGGCGCACGATCAGGCCAAGGCCATCGAGGCTACGGCCGTCGCGGCGATCGCCCCGCCTGGCCCGTCCACGGCTGTGAGATCAGGGTTGCCGAAGCGCAGCCAATTGAGGACCGGGGGAGCGACGCCCGCTCGGGAGCCGGAACAAGCCGGTGAGATCAGCCCCTTTGTCCCCCGGGGATCAGGGCGACCGGTGAACCCGTTCGATCGCCCGGGTCGCCAACTTGACGGCCTGTGCTGTCTGGTGGGGGTCGGTCCCTTCCGGTGGCGTGATGCTGAGTGCGTCAACCTCACTGTCCGGGATGACCTGGACGTGGCCTCCGGGGAAGGCATCGGTCAAGGCACGCTCGATCAACCACAGCCAGCCAGCGGCCTCCACGTTGGTCCAGTATGCGATTCGCCAGCCGCTCCAAGAGACCGACGTTCTGGGCTCACTCATCGCCTTCATCCCCGAACGCGAGAGTCTGCTCTGTCGTGTTCGCCGGCTTCTTGGCTCTGGGTGCCTTCTTTGGTTCCACAATGGACCGATGACATTCAGGGCCACGCACAATTTCCTCTGAAGGCAGATAAGATGTCGGGAACCGATATCGGGCACATTGGTCGAAGAAAGCCGTTTTCGGTTCCCAACACCTTTTCTTTTCTCCAGCCGGCAACTGCGAGGAGAACCTCTTGGCCGCCGCAGAGCTCCAACGCCTCTCAACACCACCTCCGGCGCTATTCGCCGCAGGTGTTGAAGTCGAACTCTAGGCTCCCCGCCGGCTGCAAGAAACCAAGCCCCGCGCCAGCCGAGCGGGCTAATTAAACGGGCCTAGCGATGCTGCGCCCGCTCAGGAAAAGCAATCGGCGGACACGGCAAAGTCGGCTGTGACGGGAGGGAACTTTCGCACTCGGGACACATCATGGCTCGCGTAGGTACCGCACGACTAGTCGAGCTAGCCGCTCGTGGTCGTCCAACTTTGTACCTATACTCAGCTGGCCAAAAGTGGGCAGCTAGGATCGCTTTTCTAGACTCGATATGAGGTTGCGGCTCTTCACCCTTGACATCAAACCTCATCCCTCGTAGTTGTACCAACACACATGAACGTATAGTATTTTAAAAATGCAAGCCCACTATACGCCATGTTGTTTTTTTTCAACATCCCGGAAATGGGTTGCTTTTTTTGCAAGAAGATCCCATGTTGGCAATTCATGAGCGGTAACTCTGGGTTGCCTGTCTCATGCCCCGGCGCATGAAAAAGCCGGGGGAGGTAGCAGCCTCCTCCGGCACATGCGATTGACCCACTTCCCACCCTGGTAACGGCTGAAAGGCAGGTGTATTCGCAAGATGAAGGACATAACGCCCCAGGATGAGGGAGTCAAGAAATTTCTTGGCTGCGAAGGTTCCGCTTTCAAATCGGATTCACCGAAACCTCCTGTAGCACAGGACTTTAGGCGTAACGATCAAATCTCCAAGGATGTTGCTATTTCGAGACACCTGTGGAGACGCGTTCTCAAGGTCGCCTCGGTTTTGACCGTGACAATCGGCTTCCTGAAGGCAGCCATTGAGTTTGTCAGAGTTCTGGTGTCTAGATGAGGGCGGATCTTCGCCCACGTGAGGCCGCTCCGGCCTGCATTGCTGCGGGCGGCCTCAGTATTCCCGGGCATTGCACGTTATTCCCAGGGTGGACAAAGGGAATATTCTTAATCAAGAACAAATCCACCGCCTCTGGCGGTGAGACTCCTAAAGGCTCTGCCGTTTCCGGCGTGTATCCGATTTCCCGAGGGCTGTTGGACACGAAAACAACCTGCCGAAGCTTTTGGGTTCGAGGATGCTTCGTGTGCACAGCCGGGCTGGCTGACCATCAGGTCAGTCGGCACCTCGATCAGCAAGGTAGTCTCCAGAGGGCCTTGGACCAGACGAAGTAACCTCGAGTAACGGCCCCTTCAAGGGGCCTTCCTCATACCACCGGCTCTGCCGGTGGTGGTTGATTTGTCGCGGCAAGATGCCCAGTCTGCGGAGAAGCCGTTTGCCAGGATCGTTCAACTTACCAAGAGAATTACGAATGTCCCCTTTGCCAACCTGCTTCGAGCGGTAAGATTTTATAGGTGTACCAGTGTTTCCAAGTAAATGTCCGAACGAAATTTCGTCGAGCCGGGCGGTGGAGGCCTCGCTCATGGACGGGAATCGCCTCCACCGAGAAAGGTGAACACCATGGCCACGGTTGCAATTCGCCCAAACCAATTCCTTTCGCAAATCCTGGAAAGGATTTGCATCAATCTCCAGCTTCGCCCTGACCAGGTTGAACGCGCCACTGAAGGCTACAGCGGTGTCACCACCTGGCTCGGCGCCGAGGGGAGCCTGATCGAAGAATTCTCCCCCTATCTCTTCCCCCAGGGTTCGCTCCGACTCGACACCACCGTTCGCCCTATCAAGAAGACCGAGTTCGATCTCGACATCGTTTGCAAGCTGGATATCCGGGGGCCATGCCACCCGCGCGACGTTTACGAACTCATCTGGGACCGGCTCCAAGAGCACGGCACGTACCGCCGCATCGCCGAGAGGATGCCCAGGTGCATCAGGCTGAATTATTCCAATGACTCGGAGTTCCACCTCGACGTAGTTCCGGCCGTGCCTGATCTGGATAAGGGTGGGCACTTCATCCTGATCCCCGACCGTCCAAAGCCCAGAATGACGACCTGGAAGACCTCAAATCCGATCGAATACTCCGATTGGTTTGAGTCGCAGACGATGGTGCTCCTGGAAAAGTTCGCCCGCTCCGAGGTCGAACCGATGCGTCGCCCGAAGTCTGCCGAGCTAAAGTCCATCCTGACAAAAACCGTGCAGTTGCTGAAGCGATGGCGGGACGTGCGTTTCGTGGATGACCTCTCCATGGGGCCGCCTTCGATCATCCTGACGACCCTGGCCGGCCAGATCTACTTAGGGCAGCGAAGCATCGTCGAAGCGATGGACTTGGTCCTGGAGGGCCTCGTCCAGCTCGTCGAATCGGACGTGCGCGAGATCCGCAACCCGGTCAACGACGACGAGATCATCTCCGAGAAGTGGTTGTTGAAGCCGGAGACCTACGACGCCTTCACCGACGCGGTCGTCGAGTTCCGCTCACAGTGGACGGAGCTGACTGGGACGACCGGGATTCAGAATGTGACCGACAAGCTAAAGGGTCTCTTCGGCGAACCGGCCGTGCGGGCTGTCAAGGAAGCCTCTGCGGCAATCAGCCCGGCCCGGCCAAACGGATCGACCTACATCAACAGGGAAAACGGCATGATCCTGGCCGAGGCACTGCCGGCCGCGACCCTTTCAACCCCATCGGTCAAGTCGCGGAACCACACCTTCTATGGGGACTAGATTCCGCCCCAAGAGCATCTTGAGCGTCCACGAGCAAGCTGCCCGCATGCGCGCATTCCCAGGCTTCAAGACCAAAGTGCGCGGTGCAGTTTTGACTGCCGCGGGGGACGTTCAGCCGACGGAAGTCTCCGAGGTTTATCGGGTCAAGATCGAATACCAGGTCTGGGAGCCGCCCAGCGTGTGGGTGACCTCACCCCAATTGACGTGCCGCGAAAACGCAAAGAAGATTCCCCACATGTACGGCCAGCGAGAGCTCTGCTTGTATCTCCCGGGCAGTGGCGAATGGTCAGGCGACCTGTCGCTCGGTCACACACTTATCCCATGGATCTCCGAATGGTTGTTCTTTTACGAGATGTGGCATGCCACTGGCGAATGGCTTGGCGGGGGTGTCGAGCCCGCCGTGAATGAACCTATCCGAAACGGGGTGGAGCGTAACCAATATGAACGTGCCGACTGGAGAAGATAACACCTACCGATTTCGTATCCTGAGCCTGGACGGGGGCGGCGTGAGGGGTGCGTTCACTGCCGGCTTCCTCGCTGCCGTGGAGCAGCGGATCGGTCACACGATCGGACGGCACTTCGACCTGGTTGCCGGCACCTCGACCGGAGGGATTATCGCCGCAGCGGTGGCCTTCGGCGAGCCAGCGGCCCGGATCGAGCAGTTCTACCTGGAGCGAGGGCCGATCATCTTCCGCCGATGGTGGGACCGACCAACGAACTCGAGGATCAGGCGGTGGGGGTGCTGGCTCCGGCGGCGGCCGTCTTGGCTCGTCGACCTGTTCCTGCGTCGCCGCAATCTGGACCACTACTGGCTCTGGAGTACGAAGTACGAGTCCACCGAACTCAGGAGCGCCCTGGACGAAGTGTTCGCGAACCGTACCCTCGGCCAATCCAGCACCAGGCTGGTCATCCCCTCGGTCAACCTAACCGTGGGGCAACCGAAGGTTTTTAAGACGGCTCACCTTCCGCTCCTTTTCGTCGATCACGCCTACAGGGTTACCGATGTCCTGCTCGCCACCACGGCGGCTCCGACCTTTTTCCCCCACGCCGTCATCGACCAAGGGAGCGCCTATATTGATGGCGGGGTTTGGGCGAACAACCCGAGCATGGTCGCTGTTGTCGAGGCAATGCAGATCATGGACAGGTGCAGCCGCGAGGTTGATCCCGCCTTGACCTTCGACTCGACCCATATGCTCTCGATAGGCACCGGGAGTCCGAAGTTGTACGCGCGGCCGCCGGGCACGAAGGCGGGAATCCACTGGTGGATGTCGAACAAGCTCTTGGAGGTGATGTCACTCTCCCAATCCAAAGGGATTGATTTCCAATCCCGGCACATCCTGGGGGACCGCTATCGGCGGGTCGAGTTCGACCTTCCGGAATACGGATGGTCAATGGACAACGCCAGCCTCGTGACCGACATGGTCCACATTGGTCGCGAGAGGGGAAATGCAGTCGCCGAGGAGCTTCGGGATCAATTCTTCAAGGGCGACGCTCGCCCGTTCGTTCCGTACATTCCCGCCGTATCCCAACCGGCCCCTCTGGCGGACCAGCCTCAGTTCCGCAGACAGGAGTTCAGGAGTTCCGGGGACACCATACCTCAGGAGTTCCGCAGTTCGGAGTTCCGAGAACACCATACCTAACTCCGAAAAAATCATGGGTGGAAAGAGACGGAAGCCGGGACGCGATTAGTATTGACAACAATCGGCTGCTTAGGCTCCTGGGCAAACTAATCGCGTCCCGGTTTCCGTACCCGAACGACCGTGTGGGGAACGGCTATCAGGAACTACGGGGCCTGTTACATCAGGCAAACCGGCACTTCATTCGAGTGACCTGGAGATGGGGCCTCCAATTCGCAATGTGGGTTATCGTTCCGGATTCCCACTTGGGGGCACTATGTGGTGCGGTTCAACGTCACTGCGATGAGCTACGCGAGCATTTGCAGCACCGCGGATGCAGGGACCGGTTGGCAAACTCAAATATCGCGGTTGTCGTCGATTGACATAAGCCAAGCGGGTGCGCGAGGCAAGCGAACCAGGCGCTGCACCTGACCGGGGCCGCCATTCCGGTAAGCCTCATGTTTCTCGTTAAAGGGAGGTTTTATGAGACCGGTGGCCGACTGCGCCTTTCGGTGCAGAGAGCGCACCACTGAACTGACGGTCATAGCAGACCGTTGGTTTTTTCCGGCTCCTATCGCAAGGACACACAGGATGGCGATGACGGAGAAGCCGTCCTCACCCTGAATGCCCATTTGTGGTAAGATGCTCTTGGTGCTTCCTCATGGAGAAACCGTATGGCAGAGACCCCCAGGGCGACTCAGGCGGCCGACCGAATGCAGTCATCGGTCGCGACCCTGAAAAACGGCTTGAGTTCCTCGCCTGCTCGCCAGGAGCAGGATGACGATGCCGAACGTCTTCGTGGTGTCGTCGCCTTGCCTCGCCAGCGGGAGATCCTCTTCACTGATGAAGTCGAGCTGGATGGGGGCACGCTTCCGCACTGGCGTCCCCACATCATGCTTGACGAGCGTCGCCTCACCGACGATGAGCATGAGTGACATCTGGTATGAGACGGTCAGTCCCGGCGAGCGACTCACGCAAGGGGACATCATCTTCGACTGTCCGCTGGTGAGCTGGTCCTCGACCCCGATTCAAGTCACGGGTTCCGGTTCGGAAGTCGAGGCGCTCAAGCAGGGCCGCGTCGCGTTCCAGGCGGATGTCATCGTGATGACCCAGGCGTGCGACATGGAACAGGAAAAGGTCCGCAACGTCGTGGCCTGTCCTCACCTGTCGCTGAGCGACTATCAGGCGGCCTGGGAAGCATTCCTACGGCAGCGCAATCAGAATCCGACCGCGAAGGCTTGGCGGACGCATTGCAGCGACATCAAGGATGGATACGCGTGGAACTTGAGCATCCTAAATCGATCGTCGGTCACCGGCCTCGAATTCGAGCACCGCATCGTGGACTTTCACGAGGTGTTCACCTTGCCTCGTGAGTTCTTGGAGTCCTTGCTCGCGGCTCGAGGTCGAGAGCGGCCACGACTGTTATCACCGTACCGGGAACATTTGTCCCAAGCCTTCGCCCGTTATTTCATGCGCGTTGGCCTGCCAGTGCCGGTTGATGTGGCGTGGTAGTTGAATGCGCCATCCAGAGCACAACGCGCAGTCGGGTGCCGGGGGGCGAAACGTCCTTACAAAAGGGCCCGGACCGGGCTCGCAGGCGAGCGTCCATGCCGCGGGTCTGCTTGGGGACGCTGTCGGCACGAGACAGGCCAAGTTGGGGGGCGAGCTCGCGGAGCGGGACTTCGCTGTGGCGGCGGCAGAGCCAGGCAGCGACGGCGCGAGCGATGTGGGGATCTCCGCGCTGGCCAGTGCCGATCGGTCCAAGCCATCGTGTTCCGACACCGCCCTCAAGATGGCTGCGGCATCGCGTCCGGCGAGCTGTCGCGCCTCGGGCGCGGGAGGATCGCAGACCACAGGCCCGGACAGCTCGCGAAGCCGTCCCAGGAACCGCTCCGAACCAAGCGCCCAGCCGCCGAATGCCTCCCGAAACGGCGAGGGTGGGGGATGTGAAATCGAAAGGCGGCGTGCTCAGGTGTCGAGCCAGGCGTCCCAGACTCCCCCCGTCGGGGCACCAGTGCGGCTGACTTTGGAAGGTAAATCTAATCGGCCTGTCTTTCATGAAGAGCAAGCCGACGGTATGAGAACGACTCACGCGCCAGGATTCACGTGGTGGTCATCGTTCCAGAGGAGGATGGCCGAGTCGTTCAGGGCATGCTCGTAGCCCACGATACTCAGCGATGCGGTACTGAGTACGAGGTGCCTCGCGTCCTCGGTGGTCAGGTCCGTCCAGCGCGCGCCGAGGACACGGAAGAACTGGCCGTGACCGAAGAGGAGGACGCGACCGCCATCCGCGCGGAGGCGGGCGATCACGCGGTCGGCGCGCGCACCCACGGCCGCGAGCGACTCACCTCCCGGGCAGCCGTCGCGGAAGAGATACCAGCCTGGGCGCTCTCGGCGGATGTCGGAGGTGAGCCGGCCATCATAATCGCCATAGTCCCACTCGATGAGGTCCGGGGTGACCTTGGCGACGGCCGCGAAACCTGCAAGCTCGCAAGTCCGCCGCGCCCTCTGGAGCGGGCTGACCAGGACCTCGGTGAACGTGATCCCCTCGAGCCGTGCTCGCAGCCTCCGCGCGTTGCACTCGCCCCGCTCGGTCAAGGGGATATCGGTCCGTCCCGTGTGCCGGCCCGACAGCGACCACGCCGTCTCGCCGTGGCGGGCCAGGTAAACTTCGGGGAGCGATTCGTTCATGGTGTGTTCCTCGAGTCGGTTTTTCGGATGGCGACGGTCGCAGGTCGAGGATGCGGGGCTCGGGCGATCACGTCGCCGCCGGACCTGCATGTTGCAGTTGGCCCAGCGGATGGTCAGCCGGCGGACTGGCCGTGGGTACCCATTGCGTCACGCTCATCTCCATCGCGGCATTGTATTCGCCACGGCGCGCGGCCCGGTTGCACCTGGCTCGATGATAAAGAGCCTGCTGTGCCGCCAACACGTGGGCCTTCTCGCCGCGCCAGATCTCTAGAGCCGGTTGCTGGATGGCGCGGGCGAACGAAAACGCCAACGCCCATGGCAGTGACGACTTGAATCTCACATTCATGGCATTCAAGCGGGCGGAGGCCTGTTCAGGGGACTGGCCGCCCGACAAGAACGCAATCCCCGGAACGGCAGCGGGGACG
>Ga0187864_10002442_pt1 | contig 16191 bp, 15 predicted proteins | sample June2016WEW_11_4_FD_132985 | JGI IMG/M metagenome (GOLD analysis project Ga0187864, IMG submission 132985) | Peatland microbial communities from SPRUCE experiment site at the Marcell Experimental Forest, Minnesota, USA - June2016WEW_11_40 | ecosystem: Environmental > Terrestrial > Soil >... | reverse complement strand
CATGAGTCTCCAAAAGGCGTCGGGGCGCTCTCATGGGAGGCGCTAAGTAACGAGGGGGACTGCCAGCCGCTAGGTGGCAAAGAAGAGTAGAGAAGGCAAAGGTGAGTTCAGGAAAGGAGGGAAGCTGCTTTCAGTTCAGGCACGCTGGGTGGTCGCCGAATAGTGTGCAATCTGTTCCGGACTTAAAGGGCCAAGAAAATGGCGCAAGGTCACATCTCGTGTGGCCCCGTCCATGATGAAATCTAATTCCGCGTCGAACACTTCCTTGCCCGCCTCCCGCAGAAGTTCCCGCCATGCAATCCGGTGGACTGGATGGCTATCGAACAAAACTCCGTCCAGGTCAAGGATGAAAGCGATCTGCATGTTCCGTCTATAATCCCGGCCAACTCAATTGGGCTTGCTGGTAATTCTCAGGGGTCCCGACATCCAGAAGAAACTCCCGAATCGGATAAGCAAACATTTGCCCGGCCAAACGCGTCAGCACATCGTAGCCCAAATCCGCCGGACGGTGGGGCGGGATCGCCTCGAGCAGGGCCCGTGTGCCGAGCAGGATACCTGAGAAAGCGAGATTTCCAGGGGGGTTGTCCGGCTTTTCCAGGAAGCGCTCAATCCTGCCCTCTTGATCCGCCACCGCAATTCCGCACCGCTTGGGGTCTGGAACGCGACAGACGCCAAGGGTCGCGGCACTCGCGTGGCTCTCATGAAATCGAAGCATGTTTTCCAGATGCGCGTTAGTGAGTACATCGCCATAAAGAACCCAGAAATGAGACTCTGCTCCTACCCACTCTCGATTTGCGGCGAGGGTGCCAGCACTGCCCAGGAGCTCGGGCTCTTCTGCAAGCGTAATGTGGAGATCGGGGAATCGACCTGACAGGAACCGGGCCACGACAGCACGGTGCGCATGAGCGTTGACCAGCACTTCCGTGACGCCGTGTTTCTTCAAGAGCTCAAACCAGATGGCAAGCAGGGGTCGCCCTTTGATTGGAACCAGGCACTTGGGAATCGTGTCGGTCAAGGGCCGCAATCGGCTCCCTACTCCTGCCGCAAGGATGAAGGCTTTCATGCCGAAGTTCTCATAATGAAAGTTCGGTGCACGGGGTGAGTGTCCAGCGCAAGCCGCAACGGGCATCGCCGTCCAGGAAGGGATCGTTGACCAGCACGCGAGCGCCGTCCAGATCGAATTCAAATCCCAGCTCGCGAAGCCCTTCTCTGCCGAGCGCCTTCCGAACGTTTGGCTGGCGGTCCTTCTCGCAATACAAGAGCATGAAGCCGCCGCCGCCCGCACCGGTGATTTTCCCACCGAGGGCTCCAGCCTGCCGTGCGGTGTCATAAAGGTGATCGATGCGGGAGTTGGTAATATTGTCGGACACTTTCCTCTTGGCTTGCCAGACTTCGTCGAGCAGGCGGGCAAACTCTCTTAGCTCGCCCGCGAGGAGAGCGGCCCGCATCTTATCGGCGAGCAGCCGAATGCGGTGGAGTGACTCGACGGTTGTAGTGTTGGATCGCTTCGTGGCCTGTTCTTGGGCGTGCAGAAGGGTCTTGGAATCGTGGGCTGCTCCGGTAAAGAAAAGCATCAGGTTATTCTCTAATTCGCGGAAGACCTCAGAGGGCAGCTCAACCGGCTCGACGGTGGCGCGACCATCTTGATGAAACGAGAAAAAGTTCAATCCGCCGAACGCAGCCGCGTACTTATCTTGTTTGCCCACGGGCATGTCCAGCAGATGGCGCGAAATGTAAAAGGCCGTTTCGGCCAGATCGTGCTTGCTGAGCGGCAATTGCATGTAAACCGCAAGGGCTTTCAGTATGCTCACGCAAACGCTGGCCGAAGAGCCGAGTCCCGTGCCGGGCGGGATCTCAGAGGCGAGGAAGAGATTGAGCGGCGCGTTGACGCTCAGGTGCTTCATTACCGCCAGGGGGATTTCAAGAGGTTGCCCTGCAATGTCCATGCAGGCGATGTCTTCCCAGGTCTCGGTCCGCCGCAGGTCCGAGGAAATGACTTGAATGAGGTCGTCTCCCCGTTTAGTCAGGATCGTATAGAAGTACTTGTTGATGGTTACACTGAGCACGGCGCCGCCATACTTCTCATAGAACGCGGGCAGGTCAGTGCCACCGCCGCCAAAACTGATTCGAACCGGACTGCGAACAATTAACATCGGACTTACTCCATGAGCGCACCACCAAGACGCGAAGATAGCAAGCAGGCTAAGCCCAGGAACGGAATGCGATGTGCTTCCCGTTTTTCCTGGCGCCTCGGTGTTTTGGTGGTGGACATTCTTTTCGCCGGCTGGAAGCTATTTCCCGGCTTCGAACTCCGGGAAAGGCTTAGGCTGAGAGACCACTCGCGCAGGTGGGCCGCTGCGGGACGCCCGGGAAGGAGAAGGCTTGGTGCGCTCCAGCAGCCTCGCCACAAGCGTCCAGAGAGTCTGAAGCAACAACACAACGTCGGTGATGGGGGTCCAGCGCATTATGTATTGAAGGTCATGCCGAGTCTTTTCCTCCGAGGAGTGCTTTTCGCGCAGCCCGTTCACTTGCGCCAGGCCCGTCATGCCGGGCCTGATGCTGAGCCGGCGCTGCTGCCAGGCCGAGTAGTTGCGGACCTGCTCGAGCGATTCCGGCCGTGGGCCTACAAGACTCATCTGGCCGAGAAGGACATTGAGCAATTGGGGCAGTTCCGAAATGCTGAGCCGGCAAAGGAAGCGCTGGAAAACGGGGGCGTCCGAAGAGTGACGGTCAACATCAAGGCGGTACATCCAGAAAGGCTTGCCATGCCAACCGCCACGCAGTTCGCGCCGCAGCAGGCCGCGTCCCTCGATCCTCAAAACCAGACAAGAGACCGCAAGGATGGGGAGAGCCAGCAGCAAGAGCGGCAGGCCGAACACCACATCCACTGCTCGCTTAAGGGCAGCCGCCACACGAGAATCCGGCAGCCCTTCAAGGGCTACGATCGGAACTCCTTCCAGCTCGACCAAGCGTGCGCGTAAACTGTAGAGCTCGTAGGGTTGCGGCACCAGGCTTACGCGGATGCCTCGGTCCAGACAATGCGCCAGAAAACCTTGCACCTCCGCCGCCGCCGGCTGATCCATGCAGACGATGAGCTCGTGCACGCCTGCCTCGTCAAGAGCCTTCAGCGCCGCCAGCGAGCTGAGCTCGCCATTCCCGTTCGACGCCTCGCGACTGTGCCCGTTGCCCGGCTGGGTCCACGGATTTAGCAGCCCAACCACTTCATATAGCAGTTCGGGGTGGCGCTGGATGCGGCGCACAAGTTCGCGAGCCACCTTGCCTTCGCCCATGATCACCACGCGCCGCCTCTTCCCAGTACGGTAGTGAGTACGGAGGAGCTTGCAGGCAAGAATCCGGACGATCAGGACCAGGCTGCAGAAGGTAACTGCAAAGTAGCCCAGGACAAGGCGAGAAAAGTAGACTCTGGTCAGGTAGGCGAGCGCCAGAACCACTCCCATCTGGATTGCCCCCGCCACCAGAGTGCGGCTGACCGTGGCCGGCAAGGACCACCCTTCAGCCAGAAAATCGAGCGACATCGGCTGATAGAGCAGCAGCCAGGGCACGATGGCGCCCGCCAACACGATGATGAGCGGAGCCCAAGGAATCGGCTGAGTGAGCTCGGCGCCGACTTCGCGACCGTAACGCAATAGAAAGGAGAGAATAAGAGCAAGCGGGACTGCCAGCACATCAGCCCCAATAAGAATGAAACGGGTTCGGCCCAAAGGCATAAAGCGATCTCCTAATTCAGTGCTCTCGAGAGCACTTTACGTCTGCACTGTCGTGAGCACCACCTCGGCGCGCTTCATCTCGGAGTAGGCGTCGGGAATGCCGGACGGAATTCCACCGATCTCTTCGATCCAAGCAAGGTAATCGTCCAATATCCGCGACAGGCTGTGGCGCGGTTTCCAGCCCAGCCCGCTCAGCTTCGCGACGCTCGAAACGGTGTGGCGATTGTCGCCGCGGCGATATTCGCCGTCGATCTTGGTGGGAACTGGAGAGTCGAGTTTTGAGCGCACCGCTTCTGCATACTCGAGTACAGTAGTTCTGATTCCGCTTCCTACGTTATAGGCCTGGAAATTAGCTTCGTCCTTTTCCAGCACGAGCATGTTGGCGTCAACGACGTCCTTGATGTGCACAAAATCGCGTGTCTGGCGGCCGTCTTCGTAGACCATCAGCGGCTCGCCGTTCATCGCGCGGCTGCAGAAGATTCTGCAAATACCGGAATAGTGGTTAAAGAGCGATTGACGCGGCCCTTGAGTGATCGAGTAACGCAAAGCCACGGTGGGAATGCCGTGCAACCAACCCAACCCGAGAGCCGCGCGCTCTTCAGCGAGTTTGGAAACCGCATATTGGTTGTACGGGTTGGCGTAGCCTTCCTCGAGCAGCCGGGACTCAGCCGGCTCGCCGCAGGTTGGACAGCGCACCTCCCACTCGCGCCTCTCGAGCTGTTGCCGGCTGCGCGGCGCGGGCTGAAACAGGACGTGTTTTCGGCAATCGTACTGGCCTTCTCCGTAGACCGACTGCGAGGAGGCCACGAGGACCTTCTTCACCGGTAAGCGCTCGCCGACAATGAGTTCGTAGATCAGCGCCGTACCCATGGCATTCACTGAGAAGAAGCGCGAGAAATCCGGCATGTAGTCCTGGTAGGCAGCCTGGTGGCACACTACATCAATGTTCCGCAGTGCAAATCCCAGTGTTTCCCGGTCGCAAACGTCGCCCACGATGAACTCGGCTTTCTCAGGAATGTAACCCGGCTTGCCGTGCGGATGCACGCGTGGGTCCAGGCTGTCGAGAATACGCACCTCGAAGCCTTCTTCGAGGAAGCGGTCGGCTAAGTGCGAACCAATAAACCCCGCCCCTCCCGTCACCAGTACTCGCATTGTTCTGTATCTCCTCCTGATTTTGTAGGGGCAACCCTTGTGGCTGCCCGATGACGGTCACAAGGGCCGCCTCTACGCGCAGCGCGTGCTCGGCCGTCATTTCCCCGAACCCCCGAAAACTGCCCCAGCCGTCTTCAACAGAATCTTAACTTCGAGCAGAGGGCTCAACGCCTCCCACGGTACCCGTCGGGATGCCTCAACCTCCATGCCCAGGCCGAACGCACAATTGCAGGCAGGCCAGAGTAGCGAGGCTTCCATTTCAGTTCCCGACACAACTTCTGCGGGCTGGCAACCAGAACCGCCGGATCACCTGGCCGTCGCTGGCCTACTCGTATCGGAAGCTCGCGGCTGGTTGTTCCTTCTACAGCTTTGACTACGTCACGGATCGAGTAGCCACGGCCGTGGCCGACGTTATAAATGCGGAAGCCCAGCTTAGGCAGGGCCCGCAGGGCCAGGATGTGTGCCTGGGCGATATCTCGCACGTGTACGAAGTCCCTCATGCACGTCCCGTCCGGTGTTGGATAATCGTCGCCAAAAATCTGAAAGGACTTGTTTGAGTCCGAAGCCGCCTCTAGCAGCAGAGGCAGGAGGTGCGTCTCTGGGCGATGGTCCTCACCCAGCCGCTCACTTGCACCGGCCGCATTGAAGTACCTCAGCGCCACGCAATTCAGCCCATAAGCACGGTGGTACCACTCCAGAATCGTTTCGAGCATCAGTTTTGACTCGCCGTAGGCATTAATCGGCATGGTCGGATGATCCTCGGTGATGGGCGTTGAAACCGGTTCGCCATAAACGGCCGCTGTCGAGGAGAAGATGAAATTCTTGACCTCCTGCTCCAGAAGAGTTTCCAGGAACATTAGCCCCTTCTGTACGTTGTTCTGGAAGTAGTACCGGGGTTCGGTCATGGACCTCTCGACCAAGGTGGCCCCTGCGAAGTGCATCACCGAATCGATGCTATGACGGCGAATGATCCAGCGGAGTCTAGCCCGGTCGGCAATGTCAACCTTTACGAAACATGCCCCTTCTGGCACGGCGTTTCGATGGCCCGTGCTCAAATCATCGACGACGACGACTCGATGTCTGGCGCGTATCAATTCCTCCGCGCAGACACTCCCCACATAGCCTGCCCCGCCCGTTACCAACACATTCATAAGTAAATGCTCCACTGCACGCCTTTCGGGCGTCGAGACCCCCTTTTAGCGCACTGGCTTGAATCAGACGGCACCGTCACCGAACAGAACGACTGGTATAGTTTTCAGGATAATCTTTAGATCCAGCAAGAATGAGAGGTGGTCAATGTAATGCATGTCCAGCCGAACCCGTTCCGAATAGGTAAGCCGCGAGCGTCCGCTGACCTGCCAAAGACCGGTAAGACCAGGCTTTACGGTGACGAATTTATCCCCGAATTCGCCGTAGACCGCCAGCTCGCTATGGAGAATGTCGCGAGGCCCCACCCAACTCATCTCTCCGCGGAGAATATTGAGGATTTGGGGCAACTCGTCCAAGCTTATCTTGCGTAGGAGGCGTCCGAAGCGAGTCACCCGCGGGTCGTTTCTAATTTTGTAGGTGGCCTCGTACTCTTTCCGCATCATCTCGTTGGAGGCCAGCAGCTCCTGAAGCACCTTCTCCGCGTTCAGAACCATGCTGCGAAATTTGTATTTGTAAAAGGTCGAGCCCCCCCGACCTAGCCTCTTGACCCTTATAATGACAGGCCCGCGAGAGTCAAGCCTGATCAACAGCGCGACGAGGAGCCCCAGGGGTAGGAACAGCGGGAGCGACAGCACAGTAAAGGCCAGGTCGAACCAACGCTTGAAGGCGGAGCGGTAATCCCACTTTGACTCAAATGGTGTCCGAGCTATCTCCAATGGGAACGCCATAAGGTTACCTCACAACATTAGTTTGGTCAGGTGCCTGTGGAGCGAGGCCACCTCAGAACGTGCTCCCGGAAAGGGCGTCCCCCGTCCGGCGCCCTTCACTTGGGCCCGTCATTGTCGAGAGGGCCGGGCTTGGTTCCCAAGCATCCCGCGAGCACCAGCCCAAGATAGGGCCCAAGAGGGGTCAGAGCACGAGCCGATTCGTAGGGAGGGTTATCAGTGAGGCTGCGAGAATGGAAGGCAGTGGGCACCCGCGAGAGCTTGCCCTACGAGGGCATTGTTCGCACAGTTCGCTGCCACAAGGAGTGCCGCTCCCCTCTCGCCCATCGAATCCAAGCGAGGAGCACCCCCACGTTTGCGAAGACAAAGTAGAAGGGCGTGTAAACGATGCGGGGCCGGAACCCCCAGCGCGCCAAAGCGCAGCCCAAGCCCACAGCGATATAGAAAACCCACTGGGCGGATGTTATTACGCGGTACGTGATTCCCTCGTTCCAGACAAAGGCAGAGGAGAAAAGGACTGCTAATAGCGCATACGGAACGAATAGACGCAGAACCTTGTGTGACCAGAATTGCCACCAAATGCTGCTCTTCCAAGGTTTCAAGCCGTCCCTTAGATCATACAAGCTCCGCAACGTGTGTACATGGGTTCTGACTTTGCGCTGGAGTTCCCCTCCTAAGGTTGCGGCGGCAGGAATCCGGGCTTTTGCCTGCGGCTCATAAACAGTCTGCTTCCCAGAGGAAATCAGGATTTGCATGGGGATATAAAAATCGTCACTCGGCCCGGGCATGGGTGGGACCAGGCATCGACGAACCGCAAGGACTTGGCCGTTCCCCCCCAGGCACGAGTAAAGCCGACTTTCGGAACGCTTGATCCACGCCTCGTAGCGCCAGTAGAGACCTTCGCCTTCGGAGGCGGAACTTTCAGTTGACGAGCAAACCCTCTCCCCAGTGACACAACCCACATTGGGGTCGTCAAAACGACGCACAAGTGCTTGGAGAGCGTCGGACCCCAGTGTCGCGTGGCAGTCCGTGATCAAGATAATGTCGCCTCGCGCCTTAGGAACCACACGATTGAGGGTAGCCATCTTCCCACTGCGTTCCGCCCGGTGGTTCACCTTGACCCCTCGGTCCGCGTATCCCCGGGTGATATCCACAGTTCTATCAGTACAGCCATCGGAGGCCACGATAACTTCGAGCCGGTGGGAGGGATAGTGTAAGGCCAGCGTGTTCTCGATTTTCCGTCCAATCCAGCCCTCCTCGTTGTGGGCGGGGATGATGACTGTGACCGATGGCGATTCCGGAGGTGCAGGGCATGGATCGCCAGACGCTTTTCGCAGGCGGGAAACGAGGTCAACTAATGCGGGGTATCCGATGTAAACGTAAGCAATCAGCCCCAGTGATGCCCAAAACACGAGCTTCATTATCGCCCAAAAGACTGACATGGCATTAGCCTGGATGTTGGACTGGAGACGCTAATGCAGTGCCTCGGACTGAGGTGCCCTTGCAATGGAGCCCGGCAGCCCCTTGGCAGCCAAGTGTTCCGCTGCGACGGTCTCGTACAAACGCTGAAATTTGTTTGAGATCACAGCCCAACTGTAGAGCTCATGAACGCTCTTGTGTCCGTTTTCCGCCAGCGAACGCCGGATCGCCGCGTCCTCCAGCAGCTGTGCCGCTGCATCCGCAAATCCCTCTGGGCCGTCCGCAAGAAACACGTCCCAGCCGTGTTTGACCTCAATCCCTTCGCAGCCAAGCGAATTCGAAAGGACCGGCTTTTTCATTGCCATCGCTTCCTGGACCTTGAGAGCGATTCCTCCCCCGCTTTCGAGGTAATTTAGGACCAACGAGGAACGCCAAACATACGGCCTCACATCCGGCACCTTCCCCGTCATCGTGACCCCAGGGGTGCGCTCCCCCAACCTCCTCAATCCGTCCGGCACGCCTTTCCCGACCACGTATAGCACTGCTCGCGGCAGCCTCGCCCGGATCCTCGGCATGACCTCCGCGAGCAGCACCTTCAGGTTATGCTGCTTCGGCTTCCAATCGAAGGAGCCAGTGAGCACCATGCTGTAAGGTTCTTCCCGGGCCTCTGGAGACGGGTGGAAGTATTCCATATCTACCCCGCACGGAATTGCCTCCACTCGAGCCGCGGGAGAAATGGCCGAGAGGTGCCGCGCGTCTGCCTGACTTATCGCCAGGCATCGCGCGAACCGCGGCACCATCTTTGCCTCATACGCACGGAGGCGGGGTGCACACCACGTGGCATACAGCTTTTCCAACGTGTTCCGCGCGTGCGCGGCGTGCCTCTCCCAAACAATATACTGGGCGTTCTGCTCGCGCAGGATGGTCGGCACTCCGCTCACCGCGTCCCGGTAGGCGGCGGTGTTCAAATGCTCAAATTGCACCAGGTCAACTCGGTGTCGCCTGACACAATCCGCTACCAGGCGTGCAAACCTCGGATCGAAGTACTTGGCGGCACTCGCCGGCGGGTCCGACAGCATACCTCGCACGAGTCGCAACGAACTGAACAGTCTGGGCCTCACGTACGTCGCGATGTCAACGCAGTACCCGTTCATTTCTCTAACGTGTTGCAACTCTTCCGCATCGATCATTGAAACCAAGACGAACTCGCAGCTGCGTGACAGGTGTTTTATTGTATTGAAGCAACTCAAGCGGGCCCCGTCATTCGGGGGGTAAGGAAAGAAGGGCGTGACGCACAGAATCCGCAAGGGAACACCTCCACCTCTACACAGCTTGCCACTTCACTCAGTACCCGGATCGCAAGCGTCGAGGTGTCTCGGACAGGCAATCCGGCCCACCTCTACGAATCCGCAAGCTGCTGGTTTGCGGGGCCTGCTCGCGGCCTCTTTGCACAGGACGATCACGGACGCCCGAAAGTAGGACGGCGTGCCTCGCGCCGATCTCTAACGTGCTCTGGAAGCAACTGAAGACGGCAGAAGAAGTGCATGCTCCACGTTACCAGGGCGGTCCAGTAAAAGCTTGTCGCCGCGACGTCCGCTGAAAGCCTTAAGCCCCCGATCAGAAACACAAGATAGAAGAGACCTATAAACCGTACGGTGGTCGACTTACTTTTCCAACTCCGAAGGAAGGCGGAAAAGATGAGGCCGTAAATCAGCGCGGAAACGGGCACGCCGATAAAGCCCAAGTTGGCATAACCCGCGACCGGAACGGTGTAGGTCAGCGTGCTATCTTCGTGGAACGCAACCGGATCAAGGTCAAAGCCGAATATGTCGTACGTGAGCACGCTTTCCATATCGGTCCGCGGCTTGAAAGGAAAAACCGCGCTTGGCACCAAAGGGAGCGGCGTCAAGCTCGGCAACAGATATCGAAAATACAGCCATGGGTGATGCTTCAGGTAGTCGATCAGGATCATGGCATCGTCGGCGGCGACAGCGCTCTGGAAAGGTCCAACCACGATGGAAGACAGGCTGGCCTGTTCGCCGAAAGACCGTGCATTTCCCATCCTAACAAAGTTCAGGAAGAGCAATAGACCCAAGGCAAGTGTAAGCACTATCGCGACTGTTACTATTCTCAGCCGAATTTTACCCACAGAAAAGGAATAAGTGGCAGCAGCGACCAGGAGGCATACCATAAATGCCCGAGTCGAGGGCTTCGCAAGAACTGAGAAGGCTGCCATGACGGCGATAAGCAAACACGCGAGCTTGGCGGGTTTGGAGTTGACGTGTCTGGCCAGGAGCACGACAAGCGGAAAGATCAGAATTCCCGAGAGTACCTCCAGGTACCAATGCCCTCCGGACAGACGCATCATAGCCGCAAACGCGTCACGATTCTCCGCGAAGTATGTCAGGGAATGGTATTTGACGGCATTCACAGCGTAGGTCAGGAGCAGGAACAGCACAACCATAAAGGCAACACGGTATGTGCTGACGCCATCAAAATTGAAAAGGGGTAGTATCCGGTCGGTGAACAGTCGCGCCCTTCGATAGAAACGGTAAACCACCCAGTGAAAAACGACCGAGAAAAGCAAACCGCAGAGCAAGTAGATCAGAAGGGCGTCAGGCCCTACATCAAATCGCACGAGGTCGAGAGTCACGAGACCAAACGACGAGATGGCCAGCGGCCGTATGACAAAAAGAACGGCGAACATTAACTCAAACAGCCACACAGCGTAGTTGCGAGTCTGCTTGAACAGCAGCCGCCCACCCCAAATCGCACTGACGGTGTTGAGAAGAAGAAGAACATCAATCAGCATAGAAACTCATTCACCCGTCGTTTCGCGGATCGAAACTGGATCCGACAATGCCAACTGCGCGTACACTGATGCGGACCTCCCCTCCCCGCGAACTGGCCGCGCACTTGATGCGCAACTCCGGTAGGCCGCCACAGGGACGTTTGGCATCGGTTTGCGTAGGTTTGTAAAGCGGCGAGCGATTTTGGATTTTTAATTTCCGACATAGGAACCCTTCGAATCCGCAGGCCGCGTACCCATGGGAGCACGGGATGTAATGCGCATCGTAAATTGCCGCTTCACCAGCCTGGAGGGGCTGTCGAGCCACAACGGAAAAGCGAATTCGTCATCGCTCGTGCGACAATGCTTGATAATAGAAAGCACGTGCAGCAGGCCCTGAAAGCGCATCATAATCTTCCATCCCTTGTCGTGGAGAATTGTGAACGAGTTCGGCTGTTGGCTAGCGCCGTAAGCAGCGCACATTCTCTGGGATGTGTCCATCATGAACTTATGACTGGCCCGGGAAATACGCCGGCTGTGGTCGCGGTCCCCTGCCTGGACGCGCGGGATTTTCATGAACTTGTGCTCCCGCCCGATCTGCAACCAGTAGACGTGATCGATAGCCACGCGGAGGGCAGGATCTAAGCGGTGCTTGTCAATCACACAGCGGCGAAAAAAAACAGTCGGCTGAGACACGTGGTATCCCCGCAGGACTCGCTGATAATCAAACTTGGGAAAGCACCAGATCATTTGCAGACCACTATCTTCGGAAATCATGGCGACCTCGCCGTGCACCACATCAACGTCGGGGTGAGCTTGAAGCGCACCCACCGACGTGCTGACTACCCTGCGGTCAAAATAGACGTCGTCAGAATTAAGCCAGCCAACGATTTCACCTTGGGCTCGGTCGAATCCCTTGTTCAACGCGTCTGCGTGCCCACGGTCGCGTTCGGAAACCCAATCGAACGTATAGCCTGGGCCGTGATCCCGGGCACTCCATTTGGTGAGGAGGTCTACCGTCCCGTCGGTGGAGCCTCCATCGACGACAATCTGGTGGATGGGGCGGTAGTCCTGTAATTCCACAGAACCCAAGGTCTCTTCCAGAAATTTCGCCTGGTTGAAAGAGGGGGTAACAACGCTCACCATTGGGCTGGATGTCATGAGTTTCAACCTGTATTCAACGGCTATTCCTCAACCCTTCGCCGGAAAAATACCGCGTCGACCTGAAGCAACCGGCCGTTTCTCCTGTCAACGAACACCGGAATCAATGCCCACAGCTCAAAATCGATCGTTCGCAGATATTCCAGCATCGGTTGGAAGAGCATCTCTCCTTCGTAAAGCGGCGTGAGAGAAAGCTCGAGCTGCAATCCCACCGTCCGCTTGAGAAGATTCGATGCGCCCTCCAGGACTTTCTTCTCGAATCCTTGGACGTCTATCTTGATGAAGGTTGATTTGTCGTCTTTCAAGAATCGCACGGCGACGCTGTCGAGCCTCGCGACGGGCACAGCCTCAGTGGCTACGAATCCGGATTCCGGAGCGGCCGCTCGGAGTGAAGCGAGCATGGGCAACAACGAACTGGAAACCGAATTGTTGGCAACATGGATCTGCGTTTGCCCGTCCCAGTCACCAATGGCCGTTCGTTCTGCCACGGTCCACAGAGGATCATTGCGAGCAACTCGGCATAGCTGCGAATGAGCCCCCGAGGTCGGTTCGAAGGAGACAATCCTGCCCTTGAAACCGGCATCTCGCAAGTTTTTTGCGTATTGCCCTGTGTTTGCTCCCACGTCCAACACAGTGTCCACTCCATGCGCGGACAACATGCACATGAGCTGTGCCCACTCGCACGATTCCGGCCGAAAGCGCGCCAACTCCCAGCCGACTCTTCTCAGGGCTTTGCGGACCAAGCGCTTCATTCAGCGATGCCTCCCCGACGCCCCTGCGTCATTTGCGGGTTCTGCAGACCGCATGATCCGCTCCGTTCTCCGCCACGCATATGGACTCCCGCCACGCAAAGCATGCACACCTTTAAATGCCCTGGATGGAGAAGCGGGATAGCCGCAACGTCAAAACATATCCAGAAAATACGAGGCCGATGGCGACCATCAGCATTAGAAGGCTGTGTGCTATGGCTATTGGGAATTGCTGTTTCCAAATACAGCCTAAGACGGTGGTAAGAAGAGTTGCCAACAGCAGTTTTTCCAGGGAGCGGCTAAAGGGGTGCAAACCATGAAGACGCCAGATCTCGAAAGTACCCATGCCGGTGGCAGTGCATCGCGCGAGGGTTACGCCCACTGCCGCTCCGACCATTCCGTAGTGAGGGATCAGCAACACGCAGAGACCGACCGCCACAACTCCACCAACCACACCGTTCGCAAGCACCAGCCACGGCTTGCCGATCATGGAAAGCAGGGTGGTATTGCAACCCGCTGCGCCATCGGCGGCAAAGCCGACAACCAAAATGGCCAACGCTGTGGCGCCCCGGGAATAGCCCGGACCGAAGAAACATGCCATCAACGGCCGACTGAAAAGGACCAACACTACGGAAAGCGGCAATGTCCACGCCAGGCCAATGGCAGAGGATGTCTTGTACAACCGTCCGATCGATTCGAAATCCCCCCGCCCATAGAGGCGTCCAACCTTGGGCCCGAAGGCATAGTCCATGCCGACTCGTGCCAGCGACAGGGCGAAGGCGAAGCGAAAACATGCAGCGTAGATGCCGGAATCGCCGAGAGAAACCAAAGCTCCCACCAGGACAACGTCGATGCCCATTCCGGCGGAAATAAAGTTCTGGATTGAGAAGAAGGCATACGGTAGGGCGTAGCTGGACCATTCCCTGGTAACTTCTCGAGAAGCCGTGGCAGCAGGCGGCAAGCCTTGCAGGCGACTACGCAGAATCACCAGCGCGATGGCCGTCAGCACCAGCGCGCTGAATAATACGCCTCCGACCGCTGCGGTGATTTTCCCGCGAAAGCACAAAAGTAGCCCGAACGGCAAGAGCAATCGCATAGCCGGATGCAGCACCTTCTCCAGGACCACGCGAATCCGTACCGCCTGCAATCCCAGGATGGCCTGCAGGATGACAGACTGGAGAGCCAGGATGGGAATGGCGAACAAAAGCACGACGGAAAAGGGAGCCAGAGCTGCCAGCTTGGTGCCGGTGAGCAAGCCCAGGCGGAGCACAATGAATACGACACACCCGACTACGGCGGAAACGGCCAACCCCCAACGTACGCCGTAGCGGATGACGGCGCGGATGAGCGGCCTGTCGCCGTTCCCCAGGTAGTAGCAGATGTACCGCGCCACGGTGAAGTCCATGCCGAGAGCGCCAAAACCTGCACTGAACGTAACGACTGCCAGCACATTCGAGTAGATTCCAAATCCCTCCGGCCTCAGCCAACGCGCGAAGATGATCCCGGTCAGCATGGTGAAAACGCCGGAAACGGCCACGCCCGACGCGGAGAATGCTGTCCCCGAAAGAAAGCTCGTTACATGCTCTGCAGCGGATTGCTCTCGTTCAGCAACTCTCAGCACCATTTCAGGCCTGTTCTTCCGCACACATCGCAACCGTTCTGGACGAAGTTGGCAGACACGGGACAAACACCGGGGAGGTGGCCCTCCGTGGTAAAACACACGGCCTTTGGGATCGGGCTTCGCCCGTAACCCGGGGTCTCGCCGCCAAGATCAAAGTTCGAAAACGGATGGATCATATTTCTCCTTCGGAATGCATATGACTTCACCAATCATGTCGAGACCCGGTCTTGCCAGAGGATCGTTGGGGTCGCGGACGACGTAATCGATCCGCTGGAACATTCGGACAATATTATCCCCTGAGTCACCGTTGCAAGGCGCGGGGTTGCGCCACACCTCCGAGATCACCACGGGTCGGTACTTGCGGATCGTGCCTTGTGCGCCGTCAAAAACCGACAATTCAGCTCCTTCCACATCTACTTTCATCAGTGCCGGACGCAGTGCGTAACAATCAACCAAATCGTCGACGCGTTCAATCGGGACGACCTCGGTCTTGATTTCCTTGCCCTTAATCGCCACATGCTTAGGCCTATTTATCGAAGAATACTCTTCACAGCCTGGAACAGAGTGTATTTGGGCCTCGCCTTTCGCGGCCCCGATCATCCCCTTGAACAGGATCACTCGATCAGCGACGCCATTGCGCGCGACGTTTTCGCTCAGTCGGCTGAACGCTTCCTTTGTGGGTTCTGCGGAAAGCACCCGTCCGGTCGTCAGGTTTTTCGCTCCGGCAACTGTGAAGAAGCCGATGTTTGCTCCCACGTCCAACACGTCCGCTTCCGGCTGAACATGAGCGAGAAACAGTCGGGAAACGTGCGGCTCGTAGCAGCCATTCCTCAGCAGACGATGGAGTAGATGCGACCGCGGATTGATCGAGAAAATGCCGTCAAATTCTTTCGCTTCGAATTCGACGTTGCCCTTCACAATCTCGCTCATCCTTTCCAAAACCAGGTCTACCGGCCGCTCCCGCCATTCCATCAACGTCCGGCGGATCGCCCGGGGCCCCGCCAATGCTCCGCGGAGTAAGGGATGGCGCTTGACGAATACATCTAGAGACATGTAACTGTTAGGCTCTCATGACGACGTTGGCTGGGCGGAAGGTCGCACTTCTTCTATACCGCAGAATCCCTCTTACTAATTCTTGGGGGTGCCGCGCCAGCGGATACGGTGCAGGGACCTTCGTTAGGCATTGGGCTTGGACGGCGGCGTATTCGCAAAAGGTCTTGGCACCCGGCCGCTGCGCTGCGAGTCAACCGACGGTCGATTCGAATCGAGGCCTGAATCAGATGACTGCTGTTCACTAACCGCTGACTACTGCCCCTCAGACCGCCGCCTCCAAGAATTCGGCACAAAGCTCCGCCCTGTGACTTACAAGGGCGTTTGTCACCCAGAAATTGCCCTCAGCCGTCAGTTCTCAGCTTTCATTCAACTGATCACTGACAAGTACTGACCACTGGCACAACGGCAGTTTTCAGTCGTCGGTCGTCCGTTCTTAGCTAACAATGCTCACGGCTTCGGGCGATCGCCACTTCAGATCGCGGATTAGAGATTCAAGAACCGCACATTTGCGATTCAAAAGTCAGGCCACCGACCGCTAACCACTGCCACCGACCGCTGTCCTCAATCACGAGTCAGTGCCGTCCGGTTCAGGGCCTCGGGCCATTTTTGAACCCGTTTCGACCGCCCCAGGGTAAGGCCGCTCTTG
>Ga0187864_10002440_pt1 | contig 16195 bp, 9 predicted proteins | sample June2016WEW_11_4_FD_132985 | JGI IMG/M metagenome (GOLD analysis project Ga0187864, IMG submission 132985) | Peatland microbial communities from SPRUCE experiment site at the Marcell Experimental Forest, Minnesota, USA - June2016WEW_11_40 | ecosystem: Environmental > Terrestrial > Soil >... | reverse complement strand
GCTGCGGCTGCAACCCGCTCGGCGAGCGCGCGGCGCAATGTAGGAGAAGCGTGGAATTGGTAGTAGAATCCCCGCACATCGGGAGTGCGGCGCGCGTTTCGTTCGAGTCAGTCCGGAGAGCAGACGGAATGGAGATTCTCTGGCCGGCGCTAGGCATCGGCGTGATCGTGACGTTCGTGTTTTACGTGCTGGCGCAACACTGGCAGCGAGTTCTGCGGCAACAGGCATGGACGATACGGCGGCTCCTCGAGCGCGTTCGCGATCTCGAGGAGATGACCGACCCGGAATTTCGCCGGCGTCTCAGCGAATCGGCTCCCGTGCCCCTCGAGCAAGTCTTCACCCTTACTTTCCGCCTGAGCGACCACTTCTGGCGCGACGCACTGCACGCGACCGACGAGGACTTGAAATTCATCCGGGAATTCGGCAGTTTCGTGGGCTCGGTGAAACTCGAACGATGGCGCAGCCATACGGTGGCGACGATCACGGAAGTGCTCCCGGACCGGAAAGCGACCGGGTGGCAAACGCGCTCGCTCGATTTTTATCCCGATCCTGCTAAGAGCGGCGACGCGCTCACGCTTTGGGAACTTGCGCTTTCGCGTCCGGGGCTTTCGGCCGAGCGTCCGCCTTCGCTCGAGCTGATCCTTCGCGAGAACTCAGTGGACCTGATTGGCCATCTCGCAGGCGGCGCTTCCGCCAACGGCAATCGGACGCAAACAGGACACGAGGAGGTCGTGCTCTTTCGCGTGCCTCTTGATATGGCCCTGCTGGGGGAGTTTCGAAGCCACGATCCTTCGGACGGTGCAGATAATGGAAACTCGGGCGCAGATCAGATTTCGGCGAACGCGAATTCCTGGCACGCGTTCTATTCAGACCGGAACGACGGCCTCGGGATCGAGTGGCAACTCCGGCTGCGCGATCTGAACAAGAAATCCGAGTGGGAGCGCTGGAAGATTCTGGAATCCGCGGCAATGCCGCTTGCGACGGGCGGGAAGTAAAGGCGGCGTTTCAGGGGGAATGCGGGCGCACGGGAAGGCCGGTCCAGGCGTTCAGCAGACCCATTATTTCGCGGACGACCGAAAAAGTGTCGCGCGTGTTGCGCCACCAGTGAGCTGCGTCGAACCCATCCTGCGGCGCGCCGCGCACAATCGCCACTGGTTTTTCTCCCGCGAGCTTGCGCCAGAGCGTCTTCACGCGCCGCGTGTGCTGCGGTGACGTTACGATGATCGCCGTCCGCTCTCCTTCCAACCGCATGCGAAGAGTGACTTCATCGATTTCCTGCTCCGTATCAATAACAGGATCCGGCAGGATGCGAATCGCCTCCGGCGGCACGCCTCCGTGGATCAAAGCCTGGCGCGAGTACTCCTCTTCTCCAACGTAATGGGCGCCCATGTCCGCAAGTTCATTCGCCGGACTGTCCGGGCGAGTTATCCAAACGTCTTTGGCATAGCCCATCCGAAAAATCTCGGCCGCTTCTTCGGCACGGGCCGGCATGCTTCCGCTCAAGACAACGATGACATCGGCCGGGGCGAGCGAATCCTCCCGAACCAGCCACCGGCCAACACCGCGAAAGGCAACAACCCCTGCCGCGCAGAGCGCCAGCACAACGACGAGGAGGATGATTCGCCGGCGACGGCGAGAACTGCGAGGTTCGACGGTGATGACGTTGGAGGTGTCGAGCGTGTTCTCGGGCATGGCGCTTTCCGCCAGCAGTGTGCGGCGTTCTAGTCCTTGCGGTCAAGCGCGCCAGAGAGGTCGAAGAGCCGTGCGAGAGCACAGGCAGGAGTGCCTGTGCCACAAATAAATAATGTAGAATCATGCCCACTTTATGCCGCTCGCTACCGGCTCGCGACTGGGCCCCTATGAAATTCTCGCTGCTATTGGTGCGGGCGGCATGGGCGAGGTGTATCGCGCGCGGGATTCGCGACTTGATCGCACGGTTGCAATCAAGGTTGTTCCCGACGCGTTCGCGCGCGACGCCGAGCGCATGGCGCGATTCGAGCGCGAAGCGAAACTTCTCGCCTCGTTGAATCATCCCAACATCGCCGCAATCTACGGCCTAGAGGATTCCGGAAACACCAGAGCCCTCGTAATGGAGCTTGTCGAAGGGCCGACGCTGGCCGATCGCATCAAGTCCGGCCCGCTTCCCATCGACGAAGCAAACCTGATCGCCAAGCAAATTGCCGAAGGCCTTGAGTACGCCCACGAGCGCGGCGTCGTGCATCGCGATCTCAAGCCCGCGAATATCAAAGTCTCGCGCGACGACTCGGTGAAGATCCTCGATTTCGGCCTCGCTAAAGCCATCGAAGGCGAGGCTGTCGAAACCGATATTGGGACGTCGCCCACGCTGACGCGGATGGCCACGCAAGCGGGCTTCATTCTCGGCACAGCGGCTTACATGTCGCCCGAGCAGGCGAAAGGGAAACCGGTGGACCGCCGCGCGGACATCTGGGCGTTCGGCTGCGTGCTGTATGAAATGCTGACGGCCAAAATGCCGTTTCACGGAGAGACGGTCACCGACACTTTGGCGGCCGTGGTCCGCGCCGAGCCGGATTGGTCGCGGCTTCCCGCGGCGACGCCGCCTCACGTCCGCGTTCTCTTGCAGCGCTGCTTGCAGAAAGATCCGAAGCAGCGCCTGCGGGACATCGGCGACGCCCGCATCTCTATCGACGAAGTCCTCTCCGGCGCGCCGGAGCCATCGTCCGTTGCCGCTACACCAGTTTCCGTGCCCTTCTGGCGGCGGGCGCTCGCGTGGACGCTATTCGGCGTGACCGCAGTTGCGCTCGCGACGCTGGCCTTCGTTCGCTTCCGCGAAAAGCCAGCCGTTCGAGCCGAGGTGATGCGCTTCGAAATCCCAATGCCGGAGAAGACGGCCCAGGCACCCAACGGCGTGTTCTCGGTGTCCCCTGACGGCCGCCAGCTGGCGTTTTTTGCAGCCGGTTCCGACGGCGTTTATCGCGTGTGGGTCCGCACGCTGGGTTCGCTTGAGGCGCGCCCCCTTCCTGGCTCAGAATCTCCCCAATTCCCCCCATTTTTCTGGTCTCCCGATAGCCGATACATCGCGTTTGACGCTGGTAGAAAACTCAAGAAAGTCGATATCTCGGGCGGCCCGCCGCAAACCGTGTGCGATTTAGGTACGCTGGCAGTGGGCGGTTCATGGAACCGCGATGGCGTAATCATCTTCGGAACCGCCGGCGGAGGTGTGATGCGGGTGTCCGCCGGCGGCGGGTCCGCGTCACCGCTCACCACCCTCGATTCATCCCGCGGCGAAATCCAACATGTCTTTCCGTCGTTCCTTCCCGACGGGCGGCATTTCATCTACCTGCGTCGTTCGAGCACGCCTGAGAACAGCGGCGTCTACGTCGGCTCGATCGATGCCAAGCCAGAGGAGCAGGATCTAAAACGGCTCCTGGCGACTGCCTGGGGGCCGTCGTACGTGCCGTCTTCCGACCCTGGCATGGGGCAGTTGCTCTTTGTACGCGATGGGACGCTCATGTCGCAGCCGTTCGACGCCCACCGGCTGGAACTGGTGGGCGAGCCGGTTACGGTGGCCGAGCAGGTTGGATTCTTCCTCGACTTCGGCTTCTTCTCGGCTTCGACCAACGGCGTTCTGGTTTACAGGACGGGCGGCAGTGGTGGAACCTCTCAGCTCACTTGGTTTGACCGGCAAGGGAAGGCCCTCGGTACGGTCGGCGAGCCGGGCTACACTACCGCGCTGTTCCTTTCTCCGGATGGAACGCGAGCCGCTGTCAGTCGACGCGATTCCCCCCTTGCGGATGCGGCTCTCTGGCTGCTCGATCTCTCGCGGGGCACGAGCACGCGGTTCACGTTTGGTCCCTCGTCTGCAAGCGTTGGCATGTGGTCTCCGGACAGCAGTCGAATTATCTTCAATTCCAACCCCAGCGTCGTATTCGATCTTTATGAGAAGCCGGCGAGCGGCGTGAAAGACGAGGAGCTTCTGCTGAAGTCGAGCGAGAGCAAGTCGCCCACGAGCTGGTCGCGCGACGGACGCTTCTTGCTCTATGAGACGCCGGACCCGAAGACGGGAAAAAGCGGTTTATGGGTGCTTCCCCTCGATGGTGATAAGAAACCATTCCCATTCCTGCGCACGGAGTTCAACAACTACGCTGGTCAGTTTTCTCCTGACGGGCACTGGGCCGCTTACGTTTCTGACGAATCCGGCCGCAATGAGATCTACGTTCGGACATTCTCGCCGGGTTCCTCCGAAGCTGCCGCGGACGCCGGAGGCAAGTGGCTGATTTCCGCCAATGGCGGCAGCCAACCGCGGTGGCGCGGAGACGGGAAAGAGTTGTACTACCTCGCTCCCGACGATAAGTTGATGGCAGTCGAGATTGCAACGAGCCCGGTGTTCCGGGCAGGAGTGCCCAAAGCTCTTTTCCAGACGCTGCCGCATGCCGAGGTTATCACGGCATACGAGTGGGATGTAACGCCAGACGGCAAGCGTCTTGCCTACTTGGTTCCGACGAAACAAGGCGCGGCCCCGTTCACCGTGGTGCTGAACTGGCAGGCGGGGCTGAAGAAATAGCGGGCGGGCGGGTTTGAAGCCCGCCCCTACATATGCCGCTACGAAAAGCATCCTTGCGGACCGAAGCTAAATTCGGGGGCGGTCGAGCGAACGGCCGCGCATCATCAGGCCGCGCAGGCCGAGCAGGACGAGACGGGGCTGGCGCAAGCAGACTCGCCACAGAATCTTCCAGGCCTCGTCGCGGGAATATTCGCCGAGGGATTGCCTAGCCGGATCGTTCAGCAGGTCCACGAGGCGACTGTAGTCCGGCTGCTGGAAGTTGTGGAGCGAGCGCCGCAGCAAGAGATGCAGGTCGAGCTCCCGCCGCAGAGTGCGCAACTCGCGGCTCGAGCCGCCGTTGAGGATCGACCCGGCGACGCCCATCGCTCCGCGGAAACCGGTGACCGTGCCGCCGACCGTCGAGACTTTTACCTGGGCGGCTGCGTCCCCGACCAGATAAACGGAGCCCGAGCCGACCTGCCGCCGCACCGGGACCCAGCGGTTGTAGACGGGAATGCGAGCTCCCTGAAATTCAATCGGATCGAGCTTGCGCTTTTCGAGGAAGCGTTCCAGGCAGCGGCGCGTTTCAGCGCCCGACTCGCCGATCATGCCCAGAGCGCCGCGCGTAGGCGATTCGGGAATGAGCCAATAGAAGTAGGGCGTGTCGTCCGGCACAAACCAGACGCGCGTCGTGTCCGGCGGCATATCCTTCGGCAGAGTCACAATCGCCTGGACCAGCGGCACGGTTTCGAGCGGCGCCCATCCGGCGGCGCGAGCCACGCGGCTGGCGGCGCCGTCACCGCCGATGACGGCATCGGCGTGAACTTCTTCGCGGACGCCGTCGGCGCAGCGCTCCGCCTCGACAACGAGTCCTCTTCCGTTGGGATGGAGCGCGTGGAAGCGCCGGCCGAGCTCGATCTTCACACCGGCGCGCTCCGCCTCCGCAGCAAGGCCCTGAATCAGGGTGCGCCGCTCGATGATGAGATCGGGGTGGTTCAGGCCGATCGTCGCGGCGCGGCCGTCGGTGAAAAGCTCGAAGCGGCGGATTTCGTTGAGGACGCTGCCTTGAGCGGCGCGGCCCAAGAGGGGGAGCATGCGATGAGTGACGATCAGAGTTCGCGCGGCCGGTTCGAGGATTTCGATGCGTTCCAGGACGCGGACGGAGAGGCCACGTCGCGCCAGCAGGAGAGAGGTGAACAGTCCGGCGGCCGACCCGCCGACCACCGCGATGCTTGGTCTATTTGTGCGAGAAGTGGAAATGGAATCGCTTTCTTCCGGGCGTTGTGGGTTCACCATCATCGCTTTGAGCAATCTGCCTCATGCGCGAATTCATAAAACCAGAATCTTCTGAAGTCAGGACTACAGGCTAGGGCGCCAAGTATATCCCAGGGACAAGCCGCCGCCAACGGCGATACCCAACACCTAGGAGTGGAGCGGCTAGCGGGTGAAGGTCGGGAGATGCAGAAGATCGCTCTCCGGCACGGGTTCGACCGGATGTCCGGCTTTGCGGCGGGCCGTGAGGTCGCCGACGCGTGAGTTACTGGCTTTTGCCCTGAATCGAGATCAGCTCGACTTCGAAGATGAGGGTGGCGTTGGGACCGATGTCCGGACCCGCGCCGTTCGAGCCGTAGGCAAGATCGGGCGGAATGAAAAGCTGCCACTTCGATCCCACGGGCATGAGCTGGACCGCCTCCGTCCATCCCTTGATGACTCGATTCAGCGGAAACGTGGCGGGCTGGCCGCGCTTGTAGGAGCTATCGAATTCCTTGCCGTTGAGGAGAGTGCCGCGGTAGTTGCAGACGACCGTATCCGTGACCGCGGGCTTCGGTCCCGCCCCTTCTTTCAGAATCTTATACTGAAGACCGCTGGGCAGCGTGACCACACCCTCTTTCGTCTTGTTGTTCGCCAAAAACTCCGCGCCTTCTTTCATGTTTGCCTCCCCAGCCTGCTGCCGCTGCTGGTCCTGCTTCGCGTGCGCCTGAGTCTGCAATTCAGTGAGCGCAGCATCCACCTCTTGGTCGGTCAGAAGCGGCTTGGCGCCCGCCAGCGCGTCTTTGAAGCCGCGCAGGAGACTGGGCGTGTCGAGGTCGACCGGTTGCTTGCTCAGGCCCCGGCCGATATTCAGCCCGAGGGCGTAGCTGTCCTTCTCTTTTTGTGTTTTCAGGGCCGGGAGGCTCTGCGATTTGGCTGCAGGCGCAGGCGCCGGCTGAGTCTTCGGCGCAGGGGTCGTCGGAGACTTGGCGGCGGGAGCCGGTTGAGTCGTTGCGGCCGGCGCAGTGGTCTGCTGTGCGCGGGCATTGCCTACAAGCATGAGTCCGGCTGCCAGTATGGCTACGGCTATGGTGGATGATTTTTTCATGTAGGTATTGTCACACATTCTCATCGCAGAATTACTCCGGATAAAGGCGCAGGTTCCAATCTTTCAGGATGGGGCGGACGGTTTCGCGAGCTTGGCCTGGCGTTCGTACGGGGCGCCTTCGAGAGCCGCGACCGCGATCAGACCGCAGACGGCCACGATTCCTGCCAGCAGATACGCGACTTTCTGTGACACATGCGGGACGATCAGCGCCACGCAGCCGAAGACCGTCGCCAGACCATACAGCGCGACGACCGCGCCGCGATGGCCGAGCCCGAGGTTCGACAGGCGATGGGCCGTGTGGTCCTTGCCCGGTGAGGTGAAGGGCAGCAAGCCGCGGCGAGCGCGGGAAATGGAGACGAGCGTCGTATCGAAGATCGGAACGCCCAAAATCAGGACCGGGACGAGCCAAGTGGCGGGGAAGCGCATCCCTTCGGGACGAATCTTCAGGCCGAGCGTGGCCATCAGGAATCCGAGAAACATCGCGCCGCCATCGCCCATGAAAATCTTGGCTGGATTGAAATTCCAGAGCAGGAAGCCGAGCGCTGCGCCCAGCGCGGCGGCGCCGAGCGTGCGGACCAGCATCTGGCCGCTGAGGCTGGCCGACAGCGTGAAGAAACCCGCCGCAACAGCAGCGATCCCCGCGCAGAGGCCGTCCATGTGGTCGAGGATGCTGAAGGAAGCGGTGATGCCGACGACCCATAGGACCGTGAAGCAGCCGTCGAGAACTACGCCGGCCATACCGGGAACGAATGCCGAGAAGAACTGAGCGCGGATGCCGGATGCGAGCAGAAACAGCGCGGCGACCGGCATGCCAATAAACAGTTTCACCTGATGGTGCAGCAGGCCGCCGTCGTCGAGGAATCCGACAGTGGCGAGCAATGTGGCGCCGGCGAGAATGCCCGCGATCTGCTGCTGCGGCGCGCCGTGAAGGGTGAGAAGGATCGCCAGGACAAATCCAAGATAGATGGCGATGCCACCCAGAAGAGGAATCGGAGTGAGGTGGACCTTGCGCGGGCCCGGCTTGTCGACCATGCCGTAGCGCAGCGCAAGATGGCGAACCGGCACCGTGAGACTGATCGAGGCGAAGAGCGCGACGGCAAAAGCGATCAGGTCGGAGTGGAGGTTCATCGCTCGACGGGAGTCATCTCAACAGGCGCGCGACGACGGCGCTATCTCGTTCAAAGCAGCCCGCCGGAATCCAGTCAGCGCGCAGTGAGCATCTTTTCGAGGACTCCGCTCACGTCGTCCCTTTGGTGGCTCGCGAAATACCAGTCCAGCGTCTTCCGCAAACCTTCGCGGAAGGGCGTCTTCGGTTCCCATCCGAGGAGCTTCTTCGCGAGATGATTATCGGCGACGCGATTCACGGGCCCGGTCGGCATGTCGGGCCGAAGACGAATTTCCGCCTTATGCCCGGAGTATTCCAGCACAAGCCGCGCTGCATCGATCACCCGGACGCGCTCCATGGTACCGAGATTGACGGCCGTGCCGTCGTCGATTTTCTCGGCGGCGAGGATCGTGCCGCTAACGATATCGTCCACGTAGGTCCAATTCCGAATCTGCTGGCCGTCGCCCCAGACGTCAAAAGGATTCTGGCGGATAAAAGCGCGGGCGATCATGGCGATCACGGCGTGATTTTCCACGCCGCGCGGGCCGTAGACAGTGAAATAGCGGCAGGAAGCGGCGCCGAGTTTGTGCTCGCGGTGATAGGCCTGGAGAGTCAATTCCGCCATCAGTTTTGCCCAGCCGTACATGTTGTCGGCGTCGTGAGGGGGCTTTACGTCTTCTTCGCGAAGATAGATTTCCCTTTTCGGATCGGTCTGCATGTAGTTCGGGTAGACGCAGCCCGAAGAGGCGTAGACGACCTTCTCGACTTTGGCTTTGACTGCTTCCCAGAAAACGAGACCGTCGAGGAAAAGATTCGAGGCCGGGCCGGCCTGGTGCAAATCTACGTAGCCGCGTCCGCCGTGATCGGCGGCGAGATGGAAGACGACATCGATGCCTTTCATCGCGGTGCGCGTCACGCCCGGCTCGCGCAGGTCGGCTTCCAGAAATGTGACGGTGCCCGCCTTGATGTGCGGCTCGATGTTGCTCAGCCTGCCGCTTGTGAGATCGTCAACGACGTGCACCTGGGCGCCGCGCTCCACCAGGGCATCCACCAGGTGCGACCCGATAAAGGAAGCGCCCCCGGTTACGAGAACTTTCTTACGATTCCAGATGATTCCCTCCTCCGTTCCTTTCGCGCGCGGCATCTTCCACGATTCCGACAAAACGATCGAGCTCACGTACTCTAGCATATTTTTCCGCGGTTTCCCGCGCGCGGCGGCCCATCTCGCGCAGCCTAGCGGGATCATCGCGGAGCTCGCGAATGGCGGCGGCCACGGCGGCGGGATCGTCTGGGTCGGCCGCAAGCCCGCAACCGGATTCGACGACGATGCGCGCCGCGTCACTCGAGGGGGCCGCGACCGCGAGGACCGGGCGCCCAGCCGCGAGAGTCGAATAGAGCTTGCTCGGGACCACAACACCTTCGAGTCCTCGCCGTACCGTCACGATGTGCAGATCGCCCGCCATCATCACGTGGGGCACTTGCTCGACCGGGCGGAAAGGAAGGAAGCGAACGTTCGGAGAATTCGACGCAGCGGCCTCAAGAGCCGCGCGATTGGCTCCGTCCCCGATGAAAACGAATCCCGCATCTTCGCTGCGCAGAAGTTCCGCGGCTTTGAGCAGTGTCCCCCAAGCGCCGTAAAAGCCGAGGTTGCCTGCGTGCAGGACAACAAACGGGAACCCGCTGCGGATTTCCTGGACGACTGGATCGTTTTGGCAGGGCATCGAGGCCGGAAATGACGTGCCGTCGCGCACAACGACGACTCGTTCAGGGTCGACGCCCTTCGCGAGGATGCGGCTGCGCATATCGTCGCCGAGGACAATCACGCGGGCCGCGCGCTTGAGCGCGTGGCGGTGCATTTTTTCCCAGCGCTCGACCCATCCACCGGGGCGAACGATATCGCCGCCGATTGCCATGTCCGGATAGAGGTCGCGGATATTGTAGACGAACGGGCGGCCAGCGAGGCGCGCGATAAAGGCTCCGGCAATTCCCGCGACGGGCGGGTCCGTCATGGCGAGGACCACGTCGGGACGGATCGCGAGTGCGCGGGGAATCGCGAGCGCAAGGTAGGACAAGTAGTTCGAGACGCGGCGGCGCATCCGGTGCCGCGGATATGCCGTCGAGCCGACGCGCTCGACGATCACACCGTTGCGCGTGTCGCGGCGGAGGAATGCAAAGGGATAAAACTCGTCGGGATCGTACGAAGGACGCCCGGCGACGACGGTGACTTTGTGACGCTTGGCGAGAGTCTCAGCCACCTGAGCGGCCATCTTCGCCGTGGCAGAGGTGTCGGGCGGGTAGTATTCGTTCAGAAGCAGAATGTGCATGCGCTTCAGTTTTCGCGCCTGGCAAAGCGCTCGGCAGACTCCTCACGATCGGCGGATGAAGACTTCCTTTCGAGAACGAAATTGCCGAGGACGAGAACATCCATCTGCGTCCGGCGGAAACATTCGAGCGCCTCTTGGGGGCGGCAGACGATCGGCTCGTTGTCGTTGAAAGAAGTGTTCAAGACCACGGGCACGCCGGTGAGCCGGCCGACGGCTCGCAAAAGCTTCCAGTAGATCGGATTCGCCGAGCGGCTGACGGTTTGAAGGCGCGCGGTGCCGTCCACGTGCGTCGGCGCAGGGATCGCGGCGCGCATTTCCGGGCGCACGGGGTAAGCAAACGTCATGAAGGGCGAGGGGTGCGTTTTCTCGAAAAACTCTCCCGTCGCCTCTTCGGTGATCGAAGGCGCAAAGGGACGAAACGTTTCGCGGTGCTTGATGCGCCGGTTCAGAATGTCTTTCATTTCCGGCCGGCGGGGATCGGCGAGGATGCTGCGATTGCCGAGCGCGCGCGGACCCCATTCCGCCGCTCCCTGAAACCAGCCGACAATCTTTCCGGCCGCGATGTGGTGAGCGGTCGTTTCGAGAAGCTCGGGTTCGTCGAGGTGCGCGATATCCACTTCGTCCGCCGAACCGACGCCGTCAACTACACTGCGAATCTCGCCGGGCGAGAAGCGCGGGCCCCAGTAGGCATGGTCCATCACGAACTCGCGAGGCCGGCCCAGAGTCTGGTGTTGCACGGCAAAGGCAGCGCCAACAGACAGACCGGCGTCACCGGCTGCGGGTTGAACAAAGACATGCTCGAAGGGCGTCGAGTCGAAGATTTTGCCGTTGGCAACGCAGTTGAAAGCCACGCCACCGGCCAGACAGAGCGCCCTTTGACCGCTCTGCTTCGCAAGACCGTTCCAGTAAGCCACGAGGACTTCTTCGAGGGCTGCCTGCATGCTGGCGGCAAGATTGTGGTGCCGCTGCGTGAGCGGCTCCTTCGGGTCGCGCGCAGGACCGAGGCGCTTCTCGAGATACGGCGAAAAAAGTTGCCCCAATATGGGCGTGCGATCGGCTTCGCGCCAGGTCATATCGGCGCCTTGCGACTGATGCGTGAAGTATTCGAGGCCCAGCCGAAAAGAAAGAGGGCCATCGGCCCGCACGATGCGGCGAAATTCGTCGAGGAATTCGGGCTGGCCATAGGCGGCGAGCCCCATCACTTTGTATTCGTCGCCGAATTTCCAGAAGCCGAGATACTGCGTCAGGGCCGTGTAGTACATCCCGAGCGAATGCGGAAAGGCGACTTCGCCGAGGACGCGCATCTTCGGCCCTTCACCGATCGCGCACATGGAGCTCGCAAAATCCCCGAGGCCGTCCGCCGAAAGAACCGCGGCGCGGTCGAACGGGGATACGAAATAAGTGCTCGCAAGATGGGCGGCATGATGCTCGATGCGGTGGAAGCGCGCGCGAATGTCCTCCGGGGCAACCTGGAACGCCGCAGCGAGGTCCTCGCGAATGCCAGCGAAGCGCTTCATCACGCGCGCACGGTCAAGAGCGAACCGCGGCATGCGAATCGCGTATCGGAGTTTCGTTCCGAGGCGGGCCCACGGGTCGCGCGGGATAGCGATGTGGTCCACCTGAGTCAGATTCACACCGGCCTGATCGAGGCAGAACTGAATCGCGCGAGCCGGTAACCCTGCGGCGTATTTGATGCGGTTGAGACGCTCTTCTTCGACGGCGGCAATCAGACGGCCGTCCACCACAATCGCGGCCGCCGCGTTCGCGTGATAGGCGTTGATCCCCAGAATGATCATGAACCGTGCAATTCCGCTTTCACCCTCAGGACGAAGACACCGCGGCGGGCTTGCGGGAATCAAAATTGCTCGCACGCTCCGCGCGAAGATTCCGCTTCACCCACTCGTTCAAGACGTAGAGGCTCCAGGGACGCGACCAGGTTGTACGACCCCGCGTAAAATCCTGCCATATCGCGAGCGCAAAGTCTCTGCCAAGCTGCGATTCGAGCACGGGCGACCAATCGGCGAGGCCGGACGCGATGCGCTTGCCGAGCGATCCTCGGAGCCAGTTCTCCCAAGGAAACGTGAACGTGCGCTTTTGCTGCGCCACGATCTCCTCGGGCAGGAGATCGCGCAGGGCCGCGACAAGCAGCGCCTTGGGGCGTGAGACATCGCGCTTTTCGGATTCGGGGAGCGACAAAACGTATTCGACGAGCGGCGAATGCAGAAAAGGAACGCGGACTTCGAGGGAATGGCACATGCTCATGGCGTCGGTGTCGCGCAAAAGCGTGTTAACGAGATAGGCGCGCAGCTCCAACCAGGAAACTGCGGTGAATGCGTCCATCGAGCGCGCCTGAGCCACGGCAGCGGAAAACCACCGATACCACGGCAGAACGTCCCACGAGGGAACCTCGGTGCGCAGTGCCGACCCAACGGTTTGCGGCGTGAAGAGCAACCGCGTGAAAAAGTAAGCATGCGGGAGCCGATGCGGGTCAAGAAAAGCTGCGCCTGCTTTCCGGCTCGCGTCGGGCGAAGACCCCAAAGCTCCCGCGCGAGCAAACGCGGCGACGGCAGCCGCGCGGAGCGGCCGGGGGCAGAAGCGGGCCAGCCTTGCCACGCGCGCAACGGCAGCCGTCGCACGAAATGAGCTGTAGCCGCCAAAAATTTCGTCGCTACCTAAACCTGAGAGCGCAACCTTCAAACCCGCCTGGCGCGCCGCCCAGGAAACGAAATACGTGTTGATGCCGTCCATGCTGGGCTGATCGAACGCAGCAACGGCTTCGTCGAGCCGCGTGACCATTTCCCGGTCGGAAAGCGTCAACTCACGATGCTCGGTCCCGAGACGCTTGGCCGTACGCGCAGCCTTTTCCGCTTCGCTGAATTCCACGTCGGGGAAAGCGACCGTGAACGTGTGAATTCCGCTTCGTGCGCGGCTTGCGAGCGCGACGATGGCCGTCGAGTCAAGCCCGCTGCTCAGGAATACGCCGACCGGGACATCGGCGATGAGATGAGACGCAACCGCGTCTTCAAGCAGCAAGCGAACGTGTTGCACGGGAGACGCGGATGGTTTGCCCGAGCCGCGCTGCGAGACAGCGTTGTGACAAGGATCCCAGTAGGGCTTCGGCTCGGGGTTGCGAATCGTTTCACCGGTCGCGATGCTGATTGTATGGCCCGGCGGGAGCGAAGCGACATCTTCGACCAGCGTCTCCGGCTCGCACACCGAACCGAAGAGCAGATAGGCTGGAATAGCCTCGGGTGAAAGACGCGGCGGAACACAGCCGCTGGCAAGCAGGGCGCGCACCTCCGAGGCAAAAAGCAGCGTGCCATCGACGACCGCATAGTAGAGGGGCTTGATGCCCAACCGATCCCGCGCAAGAAAAACGCGCGCGGCGCGTCCGCCGCGGCCCTGGGGCATCTCGACGACGGCGAACGCAAACATTCCGAGCAGCCGCTCGACCGAGCGCTCGCCCCATTCTTCATAGGCGTGGACGATGACTTCGGTATCGGAGCGCGTGCGAAAGCGGTGGCCGCGGGCTTCGAGCTCTTCGCGAAGCGACGCGAAATTGTAGATCTCGCCGTTGAAAACCACGGCGAGCGTTCCCGTTTCGTTCCAGACGGGCTGGCTGCCACCGGGAAGATCGATGATGCTGAGACGGCGCATCCCCGCAGCTACGGGCGGGGCAACCAGAATCCCCTCTTCGTCCGGTCCGCGGTGGACCATCGCTGCCATCATGCGGCGCGCAGCGGCTTCACCTGCTTCCCTCGATTCGATTCCGACTACGCCGCAGATTCCGCACATGTGGTCAGCTCACCGCCTGCCAAGGAAATCGGACGCCAGCCAATGCGGCCCTCACGCGAGAACCACAGTATACCGCCAGAAATTCTTAACTGTAGCCGAGATAACCGCCGCTGGGTTATTCTTAAACATGGCGAAGAGGCAATCCCCCGGGGCCCACAGGACAAGCAGCAGTGACCGAGCGGAAGGCGTCTGTCTCTGGCACTATATTCGGGCTGGTCTGAACTGCAATGAAGAGTGACGACAAAACAAGGCCGAACTATCCCCGCTTGGGGCTGCCCGAGGCGCAGGGACTATACCGCCCGCAGCACGAGCACGACGGTTGCGGCATCGGATTCGTTGCGCGGATCGACGGCCAGAAGTCTCACGACATTGTGCTGAAGGGCATCCAAGTCCTGATCAATCTTACACATCGGGGCGCCTGCGGCTGCGATCCGGAAACGGGGGATGGCGCCGGCATTCTGATTCAGATTCCCCACACCTTCTTCGCGCGGGAATGCGCGCGCCTTGGATTCACCTTGCCGGCGCCGGGCGAATACGGCGTCGGAATGGTGTTCCTCCCGGTCGATCCCCAGGAGCGAATGCTGTGCGCGGGCATCGTCGAGAGGATCGCGCGCGAAAACGGACTCACCGTGCTCGGGTGGCGCGACACCCCCATTGACGGAAATACGATCGGGCGCGTTGCGCGCAACACCCAACCCTACATCGAGCAGATCTTCATCCGCCGACCTTCGGGGATGGACCAGGACGCGCTGGAGCGCAAACTCTACGTGCTGCGCAAGCAGGCGGAAGTTGCGGTCGCGCAGTCCGATCTGAAGGAAAAGGAGTTCTTCTACGTTCCTTCTCTGTCGTCGCGGACGATCGTCTACAAGGGATTGTTGCTCGCTCCGCAGATCATGCATTTCTATAAAGAACTCTCGGATGCAGAGGTGACGAGCGCGTTGTGCCTCGTTCACCAGCGCTTCTCCACGAACACATTCCCGAGCTGGCAGCTGGCACATCCTTACCGCTACGTGTGCCACAACGGAGAGATCAACACGCTGCGCGGGAATGTGAACTGGATGTACGCGCGGCAGTCCGTGCTGGCCTCCCCTCTGTTCGGCGAAGACATGCATAAGCTGCTTCCGATCATTGCGCCAGGCGGCAGCGACTCGGCCAACCTCGACAACGCGGTGGAACTCCTCATGATGGCGGGGCGCAGCATCCCGCACGTGATGTCGATGCTGATCCCCGAGGCGTGGGAGCACGATCCCACCATGCCGGAGGACGTCAAAGCATTTTACGAATACCACGCGTCGCTGATGGAGCCGTGGGACGGTCCTGCTGCGGTCGCATTTACCGACGGACGGGTCATTGGCGCAAAGCTCGATCGGAATGGCCTGCGGCCGGGACGATATCTCGTGACCCATGACGGAATGGTCGTCATGGCTTCTGAAGCGGGCGTGCTGCCAATCAAGCCCGAGGACGTGCGGATGAAGGGGCGGCTTGCGCCAGGCCGCATGCTGCTGGTGGATACCGAACAAAAGCGGCTGATTTCAGACGAGGAAATCAAAAAGCAATTGGCTTCCCGGCAACCCTACGCCCAGTGGATCAAGGAAAACCAGATCACCCTCGATCATCTACCGAGCCCCCGGCACGTCCAGTCCTTGGACCATGAAACGCTCTTGATGCGCCAGCGTGCATTCGGCTACACGGACGAGGATCTGAAAACCATCCTGCAGCCCGCCGCTCTAAAGGGCGAAGAGCCGGTGGGATCGATGGGAATCGACACGCCACTCGCGTGTCTTTCGGACAAACCGCAACTGCTGTTCAGCTACTTCAAACAGATGTTCGCCCAGGTGACGAACCCGGCTATCGACTCGATCCGCGAAGATCTGGTGATGTCGCTGAACAGCTACATCGGTTCCGAGGGGAACATCCTCGAAGAGACGCCAAAGAATTGTCATACGCTGAAGCTTCGGCATCCGATCATCTCGAATTGGAGGCTGGAGAAGCTCCGCCGCGTCAGTTGGGGAGACTTCCTTGCCACCACGCTGCCGACTCTCTTCCGTATAGACCGCGGTGAAGGGGAACTCGAAGCGGCAACGAATTCG
>Ga0187864_10002439_pt1 | contig 16197 bp, 21 predicted proteins | sample June2016WEW_11_4_FD_132985 | JGI IMG/M metagenome (GOLD analysis project Ga0187864, IMG submission 132985) | Peatland microbial communities from SPRUCE experiment site at the Marcell Experimental Forest, Minnesota, USA - June2016WEW_11_40 | ecosystem: Environmental > Terrestrial > Soil >... | reverse complement strand
ATGCGTGGACAGGTACGATGATTTATCAAGGACAGGCCGTAGGGGGTGGCGCTGTGGAATCTTCTGCCGGCGCCCCGTATATGGTGACTGTGTTCTTTTTGGCGTAAAAACAGCGGCAGATACACAGTATACTTTTTTCTTCTTCTTCAAAGCATAACTGAGCGTCTACAAGATGCCGATTTTGGATACAAAATCTATAATGCGCAGTGATTACAGCTGTCACGGGCTCGGCTATTTTTAGGCCATTTTCATTAGTCAGATGCGGCTAAATTGTCACGATTGCATATCATATCGCGATGTCAAAGCCTTTTTTCAACACAAAAGAAGGATTTTTATGCGACTTTAGATGGTTTTTGTCTGAACATGTGACCTTACAACCACTTGTCTAGGTGGCATGATAACTCCCTTCTTTAGACGTTAGGTGTGAAACGCGCTCAACTAACGACAATGTGCGCTATCACGCCGCCGTTCTCGAATTACGGATGACTGGGCCGTTCAAATTACACAACGGGCCCCTATATTGCTTCTTTTTTAACCGATGACAATCACGGACGAGATACGACCCCTAAAAACCTCTTGGACGCACTCCAATATACTTAAGCTACTACGCCGCCATTCTACGCTTTTGATTCATTTTTCATTAAGGGGGACCTGTATGATAAAGAAGTTGTTAGCTATTGTCGTACTGGTGATGGCGCTGTCTGTAGCTGGATGCATACAGACACAAAACGCATCGTCTGGGAGCTCGCACGTTAACGCCTATGCAAATGCGTTTGTAAATTCGACCAAAGCTAATCTGGGACCTGGCGAGACCCTAGTTAGTTTTAACGTAGTCCAAAACGGCTCGGACGCCATGCAGGTCACTATAACGGTAACAAACACGACACCGACCTCAATCTGGTCGAACGGCTCGCAGTACACATATGCTTTGAACATAAAGCAGTTTGATACCACGAACGACGCGAGCAACTTCTATAACGGCACGAGTTTCGGATATAACCAAGGCAATTCAGCCAGCATGTCACTTAGCACCACCAATGTATACGAGCAAGTTATGGGGCACGCTCCAACGATGAACCGTTATTCAACCCAAGAAACAAGTTTGAGCTTATTGGGGGGGACAATCAACGTGGCAATACAGCAAGATGAATTTGTCACCTACGGCGCGGTGACAGTGGTGCCAGGTGCATCAACGACAGCGTCAACTTCTGCTTCAGCGTCTGCATCAGTCACACCATCAAATACGCCATCAGTTACACCGTCAGCAGACGTTTATCAGGTCGTTGTCTCCGGCCCGACAGATGGCCAATACGGTGCTATGTGGACCGCCACTATCTATAAGAATGGCGTAGTTGTTCCCTGCGACCAACTAACTGGTCAGGTATTGTGGTATATTAACGGCCAGCCGTCGAACGGGGGTACTTTTGGAGGTAGCCAATGCACAATGACACACGACGCCAACGGGCTCGCAGGCTCGCCATTTCAGCATACGAACGTTATCACGGCCAGCTATAATGGAGTAACCTCGCCTCCCGTATACTACACGGACCCCGAAATTGGTTCATATCCGACGCCGGCCTCCACAACAACACCAACACCGACCCCAACACCGACCCCCACACCAACACCGATCATCATCCGCTAGACCACAACGAATAGCAATTCTTAAGCATCATCGTTATCGTGATTGAAAGCGGCACTAAGATGAAGTTCGGATTTGAGCTGGGAGGCTGAGACGCGGGCTGCTTACGTGATAATTGGCGGGGCTCTTTGTTGGTTGACAAGCGTCTCGCTTGCTCTGTCATCGCTGATAGCAGTGCAGTTTTCCTTCACTGTGGGATTAACTTTGGTGGGGATAATAGCACTTGCCTTCGTCTTGGCTTTGGTGATGGTTGTCATAGGCGTGTCTCAACAATGAGCGATGGAACTTGTAACGGTGAGATTGCCGGCTAAATCATTTACAAATCTACGAGATATGTATGCCTGATGATGAAAAGAAGTCGAAAGAATGGGAGCAGACGGAAGCTCCCGACGCCGTAGTTGAAGCTCATGCGCCAGCGGTAAGCATTGGAGTCAACGCTCCTGCGCCCCCCGGTGCCGTAGCTGAAACTCATTCAGTAGCAGTACGCATCAGGGGAAGCTTACCGTATTTAGTAATCATATTTGGGAGCGTTGACATCATTATAGCATCAGCAGGTGCACTGGGTTTTGGCCTGTATGCGATAGTGAGCGGGCTGCTTTTGGGCGTCGTGGAGTTAGTCATCGGATATATCTCGTATAGAGTGCCATCCTTGCTGCCACGTTCTGTGACTGGCAACTAAGTCAAGGGCTCTATGTTTACGGGTCGATAACCGCGCCGTCATAGATGGTGGTCTAGGAGCTTAGCCAAGATTGCGACGTTATCGATTCAAAAACGCAGGCGTTCAAAGAAGTAAAGTTTCTTTCAAAAAAAAGAAAAGACTTAAAAGCCGAAAAAGGCGTTAGAAGAGAGCAATGATTAGAACGACTGTGAGCACGGTAGTCGACGCCCCGATCGAAAAGGTCTGGAGTTTCATGGTGGATTTGAAGAAGATGATCCTCGACCCGTCGGTAATTGATGTTAGCTGGCAGCCTCCTCTAAAGACAGGAAGTGTTGCAACCACGACCTATCGTCAGATGGGAGTCAAAGGGACGGGCAGGTTGGAGGTCATAGACATTGAGCCGAACCGCAGGCTCAGGATGGTGCTGACAGCGATGGGATCTAAGCTCGATGGAACCTATGTGATGGAGCCGTTGGATGGTGGCAAGAAGACAAAGATTAGCGCTGTCGCAGAGATCGAAATCCACGGGCTAATGAGGGTGATCTCCCCCTACCTTTCTCACTCTGCAAAAAGGGATCAATCGAAGGAAATGGAGCGAATAAAGAGGGCCATCGAATCTCAAGGCAATAGCCCTTCGGAAATCGCACAGCCAACCGCCTGACCACGTCTACTGACTCTTCGGTCTTACCTTATCCGTATTGCAACGTTCTGTGAGCGAGAACTAAGTCAAGGGCGAGCCGCCTTTATGGCTGTCTCGCGTCTCCCTGCTTACCGATAATCGTGCCAAGCGTAAGGCGTTTTCCCAAAGGGCTAAAATACGTGTGACGTCTTTCTTTCTGCCGTTCTTCCGTCTCCGCAGTTCTGAGACTTGAAAGGAGTGTATCGAGTGCTTGGGTATCATCTAGACTTGTCTCGGACTCCTCATAGACTTTTGTTTTTACTTCTGCAAGCGCACGGCTCAACAATTCTGCATCGCTTCCCGTTAAAATTAGCCCATTTTCGATCATTTTCTCCCTCCTTTATCGGTGTTTTTTACATGAACACATGACGTTATAGCATAATCGATTTTTTCTGATGGCAATATTAGCCTCCAAATGCCCGTTATTCATAGCTGCGAGCGTTAAAAAAGTTTCAATAGCTAAATGGCCGACGCAATTAGTCTCTAATATAGCGCGGACGGTGGTATTCTTCGCAATACGAAACGCGCTCCCTATCGCCACGCAGCTCACAATGGGTGTATTTCTCGCACCTTTGGCAATTCATCATAGTTGCGCTTTCATGAATGGCAGAGTAAAGAAGTCTATCCGCGCGATGGGAAACTAACCGCAGCCACCCACATCGGAATGCTTAAGCCTTCGGTCGTTTCTTGCTTAGCGCGTGCAACTGAAACCAGTAGCTGCGATAGCAGTTCTTTTGCTTGTGGTCGCCTCTTTATCCGCGTGTGGTTGCATAGTTATCACACCCCCCACTTCGTCTCTAAAAGCTTCTCCAACGCCGTCGCCAACGGCAGCAACGCCAACACAAACTTCGAGCCCCGATTATAGCAGCGGACTCACCACGCTATTCGAATCGGGGAGGGATGGGAATAATTTCAACATGATACAGCCGTTCGGGAAATCAATCAATGAACGTGGGAACGTCGTTTACACGGGACTTGGGATAAACGCGGCTGGCCACAGCGTAACTATTGTTGTCGAGTTTATCAGATCCGATGCGAACGCAAAATCAGTTTTTAACCTTCAAGTCAACACGACAGAAAAAGCGGGGTATACACTTAGCGCCGACAGAACAACTGATCGCAATGCAGAGTGCATTGACTGCGGAGGGGCTTGGGTAGGCACTAATGGAAACAACGTATTCAGTTGTGACTGGGAAGACTTATGGCAATTTGACACGTACGCGGTCGTAACACAATCGTGGGTTCAACCGTACGCGATACGCAGCGTGTTTCTTTAGACCAATGCGTAGCTCCTTACTCTGATCCTCTTTTTTGTGTTTCCGACGCGTAGCGTGCCCAGTTTTCACACCGGACGTAAAACATGAGAGTAACGACGTATAAAGCGCCTCGCACGCAATCCAATACGCTTAAGCCAGATTAATCCGACTTACACAGCAACTCTGAACTGGATATGCTTGGTTTAATCAGCGCAAAGAAGTTTTATAAGGGTCGCTATGGGAGAATCAGGCTCGTAGCTTCTAATATATCGAAGGAAAAGGTGTATGGGCTGCTACACGAAGGAGCCCAAGCCTAAGAACTCATTTTGGGATTGCATACGGGGCAGATGAGAAAGTTGGTATCAATTTCATTCTCTAAGCTGTGGCGAGGTTTTTTAGATTTGATGACCAAGCTCACTGACCCAGCAAGAGCGACTATCGTTTTACTTATAATTGCAGTGTTTGTCGTGATCGCGGCGGTATTGTCTATACTAACAAATAACGCCGTTTTAGCCAGCATAGTCGGGGTTATTGTCGGAGCTACCTTTGCAATCATCGGCAATATTGTCAATGTGACATGGCTTGAGCCGTTGAAAAGAAAGCAAGACCGGGGGGAGCGGCAACTGGAGCGGGAGCGAGAGCTTTCTGATAAAAACGCAAATCTAAGAAGAGCCCTCTATGGCGAGATAATTAGCTTAGCTTCGAGCATAGGCGACCATATAAGCTACCATAAGGATATGTGTGCTATTGGCAAAATAGATTACTTGAAAAACCCAGATTTGGGCAAAGTCACTGCTCCATTATCATTTCGCGTTTATGAATCATTAAAGATAGACCCAGTCGCATTTTATCAATTGGAGGAATCACCTAGTATTGACTTCGCGTATCTTCGATTGAGCACCGTCTATAGTTTGTTACAATATTTTGAAAGTAGTTCATCTAATGCAAGTCTACAGGTAGTTAGCGTAAAATGCGCGTCTATGATAGGGGCGTACAAAACCTCACTATTAGCGATTGATGCGATATACAATTTCCACAAGCCCATTTTGCAGGACTTAGATGATGGGCGCTTCGTTAAAAAGTGGGAAGCACTAAAAAGTGTACAAGAATTGGATTTTGGACCCATTGATCAAGATCCCTGATTTTAGCGTCACTTCGCCAAACCCTCGCGCAAGGTCTTTCGCTTATATAGGCAGGGCTGGCTTATCGGCCCGGTGATACCCGCAGGCGTTCGATAAAACTACTTAATAAATAATGTGGATGGCGTAAGCAGGGGTGTTTGAATGACACTTTATACAGAGGAAGAAGTTAGAGAATGGACCAAGAAAGCGTTGCCTGCTGACGATTTTAGCAATGCCAAGTGGGAATATCGCGGCGATGGGTTGTATTACGTTTCAGGCATTGAGGATAACATGGGCAAAGAGCGTAAGGTGTACATCCGCAACCGCGACCGAAGAGGCGACCCTCCTGCGATAACCGATGCCGATACCGGAGAAAGATACTGGCCGGATGTGAAATAGGATTTAGTTGTTGTCATACTCATTGCTGACGTTGCGATTGTCTACTCCCGGAAAGTCATTTTTGGATCGGATCAGGGGGCGTTGATGTGGCTCTGATGTGGTTTTGGTTCGTTGCAGGCGGTGCTTATGTGTTCATCGGCATTTTCAATTATCTTGCGGCTAGGCGTCTGCGGGACGCAAATATTCCGTCTGCAAATAGAAATGCTATAGCCTATCCAAATGGAGAGAGGGAGAGGCTAAGAGAAGGTGACGTTCAAGTAGGGGCTGCCGTTGTAAGGAGTCTTGCAAAAGGAGAGATAAGCCAAGCACAGGCTCAATCCTTCATGGATAATATGAAGTTGGGCCATTTACTTTTAAATTTAGACGGTGTTTTAGAGAACCTCAACAACTCGTTCGATTATTTTGATCGTTTCGTAGGTGAGTTCAACAAAGCCACCAAGTTAAACCGCCGTGTTCTCTACGTTGCCGCAGCGTCGTTTTTTCTCGCCGCAGGCATCTCATTCGTTCAGGGGTTTATCGGGTGATTAAAGCGTCAGTACCGCGCTCCGCTAGACTACAAATAGCAATTCTTAAGCTTCAGTGACCCCGTCTTACGTATTTGTTTTTACTTTAGGGGGATGAATCGTGAATCCAATAACTAGGATGATGAAGCGGTGTATCAAAACGCCGCTCAAATATGCGTTGCCGTTGCTTTTTATCGGCTCTCTCGCTCTTGTATCAATTAGTGGTTGCACATCATCAACGAGCAATCCGACAGCGACACCGAGCGCAACGCCAAGCGTGACGACTACGACGAGTAGTTTTGACCCTCTACTTGTTAAGTTGCAGACGGCACTTAACTCAGAATATGGGAGTACTTGGTTAATAGGTCGAATGAATGCTTCTGGTGGGGCTAATGAGATTTATATGACCCCCAAAGCAAACAGCTCTACCGTTACGAATGTATGGTTTACTAACGACGGTAGCATCGCCAACGCGAGCGCAAATTTCGCAGCACAGGCAGACTTATCATCAGGGCCTAATAACAGCACGGTTTTAACTCCCTCGCTTGAGTCGCATATCGGCTCAGATGCGGCTACTGTTGCGCTAGGACACACGCCAAGCACAGTTAATGACGCATATTTTAAAGGAACAGGAGACTGGGCCGGTTTCGATAACGAGTACATACAGTACGATCAAATCTTTGTTTACAGTACCCTCTCGCCATCGTCGTCTTAAGATTTCTCGCGCTCTGCGTGAGACGTATAATAATAAAAAGAAGTCGACGGCTCCGGTCACTCTGTGAGCCGTCTTGTTTTTCTCTTTCAAACCTCAGCGACGGCGGGTGATCCGTAATGCCAGAAACACGGCAGCAAGAGCGCCAACTGCGTACAACCCTTCAAAACCGGGAGTCGAGGTCGAGCTACTTGCAGCTGCACTCGCTTGAGCGACGTTCGCAGCAGCAGTGCTCACTGTAGGTGCTGGCTTTGCAGTAGGGCGCACCACTGTGGCTCTGGCCGTTGGAGTTGCCGTTGGAGTAGGCGTAGGCGTGGCAGTTGGAGTAGCCGTCGGAGTTGCCGTTGGAGTAGCCGTAGGCGTGGCAGTTGGCGCAGGCGTACCGCACGCCGGCGGGTCACACACCTTGCAGGGTCGGTACCCAGCGGCACAAGCGGCCGCTACTGTCGGAAAAACGACAAGGTTCTTTGGCAGAATCTTTTGCGCCTCGGAACACCAAGGATAATGATAGACATTGGAATTAATGCTCCCCACGAACGGGCCGGTGTACGATTGAATATTCGCGGGGGGCGATGTCGGCAGTGCGTACGATAGAACGTTCGTCGGCTGCTCGTATAAAAGCGAGATCCGCTGCGTAGCCGTTGCTGGAGCAGGCGCCGTCGGAGTGCATTGCAGGGCGCTGGCTGTCGATGGGTTACTTAAGCTTTGGGTTTGGATGCTGCCCGATGCCCCTACTAGAACAGTGACAAGCATGAGCACGGCGCAAAGCATCACCACTTTTTTTATCATTTCGTCTCCTTCTTGACATTCGGAAAAATAAACCACGCAGTGAAGCCGGTGCTGACAGCTTAAGTGTTGTTATTTGACTGCGACTCGTCTTTTAAGGTGATTGCTTGGAAAAAATGAGTTCGCTAGCATAGCGCCTGCTTATAGAGGCCACGCACAAGGAGTCATTTTAGGACCGGATATGGGCGCTAACTGCGCTCCGTGATCAGATAACAAATCTTAAGCTTCATTGACCCCGTCTCACGTATTTGTTTTCACTTACAAGGGGGATGAATCAATGAATCCAATAACACGGATAATGAAGCGCTATATCAAAACGCCGCTCAGGTATGCACTGCCTTTGCTTTTTATCGGCTGTATTGCTCTCGTATCAATTAGTGGTTGCACGTCACCTGCTACCACTAGCCCAAGCCCGTTAGCCAGCAGCGTACCGACAGCAACACCGACTGCTGTGACAACAGCGCAAGCTACGAAATCGGTAGCAAAAGCGACAGCGACGCCACAACCGACGGCAAAGCCTTCGACAACGCCTGCAGACCCGTCTTCTTTCCTACTAGAACAACCTGCTACTGCAAGCGGGCCAGATCTAAGCGCTCAGATAAACGCAAATATGTCTGGGGCGGGGCAAACATTCTATAGAGTCACAATAGACGGACACGACGCATATGCAGCTCATAATGAAAGCAATGCATTTACGAGCACCTATGTTTTTCCGTGCAGTTCCTACAGCGAAGCTCAAGCATTACAAGCGCATTATGTAGCTGTATTTCAGGCACACGGATATTCTGTTGGCAACACCAGCCAAGATCCGTGGGGGCCTAATAGCATCCTTACGGGACTAAACAACGGCAAAACAGTCATTTCAGCGGGAACTGATACTAACACAGTGCCTTCCATACTAGGCGTAGGGGCTGAAGTAGATATTTTGGTAGGAAGTTGATAACCAAGCCTCTAACGAGGGTATCTCTCCGATACCCCTTTTGTATCATCGCACTTAAGCTCACAGTGCTAAACTGGCCTCTGGCGGTTATCTAGGATGAACCGGACCCGGCAATGAGCATTGTGGTAGAGGGGGGATGTCATGCGAAAGCCGTGGTCATTCCGCAAGACGTCTTTTTTCTTTTTTTCTGCCTTTTACGAATACATGCTCCATGAACGCTTTGGTGAGCAGAAACAGCACGCAGCTGGCCCAGCGGGAGCTTAGCGAACAGCTCGCGATAGCTCTTCTAACAAACAACAACAATGACAATTCTCCTTTTGTGTTAACGTCGTTTCCAATCTCGTCAAAATGACAATCCTTATTGCACAAAAGAACACTTTTGAGCAGTGGAGTTAGCGCACCCTCGTTATGGACGTAACGGAGTGAGGCAAAACTATGAGCGACTTTGAAGATATATCAATTAAGAGCGTCGGAATCAGTGCTCCTTCTTTATTGGGAATCCGCATTCATTCGGCGACGTTCACACTCACCGACAGGCCTGACCAAAAATGGAGAGACTGTTTTTGGACAGCGTACCATCAATCAGTTGAGCGTGAGATAGAGCTCTATAAGCAGATCGTGGATCGACACAAGCAAGAGTATCCAGAAAATGTACGACGATATTTAGAAGAGATATTCGGCCCAGCAGAAGACGAGTGGAACTATTTAAAGAGCAGCTCGCCATAAGAGCGCCAGTGTTTCTAACTGATGACATAATCGAATTTCCTTACATTGAGAGCGAAACGGGTGATGAAGCGACGCGGCGGTTTCATCCCATTGTGCAGAACCTGATAGACGCCGCCAATATCTGCCGTAAGAGGGTTCCTTGAAACATCTCTCTGACTACCTCGAACCCGAGCAGGTGCACGCCATGCTCGACGCCGCGCGCGCGAGCAGCCAGCGCAACTACCTCATCATCAAGACGCTTTGGGAGACGGGCATACGGGCCTCTGAGCTTCTCGCACTCACTCCCGCCGACATCGAACGAAAACATGAGGTCATCACCATAACCAACGGCAAGGGCGGCAAGGAGAGGCGGGTTTTGGTCAAATCCGAGACCGTGAAGGAGCTATTTTCATACGCGGCGCAAAACTCCATAGAAAACGAGGCCAAATTGTTCCCGCTGAAACGACGGCAGCTCTATAACATCATCCGGAAGTACGGGGCCCTCGCGGGCGAGGCGGTGCACCCCCATACCCTCCGGCACAGCTTCGCGATCAACCTCGTGCGGCACAACACCGACATACGGCGCGTGCAGATGCTGCTGGGCCATTCAAGCCTCAACGTAACCTCGGTGTACCTGCAGTTTAAGGAGAGTGATTTGAGGGCCGTATATGATGCCGTGCCATTTTGAGCAAGGGTGAATTGCTATGGATCAAGAAAATCAAGACATACAGCTTTCATCAATAGTGGGTGGGAAAATAAAAACCACAGAAACGTGGAAACTCGATATTTGGTCTCCTTTCTCTCAGCAACATGCCTATTCGGCGTGCTATCTTGCAAAGAGGGCCACGGAATTTGAAAACACGCTCATAAGCACACAGCCCTCAGTACAGGAGGTATATGAACATCAGGCACTAGTTATTGGTTCTATCTTCGCTGCGCACGCATTTTTGGAGTCGACTATTAATGACATCTTTATAGAAGCAGACAGAGAAGAGAGTGGCGATCCTACCAATAACATATTAAAATCGCTAAAACAAGAAGTAATCGCTTCGATGGCTCGAATCTGGCGTTTTGGGATTCAGCTAGCTTGTAACTATGGAATTGAATTAGACGGCTCTCGATGCAAGACAAGTAACACTCATAAGAACCTCGCAGCGTGCCTTCAGGAATCAAATACAGACATAGCATGGTGGCCTATTCTGAGTAAATATCAACTAGCATATCATCTGGCCAACGAACAGAGAACCCTAAACGTGGGCTGTTTTAAAGACCAATGCTCTTCGTGGCAGCACACAAAATTGCTAATTGATTTGCGTAACTATTTTACGCATCATAGGTCGGAACAGATAACCTATCAAGGCCCCCCCGGCAAAAGCGGGGTTGTAAGCCCGAGCAACAAAAAGGATGAGCTAAGAAAGCAGACGAGGAGGCTTCGGGGCAAACTTAAAAAGCAGAAAAATTGCAAGAATCGCTTGAATCTAAGAACTGGGATTCACCCTCTCGAAGATTTGTTAGGAGCAGAATGCGCTAATCGGATTGTTGAAGTGAGCTTTACTTTCGCGGATGAATTCTCCCAAAAAACAGGCATAGAATTGTATAAACCCGTTCGCGAGCTTGTGTCGAAACGAAACATCGCCGGCTGCGGATTATAATTCAGAGGCGAGAGACCCTAGCTCTAAGCGCAACTGCTCAGCGCACTTACTAGATGGAGAGAGACGTTTCGTGGATATGCGACGTTTAAAGCCGCATCGCACCATACATCTAATTCTGCTTTACAATCTTGATTTTTAAGAGAGAGGCCGTTTAAGTGTTTGAGCTGTCGCGGACGTTTCACACTTAACGTAATTCCTGCTGAATGGACTAGAGTGAGAAATGCATAGATAGTTGAAGTAACGCCCGTCTCGCACAAAATGCCTAGCAACCGTTCTATCGCAGTTGCGCACTCTTCAAAAAGATCATCGAGACGTAATACGGTCTTTCCGTCTTCATCTTTCTCGAAAAATGATCCACAGTCAACCGATTCGATTATTCCGGCGTGAGAAAAGACTTCGAGATACGCGTGCCTGCTGAACCAATAGGTTACGCCTCCGCTGACAGGATCTTGTGATTCCTCAGGAGGCTTACTTGTAGGCAGCTGCCAAGAAAGCGGCTGCAGCTTGTGTTTTATTTCTGGCGGTGGCGAAAATCTCCCAATAGGATCCAAGCCAAAACAAGGCGGCTTTTCGATCCCTTGTTCTGGCATCAGATGCAGAACCACGGTGGGCCCGTTCGAGATCCACCGAGGACTGTCAAGCTTTAACGCCTGCAAAATGGGCTTGAGTTCTTTGTGCTCGCGACCCGCGATTATCGCTATTCTTCCGTCTCGACATTCTCTAGCAATGTCTTTGGTTGCTCTTTGATTCACGCAAATCACCAAACATGACAGATGAACAGCTGCACCTCTTAAGTGCTTCGGAAGGTTTTTTGTGACGCAACCTGCTCTATGATGGTGAACGCGTGCTGAAACAAGTGTAATGCACCTTTTCGGTTCCGAGAACGGTGATTACCGCCAGCCAGATGGCCGTTAAGTGGTGGGCTGAGATTTTTTCTAGAGGTGAGATCGAAAAAGGAGAAATAGCCGCTCGTTGAAGCCAAGAATTTTAGTAGTAATCATAGCAAAGAACGGCATTTATGGGGGCTCCGTTTATAGCCTCACACCAGAAGGAGTCAAAAATTGCACTAAACTCAAGAAGATGCTTTAGGTCAGTTTTAAGACGGTGGCTTATAGACTGAGGGGGGATTCGTACACACGATTCTTTGCCTGCTTTTCAGACTAATCTGTTTATATCAGCTGACTATGACTTCCTTAAGTTACAAACATTAAAAAAGAAGGCGCTAAATGGTGCGCGGGAGGTGAAGCATCATGGTTGCTATAAATAAAACATGGCCTTGGCCTCATAATACGTGGCAAAAACTCGGTGCAGCAGATTACTTTTTGCAAATGATGGAAAATGATCTGAACCGTACGCCGTTTATTTTCAATTTGGATGCGTTTCTCGTGGAATTTCGAGCTACAACGCTAGTGATGCAAAAAGAGCTAAAAAGATATCCTGGATTTGAAGAATGGTATGCCAAGCAACGAGCTTGGATGGAAAATGATCCACAAATGAAAATGCTGTGTGAGCTCAGAAACTTCGCCGTGCATCGAGGGTTCGCACCAAGGTTTGAGGTAGCGGTATCTGAACCCATAAATCTAGACATCAAAGAAGTTGCTACGATAACTGTTTACGACGAAGAGGGGAATATTAAGGAGCAAAAGCAGTTCTCAACTGACCAAGAGACACCAAAGCCACCTAGAGAAGGCCCGGGGTTTGAACTAAAATGGTATTTCGATAAAACTCCTGAGCTTGAAAAAAAGCTGCAGATGTTTTCGGCCCAAGAAATCGACAATGTGCTTAAGAAAGATGTAGTTACTATCTGCAAAACCTGTCTTGGTAAGCTGCAACCCGTCATTTTAGATTATCTACGAGAGTGGCCAACGTAAATGAGGGAGAGTTATGCTGGATAAATGGAAAAAAGCTGTTATTCATGTCGAATGTGCAACTGATAAAGAGCATATTTATGATAAAATAAAGAGAGATAGAGAGTTATTTGAACAATCTGAATCTGAAGAAATTTCACAAGATGAACTTATGGAAAAACGTCTCTTGATTTGGGGTGAATCAAGAGAAATAAGATGCCGGGGAACAGCATTATTTCTGAGTGATAATTCTAAGAGATATTTGGTTACTGCTAGACACGTTGTTTGGGATAAAAAATCAGCAGAAAGAGAATTTCAGGAAGAAATGGAAAGAGGGATGTCGTGGCCATCAGCTACAGAAAAAAAACTAAATCGGATTTGTTCGATTATTTTCAGAGTGCCATCTTACGATGAGGTTATTTCAAATTATAAAGAAATTTCCGAACCTTTAATGAATTTAGGTGCTGGACCTGCAGACATGCATCCTTATACATTTTCAACTCCTGACGTGGATTTAGCTGTAATATCTCTTAATGATGAATTGCACTCAAAATTCGCTGATGAATTATTAGAAGCTGGCTATGAACCGATTTCTTTAGAAGATATTGCTGAAAAACCGTCAGAAGAGGGAACGGATGTGTTTACTGTTGGTTTTCCCGGTTCCGTTTCAGAAATTGGAACTCTAATTAAAAAACCTGCAGAAATCAATTGGTCTTCACAAATTTGTTCATTACCTGCTTTTGCTTTTGGCAAAGTGTCAATGTTAAATGAAAAACTATGTTATTTCTGGGCAGACATGAGTATTTATCCAGGAAATAGTGGGGGGCCGGTAATAGAAAATGATAAACTTGTTGGTATTGTGAGTGCACAACCTACAGTAGAATCAATAGGTGTAATCATACAACCAAGGATAAGAGATAGTAAGATTGCAGTGGATGTACGTATTCCGTTTGGAAAAATGATTAAGGCCAAATATTTATTAAATTTGATTAGACAGCAAGAACAGAAAGACAATTTCTCCCCTCCATAGCTCTTTTTTCGTTGTTTCTTTCTTCGATTACTTCGATTTTTGAGGCCCGTGCAGAAGCGTCGTGGAAAACGCACGCAGTTTCGCCTTAAAAAGCCCTTGAAGCGCAGCCGCGGCGAATCACAACGGTTATGTTTGAACGGTACGCCCAGTGACGTATGCAACCGATCTGCACGCAAACACCCACCCTCTTTTCGCGGCTAGATTAATAGCCACGCTTTGCAGAGCACTTCTACAACGACGCAGATAATTTTTCGCTACAAATCGGCATGCGTAAGGCACATATTCCGAACGATCAATTGTGCTCAATCAATAAGGTATGAATGCATGTCTGATAGATCCAAAAGAGAAATAAGGAGTGAAGCTCTACACTACGTCGGCGATGCAAAGATAGGCAAGGTGACCGGAAACGGCGGGGTGTACCCGCAGCTCCGGCTGCCAAAAGTGCATGCCGACCTAATAGGGAAGAAAGCTCACCTTTTTGAAATCACAAAAGACGGGCAAACAGCATTCCTTATTTCGACAGATGATGGTTTAAACCAATCTACAGAAGGTTTAAACCAAAGTGAAGAAGCTAAACTCCCGAAAAGGGAGAATCCGCACGGGACTATTCGCCGTTCGAGGCTGTGCCGAGGTGGGGTAGCTTGGTTATCCTATGGCCCTGTGGAGGCCACGACGCGGGTTCGAATCTCGCCCTCGGCCTTCGATTTTCTCTTTTTATGCTCGTAAGGGAATTCTTTTGAAAAAAGAGCTTGTTTAAGTTGGCTGATCTCGAATTCAAGAGAAGATAAGCGAGATTCGACGCCATTTGGGCTATCCGGTTGTATAACTTTAGGCAAAAGTTGTATAACTTTTGAATCGGGTTGCGCAATTTCAGACTCTGCATCCTCAGCCTCGTCGTCGAAAGTGACAAGAAGTGCCCGTCTGTCATGGTGCTGAGTCTCAAATATCTCTGCAACCTTTCCAATTTCGTCTGCGCACGTCTTAGGCAGCCTAATAAGTGGGTAAACGACACCCGCCTTCGCATTCAACTTGGTGACCTTTGATTTTCCTAAATAATGCATAGCGATTCCCCGTGTCGATCTGCGATGATGGGGTTTCATTTGGGCTAATAGAATAATAACCTGTCTGGAAGGCTCGTAAGTCAGATAAGTGGAATTGTGGCGTCGTGCGCTTCGCGGTTTAGATGTTTATCGTTCGCGTGCAGATCGGTTGCACGCGTCTCTGGAGGTGCCGTTCAAGCTAACCGTTGTGATTTGCCGCACGTGCGTTTCAAGGGCTTTTTAAGGCGAAACTGCGTGCTCCAATCGCTAAAATAGATAGGGTTCCTCCGCCTTAAGGAGATGAATCACCTCTAGTGAGATAGCGAAGGTGATCCACAGACATATGGGGGCACGATGCACAGAGCGTGCGATTTCGGTGCTCGAAATCTGGGAAGAAAAGTTATCGCGAAGAGCGAAGTTATGTGATGGCATCTATAATTAGTCGATCCTCGACGGCAGCCCACGCAATCTCCGAAAAAACCCGTCTGCGAAGAGAAGCGCTATAAACACGAAATCGCGAATTGATTCTCTAACGCCCATTTTACCCCGCTATGAATTCTCTACCTGCCAGAGCGCTTGCGCGAGCATTTCATACACTTCCGCCGTTTGACCCTGATGCGGCATTCTGCCGAGCTGCTCTGCGGCTGAAGCTAAACGTCTGAGCACATCAGGGATAGCGTTCTCCGGAACCGATCGCACCTTTGCACCGCGGTAGTTGCTCAAAATGGCTTGTATCGCCTTTGGAAGACGTCTTGCGTCAATACTTCCGTCTTCCAGCATGAAAGGAAGCTTCCACGTCGTTGGGCGATTTGCATCGCCAACATACGCAAAGCAGTGTGCGGGGAGGCAATATTTTGGATGAAGAAGTGGAACATTTGAACCTTCTTCCGTTCTCGCTACTCGTGTGACTGATGCTGATTTAAGGAGTGTAAGTGGCCCACCCTGTGGCCCTATGCGCGGTCGATAGACGCCGTGCTCGCTAAGCCACCACAAGTCGGTGTGAGGCTCCGTAGATTCCAAAGAGACATAGACGCGGTCGTGCAAGCCCCCTTCTACGATGTTAGCAGCATAGAACATCACCCCATCGCTAACGGCAATGCATGCCACTTTCTGCTCGTCTGCATAGCGACGCACTTGCTCAAGGGCGCTATGCACAGCAGCTCGGTTCCATGCAAGAGCACCGGGGCGCTTCGTCTCGACGATGCAGTATTTAATTCCAAGACGCGT